>Ga0209181_10012511_pt1 | contig 10724 bp, 8 predicted proteins | sample MAT05_FD_187208 | JGI IMG/M metagenome (GOLD analysis project Ga0209181, IMG submission 187208) | Freshwater microbial communities from Lake Fryxell liftoff mats and glacier meltwater in Antarctica - MAT-05 (SPAdes) (version 2) | ecosystem: Environmental > Aquatic > Freshwater > Ice > Liftoff...
CGTGAAATCGCCATTTGAATCAGCATCGCGGCAATGGGGCCGAGAATCATGATGCCAATAGCAATGATGGGATTGGGACGGTTTTCCCCTCGACCACCAAAGAACATGCCGAATTGGGCTATTGCAGAAATGGCGCCTGCAACGGTGGCTGAAATGGTGGAAATTAAAATATCGCGATGCTTCACGTGAGCGAGTTCATGCGCCATCACGCCACGTAGCTCCCGCGTAGTGAGCAACTTTAAAATGCCGGTGGTTGCAGCCACGGCTGCGTGCTCTGGATTGCGGCCCGTAGCAAACGCATTAGGTTGGGCTTCGTTGATTAGATAAACGCGCGGCATGGGTAATTGAGCGCGCTGCGCTAATTCTTTAACCACATTGTAAAGTTGCGGCGCTGAGGTTTCATCGACCTCTTGCGCGTTGTACATACGCAGCACCATTTTGTCGGAAAACCAATACATGTAAACGTTTAAGCCGCCACCAAAAAGCAGCGCGAGCAACATGCCTTGCGCACCGCCCAGCATGGCGCCAATGGCGCCAAACAAAGCCACAATGCCGGCCATCAATATCGACGTTTTCAACCAATTACCGAGCATGTTTTTTCCTTACGAAGAGTCTTGAGATGTCGATTAGATGGGGTATCGCTAGAAAAATTCAATTGCTTTAGTGCTTATCGACTTAAGGCTACACAAGGCGCATTCAGGCGTTGTCTTGTAAAGCAAACTTCTCGCCCACTTGCACGGGGAAGCCACGCAAAAAATCAGAGACAGGCAGCCGCTTACCGCCGGGCTTTTGCAACACCATTAGGTTTAAGGCTTGCTGACCACAGGCGACAACTATCCCCTCAGTATTAACCGCTAACACTGTACCCGCGTCACCGCGCCCTTCCACAACACAGGCCGCGCCTATTTTCAGCGCTGCGCCATTCAAATGCCCGATGGCGGTGGGGAATGGGTTAAAGGCCCGGACTGCGCGCACCAGATCGGCAGCGGGTTGACGCCAATCCAGCTCCGCTTCGCGCTTTTCGATTTTCGCGGCATAGGTTGCGCCGTCTTCAGGTTGCGGTATGGCTGTCACCGAGCCGTCGCTCAGTTTTTGCAACGCCTCTATCAACAAGGATGCGCCAAGCGCGGCAAGCTTATCGTGCAAAGTTTGCGTGGTGTCTTCGTCGGCAATGGGCAGAGCGGCCTTTAACAACATCGGGCCGGTATCCAGGCCAGCGTCCATCCGCATAATGGTGACGCCCGTTTCTCTATCGCCAGCAAGAATCGCCCGATGAATGGGCGCCGCACCACGCCAACGCGGCAGCAGTGATGCGTGGATATTGAGACAGCCGTGTTGGGGAATGTCCAGCGCCGTTTGCGGGAGAATAAGGCCATAAGCGGCCACCACCATGACCTCCACCTTGGCATCAATAATCGGCTGACGCGCCTCTTCGCTTTTTAAGTTAAGCGGTTGATGCACAGACAAGCCGTGCTTTAAGGCTAGGGTTTTAACTGCACTAGGTTGTAATGCCATGCCACGCCCCGCTGGACGATCTGGCTGAGTAAGCACTAGAGGCACGTGGAAACCCGCATGGAGTATGGCTTCTAGGGCAGTAGCCGCAAACTCTGGCGTGCCAGCAAAAGCGATACGCATCATAGGGACACCGATGGGGGCATCAAGCGGTAATACGTGACTGTTTAAGAAGTTTGGACTTGATACGCGATTGCTTTAGGCGTGAGAGGCGCTCCACAAAGACTTTGCCTTGCAGGTGGTCGATCTCGTGCTGAATACACACGCCCAGCAAACCATCAGCTTCCAAGGTAAACGGTTTGCCGTCGAGATCTAGTGCGCTCACGGTAACGCGCTCAAAGCGGACAACATCCTCATACACGCCGGGTACGGAAAGGCAACCTTCTTCGCAGACTTGCTCACCGGATCGCTCGGTGATTTTAGGGTTGATAAAGGTTAATAGCGCCGATTTATCTTCGGAAATATCGATCACGATCACTTGCTTATGGACATCGACCTGGGTCGCCGCCAAGCCGATACCCGGTGCTTGATACATGGTTTCTGCCATGTCAGCCGCCAGTGTGCGAATAGACGCATCAACCCGATCAACTGGAGCGGCCATTTTGTGAAGACGCGAATCGGGATAACGAAGAATAGGTAGTAGAGCCATAAAAAGCTTGCCGATTTAGACAATTAGGTGCGAAAATTAATCCAAATTTGTATAAGTCGGCGCTAGCGTGCTAGATTCCGACGGGAAATTGGTTACGAGATATATGGTTCCATGCTCTGGAATCCTCGGGACCACGGAATTCTGCGAACATCCGAAATATCCTCTAAGAGGCCACAACATGATCCGTATTATATCTGCACTACTACTCACTTTATCAACCGTTGGCGCATTCGCCGCGCCAACGAAAACAATAGAGATCGCCGACAACGCGCCCGACCGTCACATCGTCGTGGCGGGTGATACGCTTTGGGGCATCTCCGCGCTCTTCCTAAAAGAACCACAACGCTGGCCCGAAGTATGGGGCATGAACAAAGACCAAATCAAAAATCCCCATTGGATTTACCCCGGGCAAGTGGTGATTTTGGATCGAAGTGGCGCGAACCCCAAGTTTAGGCTTGGGCAAGATTTGAAACTAGTGCCTAAAATTTATACAGAAGACTCACGAGTAGCGATTCCTAGTATTCCGCAGAATGTCATAGAGCCTTTTTTATCCCGACCCTTAGTAGTTGAAGAAAATGCCTTAAAAGATGCGCCAAAAATTATTGCTATGGAAGAGGATCGCGTCTTTCTTTCTGCTGGAGGACGTGCTTATGTAACAGGATTAAAGCAAGAAGCTAAAGCGTGGCAAGTTTATCGTCCTGCAAAACCTGTTCTTGACCCAACCACAAAAAAAATAATTGGATATGAAGCGGTGTACTTGGGTACAGCACAACAAACTGCCAAAGGAGACCCTGCCACAATTGAAATTATCGAAGCCAAAGAGGAAATTGGTCTAGGTGACTTGTTATCCTCATTCAGCCGTCCTGAAATAATTAGTTATGTGCCTCACTCACCCACTGCGCCATTTGAAGGTCAAGTGGCTGCAATTTATGGTGGCGTTAAAGAAGCTGGGCGCGACTCTATTGTGACGCTAAGCCGGGGATCAAAGGATGGATTAGAAGTGGGGCATGTGTTAGCACTTTATCGTAATGGCGGCGAAGCAATATACAAAGAAGAGGGCAGCCCAAACCAAACTTATAAGCTGCCCGACGAGCGTTATGGTGTCGTTTTTGTATTCCGTACTTTTGAACATATCTCTTATGCACTTGTAATGAACGTTAGTCGCCCTGTTTCAGTTTCTGACTTCGTCCGCACCCCTTAATTATTCGTGTCGGGCAACACCAGTCTCGCCGCTTGGCTACGCCTTACCCTAACACCTGGGATCGGCGGCGAGACGCAACGTACATTACTCTCCGCCTTCGGGCTGCCTGAAAACATTTTCTCTGCTGGGGCAGCCACACTCTCCCGCACCATCCCTCAAACAGCCGTTGAGCGATTGCTCGGACATAACTCCACTGCAGATGTGGATGGGGCTTTGGCGTGGGCGAGCGAGCCAAATAACCATATCGTCACTCTGGCTGACTCAAGCTACCCTCAGCGCCTTCTAGAAACCCAAAACCCACCGACCATCCTCTACGTCAAAGGGCGTGTTGAGCTGCTCAACCAGCCCGCTCTAGCGGTAGTAGGGTCACGCAATGCCACACCGCAAGGCAACGCTAATGCAGAAGCCTTTTCAGCCGCGCTTGCTGCTGCCGGATTGAATATTGTGAGCGGATTAGCGCTAGGTATCGATGCGGCGGCACACCAAGGAGGGCTCAAGGGGAATCAAAATGGGGGCGGTTCTACCATTGCGGTCATCGGCACGGGGATAGATCGCGTATATCCCGCCAGAAACCAAGACTTGGCGCGGCGTATTGCGGAAGAGGGCGCAATCATCAGCGAATTTCCCCTTGGCACACCCGCCCTTAAGGAAAATTTCCCGCGTCGCAATCGCATTATCTCGGGCATGTCTTTGGGTTGCCTAGTTGTCGAAGCGGCTGAACGCAGTGGCTCGTTGATCACCGCAAGGCTTGCTGGCGATCAGGGGCGCGATGTATTCGCTATTCCTGGCTCTATTCATTCGCCCCTCTCCAAGGGCTGTCATCGCTTAATTAAGCAAGGCGCTAAGCTGGTAGATGATGCGCGAGACATTTTGGATGAACTAAAAATCCTCATCGAAGCAAAAACAGAAAATGTCTCTTACCCAAAAGAAACCACACCCGAAATTGCCTCGGCCACATCTGTTACAAACCCTTCTACACATTCCGCTACGTTGGCGCTCCTCGACAGCATCGGTTACGACCCTTGTGATGTTGACACTATTTCGGCACGTTCTGGCTTGACGGCCGATAAGCTATACGCCATGCTGTTACAACTGGAACTGGAGGGTAGGCTCGCAAGTCTGCCTGGAGGTCGGTTCCAACGTGTGAGTACAAGCTAAGCAAGCTAGTCGGAGTTGCATAGAAAAAAGTGGCTCACACGGAAAGAACTGACGACGTACTTAACTAATCGCCGCCATGTTCGACATACTTGTTTATCTATTCGAAAATTATTTCCACACGGATGCTTATCCTGAGCCCACTCAGCTCGCGCTTAAACTCGCTGCGGCCGGGTTCGAGGATGATGAGATCAATGAAGCATTAGAATGGTTAGATGGCCTGCAGCAGGTGGCCAGCACCACGCTCCCCCGCATAGCCGCCAGCAGCCTTTCTATTCGCTGTTATAGCGACGAAGAGCATGCCAAGCTGGATATTGAATGTCGTGGGTTCATCGCCTTTCTGGAAAACGCCGAAGTCCTCACACCGCTTACTCGTGAAATGATTATTGAGCGGGCGATGGCTTTGTCTGACAGCCGCGTTTCGCTTTCCAAGCTAAAAATCATCGTCCTTATGGTGCTGTGGAATCAACACCAAACGATGGATACACTTATATTGGAAGAGCTTTTATCCAGTGACGATGCCCGATTCGTTCATTGATGCTGGTTTGCCTGTTTTTACGATACGGCTTGCCAGCCTGCCGCGTTCTCCTTATCATCTTCGCCTTTCCGCGCATTAGCAGCCTCACATAGCGGGAAACCAAGCATAGGCAGGTATGAGCAAAACTAGCGTCACCCTCAAACAACTCATTATTGCGGAGAAGCCCTCCGTCGCGCAGGACATCGCCAAGGCATTGGGCGGCTTCACCAAACAAGGTGAGTACTTTGAAAGCGATGAGTATGTTCTGTCATCGGCGGTCGGTCACCTGCTGGAATTGACGGTTCCTGAAGAATACGAGGTCAAGCGCGGCAAATGGTCGTTCGCGCATCTGCCTGTTATTCCGCCCCATTTCTCGCTGAACCCCATAGAAAAAACCGCTGATCGCCTTAAAGTGCTGACACGCTTGATGAAGCGCAAAGACGTCAACGGCTTCATTAACGCCTGCGACGCGGGACGCGAAGGCGAATTGATTTTCCGTTACTTGGTTCAACACACCAGTATCGAAAAGCCCGTGCGCCGACTCTGGCTGCAATCCATGACGCAGACTGCAATCCGCGACGGTTTTGCTCATCTACGTAGCGACGAAGAAATGTTGCCGCTCGCTGACGCCGCACGTTGCCGCTCTGAAGCAGATTGGCTCATCGGCATCAATGGCACGCGCGCTATGACGGCGTTTAATTCGTCCACCGGTGGATTTCACAAAACGCCTGTCGGCCGTGTGCAAACGCCCACGCTCGCCATCTTGGTTGAGCGCGAAGAAAGAATTCGTAAGTTTGTGCCGCGTGACTATTGGGAAGTCGAAGCTGAGTTCGGCGCCGTAGCGGGTAATTATCGTGGCCGTTGGTTCAACGAAAAATTCAATAAAACAGAGGCGCAGGCGAGCGACGAACATGCTCGTTCAGAGCGCATCTGGGAAGCGAACAAAGCCGAAGAAATTCGCAACAAATGCTTGGGTAAGCCCGGTGTTGTTGAGGAAGAAAGCAAACCTACAACGCAGCTTTCCCCTTTACTCTTCGACCTAACCTCCTTGCAGCGCGAAGCCAACGGTCGTTTCGGTTTTTCTGCGAAAACAACGCTTTCTATTGCCCAAGCGCTGTACGAAAGACACAAAGCGCTCACCTATCCGCGTACTGACTCACGCTACTTGCCTGAAGATTACATTGGAACGGTAAAAGAAACGCTCAAGAGTTTTTCCGATTCAGCCTATGCGCCTTACGCCAAACTGATTACCAAAAATGGTTGGGTGCATCCGAACAAACGCATCTTCAATAGTGCCAAGGTTTCGGATCACTTTGCCATCATCCCAACGGGTACTAACCCGGCCAACCTGTCGGATGCTGAGCAAAAGCTGTACGACTTAGTGAGTCGTCGCTTCCTCTCCATTTTCTATCCGGCAGCGGAATATAACGTCACCACCCGCATAACTCGCGTGGAAAAAGAAGCCTTCAAATCAGAGGGCAAAGTACTCGTTTCTGCTGGTTGGCTGGCCGTCTACGGCAAAGAAGCGCAGGGCGACGACGAAACACCCCAACTCGTACCCGCACAACCTAATGAGCGCGTCTGGGCGAATGATGTCGAAGTCAAGGCAACGCACACCAAGCCACCAGCCCGCTTTAATGAAGCCACCTTGCTCTCGGCCATGGAAGGCGCAGGCAAGCTGATTGAAGATGAAGATCTGCGTGATGCGATGGGCGCGCGTGGCCTAGGCACACCAGCAACCCGTGCCGCAACGATTGAAGGCCTGATCTACGAAGAATATGTACACCGCAATGGCCGTGAGCTGATCCCGACCGCCAAGGCATTCTCGCTGATCTTCGCTCTATCCAAGCTCGGTGTGGAAGGCTTACGCTCGCCAGAGCTAACCGGCAATTGGGAATACAAGCTCAAGCAAATGGAAGCGGGCGAACTGGGGCGGCCCGAGTTTATGGAGCACATCGCCACTCAAGCGCGTGAGATGGTCGACCGCATTAAGAATGGCGAAATTCCTGAAGAAGCCTTCAGTACGCTGAAAACGCCTTGCCCAAAATGCGGCGGCGTTGTGCAGGAAAATTACAAAAAATATCAATGCAAAAAATGCGACTACTCGTTATGGAAAGTCGTTGCGAGCCGCCAGTTTGAGCCGGACGAAATTGAAGAGCTACTAAGCGCACGGGTGGTTGGGCCTCTCCAAGGCTTCCGCAGCAAGATGGGTCGCCCCTTCGCGGCGATGATTCGCCTGAATGACGAGAATCTCCCTGAGTTTGATTTCGGTCAAGGTGTCGGTGGTAGCGATACGGAAGAGGTTGATTTCAGCGGCCAAGAATCGCTCGGCGGCTGTCCGAAATGCACCGCGCGCGTGTTTGAACACGGCATGGGTTACATTTGCGAAAAAGCCACCGGCCCAACTAAAACATGCGACTTCCGCTCCGGCAAAATCATTCTCCAGCAAACAGTAGATCGCACTCAAATGGTCAAACTACTGACCACGGGGCGAACCGACCTGCTTAAAGAGTTTATTTCTAGTCGAACCAAGCGCAAATTCTCGGCTTATCTCGTGCGTGGTGAAGGCGGCAAAGTAGGCTTTGAATTTGAAGCCCGCAAACCAAAAGCCGGCGCTAAGGAAGGGGATGCGGCAGCGCCCGCCACCAAAGGCGCGAAAGAAACCAAAGAAACTAAGGCAACAAAAATCGCCGCAGAACCCGAGTTAAAAGCGGTAAAAGCCGATAAGCCTGCAAGCAAGGCGAAAACCGCTACCAAAGCTACAGCCAAAACTGCAGAGAAAGTGGCCACCAAAGCCACAACTACAGCAGTAACAAAAACAGCGGCTAAATCAGCAACTAAGGCCCCTACGAAAGCAACAGCAAAGACTAAAACTGTTGCCACTGCACCCGCTAAAGCCAAGGCGGTTGCTGTTAAAAAGAAGGTCGTTAAGAAGGCCTGATCCTTCTTAACACCACGCAGCACACCGAGCCACGCCAAAACACCCCCAGAAACAACCAGCAAACCGTCCCGCAAGCCATCTATGGCTTGCGGGACTTTAAATCATTCGTCATAGTACCGTCACACGAACCAATTACCTTGGTGGTTTCCGTTTCTCTGTTTATTCTGCTTGGAGCTTGCCATGCAACTGCGTATTGCTACTTTCAATATGGAAAACCTGTTTACGCGTCCTACTGCGATGGCTGACGATATGGGTGAAGAAGGACAACACGCCATTACCGACCAAGCTGAATTGAACCGCATCATTGGCAAGCTGGTTTATTCCGACGGAGACAAGCAGCGATTGATAGAAATTGAAAAACGATACCACTTTGCTGCACTCAGCCCACCTTCCAATGCGCTGGTTCAACTCAACAAAATTCGCGGCCAGCTTTATTCCAAATCTCAAGCAGGCGTTGTAACCATCAAAGCCGATGGGCGCGAAGATTGGACGGGCTGGTTTCAACTCAAAACTACGGACATCAACTGGTCGGCAACCTATAACACTGGGCGTGTTATCGCCGAAGTAAATCCCGATATCCTGATTTGCATTGAAGTTGAAAATCGCCCGACGTTAAACCGGTTTAATGAACAGGTTCTCAAAGCCATTTTCAAAGTGGGGTTTCCTCACGCTATGCTGATTGATGGCAACGACGAACGCGGCATTGATGTGGGCATCCTAAGCCGCCACTCTTTGAATGGCGTGCGTTCCCACGTGGATGACCGTGGCACCAACGGGGAGCGGGTTTTCTCTCGTGACTGCCCTGAATATGTGGTGTTGCTGCCTAATGGAAAATCGTTGGTTGTCATCCCCAACCACTTTAAATCCAAGCGTGGCGGCAACAATCAAAGCGCGCAGGACAAGCGTCTTGCACAAGCCACTCGCGCCCATGAAATCGCCAAGGAAGCGCTCAATATTTCACCCTTGGTTTTGCTCGGCGGTGATCTGAACGACACACCGGACAGCATTCAATTAGCACCGCTTTGGGAGAATGGTTTTAGTGATGTAGAAGAGCACGCCAGCTATCCCAAAGAACGGCCGGGTACATTTGGTACGGGCACCGCAAGTAATAAAATCGATTATTTGATCATGTCTCCCGCGCTGAAGAAGTGCCTGAAGAAAACCGGTATCGAGCGACGCGGCTCTTATCACCCGAATTCTTGGACACCGTTTGATACGGTCAAAAGCAAGAAGGATGATGCCTCTGATCACCATTTGGTGTGGGCTGACTTTGAGTTTAACTAAGGCAATCAGGCTTAGCTCAAGGCCGACGGCGCAGTTTGGTGAACCCTTCTGGCTCCCATTCACGCATCGCAAATAACAAACCGACGCCTCTTCTTTTATTGAGAGGCACCGAGAGTGCTTCGGCATGCAGCTCAGCAAACTTTCTACGCAGCGCACGTAAGTCGTCTTGCAAGCTGGCGATGGCAGACTCAGTCAGCATTCCATGCGTAAACATGAAGCTCTCTTCGGGGCGGGAAAACCCACTGCCTAAAAACTCATCCTGACCACGTTCTCGAAAATAGTGACGGATAGGCCCGTTCGGCAACCAGTCAAAATCCCGCGCCACACGCAATCGAATGCGGTTTAGCGGCAAGACATCAATAAGTCGCAAGCGATCCAGATGTAACAATTTTTGCAGGCATTCTTGTTCGCTAAGCGCATAAGTTTGAACTATCTCCGCAAACGTCCATTGGTTCAGCGCGCACACCGCTACCAACAATAATGTGGGGTCAGTCACCAACTCGCGCTCTTGAGACTCTCGCAAGGTATGCAGCCTGCGCTCGGCCACTACGGCCTCCTGCGCCAACTCGCTCAAGGTAAACCCCAACAAATTGCACATTTCCACCAAACGATTTGCCGAAAGATTACCCGAGGCAAACAAACGTTTAACGCTCGGCTCAGAAATCCCCAGCGCATGAGCGACATCCCGATAGGTCATGCCCTGTGCTTTAAGTTGCTTTTTAAGCGTGCCAACCAGATGATTAACTTCTGACATGATTTTAGTATCGAAAAGCGATACTAAATAACTTAACATGTAATACAAATTTACAATAAGTTTCTTTTTGCAGTCAGTCTGGCATGCTTGTACCTACTCTTTACTGGCGAAAAAACATGAGCAAATATCTAAAGTACAGCCCAACCCTCATTACGCTGTTGGCCATTATTGGCGTACTCATCGCCAGCCCCATCGCACAGCTCCCGGACTACCATGAGTTTGCCGACCACTCTCAACTCATGGGAATACCGCACGCTATGGATGTTCTATCCAACCTAGGCTTTTTTATCGTTGGCCTATGGGGTTGGCTGCATTTAAAAAGCTACGCCACCCACTCCAGTTTGAAAGCAGGCTGGTTAGGTTACCGTCTTTTTCTACTCGCCTTGATGCTAACGGCGGTTGGCTCTACTTTCTACCATTGGGCACCGGATAACTTCCGGCTGATTTTTGATCGTCTGCCCATTACTCTAGCCTGCGTCGGTTTGTTAGTTGGGGTGCGCGGCGAAACAGTGGGTGGCTCTCAACGTACCTATGCTTACTTAATGGCGCTCTACGCCGTTTTTAGTGTCGGCTGGTGGTATGCCACTTTACAAAAAGGGGCAGACGATCTTGGCCCTTATTTGATATTGCAAACGCTTCCTTTAGTGCTGGTTCCGCTTTGGCAAACCATTTATCATGCGCCACGCCGAGACAGACAAGCCTTCGCAATCG
>Ga0209181_10012516_pt1 | contig 10722 bp, 11 predicted proteins | sample MAT05_FD_187208 | JGI IMG/M metagenome (GOLD analysis project Ga0209181, IMG submission 187208) | Freshwater microbial communities from Lake Fryxell liftoff mats and glacier meltwater in Antarctica - MAT-05 (SPAdes) (version 2) | ecosystem: Environmental > Aquatic > Freshwater > Ice > Liftoff...
GGTTCGTGCCGGCCGGGCGCGTCCAGCGAACGCTGAAGAAACGGGTCTGCTCGGTGTCTGTGACGAACCACTGCGGAACGAGCCTGCCGTTCGGCCCAGTGCGTGTGAGGTCGATGTCCTGCCCGGCGTTGTCGAGCAGGGCGATCTTCAGCTCGTGGTTGGCCGGGCAGTCGACGCCGCCGATCGTCCAGATGTCGTTGGGCGTGGACGAGCAGATGCCGAGGGTGAAGAACGACAGGCTGTCCAGATCGGCAGCCATGCGCGCCGGGTCCGTGCTGGCATTGCGCATGACGCGCCATGTGCCGCCCGGCTCGGCTTTCAGCAGCACGGGGGTTGCACCAGCAGGTACCTGCACGCCGGACAGCGGGATGCTGAACAAGGCGTCGGTGCCGAAGGTCTGACCATGTGGCGTCACTGTGTAGATAGGCGTCAATGCCTTCAGGCCTAGGAGCTCGGGCGCGCCTGTGGCGTCGCGCGACACGCGGAAGGTCACCGGGCTGCCAACGCTTCAGCCGGCACCACCAGCTGCACCCCGTCCGGGCCATCGACCATGCCGCCGGCGGCGCCGAGCGTCGCGCTGCCTTCACTGGGCGGCGGTGGTTCGGGGTCGTCGCCTTGGCTGCAGGCGACAAGCACGCTGCAGACCAGTGCTGCGAGACCCTTGACCCAAGACGGTTTGACGTTGGCAGAAATGGTGGACATGGCAAATATGGCGGGCTCTCGGATCAAAGCGTGGTGGTGGTTTGCGCAACGTGCAGCGTCGCCCCACGCCGGCGCGTCACGCACAGCGCCAACAGCGCCAGGCCCAGCAGCGCTGGCGTGTGCGGCTCGGGCACCACCTGCACATCGCCGTCTCGCACCGCCACGGCATACAAGGGTGCCGACTTGGCGTAGCCGCCCAGATCCTGGAACCCGAGGAAGGAATAGAAGTACCAGGCCAGGTTCGGATTGCTCGCCACATCCGTGCCTGACCAGTACACGGTGCTGTCCAGCACGTTGATGAAGTCAGCGGTGTTGCTCAGGCCGTAGCCCGCGTCGGGGTAACCGACATTGCCCCAGGTGGCGTAGTACATGTGCGCCATCTCCGAGCTGGAGGGGTCGGGCTTGACCCTGCCGTCTGCCGCCGTGCTGGTGCTCGGCAGCCGCCAGCCGGTCACGCCGTGCACATCCAGCCCGCCGGCCCAGGCCGTGGCGTCGTGCCAGCTCATGGGGCCGTTGACGTTCCAGTCGGCCAGCCAGGTGATGTTGAGCGCGGTGTCGAAATAGGCATCGATGACGCCGTCACGGTTGATGTCGCGGGCCTGTAGCGTGGTCTCCCAGTTGCCCTGGCCGGAGACGGGTGCGGCCAGCGCTGCTGGGCTGAAGGCGCTCAGCAAGGTCAGCGCAATCAGCGCCCTCATCGTGGTCAGTGCTGCGGTCGCCGGGCGGCGGCTTGGGGTCGGGGTCATGGTGGGCTCCTGTCTGGCTGAGGCCAGCAACGGATGTCACTGGCGCCATCATCAGGTGTCAGGCGTCACGCGGGCGTCACGCAGGCCGGTCCTGAATCCCTTGATTGAGGGGGGTGGGCGGCAAACGCTGTCAACAAGGGGCTGGCTTGACGGGTGCTTGACGGGTGCTTGACGGGTGCTTGACGGGTACTTGACAGGTGCGTGAAGGGCGCCAGGCAACCCTGCCGACACCGCATCTGCTTCGGTGCGTTCAAGAGGAGTTCACCATGCTGGACGTTAGAGTTCCCTCATCCATGCAGTTGCTGCCGCGCCGCTTCGGCCCAGACCTGCCGATCACGCTGCTCATCCTGTTCGCGAGCCTGGTGCCTGCCGCTACGCAGGCCGGCCCGGTGGTGACGCCCGGTAGCAGCTATACAGTCGTTCTGAACCAAGCCGCAGCGCCCGCTGGCGAGGCGTCCTACTTCAACAGCTTTGATGTTGCTGCCGAAGCCTTTACGCACCGCGCTGGAGGATAGGAAATTCGAACACACTTTTTCTCCCAAAAGCCCCCGGAAGTGCTCATGAACACCCACTGATGCGGTCCCTGACTTCGGCAGCGGTCTGCTGAGGGTCGACCACAGCCCAAACGAGCTTCATCCGTGGCGGCCGGCTCCAGGTTTTCCCGGGCAATCGGGCGTCAAGCCTCGGCTCTGAGAAGCTGTGGCGCAGCCGATCCCTGCGGCCCTGGTCACCGGGCCGCCTGAAACGTGTTGGCTGGAGGATCTCAAGCCTCTTGCAGTTGCGACCGACGGGCTGGCGCGCGCGGCGGTGCCCGGCCCTGCGGGCCGCGCTCGCGCTTGCAAGCGCGAGCCCCTCCTGAGGCGCATGCCCGCGCGCAGGCGCGGTCATACGTCCACAGTCGGCCTGCAGACCCAGGTGCGTGAGGATCTTCTCGATCACCGGCTGTTCCAGGATCGCCGCGATGATCTTCAACTCGCCGCCGCAGTTCGGGCAATGCGCCGTGTCGATCTCGAAGACCCGCTGGCGTCGCCGCCGCTGGCCTGCGCGAAAAGTTGATTCAATTCACTTGCACCGTGGAATCTGCTTGCGGGGCCGAGATGCCTTTGTGCAGTGAACACGGTTTGACCGGCCGGCTGGAACCTACCCCTTAAACAGGGGGCGCAGGGCCGCTTCAGGTCGCAACGATGTCCGGTTCACGGGTGGGATTGCGTGGAGATGGGAAGAAGAAGCCCGTTTCAACGACACGGACGAGCGGATCCTTGCAGGTCGGACAACAAACTGACGAATGCTTGCCAACACTCATCGCTTAGCTAGTGTGCTTGCATGGGTTGCTCCTGCGAATGCAGCCCCAAGCATCGCGCCGCCCGGTTGCCGCGGTGTTTCGCCGTGCTCGCCCGTTTGTCTCGTTTGTCGCAACTGGCTCGCCACCGCCCCCGGTCTTGAGCCGCCTCAGCCCATGAAGCCCAGGTCCGGCGTGCCGAAGTACTTCAGGTTCGGAAAGGTCCGCGCCAAGCCGGCGGCGTCGACACCGAACCAGCGTGCCAGGGTGGCGGTGTACTGGTCGAACGAGGTGCTGGGGATCAGTGCACCGCGGTTGCCCGAGTCCTCGGGCCCCCCCAGCGCCGGGTGCGGCAGCGTGCCGTAGAGCTGTCCGCCCAGCACCGCCCCGCCCATCACCAAGTGGTGGCTGCCCCAGCCGTGGTCGGACCCGGTGCCGCTGGGCTGCAGCGTGCGGCCGAATTCACTTTCGGTGAAGGTCGTGACCTGGCTCGCCACGCCGAGCTCCACGGTGGCGGCGTGGAAGGCCGCCATCGCATTGCCGACCAGCCGCAGCCCGTCCATCTGGTCCCAGCTCTGCGCCGAATGGGTGTCGAAGCCGCCGATCGAGCAGAAGAACACCTGGCGCGCCATGCCGGTGGTGGCGCGCAGCTTGATGATGCGCGCGACCTGTTGCAGCTGCTGGCCGATCGAGGTGCCCGGGAACGCCGTGGCCAGCGTGGCCGAGCCGGCGCCGACGAGCAAACCGTTGAGCGAGACCGCGTCCTGGCGCACCCGGTTGGCGGCCTGTACCAGGGCCATGCCGCTGTCCATCGTCAGGATCTCGTTCAGTGCCTGGGCCTTGGCCGCCGCCGCGCTGGCCGGCCAGGCGCTCATGCCGTTGGCGTCGAGGTTGAAGCCCGGCATCAGGCTGGCCGAGGTGGCGGTGTTGGCGGCGCAGAACAGCGCCGAGCCGTTCATCGAGACCGCGGGCGGGAAACGCGAACTGCCGTTGCGCGATTGCAGTTCATCCAGGCTGCGGCCGGCCCAGCCGGTGCCACCCGAGCCATTGGGGTCGCCGGCCTGCACCTGCACGATCTGGTCGCTGTGCGAGAACAGGTTGGTCGGCAGCGGCGTGCTGCTCGCCAGGAACTGGGCCCGGCTGGTGGGCCGTGCGAGCATGCCCACGTTGGCGACCACCGCCAGCCGGTTCTGCGTCCACAGCGGGGCGATCGCGGCCAGCCCGCCGTTCAGGCCGTAGGGCACGCCCTGCGGCGTGCTCACCGGCAACAACGCGGTGTTGCCATCGGGCAGTGCCAGCTGGCCGCGAGCGGCCTTGTACGCGGCGTAGGCGGCCGGCGTCAACGGCACGACGGTGTTGTGGCCGTCGTTGCCACCGAGCAAGAAGACGCAGACCAGCGCCTTGTAGTCGGGCGGCGTGGTCTGCGCATGGAGCTGCGCATGGCCCAGCGCGGGCAGGCCGGCGGCGGCGACCCAGCTGCTGGCGCGTTGCAGGAAGGCGCGGCGGCTGGCGCCGCTGCAGGTGTCGAGAGAGTGAATGGGGTTGGGGATGGAGTTGGTCATGGCGGGTTTCCTGCGGGTTCAGTACTGGACGGCCTGCTGGCCCGACAGCGCGGTGAGGTAGAGCGCAGTCAGCGCGCGGCTGCGGTTGTCGCTTTGCACGGCCACGGCGTTGGCCAGGCTTTGCCGCATGGCCGCCGGCATGCGGCCATACAGAAGCACCTGGTCGACCTTGTCGATCAACGTGGCGGTGTTGCCGGCGACCGCGACGAACGGGCTGATGTCGAGCGCGAAATCGGCGCCCGGGTTGGCCAACATGCCGTAGACGAAGTTGCCGCGCTGCACCGCCTCGGTCGGCGAATAGATCTGGAACTCGGGTCCGGACAGACTGCTGCGCGGAATCCGGAACAGCGGCGAATAGAAGCTGAACACCGACGGCGGCGTGAGCAGGTTCTGCGCCATCTGGCTGAAGTTCCAGCCCAGCTGGTTGCTCGCCGAGATGCTGCCGCCCAGCGCGCGCACCAGACCGGCGACCTGCTGGATCGGATCCTTCAGCCGGCCGCTGTTGGCGCTGGCGCTGGTGTTGGGGAGGATGATGTCCTGTCGCGCTTCGCTATCGAGCAGGATCGCCCGCACCACGGCACGCAGGTCGCCGCGCGCCCCGCTGCCGTTGTTGTTGAAGACCGCGCTGATACGGGCGACGTAGGCCGGGCTCGGGTTGCTGGTGACCAGATTGCGGATCAAGCGCGAGGCCATGAAGGGGGCCAGGTTGGGCTGCGCAAACACGCAGTCGAGCGCGGCGTCCATGTCCTGTTGCGTGCTGCGCCCCGAGGCCTGGCTGCAGCCCAGGAACTGCTTGGCGCTGCGGTCGTGGTTGGCGTCGCGCGCCACCAGCGGGCCGGAGAAGTTCTCCCAGTTGTTGGCGCCCGGGCCGGCGTAGGTCCAGCCGGTCAGGGCCAGCGCGAGCTGTTGCACGTCGGTCTGGTCGTACGACGCCAACGGCCGGCCAGCGGCATCGGTCTGCACCGAGCCGTCGACGTTCAGCCGGACCAGGCCGATCGAAAACAGCTGCAGCAGTTCACGCGCGAAGTTCTCGTTGGCGCTGCCGCCCAGGCCTGGCTTGTTGCTGTTGGCCAGGTCGAGATACTTGCCCATCTGCGAACTGACTGCGATCTCTCCCAGCAGCGTGCGGTAGTTGCCGAAGGCATTGCGACTGAGGATCTGCAGGTACGGCACGATCTCGTTGTCGCTGATGTTCTTGTTCAGCGAGATCACGATGATCTGGCCCAGCGCGTTGGCCACTCGCTGACGCAGCTGGTCAGGTGCATTGGCCATGCGCGCCAGGTACTGCGCCTGCAGCACGCTGTAGGCGTTCAGGCCAGGGTTGGTGATGGTCGTCTCAGGCATCGCCAACTGCTCGTTGACCCAGCCCGTGACGCCGATTTGCTGCACACGCGCCAGTGCTGCCGGCGTGGGGCCGAACGCCGCCTGTTCAAGCAGGCGCGCGGCCTGCAGACTGGCTGTGCCCAGGCCGCTGCCGGGGCTGGTCGGCGGCACCGGCGTCGGTGAAGGAGTGGGTGTCGGTGTCGGTGTCGGTGTCGGTGTAGGCGTCGGTGTGGCATCAGCGCTGACGCGAACCAGCACGGTGTCGCTAACCAAGCCGCCGGGGCCCGTCTGCGTGATCTGCACCGCCACATCGGTGCCGAGCTGCGCGGCGCTGGCCACGCCACTGGCGGTCATGCTGGTGCTCGACAGCAGCTGGCTCGTCAACTTGACGCCGCCGAAACTGACCGTTGCAGTGGCGCTGAAATTGATCCCACCCAGCGCCAGCGAAAACGCGCCGACCGGCACGCTGCGGGGCGAAACGCTCCACAGCCGGGCCTGCACCTGCGTGATGCTGAGGGTGACGCTGGCCGACTGGTCCGGCTGGGCAGTGCTGGTGGCGCTGACCTTCACACTGCCGGCAGCCGGCACCAGCGCTGGCGCGCCGTACAAGCCCTTGGTACTGATGGTGCCCAGGCTGCTGTTGCCCCCAGGCACGCCGTCGACCGACCAGCCGACGGCCGGGTTGACCAGCGGCACGTAGGCGGTGAGTTGGCGACTCGTGCCGACCGCGACCTGGCCGCTGGAGTAGACCGTGAACTGGGCCCATGCCGGTGCACACGGCAGCAGCGACAGGCACAGCAAAGCAAGAACGTGGCGCAGAAGTGGCATGGTGTTGGTGTTGGTGTTTGAGCGCCGACGCAGTGGCCGGCGGCGCAGTGGGTGCGAAGCCCTGCGGCTGCGCCGCAGCTACCGGGGGCTGCCGCAGCCGCTTCGGCGGGTGCAGGAAGTGGAACCGAAGCCGGTGCCGCGTGCGCTGTTGCGCAACAAATGAAACACGTTTGCGCAGGCCGGATTGGTCGCGCTTCGGACGCGCGCTGCAGGCACGCGCCGACCCGCAAAGGCCTCGACTGGAGAAGAGGCGGCCACTTCCTGGTGGCATCTGCGCCAGCGGGAGCAGTGTCAAACCGGATCTGGGATTCCGAATCCAGACCTACGGCAAATGGAAGACCTGACAAGCGCCTGCAGGCCATGGGCACGCCTTGCTAGGAGAACAGGTTCGAGCTCATCATCCTTGCGGACAGCCTGACCGAAGTGCTGACCAAGCGCGCCGATCGGATGGCCGCGTTCTTCCGCAGCCACGAAGTACCAACCAACGCCTGAATGGGCGTCTCTGCAGAGGACAGCAGATTCGGTGTACCTCGCATCGACGGCCTGCGCAAGGTCGATGCACGCATACGATTCTTGTCGGTCGAGCCGCAGATCGAAGACGTGGGTGGTCTCGACCTACCCGACATACAGTGGGTAATTGTCGGCGGCGAATCCGGACCCGGGGCGCCGGGGTCAGGGGCGCCGGGGTCAGGTCTTGAATCTTGCGTCAACGACCCCGATGGCCTGAGCGACGCCGATGACCTTGACGCCGTGATGCTCGATGACCGTGAGCAGCGGCTTGTCCCCGGTGACGATGAACTCGGCCTTGGATGCCAGGGCGGTGCCGATGACCACATCGTCATCGGGATCGGGCGCGATGCGCGACACGGGTGACGGATGCACAAGTGCTGCGAGTTGCACGTACCCATCGACGAGCTGATCGATGGTCAGGCCGGAAGCGGCGATCTTCTTGTCGAACTTGCGCCGCCCGAGGATGTCGGTCAGCTCGGCCAGCATCGCCGTGCTGGTGAAGAGATCGACACGCTTCTCCCGCGCAGCTTGCAGCAGCACGCGCGGCGTGCCGCCCCACAGGATGGCCGAGGCGACCACGTTCGTATCGAGCACCACCCGCATCACGAACTGCCGGGCTGCCCGCTCAGTCGGGGTTCTTCGCGTGCCGCTCGGCGCGCATGGCGGCGATCTCCTGGGCGACTTCTTCGGGCGACATCACGGCCGGCTCATCGACGCTGTCCATGCGGTCCATGGCTGCAAACAGATCGTCGACGCGCTGCGTCTTGAGCTGATCGCGCAGCCAACGCTCCAGCTTGGCCGACGAAAGCAGCCCGGCGCGCTGGGCATCCTGCGCGAGTTGGTCGGGCAAAGTGATCTGTACCGTCGTCATGCTTGTTCCTCTTTGCTGCTGCGTGATCAAGCCGTGCGGCTCTCCACCTTGCGCTTCAACTGCCCGCGCTCGATGAACGCATCGATGACCTGAAGCACTTGGCGCTTCTCGGCCACGCCCAGCTTCTCGATGGCCAGCAAGCGCCGACGCAAGCGAGTGTCGCCGTCCTGCTTGACCAGCCGCCGCTTGGCGCCGACACCGAACAGCTCATCGATCGACACTCCCTGCGCTGCGGCGATCTGCGGCAGCAGGTTGGCCGGTGGCGTGGCCGCCGGGCTCTCGCAGTAGGCCACCATGCGCTGAGAGACACCGAGCTCGGCCGCCAGTTCGATCTGCGTGAAGCCGGCCGCCTTGCGCAAGCCGGCCAGCCGCTCGCCGAAGCTCAAGTCTTCCTTCGCCGCCTTGGTTGACTTGGCCGTCTCGCCGGCCTGAATGCGCTTGCCCATCGAAGAAAACTCCTCGTAATGAGGCAAGTCTAGCAACGCTGTAGTCTGCATTGGAAGCCTCGAGCTTGACACTCAAATACAAGATGTACAGGCTTCGGTCCTTCAGATTGTTCAGCAACCCGGTGTATATCCGCAAGGCACGGAGACTTGCATGGCGCGCATCCCTGAAACCGAGATCGAGCGGCTGAAGAGCGAGGTCAGCGTGCAGGGAAGCCACGGGGAGCCGGGAGGGAACCACGGGGTCAGGACCGCAGCGGCGATGACGTGATCGTCATCGACATCGCCGGGCACGACGCGCGGGGTTGAGGATAGGAAATTCAAACGCACTTCTTTTCCCCAAAGGCCCCCGCCGATGCTCCTGAACACCCACTGATGCAGTCCTTGGGTTCGGCGGCGGCCTGTTGAGGGTTGATCGCAGCCCAAACGAGCTTCATCCGTGGCGACCGGCTCCGGGTTTCCCTGGCAATGTGGCGCCAAACCTCGGCTCTTCGAAGCCCTTGCGCAGCCGGTCAACGCAGCCCTGGGCACCGGGCCGCCTGAAACCTGTTGGCTGGAGGCGCTCAGGCCGCTTGCAGCCGCGACCCACGGGCTGGCGCGCTTGGCGGGTGCGGCACAGTTGCTCCAGCGCCTGGCGATCATCGGCGCCGCAGCGCACGGCGGCATGCTGCGCTGCTGCCCTGGATATCGGCGTACAGCGTTTGCTTGAAGTCGGCGCCCCTGGGCGTGCCTCGCGAAGGGCTCGCGCTTGCAAGCGCGAGCCCTTCGCGAGGCACGCGACGGTCCGCAGGGACGGCCCCATGTCCACGCTCCAAAAGACCTGACCCCAGCCCCCTCTGGACCCCAGCCCCCTGCTGACCCCAGCCCCCTGTGACCCAGGGTCGTCGTCATCGTCTAAAAGGCTCATGGGCAGCCCCGGGCGGGGCCACCGCCGAATGCTGGCACCGGCGCCGCCGCCCGGGATGTCTCACCGGTGACTGTCGATCAATCTCTGCACCGGCCAACCGGCACCAAGCCGTCAGCAGCAGGCCGGCAGCAGCGGGCCGGCAGCAAGATTTCAGCCGCCGCGCTTGGCTGCCATGGCCTGGATCAAGGCGCGCGCCTCGTCGCCTTCGGGGATGGGGCGGCCACTGTCGCGCCATTGCACCGCCGCCTTGAATCCGGCCTCTTGTGCATAGCGGCGAAACCACAGGCCTTCGGGGTTGTGGCGCGTGATGCCGTCGAACACGGTGGCCAACATCTGCGTCTGCTCCAGGCCCATCGTCAGCATGACCTGGTTGACCACCAGCTTGTGCATTGCCAGGTGGCTGCTCGGCACGCCCGCGATGCGCTCGGCCAACTGCAGCGTGCGTGCGTCCAGTTCAGCCAGCGGCACCGCAAAGTTGGCCAGGCCCCACTCGGCGGCGGTGCGGCCGTCAAGCAGGTCACCGGTGAACATCATCTGCTTCGCGCGCACGGGGCCGAGGCGGAACGTCCACATCGCCGTGGTGGGACAACCCCAAACACGCGTGGGCATGTAGCCGATGCGCGCATCGTCGGCCATCACCAGCAGATCACAGCACAGGGCGATGTCGCTGCCCCCGGCCACAGCCGCGCCGTGCACCTTGGCGATCGTCGGCTTGGCACTGCGCCACAGGCTCATGAAGTCCTCGGTGAAACGCTTCATGTGGCGGTAGTCCAGCATCGGATCCCAGGGGTCTTTTTCCTGCTGGCAGGGGTGTTCTCGCTGCTGCTCGGCGTAGTCGACCAGGTCATAGCCGCCACAGAAGCCCTTGCCGGCGCCTTCCACCACGATGACATGCACCGCATCGTTGTCGTTGGCCCAGTCGACAGCCGCCCGAATCTCGCCAGGCATCGCCTCGTTGATGGCGTTTAGCCGATCAGGGCGGTTCAGCAGCAGCCGCGCAATGCGGGGATTGTTCGAGTCCTGTTCAATCTTGACGGTGGAGAAACTGGGCATGGTCATCCTCGGGGGTGGTCAGCGAAGGGCAGTCAGTGAAGGGCCGAACTCTAGCGCCGCATGAACGCCCCTGACCGCACCCGTCTGCGCAGCGCGCCGGCGCCCCCCAGGTCAGAGCTTGCGCACCACCACGCTGCCCACCGAGTAGCCGGCACCGAACGAGCAGTTCACACCCAGGTCACCGCGTTGCAGGTCAGCGCGGTGGTGGTGAAAGGCGATGATCAAGCCGGCTGGCGCGGTGTTGGCGTACCCGCCCAGGATGATGGGCGCCAGATCGTCGCCCACCTCGCCGCCCACCTCGCCGCCGACCAGGGGCTTGATCACCATCTGGTTCATGCCCAGGTTGGCCTCGTGCAGCCAGTAGCGCCGCACCTGGGCCGGCGTGAAACCCAGGGAGGCAAGGTGCTGCTCGATGTGCGCCGCGGCGTTCGGCTGTGACCCGGTGAGTGTCGACCGCAGCCCTGAAATGCGTCATTCGCACCGGCTGCCTCCGGGTTT
>Ga0209181_10012517_pt1 | contig 10721 bp, 8 predicted proteins | sample MAT05_FD_187208 | JGI IMG/M metagenome (GOLD analysis project Ga0209181, IMG submission 187208) | Freshwater microbial communities from Lake Fryxell liftoff mats and glacier meltwater in Antarctica - MAT-05 (SPAdes) (version 2) | ecosystem: Environmental > Aquatic > Freshwater > Ice > Liftoff...
GACGGGCCGTGCTCTTCATCGAGCCGAAGGCGTCGCTACCCGAGCCAGGTTCGGTGATGGCCCACGCGCCCACCTTGTCCATCGTCAACAGGTCCAGGGCCCACCGTTCCTTCTGCGCGGTCGTTCCCTTCGACATGATGGCTGCCGACGTGAGGCCCATGCTGACGCCCATCGCCGTCACCATGCCAGGGCACACGCGGCACAGCTCGATGATGGGGATCAGGCTCAGCCCGCCACCGTCGCCACTCTTCGACTCCTTGGCAGCGGGCAGTTCCTCACCGCGAGCGGCTGCTTCTGCAACGGTCTTCTCACGCGCTATCTGCTTGGCGAAGCGATCACGTGCCATTGCGTCCATCCCGAACGTTGCGAACATCTTGCGGAGAATCTCGTAGGGCGGCAGGTCGCCGTGCTCCAGCTCCTCGACGTGCGGGCGCACCTCTTCGTCGACGAAGCGCTTGACCGCGTCGCGAATCATCTGGTGCTCTTCGCTCCACTCGTACATGACTGTGCCTCGCTCTCGTGCGCCGCAGGTCGGCGCCCATCGGTGATGGTAGGGAACGAGCGCCGCCTGCGACCAACCCGGCAGTACGGGTTAACGGTCGTCGGGGTCGGTACGCGCGTCGAGCAGTAGATGTGCGCCGAGCTCGGTCAGGCCAGCAAGGTCGTGGATGTCATCGATCAGCGGCACTTCCACCAGCGCAACGGCGCCTGCCAAGGTGCGCAAGCGGTCCATCTCGTGGGTTTCATCGGCGGCCAGTGCAGCGAGATCACGGTAGAAGTCGAGCTGGTCGGAGAGCGGGCCGGGCGGCAGTCCCGTGGGCAGTTGCTTCGCGGCGATGGGCGCAGGAGTGGGGTGCACGAGGTTGACCACCACTGCTTGCAGCGGGAAGCCACCGGCCTCCAACGCGTCGACCAGGTGGGTGGCCTCGTCGATGGCCTCGGCGCGCGGGCTGGAGACCAGCACGAAGGCAGTCGTGTCCGCTCGCAACAGTGTGGCGGCTTCGGCGGCGCGCTGGCGCAGACCCGCTTCCATGCCCGACAGCGAGCGAAAGAACTCGATGATGTCCTCCACCACTTTCGGCCCGGCCAGCTTGCGCACCGCCCACAGGAACGTGGCCGAGCCGGCGTTGGTGACGCGGGCAAACGAGCGGCCGGGGGCGGCGATGATGCGGTAGATCGGGTGACTGAAGAACGTCACCAATCGATCGGGCGCGCCGAGCAGATCGATGGCGTGACGCGACGGCGGTGTGTCGATCACGATCAGGTCGAACTCGTTGCTGCTCCACAGTTGGTGCAGCCGTTCGATGGCCATGTACTCCTGCGCCCCGCCCAGCGAGCCGGCGATGCTGCGGTAGATCGGGTTCGCAAGAATCGTTCGGGCGCGCTTGGCGTCTCCGGCGCGGTCCATGATCATGCGGTCGAAGGTGGACTCCGCGTCGAGCATCAGCGCCCACAGCGAACCCGTTGGGTGACTGGTCGCGCCGACCACTTCGCTGGGGTCGTGCGAGCGAGCTGAGCCGTCGATGCCGAGCGCATCGGCCAGGCGACGCGCGGGGTCGACGGTGACCACGATGACCCGCCGGCCGCTGTTCGCCGCTGCCAACGCGAGCGCCGCTGCGGTGCTGGTCTTGCCGACTCCGCCGGGGCCACAGGTGACGACCAACCCGGCCTCCTGCAACACGGTCTCGATGCTGTTCATTTCTGACCGCTCAAGGGAGTGCTGGGCTCGATGGCGAGTGCCGCTGCCAACACGTCGAGGTGCTCGGGCAGCAGCCGCGCGACCGGCAACCGCGGCAGGTGAATGCGCGGCAGCGGAAGCCGATGGTCGAGCCGTGCGAACTGCTCGGCTTGCAGCTCCAGTCGAGACTGTCCGAAGCGCACTACTTCGTCGAGCGCTCGTCGTGTCTCGACCGTCAGGGTGACCTTCTGCTTGCGGGCGGCCGCCGCTGCGGTCATCGACAGACCGGCGCGCTGGGGCCAACAGCCGTTGACGATCAACGGCGCGAGCGCCAGGCTCAGTTCATCTTCCAGGTCGTAGGCCAGCTCGATGACCTCGTTGACGGGTGTCTCCTCCGGCAGGGTCACCATCACGCACTGGCATCGAGCGTGGTCCGCCAGCAGTGCGGCGACTTCATCGGCCTGGTCGCGAACCGGGCCGCTGGCGACGGCGGTCTGCAGAGCGGACGCCGAACGGAGAAACGGCGTTGCGTGGCCGGCGGGCGGGGCATCGATGATGATCAGTTCGGCCGACTGCAGACGGTCGAGCTCCTTGATCTTGCCGAGTACCAGGAGGTGCTCCATCCCCGGTGTTGCGCCGGCGATCAGGTCCAGCGATGCCGCCGAAGCAGCGCGGCGCAGGATCCCGCCGAAGCCCTTCAACTCGAGGTAGTCACCGAAGGCTTGTTTGGGTGTGATGCTGCGTCCGCGAATGCGGCCCTTGCCGCTGGTGAACGAGTCCGCTCGCAGCAGTTGCTCGGTAGGGCCCAGCGGGGCGCCACCCAGCAGTGGCCCCAGGCCGGCCTTGCCGTCGACGCTCACCAGTAGTACGTCAGCACCGCCGTTGGCAGCCAGCACCGCCATCGATGCAGCCACCGTGCTGGTGCCCACGCCGCCCTTGCCGACCACCAACAGCACCCGGGTGCGGCCCAGCCACTCGGGTGTGATGCTGCCCGGTCCCATAGGCGCCAGGGTATCGGCCGAGATTTCGTTGTCGTTTCTGTTGTCTCTTGTGTGACCGTGACGCTGGGCTCGTATTTCAGCGCCTGAGCAACATCTTGGTCCAGCGTGGGGGCACTCAGCGATCACATGACCCAGCGGGTCATCCATTCGACGAGGGCTTCGTCGTGCGCGAGACGGCCCATCGGCGGGCCGTAGGTGCTGCCTTCATGTGGTGAGCCAGGAAGGGTGAGCACTTCGCTGGGCGTACCTACGCCGCACAGGATTCGGTGCATCGACCAGGCCTGCGCCGCCGGGCAGCGCTTATCATCCGTACCCACCACGAACAGGCAGGGCGTGGTGCAGCGATGCGCCTGCCACAGCGGTGACTGGGCGGCGTAGCGCTCGACTTGCTCGTAGGGCGTGCCGCCGAAGTTGGCAGGGATGAAGCGGTAGCCGATGTCGCTGGCGCCGTACATCGCGGACAGGTCGGTCACCGGGTTCTCGATCACGGCGGCGTTGAAACGGGTGGTGGTTGCAACGAGCCACGCGGACATATAGCCACCGTATGAGTTGCCGCTGACGCCCAGCCGGGCCGGGTCGGCCAACCCGGTGTGGATCGTCGCGTCGAGCATCGTCATCAGATCGCTGGCGGGCCCCTCGGCCCAGTCAGCGATGCCTGCGTGGGTGAACGCATCGCCGTAGCCGGTACTGCCGCGCGGGTTGGTGAACAGCACGCCGAAACCGCCGGCGCAGAGTGCGTGCGCGTCGTTGTTGAAAGCTTCGCCGTACGTGAAGTTCGGCCCGCCATGGATCAAGAGCACCGTGGGTAGCGGGGTCACGCTGCCTGCTGGAGCGATGAACCACCCGTCGAGCGGCCCGAGTTCTGACAGCACGACAGTGCGGGTGACATCCACCGGCATCACCGGGGCGAAGTTCGTCAACCGACGCTCGACGCCCAACTCCGTCACCGCCAGTTCGACTGGGGCCTCTGCGGACTGCGTTGTGAACACCAGCGTCCCCTGCGCCCACCCGACGGGCGACGCACATCGCGGCCCATCGGCCAGTGTCTCGACGTCGCCACTGTCGACAACGACGCGAGCGATACCCATGCGCCCTCGTTGGCCAACGCGGACGATCAGCGAATCATCGGTAGGAAGCACCAAGTGCGCGTAGCTATCGGCCAGTTCCGCCGGCTGGTCGCCATACACGTCGCCCAGCAGATCGGGCACGACGACTTCCTTCACACCGTCACCGTCGATGATGAACAGCCGAGCGTGGCTGCCGACGGGTTCGTCCTCGGGCGCGCCGACGAGCGCGACCAATCGTCCGTCGGGCAGCCATTCGCCGAGCACGGTGCGACCACCCGAGACGGGGGCTTCTCGCACGGCACCGTCAAGGGTCGCCACGCGTAGGTGCTGACCGCCGCGTGCGCCGGTTGGGTCTTGCGAGACAATCGCGACGATGCGATCGCCCGAAGGAGACCAGCGCGGTGTGCTCCACCGCCAGTCGTCGTCGGTCAGCCAGCGAGTGCTGCCCGCAGCAGGGTCGAGCAGCTGAATCTGTGGCGGGTCCTCCAAGGCGCCGGTCGAGTCGAAGGCGGCGATCGGGCGAGTCCAGCGGTATGGGCGGGTGCGGTCGATCACGTTGCCACGGCAGCTGACCAGTGCGAGCAGCGTGCCGTCGGGCGACCATTCCGGCGGCCCCATCAGCTGCCCGGCAACATCGAAGCACGTTGCGGCCACACCAGTGGCCGCGATGGCAATCTGCAAGGCTCCGTTGCGATTGGTGATGAAGGCGAAGCACGAACCGTCGGGTGACCAGACCGCAGAGTGGTCACCCTCGACGGCGGCGGCCAAGGGGGCTTCCTCCCCGGTCGCAACATTGATGATGGTCAGCTGCTCGACGGTTTCCTCGGTGCCCAACGGAATGTGCGAGGTGGTCAACAACAGCCGAGTGCCGTCAGGCGAGAGACTGGCGTGCAGCGGGGCGCGGAGTGCGAGCAGATGAGCGGTGGTCGACGATTCAGCGGGTGGCGGGGTGTCAGTCATCGGAGTAGGTCACCACGGTGAAGAGGGTTGCAGCCGCCTCGTTCGCCCGGTAGCTGTGCGCGTCGGCCGAGCTGAACCGAACTGTGTCGCCCGCGCCGAGCACGAACTCGACGTCGCCAATCTGCAGCGTGACGGAGCCGGATACCACGTAGCCGTACTCCACCGAGCCGCGGCCATGGTCGCACGAAACGGTGGGTTGGCCGGGGTGCAACATGCCTTCGGACAGATCGAAGCGACGCCGCTCCATCATCGAGAACAGCATGCGAGCACCCGACGAATCGGGAGTACCTGTGGAACGGATGATCTCCGGCGCGCCCGCAGCGGGACGAGTGAGTTCGGAAAACGTGAGGTCCAACGCCTGGGCAATGCGGGTGAGTACGGCGACCGTCGGGTTGGCCACCTCGCGCTCGATCTGTGAGAGCAACGCCTTGCTGAGACCCGTCTGCGTGGCCATCTCACGCAGGCTGAGACCGCGTGTCATCCTGGCGCGGCGCATGTTGGCGGCAACTGCCTCGCGCACGAGCGCACCCTCGTCAGCTTGGCGGTCGTGCGGGCTGGTGTCGTGGCGGGTTGGGCTCACAAGATGTGGTGTCGATTCACTCATCGATCTCTCCTGGCGTTCCAGCGCGTTCCGCACGTCGCCCGGGCACGGAGGCGAACAACGTGCGAGTGTACGCGTGCTGTGGTGCGGTGAGGATGGCTTCGGTGTCGCCGCTCTCGACGACCTCACCGCTACTCATCACGTAGACGCGGCTTGCCATCTGGCGCACCACCGCCAGGTCGTGAGTGATGAACAGCAACGCCAGACCGAGACGGCCAACGAGCTCGTTGAGCAGGTTCAAGATCTGTGCCTGCACGGAAACGTCCAGCGACGAAACTGGCTCATCGCAGATCAGTAACTTCGGATTCGGTGCCAACGCGCGGGCGATTGCAACGCGCTGTTGCTCGCCACCTGACAGCGAGCTGGGCCGGCGGCGTGCGTACTCGGCAGGTAAGCCGACCAGGTCCAGAAGCGCCGGCATTTCGCTGCTGTCGCGGCCGCCGGCGCGCAGCGCCTCGATGAGAGCGGCGCCAATGGCCATCGCCGGGTTCAGAGCGGAGGTCGGGTCCTGAAACACGATCTGCGCACGCCTCGCGGGAACGCCGGCGATCGACCAGTCGATGGTGCCGCTGGTGGCGTACTCGAGGCCGATCAGAATTCGCGCGAGCGTCGTCTTGCCCGAGCCGGATTCGCCAACGATGCCGACCGCTTCGCCGACACCGATCACCATCGAGACCGAGGCCAGTGCGGGTGGCGCGTCGCGGCTGAACTGCTTCACGAGATGGCTGATGGTGACAAGCGGTGCGGGGTGGCTGATGTCGACGACAGGTGCGGCCGGCTCGACATGGTGGGCTTCATCCGTAGCGAGTGGCTTCCAACACGCAACCTGTGCGATTGGTTCGCCGCCGACACCGACGACGCCGACACCGACACCGCCCAATTCTGGCTCCACGGCGAAGCAGTGATCGTCGGCACGGTCGCAACGAGCAGCGAACGCACAGCCGGCCTTGATGTCCCATGGGCGGGGCACGGAGCCAGCGACCGCGGGCAAGCGTACGACGCGACGGTCGAGGGGCGGGTCACTGTTGCGCAGCCCGGCGGTGTACGGATGCTGCGGCGAGACGAACACGTTCACCCCGGTACCGGTCTCCATCAACCGTCCGGCGTACATCACAAGAATCCGATCGGCGCGTTCGCGTGCTACACCGAGGTCGTGTGTGATCAGTAGCAGCGCCATCGAACGCTCGCGCTGAATGCGTGCGAGCAGGTCGAGCACCTCGCGTTGGGTGGTGACGTCGAGTGCGGTGGTGGGTTCGTCGCCGATCAAGACCTCCGGATCGCTGGCCAGGCTCGCAGCGAGGGCCACACGTTGGCGCATGCCGCCGGAGAGTTCGAACGGGTATTGCCGTGCCACACGTGCAGGCAGATCGACCTCTTGCAAGCGGCGCTGGATCTCATCGCTCGAGCGACGCAAGGTTGCCGGCAACGCTGCGACGATCTGGTCGCCGCAACGGTGCACCGGGCTGAGGCTGGTGAACGGGTTCTGCAGCAGCAGGCTGATGCGCTTGCCGCGAAGGCCGGCGAGCACGTCGGGTCCGTTGGCCAGGTCGACCTCTGTGTCGTTCAGCCGAACGATGCCGGTGGCCGTAACGCCACGCGGCAGCAGTCCGGTCATCGCCTGTGCCGTCATCGACTTGCCTGAGCCGCTTTCGCCAACCAGGGCGACGGTCTCGCCGGGTCGCACGGCGAGATCCATGCGCGTGACGATGGGCCCAGCTGGGCCCGTCACGGTCAGGTCGCGCGCGACCAATCCAAGGAGGTCACGACTGACGCTCATCGCTGCCGCGCCCGTTGCTCGAGGCGTTCCTGTATCCAGTCACCCAGCAGGTTGATCGCGGCGGCGGTCGCGATGATCATGACGCCGGGGACAATCACTGCGGCAGAGTTTCGGCCCAGGAGGTCTCGTCCGTCGCTGAGTTGGCGGCCCCAGTCCGGTACACCGGGCCCGACGCCGAGACCGAGGAATGACAGCGACGACATGGCGACGAGGGCGAACGCGACGTTGAGCAGCATGGTCGCCAGCGCGATCGGCATCACGTTGGGCAGGATGTGGCGGAACATGATCCGGCTCTTGCCCAGCCCCAAGACCTTCGCCGATTCGATGTAGGGCCGGCTCGATTGGGCGAGTACCGAGCCGCGTATCAGACGTATGTCGGTTGGCGAGAACAGCACCACCAGCACGAGCACTGTGACCCAGTAGCCGCCATCGATCAGGCCCGCCACAACCAGTGCGATCAAGGTCGTGGGCAGCGCCAGAAGTAGGTCGGCGTACTTCGTCAGCAGCAGGTCCACCCAGCCGCCGAGGTAGCCGGCGAGCGAGCCCAGCAGCAGCCCGAGCAGCATCGAGCCCAGTGCAATGAAGATGGGCCCGACAACTGCCGATCGAGCTCCGGCGATTGCTAGCTGCAATATGTCGCGTCCGAGCTGATCGGTGCCGAACCGGTGGCCCGGCGAGCCGGCGGGCGCGACACCGAAGAGGATGTCTTGCTCTGTTGCGTCGGGAACGATCCACCGTGCGCCGACCACGCAGATCGCTACGACAGCAAGCGGGATCGCGCAGATCACGGGAGTCATCGGGGGGCGCTTCATGCCGCCGCTCGCTTGCGTACACGCGGGTCGGCGGCGAAGTAGAAGAGGTCGACGGCGAGTGCAGTCAGCGCGATGACAGCCGCCGTGAGAAGTGTGATGGCCTGGACCACGGGGATGTCCTTGAACGTCACAGAACTGGCCAGCAGTGCGCCGATTCCCTGCAGTGCGAACGTGATCTCGACCAGGATGGTGCCGCCGAAGAGGAAGGCGAACACCAGCCCGAGGCTGGTGACCACGGGGATCATGGCGTTGCGTAAGACCATCGAGCGCACCTGCTGGGGTGACAGGCCGCGACTGACAGCGAACGACACGTAGTGCTGGTCGAGCTCGCCGAGCACCGCTGTGCGGGTGAGCTTGAAGACGAGTGCTCCGATGCCCAACGCCAGCGTGATCGCGGGCAGCGACAGGTGCCAGATGCGATCGAGGAATCCGTCGCCGCTGCCGTACACCGGGAAGACGTCGAGGTTGACGCCGAACACGTACAGCAGAAGCAGACCAACGGCGTACGAAGGGGCTCCGACGCCGATGATGGCGCCAACGTTGATGGTGCGGTCGACTGCCGAACCGGCGCGTGACGCGGCGAAGATGCCCACCGGAATAGCCACCACGGCGGTGAGAACGAACGCGTACGCGGCCAGTTGTGCCGTGAGGACGACCCGATCGGCCAGCAGCGTGGTGACTGCGGTGTTGCTGCGAATCGAGGTGCCGAAGTCACCGTGGAGCACGCCCCCCAGCCAGTGGAAGTACTGGCTGAGGAACGGGTCGTCCAAGTGATATTGCGCGCGGATGGAGGCGAGTATCTCGGGGCTGGAAACGCGTGGACCAAGGAGGTTTCGTGCGGGGTCACCTGGGGTCAGGTGTAACAGCGCGAACACCACGAACGACACTGCCACCAGCAGCAGTGCCGTGGCCGCCAGGCGAACTAGCGTGAACCGTAGGACGGTGCCGCGCCCGAAGTACCGGCTCATCCGTTGGTGAGGATGCTCGGGGTCCAGGGAGACAGCAGGGTGTAGGAGCTGTAGTCCTCGATCGTGTACTGGTTGGAGAGGGCGGTCGCACCTTCGCCCCACCACAGCGGGACGTACGGAATCTCGGCAAGAGCGGCCTTCTGCGCCTCGATGAGCAGTTCGATGCGCTGGGCTGGGTCGGTCTCTTCCCGGGACTGCGCCATCAGGTCGGTGACATCGGCATTGGTGAACGACGCCGGGTTGCCTTCGCCGAGGAACCACGTGGCCAGTTCACCCGGGTCGCCGGTGGTGCTGTTGTACGACATGTAAGCGAGCCCCCAGTCAGGGGAGCCGATGGTGTCGAACCACTGCTCCACGGGCATTTCCTCGATGTCGATGGTGATGCCCAGCTCCTTGACAGCAGCCTTCAGCGCTTGGAATGCAGCGCTCACCTGCGGTGCGCTGGAGGAGATGCCGACCTTGGTGGTGAAGCCTTCGGGCACCTTCGACAGTGCGAGTTCAGCCTTCGCCGCGTCCATGTCGTAGGTGAGCTCGAATGCAGCGCTCAATGCGGCGCGAGCACCGTCTGCGCCGAGCACGCCCTCGATCTGCTGTGGAGTGGTGAGGGCGGTGGCGACCTCTCCATGACCGTTCAACAACGACTTCACGTACGCGGCGCGGTCGCAGGCGAGGGCGATGGCCTTGCGCACGTGGATGTCGTCGAAGGGCGCGACGGCAGTGTTGAAATCGATGCCGACGTAGCTGCGGTCCGGCGCAAAGATCACCGAGGTGTTCTTGGTGCTCGCCCACTGCTGCGCCTGGTCGAGCGAGATGTTGATGGCGATGTCGATGTCGCCAGACTCGCGTGCAAGCACCCGGGTGTTCTCCTGTGGGATGAAATCGATGCGCACGGTCTTGACGGGGACGGGGCCACCCCACCAGGTGTCGACGCGCTCGAGTTCCACCGAGCTGTCGGGCACGAACTTGGTGACCTTGTAGGGCCCCGTGCCGAACAGCAGCGAAGTGGTGGTGCCAAGGTCGCCGTTGTTGGCTTCCACGAATTTCTGGGTGGTGACCCACAGTGCGTTGGCGGCGCAGGGACCCCACTCGAAGGCAACGTCGGGCGACAGCAGAGTGATCGTGACTTCGTTGTCAGCGGTTTTCTCGGCGGTGTCCATGTTGGCCCAGTAGTACGCAATGTTCGGCGAGACGTTCTCGTCCTTGGCCAGGCCGATCGAGTAGACGACATCCTCGGGGGTGACTGACGTGCCATCGCTGAACTTGGCGTTGGCGCGCAGCGTGTACACGTAGGTGGTGGGTGAGGTCTGCTCGAACTTCTCGGCCAGAGCTGGCACCAACTTGCCCACGCTGTCGGGGGCAACCAGGCCCTCACCGACCAGTGCTGCGACGTAGTAGTTGAGAATGCCGGCTTCCTTGCCCGGGTACAGATTCGACAGCGAGGCCGGAAACCCGATGGTGAGCGTGTCGATCTCTTGCGACGTCGGGGTGCCTCCGCCGCCCGTTGTGTCGCCCGTACCGCCCGACGTGGTGACGGTGGCGCCACCGTCTTCTCCGCACGCGGCCAGCAGCATCAGCAGTGCACTGGCACCGGCGCCCTGCAGCACCGTGCGGCGACTGATCGGAAGAATATTCGACATGAGCGCTCCTGAGTGGTCGACTGGCGGCCAATAGCCGACTAAAAGGGTCGGTTATTGAATATCGCCAAGTGAATTGCGACACTAGACGCGCCCCGTGAATCAGTCAATACCTTTCTGGCCGGCGCTGGCACCGAATGTCAACGCCTGAGGCACATTCGGCGCCAGCGTCGCAGGCACTGAACGCTGACCAGTCAGTCGCGCTCGCAGGGCCAGTGGCAGC
>Ga0209181_10012519_pt1 | contig 10721 bp, 6 predicted proteins | sample MAT05_FD_187208 | JGI IMG/M metagenome (GOLD analysis project Ga0209181, IMG submission 187208) | Freshwater microbial communities from Lake Fryxell liftoff mats and glacier meltwater in Antarctica - MAT-05 (SPAdes) (version 2) | ecosystem: Environmental > Aquatic > Freshwater > Ice > Liftoff...
ACGCCGCAGGCGGTGGCTGGCCTTGCCAACGTGGTGGAAGCCGCAGGCGGCTTCTCGTCGGTGCTGGTGCGTCTGGCCGATGGCACCGTGTGGGGTTACGGATCCAACAGCTTCGGCGAGCTTGGCTCTGGCGCGGCGGCTACCAGCGCGCCCGTTCAGGTGCCGGGCATCAACCTGAACTGACGATGTTCTTGCACAGATAGCGAAGCCAGGGAGGAGTTCACGGATACAACCCCCGCTCCTCTCGCGCGATCAAGATGCGCTCACAAGCCACTGCAAAAGTGGCCGTGCGCAGCGTGATCTTGTGTTTGTCTGCGGTGTCCCAGATCTTCTTCAGCGCGTCGACCATGATCTTGTCCAGGCGCACGTTGATCTCGTCTTCGCTCCAGAAGAAGGACGAAAAGTCCTGCACCCATTCGAAGTAGCTCACGGTCACACCGCCGGCGTTGCAGATGACGTCGGGCACCACCAGCACGCCGCGGCTGGCCAGGATGTCATCGGCCTCGCTCACCGTCGGGCCGTTGGCGCCTTCCAGCACCAGCCGGGCCCTGATGCGGTGGGCGCGTTCGGCGGTGATCTGGCCTTCCAGCGCGGCCGGGATCAGGATGTCGCACTTCACGTCCCAGAAGTCTTCACCGTGCATGGGCTCGGCGCCCGGGAAGCCACCCACGCCACCGTGGTCGCGCACGTGCGCAGCCAGGTCGGCGATGTCAAGGCCCTTGTCGTTGACGATGGTGCCGCTGTGGTCCTGCACCGCCACCAGCGTGCCGCCGGCCTGTGCAAACAGCTCGGCCGCCGAAGAACCCACGTTGCCGTAACCCTGCACCGCGACGCGGGCGCCATCCAGGTTCAGGCCCAGGCGGCGCGCTGCTTCGCGGCCGGTGACAAACACACCCCGGCCGGTGGCCTTCACACGTCCGAGCGAACCGCCCAGATGGATGGGCTTGCCGGTGACCACGCCGGTGGCGGTGGTGCCGGTGTTCATCGAATAGGTGTCCATCATCCAGGCCATGATCTGCCCGTTGGTGTTGACGTCGGGCGCCGGGATGTCGCGCTGCGGCCCGATGATGATGCCGATCTCGCTGGTGTAGCGCCGTGTCATGCGCTCCAGTTCCTTGATCGACAGCTGCTTGGGGTCGACGCGGATGCCACCCTTGGCGCCACCGTAGGGCAGGTTGACGGCCGCGCACTTGACGGTCATCCAGGCGCTCAACGCCATCACTTCTTCCAGCGTCACGTCAGGGTGGTAGCGCACACCGCCCTTGCCGGGGCCGCGACTCAGGTTGTGCTGCACGCGGTAGCCCTCGAAGTGCGCGACATCGCCGTTGTCCATTTCGATGGGCACGTCCACGATCAGTGTGCGCTTAGGGCGCTTCAGCGTTTCGGCCCAGCGTGCCAGGTGTCCCAGGTAGGGCACCACACGGTCGACTTGCGAGAGATAGGTGCCCCAGGGGCTGTTGGCCGTGGGGTGGACGAATGAAAGCGGCTCGGTCATGCGGTGTCTCCGGTGGTGTGGGCTGCGGCATTTTTACGCAGGCCTCGTGGGCCGGCGCCGGGGGCTCAGCTGGGTTGCTTGGGGCGCGGCTGTGGACTGTAGGGGCGGCCCCACCGAATTTGTCACCGTGTGCCATGCCGCCTTTGCATGGGCTGTGCGGGCCGGCCACATGGACCCCGATCCGCCTCGATCCGTGCCTGGCAGGGCCGTGTCGCACCCCCAGCACAGCGCCTCAAGCCTGCCGCAGGTGCCAGGCCTTGGGACGCGTGAAGGTCTGGATACCGTAGGTGGACAGCGTCAGGCCCAGGCCCGAATCGCCATGGCCCGACCACGGCAGGCGCGGGCTCACACGGTCGCAGCAGTTCCAGTACACGCTGCCGGCGTTGACGCGCGCCAGCAGCGCGCGTGCGGCCACTTCGTCGGGGGTGTAGACACCGGCAGTCAGGCCGTAGCGGGTGTCGTTCATCAACGCCACGGCTTCTTCGTCGCTGCCAACCTTCTGGATGCCGATCACGGGGCCGAAACTCTCTTCGCGCATCAACGCCATGGTGTGGTCGACGTCGGTCATCACCGTGGGCTCGAACCAGTGGCCCGGGCCGGGGCGGCGTTTGCCGCCGGTGAGCAGCTTTGCACCTTTGGCCAGCGCATCGGCCACCTGCGCTTCCAGCAGCGCCAGCTGCGGCGCGCGGGTGATGGCGCCCAGGGTGGTGTCGGCAGCCAGCGGGTCGCCCATCTTCAAGGCCACCACCGCGGCCAGGAAGTGCTGCACAAAGTGGTCGTGGATGTGTTCATGCACGTAGATGCGTTCAACCGAACAGCAGCTCTGCCCCGTGTTGTACATGGCGCCATCGGCCAGGCTTTCTGCGGCCGTCTGGGGGTTGGCGTCGGCGCGCACGTAGCTGGGGTCTTTGCCGCCCAGTTCCAGCTGCAGCTTCACCAGCCGCGGCGCCAGCGCCACCGCGATGCGCTGCCCGGTGGCATGGCTGCCGGTGAAAAACAGGCCGTCGATGCGCTGATCCAAAAGCGCCGCACCCACTGCGCCCGCGCCCACCAGGCACTGCATGGCCGCCGCCGGCACACCGGCCGCATGCAGCAGACGCGTGATGTTCAGCCCCGTCAGCGTGGCGTGTTCGCTGGGCTTGTAGAGCACCACATTGCCCGTCAGCAGCGCCGGCACGATGACGTTGCAGCCCACGAAGTAGGGGTAGTTCCAGGCCGAGATGTTGGCCACCACGCCCAGTGGCACGTGGCTGATGATTTCGCGCGTGCTGCCGTCCAAGACCTGTTCGTCGGCCACCGCCGCTTCGGCGTGTTCCAGGAAAAAGTCGATGCGGCCCAGCAGGCCGTTGATCTCGTTGCGGGCTTGCGACACCGGCTTGCCCATCTCTTGTGTCAGCGTGATGGCCAGGCTGTCGAATTCGGCCACCAGGCCGGCGCGGAAGCGGACGATGGTGGCCAACCGCTCGGCCATCGGCACGGCGGCCCAGGCCGGCTGTGCGGCGCGCGCGGCAGCGGCCTTGGTGGTCACGCTGGCCGCGTCGTCGGCCGCCAGCGTGGTGATCAGTTGGCCGGTGGCGGGGTTGTGGATGTCGAGTGCGGCCATGGTTTCACAGCGCCTGCGTCAGCAGGCGTTCGTAGTCGGCCGCCTGGGCGGGGCGGGGGTTGGTCTGGTTGGTGAAGTCGGATTCGGCCAACTGCGCCAGGCGCGGAATCTGGTCGGGCCTGACACCGCGTGCGGCCAGGCCGCCGGTGATGCCCACCTGCTGCTTCAGCTGTTTGAGCCAGGCGATCAAGGCCAAGCCCCCGCCCGACACACCGGACGAGACCCCGGCCGGGACCCCGGCCGAGACACCGGCTGCATGCGCCAGGTCGTCAAACTTGTGCGGCACCACTTCAAAGTTCCAGGCCAGCACGGTGTCGATCATCAGCGCGTTGGCCAGGCCGTGGTGCATGTCGGCCACTGCGCCCAGCGCGTGGGCGCAAGCATGCACACCGCCCAGGTCTTTCTGGAAGGCGATGGCGCCCATCAGGCTGCTCATCATCATGTCCGACCGCGCCTGCAGGTTGTCTGGTTCCCTGACAGCCGTGACCAGCGCACGGGCGCCGATGCGCAGCCCTTCCAGCGCGATGCCATCACACAGCGGGTGGTAGGCGGGTGAGAGATAACTTTCGATGTTGTGCGTGAGTGCGTCCATGCCCGTGGCGGCGGTGATGGCCGCAGGCAAGGCCAGCGTCAGCTCGGGGTCGGCGAAGACGGCCTTGGCCAGGATCTGGGCACTGAACACTGTGCGTTTGAGGTGGGTGTCGTTCTCCGACACCACGGCGCTGCGCCCGACCTCGCTGCCGGTGCCCGATGTGGTGGGCAGCGCCACGAAGTACGGCAGCGGGTGCTGGATAGGCCGCACCTGCGGGTGGTCCCACACGTACTGCAGCACGTCACCTTCGTGCACCGCCATCAGGCCCACGACCTTGGCCACGTCGAGCGCGGCCCCACCCCCCAAGCCGATCACGGCGTCGGCCCCGTGCGCCTTGTACGCTGCCGCGCCGGCCATCACCTGCGCGCAGGTGGGGTTGCCCCACACGCCGTCGAAAACGGCCAGGTCCAGCCCAGCCAGGTGGGTCTTGAACTCCGCCAACAGCGGCAGCGCGGCCAGGGCGCGATCGGTCACGATCAGCGGGCGCCGGAAGCCCCGTTCCAGCAGGTGCGGCCCTGCTCGTTTGCGTGCACCGGCGCCAAAGGTGATGGCGGTAGGGAAGTTGAAGTTGACGAGGGCGGTGTGCATGGGGGGCAGCGTAAAGCAGCAGGCGGTGGACGCCAGCGTAGCGCATGCCCGCCCTGCACCTTCACCGGCCCGGCCGCAGGGCCCGCACATCCAGGCCCGGGTCTGCGCTGGCGCATGGCTGCACAGCCTGGGCATTGCCCATCAACAGGCTGGCGCACAACTGGCCGAAGGCCGGGCTGCTCTGGATGCCATAACCACCCAGTGCAGCAGCCCAGAAGAAGCCATCAACCGCAGGGTCGAAACCGCAGACCGGTTCACCGTCGGCCACGAAGCTGCGCAGCCCGGCCCAGGTGCTGCGCGGGCGTCTGATCTGCAGCGTGGTGGCGGTTTGGATGCGGTGGATGCCCAGCGCCACGTCCGTCTCTTCGGCCAACACATCGTGCGGGTGCACCGGGTCGGCATTGGCGGGTGAGCCCAGCAACAGGCCGGCGTCGGGCTTGAAGTACCAGCTTTCGTCGGCGGCCACCACGGCGGGCCAGTCCGCCACGTCCACCCCGGGTGGCGGTTCAAAGAGAAAGGCCGAACGCCGACGCGGCTGCAGCCCGACGGGTTGCGCGCTGGCCATGAGGGCCAGTTCGTCGGCCCAGGCGCCGGCCGCATTGACCAGCCGGCGTGCCTGGAAGCTGCGGCCGTCGGCGGTGTGCACGGCCCACAGGCCGTCTTGCCGAAACAGGTCCGTGACGCGGGCATGGCCGACCAGAGTGGCGCCAGCAGCCTTGGCGCTGCGCAGGTAGCCCTGCAGCAGCGCATCGACGTCGATGTCTGATGACCCGTAGTCGATGACCGCCAGCGCGCAGGCTTCGGGGCGCAGCACGGGCACGCGGCGCAGTGCGTCGGCGCTGTCCAGCAGCAGTGCGGCCGTGCCTTCGGCCAGCAGGCTCGCGTGCAGGGCCATCAGCGTGTCGCGGTCGGCTTCGCTGCCGACGAACATCGATGGCCGGGGCTTGAGCAAAGGCACGGCGGCAAAACCGGCGGGCGGGGCGTCAAAGAATGCGCGGCTGGCACGGGTAAGCGCACGCACCTGCGGCGGACCGTAGGACGGCGCGTAAAGCGCTGCCGAGCGGCCCGTGCTGTGAAAGCCCGGGGCCGATTCGGCTTCCAGCAGCAGCACGCTGCCCTGCGGCGCGGCAAAGCAGGCGACCGAAGCGCCGACGATGCCGGCGCCGATGATCACGGTGTCATGAACCGGTGTGTGCATCGCGCTGGATCGGTCCCGGGTTCACGCCGGGTGTGACCGATGGTGGTGTGTAAACCCACTATTCTCCGCTGCGCCCAGCGCGCGCCACGACAAACCAGGAGACGGTTCATGACGACCTGCAAGACGATCCTTCGCAAGCTGGGTGGGGCCGCAGCCTGCACGCTGATCGCCACCACGGCGTTGGCACAAGGCGCTGCGCCGGCCTTCGACCTGCAAGGTCACCGCGGCGCACGCGGGCTGGCGCCGGAAAACACCTTGCCCTCGTTCCAGAAGGCGCTGGACCTGGGCGTGAACACGCTCGAGTGCGACATGGCCATCACCCGCGACGGCGTGGTGGTGGTCTACCACGACCAGTGGCTGAACCCGGACATCACCCGCGGCCCGGATGGCCAGTGGCTGCAGGGCCGCGGGCCTGCCATTTCCGATCTGAGCTACGCCGAACTGCAGCGTTATGACGTGGGCCGCATCAAGCCCGGTACCGAATACGCCAGGAACTTTCCTGAACAGCAGGCCATTGACGGCACCCGCATCCCGCGCCTGTCGGACCTGTTCGACCTGGTGCGCAAGTCGGGCAACACCAACGTCGGTTTTGACTGCGAGACCAAACTCTCACCGCTGGAGCCCACCGCGTCGCTGCCGCCTGAAGAATTTGCGCGGAGGGTGATCGCAGAGATCCGGCAAGGCGGCATGAACGAGCGCACGATGATCCAGTCCTTCGACTGGCGCACCCTGCAGGTGGTGCAGAAGCTGGCGCCCGAGATCCGCACCATGTACCTGAGCTCGCCGCGCACGCTGGCCAAGGCCGCGGACGGTGGCCCGTCGCCCTGGCTGGCGGGCTTCGACCCCGACCGTCACGGCGGCACCGTGCCCCAGGCCGTGCATGCTGCCGGTGGCCGCATCTGGGCGCCCAACCAGACCTACCTGACACCGGCGCTGCGTGCGCAAGCCCGCGAACTGAGCATCCGCGTTATCCCGTGGACCGTCAACGACCCGGCCATGGTGAACAAGCTGCTGGACATGCAGGTGGACGGCATCATCTCGGACCGGCCCGACCTGGTGCAACGGGAGCTGCGCAAGCGCAAGCCATGAAGCCATGAAGCCATGAAGCCATGAGCGACCTGCCCAACAATCCACCGCCGACCCCGCCAGCGTCCCAGCCAGCGCTGCACGCCGCCATGGCAGCGCTGGAGGCGCAGCGCACTTTGCTGGGCGACGCGGTGGTCGACGCGGCGGTGGCAGGTCTGCGCGCCCAGTTGCAAGCCCAGCAGCCGGCGGCGGCCGCGGCCAAGCCCAACGCCGCCGATGCCGCGCCGGAACAGGCGCTGCGGCTGGTCAGCATCCTGTTCCTGGACGTGGTGGGCTCCACCTCGCTGGGCCAGCGCCTGGACCCCGAAGAAATCCACGCCGTGATGGACGGCGCACTGGCGCGCTTCACTGCCACCGTGCAAGCCCATGGCGGGCGGGTGCTGCAGTACGCGGGTGACAACCTGCTGGCCGGCTTCGGTGCCGGCGAGGTGCACGAAGACGACGCCGAACGTGCCGTGCGCTGCGGCCTGGCCCTGCTGGCGCAAGGGCGGCATGTGGGCCAGCAGGTGCAGGCCCAGCATGGCCACGTCGGCTTCGATGTGCGCGTGGGCATCCACTCGGGGCCGGTGCTGCTGGGCGGCGGCGTGGACGCCGAAGGCACCATCCGCGGCAGTGCGGTCAACATCGCGGCACGCATGGAACAGAGTGCTGCGGCGGGCACTTTGCTGGTCAGCGTGGACACCTACCGCCTGGTGCAGGGCCGCTTCGACGTGCAAGAAGGGCAGGCACTGCTCATCAAGGGCATCACCACGCCCATGCTCACCTACCGCGTCGAACGTGAACGCCCGCGCAGCGCGCAACGGGTACGGCGCGGCCTGGACGGTGTGACGGCGGCACTGGTCGGGCGCGACGCCGACCTGACGCAGATCCACGCCGCGTGGGCTGCCGTGCAGTTGGGGCGGCAGCAGCAAGGAGTCACGCTGCTGGGTGAGGCCGGCCTGGGCAAAAGCCGGCTGGTGGCCGAGTTCGAGTCGATGCTCATGGCTGCCGACCCGTCCGCCCTTGTGCTGCCCGCCCGCGCACACGCCCAGGGTCTGCACCAGCCGTACGGCGTGATCCGCGACCTGCTGTTCCGGCGCTTTGACGTGCAGGACAGCGATGCCCTGGCCGTGGCGCAAGGCAAGCTGGCCAGCGGAATGGCCACGCTGTTTGGCGACCGTGCCGAAGAGCAGACGGCGCTGCTGGGCCAGCTGATCGGCCTGGACTTCAGCGCCAGCCCTTTCATTGCCGGCATCTTGCAAGACGGCAAGCAGTTGCGCGCACGTGCTTTTCACGCCTGGGTCGAGTACCTGCGTCTCTTGTGTGCTTCGCTGCAGCCGCCCGCCGCGCTCGTGCTGTTGCTGGACGACCTGCACTGGGCCGACGATGGCTCACTGGATGCCGTGCAGCACCTGGCCAGCGCCGGGAACGACCTGACGCAGACGCAGACGCAGACGCAGACGCTGCCGCTGCTGCTGCTGTGCGCCGCGCGCCCTGAACTGCTGGACCGGCGACCCGGCTGGGGCCAGGCATGGCCTGCACACCGCCGCCTGGACCTGCAGCCGCTGGACACCGGCGAGCGCCAGTCGCTGGCCCGTTCACTCTTGCAGCCGCTGGGGCAACACCCGGAAGCACCGCTGTTGCTGCAGCTGCTGATCGAGCGCACCGACGGCAACCCCTTCTACATGGAGGCGCTGCTGCAGATGCTGATCGACCGGGGCGTGCTGGTCACGTCCACCGCGCCCTGGCAGTTGGAGTCGCATGGCTTGCAGCACCTGCAGGTGCCCACCACGCTGGTGGGTGTGCTGCAGGCACGGCTGGATGCGCTGCTGGCGCCGCAGCGGCGTGCGCTGCAGCAGGCCAGTGTGGTGGGTGCGGTGTTCTGGGACGATGCGCTGGCGTCGCTTGACGCACGCGCGCCCAGCGAGCTGCAAGCGCTGTGCCAACGTGCGCTGGCCATGCCGCATGAACAGAGTGCCTTCGGCGGCACCCAGGAATTCGCCTTCCGCCACCACCTGCTGCACGAGGTGACTTACGGCACCGTGCTCAAGCGCGACAAGCGCGAGCAGCACGAACGGGCGGCCTTGTGGCTGGAAGCGCGCAGCACCGGGCGCGGTGCGGAATTCGCGGGCCTGATCGCCGAACACTTCGAACGTGCGGGCATCCCCGACCGTGCGGCACAACACTGGGCGCTGGCTGCGCAAGAAGCCGCCAATCGCCATGCGGACCGCGCTGCGCTGGCACACGCCGACCGCGCGCTGGCGCTGGACATTGGCGACAACCCGCAGCGGCAGTTTGCGCTGCTGCGGGTGCGCGCCAGCGTGTGGCCGCGCCTGGGCGATGTGCAGGAGCACGAAAGGGCGGTGGCGGCGCTGGAAGCACTGGCCGAAGCGCAGGACGACGAGGTGATGCGGCTCATCGCAGCGCAAACCCGCATGCACAGGCTGTGCCAGAACGGCGACTACGAAGAAGCCCACGCGCTGGGCAAGCGGCGCCTGGCCACGGCCGAGGCGCTGGCCCCGCAGGAAGCGGCCCGCGCGCACAACATGCTGATCATGGCGCTGGGCCGCCAGGGCCGACATGACGAAGCTCGCGAGCACGCCTACGCCGCACTGGCCCTGGCGCGCGCCGGCAACGATGCTTACACCGAAGCGTCGGCCTTGAACAACCTGAGCGTCGGCTACTTGGCCGAACGCCGTCTGCCGCAGGCCACCGAAAGCTGCGAGCAGGCGCTGGCCGTCTACCAGCGCATCGGCAGCCGCTACGGCGCGGCCATTGCCATGCTCAACCTGTCGCTGGCGGCCCAGTACCGCGGGCAGCTGGTGGCCGCGCGGGACCAGCTCTTGCAGCTGCTGCAGCTGTGCGATGCCATCGGGCACCGGCAGATCGGTGCCCAGGGGCGCTGCAACCTGGCCGGTGTGCTGGTCGAACTCGATGAGCCGAAGGCGGCGCTGGACCACGCCCGTGATGGCATCCACATGGCCCGCATGGATGGCGACCGCTTCATTCAGGCCACCGGGCACGGCGCCATCTTCGAGGCCAGCTGCCGTCTGCACCTGTGGCAGCAGGCCATCGAACATGGGCGTCTGGCGCAGGCCGGCCTGGCGGCCAATGGCGAACCTGCGGAGTCGCTGTACTGCGAGGCCGGCGTTGCGTATGCCTTGCAGCAAGCCGGTGACAGCGCGGCTGCGATGGCGGGTGTTGACGCCGTGCTCGCTGCCGTGGCCGGCCGCGGTGGCTGGCACCACGACGAGGCCGAAGCGGCCATCGCCTGCAGCCGCGTGCTCATCCAGCAGCAAGATCCGCGATCGGCGGCCACCCTGGCCGCCGCCCACAGCGGCCTGACGGCGCAGGCGGCGTTTTTTGCAGACCCCGCCGAGCGCGATCAGTTTTTGCAGGCCACCGCGTCGCGGCGCCAGATCCAGGCGATGTGGGACAGGCGTTTGCCGGGTCAGGGCAGCGCCGCAGCCTGATCGTTCAGCCCTGTCTGCTTTGCCGGCACCGGCAATCGGGACGCTTTCGAGCCGACTCGGCACCGTGCGTGTCACCCACTGGCTGTCCAGGATTGCACGCCACGGCGCCGTCGACAGCCTGAAGCGCAGGCAGGCAGGCCCGCCCGCACAGAAGTTTGCCCGCGACCCACGAAGAAGCCGACCCGTTTGCCGAGTTTTCTTGCTCCGACGCGGGCCTTTGGAAAGCCTGATCCTGCAACGGCAGGCCGCTGAAGTCAGGCAGCGCCTCCGGTCGTTGCCGGCTGAGCGAAGACAATGCCTGACGTTGGCCTTCTATGGCGGGCTGTGCCATGAAGAGATAGCGCGCCGTCTGGATCGCCCGCTGGGAACGGTCAAGAGTTGGGTGCGCCGCTCACTCATGTCATTGCGCAAGAGCGTCGATTGATGCCAGCCAGCGGCCAGGAAGTCGGACTGTGCACGAGGTTGCATCCCGCCCGCTGGAGTCCATCCAGCCAGCACGCTTTGGGCAAGCTTCAGATGATCTCGAAGTAGCGCTTCAACTCCCAGTCTGTCACCGCGTCCTGCCACTGGCGGTGTTCCCATTCGCGTGTGGCCGCGAAGTGATCGACGAAGGTGTCGCCCAGGAAGTCGCGCGTGATGTCGCTCTTCTTGAAGACGCCGGTGGTCTCGATCAGCGAACGGGGGGCACGCGGAATGTGCTCGGCGCC
>Ga0209181_10012520_pt1 | contig 10720 bp, 12 predicted proteins | sample MAT05_FD_187208 | JGI IMG/M metagenome (GOLD analysis project Ga0209181, IMG submission 187208) | Freshwater microbial communities from Lake Fryxell liftoff mats and glacier meltwater in Antarctica - MAT-05 (SPAdes) (version 2) | ecosystem: Environmental > Aquatic > Freshwater > Ice > Liftoff...
GATCCGAATAGGGAGTGATTCAGGTTTTTGTGGTTGACGTGATTCAACCGATTCATCCAGAAAATCTGCCATCTCGCTTTGAATTTGGACACCCCGACCCATGACCAACAATCCGTCCAGGGTAAACCTCACTCCGCATGAAGGTCGATCGCATAAAGCTATACTAGAGCGGAATTGTGATTGATCCGCCGATGAAAGGTGCAGGGCGCTTTAGTGGATCGGGGTCGATTTTGTCTGCTGCAGGATCGCTGAGAGGACCCTCTACCCCAAATTTGAATGTAGCGCTGGGTACTTCCTTACAGCCCTTTTTCGATTTGTCGATCGCTGCATACATGTCACCGATCGCTCCAGCAATATCTACCAATTTCTCTAACCGCTCGTCAGGTTTAGCTGTTTCTAGCTCTTTCATTGCTTTAGTCAGCTTTTCGCCTGAAGCGTTAATTTTTGCCTTCAGACCCTCCGGATTATCGGCGCTACAAACGGTACGAGTCGTCTGAATTTCTAACCCCGCAGACCCTGTGTTGCCTTTGTCTTTATCCACTTTTATCTGTGCTTTGAGGGCAACACGCAGATGAGGCAGACCATCCAGGCTAATCGAGGCGGAAAATGTTTTGGAACTTTCTGCCTGGATCGCAATGGTCAGCGTTTTGGCTTTGGTCAGTGCTAATGGCAATTTGAGTTTCGCTGATTTTGGCAGCTCTACCTCTGCCTTAACAGGACCAGCATCGAACTTGAAACTGAGCAGATCTTCTAGAGAGGACGAGGAGGAAGTGCTTCCAGCAGAAGGTTTCGCCGGAGTGTTAGCAGGAGAACCGGAGTTTCCACTTGGTGGAAGGATGGGTTTTCCTATGCCTAAGGCACCCAGGGATTTGTTAGATTCGTCTAGATTTTTTTGAATTTCTGCCGTTGAAGGTAACTTGTTGGAGGGGGGAGCACCCAAATCTAGCGGCTTTTGCCCGAACCGTGAGGGTGCGGCCGATGGATCGGTCAAAAGCCCTGCCGCCCGTTTCATTTTGATGCATTGCACAGGGTCAAGACGCCCTTGATCACACATCGCCATCATTTGAGCAAACAGTTTGGCATCCATTGAAAGCCCAGAGGTTAGCGTTACTCGATCGGCAGCTTTGCCTGCGGGTTGACGCTGAAGTCCCATGGAGGGCTGCTGGGTAATGTTGTGCCCGCTGGAACCACTGGGCACCTGCTGGGCGACGGTTTCTGCTTCGCTTTCTGCTGAGTCAGATGGATTGCCAATTGCCAACGATTGGGCAGAATTTGTAGTGGAATTCGCGCCCTGTTGCACCACGTGGGTTAACTCGTGCGCCAGTAACTTACGACCTTTGTGGGTGTCAGGGGCATATTGGTTGGCACCAAAGACGACAGCGCGCCCGACAGTGTAAGCATGGCTACGCACCGCCTGTGCTGACTCGGTGGCTGTTGAGTCGGTATAGAACCCGAACTTGGCTAAAGTCGTAGCCTCCAAAGTGAGATTCCATTACCGTGCGAGTTTCATCAGCAAGTGGCTGACCAGGTGAATTTAAGACCCGATGGACAATCGCCGGAACTGCCTGAATTTCAGCTTGTTCTGTGGACCGTCGTTGCAGGAGTGACTGCTTTTTCTGGCACTGGGCGCACTCTCCTTTTGGGACTGCATGTTGCCAACAGGAAGCACATTTGCGTTGCAGTAGCCCCATGAGGACAGGGGTGAAAGAGGCTGAGTTTGGTTTAATTTGGGTGGAAGATCGCCGTGTCATGAACTCAATCCCCGTTGCTCACTTGACAACAGACTAACAAAATCAACCAGGTTCGGCTTGTGATTGCAACAAGTGATTACAGGCGATCGCCCCATCCCCAAACGATCGCTTTTTTCCTTTGCTGATCGCCCTTTTTCTTCTTTCCCAAATTGCGATCGCCTCTCGGATTGAGGGTTGTCTGGCTAATAGGGCGATCGCCCTTCCTCAGACAATCGTCGTTCCGACCGCCCTTGCATGGCTTCAATCAGCGATCTCCCTACCCACAATTTGCGATCGACTCTGATTTTGTCAGGACATAGGAAGAGTGAACATCAATGAGCCAATTTTCATCGACCACTTCTAAATCCTCATCCAAGATGAGGATTAAATCACCAATTGTAGTTTGGGTACTATTGTGAGATGGGTCTGAATCCCTGGAAAGTTTGATAATAAGCGAAAATTTAAGTTGTAGCCAATGAGTATTTTCGTTGCTGTTAGGTAAAATTCCCCATGAACTACTCGTCAACTCCGGATGGGGTAATTGGGTAAAGGAGATGACTTCATAGAATTCATCTTCGTCCCAGTAGCCGTTGATTTGAGCGTTACAAGCTTGCAGGTGTTGAACAGCAATTTGATTGGCATCGAGTTGCTTCAACGTTTGGCTCAGGGTCTGCCAGATTGGATGATTTTTGAGTGTGCTAGTCACAAGCCTGAATCTCTAGTGAGTGGTTTGTTTGCCAGGGAAATGGAGGATACCTTCTACTATTTTGCTGTGAAATCGTCTGTCTCCACCTTTGCCAAGGATTTTGGATTTAAAATCGTAGGCAGGTTGTTCGGAGGGAACCAGGCCGGTGTTGCCCTTGGAAGGAACCAATCCTTTGTTGATGGCTCGGAGATGCTTGCCGATGGGATCATAGAGAATGCCAAGCTTAATTTGGTTGATGCTGAATGACACGAGCCTGCCTTCTAAGGATCGGTAGATTTCATCCGGTTGAATCTCTTGCCAGGTATTTGGTAATTCTGGTGTTTCAGCGTTACGATCGCTCATTGTGGATGAAGGATGGGGCTGGCTATCGTCGCTTTATCGTAACAAGCGATCGCCGCCTCTTTTTTTCGATCGCCCTCTTAACCGATTTCCCGATCACGCTCCATTTCGATGGCTCCAAACTTTTGCAACCTGCGATCGCCCATTTCCTCAATTTGCGATCGCTCATACTTGATCAAATCGTTGAGGCGAAAGTATTTCCATGGAGATTGCGATCGCACTAATTTCCGGCTCTTCAGGATTCTCTATGCTGGTTTTGCTGAACTTAACGAGTTTTCAAAGCTTTCAGCCCTGTCATACGGCTCCAAAATGTTTGTCACAAACATTTGCATATAGAATCTTATAGAGCCTAATTTCCTAATCGATCCTAACGGTAAATCTGTGATTTGGTTTGTGGCGATCGCAAATTCTTATTCACCCCCAGAAAAACGATCGCCCCTTTGCCGTTCCGATCTCCCGTGCATGGCTTCAACCCGCGATCGCACTAAAACTTGGGCTTGACCTCAGAACTCCAGACATTCATTAGTTGTTGGGCATCTGCTTGAGAAATATGACCAATACGAGCAATCAATAGGGATTTTTCCAAACAATCTAATCGAGCAAGTCGGATGACTGAGGCGACTCGTAAACCACTTTGTTGCCAATCTTGCAGGGTTACATCAGTTACTGATCTTGGGGATGCAGAGGTTACAGCAGCAACGATTACATCTTGAGCATCCAACCATAAAATTAGAACTGGACGTTTTTTGGAAGCACTACCGTCAGTAAATAGGATTTCGGCAATCCAAATATCACCGGGTGTAATCGTCATACAGTCCCTCGTCTTCGGGAGCGTAGCTATTCAGAAAAGCGTCATGATTGCGCGTTGGCAGAGATGCTGGAGGGGAGGATACTGGTTGAATCGTAACCAGCCAGCGTCCTGCTCCAATGCTGGCAGTTAATTCGGGAGGTAAATTTAGCAGTTCACCAGGTTGTAGATCGATTTCGTAGGTGAGCTTGACTGGCTGGCTTCTCATAAAACGAATAGGTTAGGTGAGATATCTCAAATTATAGCGATCGCCCTTACATTTCCCTTAATGAGATCGCCCCTGCCAACCCCACGATCGCCCCTTCCTAAAACGATCGCCCCTGTTCCTTTCCGATCGCCCTTGCATGGCTTCAACCCGCGATCGCACAACAAGATCGGCGATCGCACTGGCTTTGGGCTGTTGCGTTCCCATGAAAGGGTTGGTTTTGTGGTGGGGTTTGGTGGATGGAACACACCCGACAAGAGCGGCGATCTGCTTGCAGCAGCGCTTCGCTATCGCACTGCCCCTGCCCTCACACAGCGATCGCCTAGCCGACACATTCTGCAATTGCCGTTAAGTACATGTGTAATCGCCTCTTTCATTTACCGTTCTTGCCTTTCTAAAGCAAACCAGTGCGCGTTCTGCCAAATCTCAATCATTGTGCGATGCGACTCCAGAAAAACTACAATAAAGCTATTCTCCTCCCCTTTCAAATATCATGACTCAGGCGATCGCAGCAAGAAATATTAAGCTTCACGATCTGAAGTCAAAGTTTGGGTTGCAACAGGTGGAGGATGAGTTGTTTTTCCCAGAGTGGTTGCATGATCTTCCAGAACTCAGCCACCCAGAAGAGCAGATGCTCGATCGGGTAAGGCGAAATTACCGCTACTTGCTGGATTATCCAGTGATGGAGAGTATTGTCAAAATGGTGGTGTTATCCCCGCTTTTAGATTTGGCTGGATTTTACGAACCTCCGTTTCGAGTGGATGGCGAGGTCAATATGCGAGTTGCGGCAGAGGATGAGGGGGAGGTAATTCAGGGCAGTATTGATGTGTTGGTGATTCAGGCGGCGTTGTGGGTGACGGTCATTGAGGCGAAAAATTCTGAATTTTCATTAACGAAGGCAATTCCACAGGCGCTCACATATATGCTGGCGTCTCCTCAACGGGATCGTCCTTTGTTTGGAGTAGTTTTAAATGGAAGTGAGTTTTTGTTTATTAAGTTGATCTTCGGCGATGCTCCGAAGTATGGGTTGTCAGATGTGTTTTCATTGCTGAACCGAGGCAATGATTTGTACCCCGTATTGCAGATTTTGAAGCGGTTCGGAACTCTGATGGCGATCGCCTAAAAAAGCTCATCGTTATTCTCTGGATGACTACGATCTCGCACCATTTAGTTGACCTGTAACTTTTGCAACCTGCGATCGCCTCTACCATTTCCAAAAAACTGCGATCGCCCGTTTCCTCAATTTGCGATCGCTCATACTTGATCAAATCATTGAGGCGAAAGTATTTCCATGGAGATTGCGATCGCACTAATTTCCTAATTGATCCTAACGGTAAATCTGTGATTCGCCCTGTGACAATCGCAAATTCTTATTCACCCTCAGAAAAACGATCGCCCCTTTTCCTTTCCGACCGCCCTTGCATGGCTTCAACCCGCGATCGCACAAAAAGATCGGCGATCGCACTGTAGGTGAAATCCGCGACGCTTTTACCGCCATTGGTTCAACCAACGGATTTGTCCTGACCAGTCTTCGGCTTGAGTTTCTGACAGCAAGCGATCAAGAGATTCAATCAGATCGGACAAGTTCCAACTGCTTTGAGCGGCCAGGATAATGCCGCCATGTTTTGGGTATTGAAGGGCTAAAGAGGTGAAATCTTTAATATTGAAAGTCAAGATACACCGTCCTTGAGCGGTTGCTTTTAAGAGTTGCGTTTCATCATTCGCATCCTCTGGCATCCATTCATTGGGAGTTCGAGTGACATCGTGACCACGAACGGTCAATGCCGAATGCAATGCTTTGATGGAAACATCCGCGTCAAGGTGCAGCCGAAGTTTAGACATTTGCAGCTTCAATCGCCTGTTCTGTTGCGATCGCCCGATCAATTTCGGTTTGATGGGCGGCGTAGAAACCTAGTGCATCACTAACTTGAGCTTCGGTTAACCCATACTCTTCCGCGAGTTGGTTAGGAGACAGGCTCCATTGATCGACCGCGATCGCGATCGTCTGGACTCGAATGCCCGTGCCACTGATGATGGCGACCGGTTGACCGCTAGAACCCTGACGATAGGCGATGTTGGAAAAATTGGGGTCGTTTAATTGATAACGCAGGGAGGCAACTTTTTCGGCTACTGCCCAAAGAATAAATTGGTCAAGGGGAACTCCCTGATGAGTTGCCCATTGTTCTGCTTCTTGCTGAAGCTGAAGCGGTAAGTTTACGGAGTAGGATGTCATACCCAAAGGTTTGGACTAATTTCCTAATCGATCCTAACGGTAAATCTGTGATTCGCCTTGTGACGATCGCAAATTCTTATTCACCCCCAGAAACACGATCGCCCCTGTTCCTTTCCGATCGCCCTTGCATGGCTTCAACCCGCGATCGCTCCTTCCCTCACACAGCGATCGCATCATTTCTTTAGCCTTTCCAGAGTTGAATTTGATAGTGGAGCAGGTTTTTGCTGTAGAAGTGTAAGTTTTTAGATAGAGGTGATCGCCCCTCCCTCCCCCATTACGATCGCCCTTTTTTCCTCGATCGCCCCTTCCCTCACACAGCGATCGCATTATTTCTTTAGCCTTTCCAGAGTTGAATTTGACAGCGGAGCAGTTTTTTGCTGCAGGGGTGTAAGTTTTTAGATAGAGGTGATCGTCACTCTCTTCCCCATTACAATCGCCCCTTTCCCCTTAGCCAAAAGTACGATGCACGGTTTCCTTCATCTGGTTAGGTGTAATTAGCTGCAACCCATCAACTGCATAGGTTACGCTTCGCCAACCCATCCTACAAGATCGAGGCGATAGCACTTTACTTGGCTTGATTTTTACCACACCTGCTTACTTAATTGATATTGGGGGTCATGATGAGGTTGATTAAGCGAGATCGCACTAAATCCTGAGATCGCCAACCTCATAGCGACACAGAAGGGTTTACTTCTTAGCAGACTTTTTAGCGGGTGCTGAACCCTTTAAGAATCCCCAAGCCAATTGTCGAGTTACCCCAACATCGGTAAAGTAAATTGGTTCATCTCCCTGATCTGACTTGATCAGTTTCGAGGGCGTTGAGAAGTCATAAGTTCCAGCCGATCTGAATTTTTTGGTATCAAAGCTCTCCAGTTTCGTTTTGAGTGTTCCAGGCATTGAAAACTCGTAGGTTCGTTTTCCCTTAGGTGTTTGCCTCGTCCAGGTGATTGGAACTGCTGTTGTGGTTGGCAACTCGGTTTCATCTGGGTCTACGTTGATGTTGCTGGACTTAAAGACCTTTGCATCATCAAATAGCTTCCAAAACTCAACGCCGGTTGCGGATGCCTTTTCTGCCTCGCTTGGGCCAGGCGAGGCGGCTGCTTTGCTCGCCTCTGCTGTTTCATCTTTTTGCGGTGCCGCAGGAGTTGTAGCTGGTTGATCGGCGGGTGGGGTACCTTGCTTGGGTTCAGTTTTTTGCTTTTCTGCGTCTGCTAGCAATTGCTCGATGGGTTCAATCAGCTGTTTGATTGGGTCGGTGACATTGCCCTTAACGCTATTTTTGATGATGACGTCCACCAACTCAGGATGCGCGTCTAGCTTGGCTTTAAGGGCTAAGAACCGCTCAAGCATAGCTTGGTCAACCTTGACACCCTTCGGGCCAAAGACCACATCATAAATTTTCTTCAGCTTTTCATCCTTCTTAATTTCACCAACAAGTTTGACCTCCTCAGGGTTAGGGGCCTCTTTTGCTGGCTCATCGGCGGGTTTCTCCGTTCCTCCTGGCGTTTTGCCTGCCTCTCCAGATTTTGAGGGTTCCTTGCCTGTGCCAGTTTTACCGGCCTTTGCTGCATCGATCGCCTTACGCAGTTGCTCGACAGTCTGGGGAGACTGACCAGTATCCTTGGCTGTCTTCGAGTATTGCGTCAAGAACTCAAGATCTTCGGGCGTGAACGCATTGGGGTTGTCGCGAATCAGTTCTAGGGTGCGCCGAGTCATCTCCTCCTGAAGCTTTGATCCATCGCCACTGCCCGCAGCCTCCTCGGCTAGCTGATTGAGCAGTGGGTCGCTCTCGATCAGTTGCTTCAGTTCAGGTGATGGCGGTGTGCCATTAGTTGTCATAGCCTTATAGAGCGACTCGATCGCCGATGAACCAGGACCAGGTTTCGCCTCAACACGCTCAGGGTAAAATAGGATCAGCGCTGCTGCTGCTGCTGCCGCCGCGTAAACTACGGCCTTGCCAGCCGCCTCACCCGCGACGCCCTTGCCAGCAGCCTGGGCAGCACGGCGTGCGGCAGCGGCCTCAGCCATTTTGCGCCAAGCGAGTTGTGCGGCTTTCTTCTCGGCTTCCTGAATAGCCCGCTTGCGAAGGTATGCGGCGGCGGCGGCGGCGGCGGCGGCAGTAGCCACTTCAGGTAGTATGCTGTCATCATCGTGAACTTTGGGCTGTTGCGGTGTTTTCTTTTTCTCTTTTTCCTGTTCCTGCTCAGGTTTCGCCACCTCCTTCACCTTTCTCTGCTCTTTTTCTTTTTCTTCTTTCTTTTTACATCTGGGGTCTTTAACGAGTGTCGAGAACGGAGGTTCGCAATAATACTGATATATCCCTGGTTCAGTGAGGTTTACGTATAGCATTTGCGGCGGGCATCCCGGCGGGTGAGCAGGATTAAAAAAGGGTAATGGATTTGGCGGTGGAGCATCCCTCATTCTAAACACTTCGTCATACTTCAATTCAGGGTTGGCTCTCAATTCACGTGCATAATCCTGTAGTTGCTTTCTGGCTATCTTTACTTGTTCGCCTTTATCATCCAGCGGCTTGATTTCACCAATATTTTTAATCTTTTGTCCGTGTATAGAAGTGTCATAGGATAGATCGATTTTTGGTACAAAAGGGGCTACTTTGCCTGCTTCAACTACTGGAATTGGGTATTCCGCAACGATATTTGGATTGGTAGCAGTAAAAGCTTCTTGGATTTCTGCATGGGCGATTACTCCCGCCGTCTTACTACCGGTCGGATCGCCGGGTTTGTTAAGGCAGATGCCACAACCCGCCGCTCCACCCCTCTTTACTTGGCGCTGTAAAATGCCTGTAACAGGGTTTAGACCAACCCTTTCGCCTCTTTGATTAGCATCAATCCCCTTTACTCCTATCTGTTGCACAACATGTGTCAGTTCATGGGCCATCAGCCTTCGTCCTTCGTGCGTCCCCGGTGCGAATTGTCCCGCACCAAACACAATGTTGTTCTCTACCGTATAGGCATTGGCGTTCACGTCCCGTGCCGATCGCTCAGCCGCCGCATCAGTATGTACTCGAACCCGCGAAAAGTCGTGACCAAAGCGTTGCCCCATATCCTTCTGCAGCGTCGGGTCAAGCGGTCTGCCAGGGCTGGAAAGTACCCGATCTACACTAGCGGGCGCGGTATCCATACCCTCAGTCATTTGCCCGGTATAGCGTTGGATGCGTGGTAGTGTACCGCTAATAGCGGGATGTGCCGATGCTGCCATTACCTGATCAGCAACCCGATCGGCTTCCCGTTCCAACGGATCATTACTGGCACCAATAGTGAGTTTTCGTTGTAAACCAATCTTTTTACAACTCTGACACTCACCTTGAGCAATCCCATGCTGTCCACAACTCACACACTTCCGCTGTAAAATCCCCCCTCTAGTAAGGGGATGCGAGGTCGATGGTTGCTGCTGAGTTTGGGTTGTTTCACGGCTCATGGTGCAATGCCTCGGTAAACAGACTGGGCAATGTGTTGTCCCATTACATCAGGAGACTGACCGGGGGAGAACTGAACGTTGCCAGCGGCAAGGCGATTGTATGCTCCCCCCTGTTGCAAACTAGGGTTGATGCCTTCAGCCGCAATCAGGCGCGTGAGTTCAGCCCTCAGGGCAACATCCAGTTGCGATCGCTCTTGGGGCGACAGGTCAATACCATCTAGAACCAGCCGTTCAATATGCAGATTAACATTCACGACAACGACCTCACAGGTTAACGTTTACGGCGAACAGGGATGGGTTGGCTGGGAGCAGTTCCCGTCGGTATAGGTTCAAGTGAAGGGGGCGGTGGGGGCGGCGGCTCAGGTACTGGGGGCAGAGCAGATATCGGCGGTGGAGCCGGAGCCGGGGTGGGTGGAGTCGATGTCTGAGGCGGAGGCGGAGCGGGTGGCGGTGCCGGGTCTGGTCGAGCTGGGGGCAGTTGCAAGCGGAAATCGACTTCGTTGATCGATTTACCCAGCTTGCGAAATTCAGCACGAGCCGCCATTAACACCAGTTGCATATTGACATGGGCTTGCTGCTTAGCGGCCAGAAAAGCCGCATTCAGCGCAATGTTGTGAATGCTGCCCCCCGTGAGATTCAGGCGGGCCAGGCGATCGAAATCCAGATGTTGGGTGGGTGCTTGGGGGGGAAACGCCCGTTGCCAAATCTGTTTACGCTCCTTAATCCCTGGAAACGGAAACGTCACAATGAACCGCAACCGCCGCACAAAGGCTGGGTCCATGCTGCTTTTCATGTTGGTTGCCAGGATGGCTAACCCACCGTAAGCTTCCATGCGCTGGAGCAGGTAATTGATTTCAATATTGGCGTAGCGATCGTGGCTATCTTTCACCTCGCTCCGTTTGCCAAACAGCGCATCGGCCTCATCAAAAAACAGCAGCGCCCCACCGTCTTCCGCCGCATCAAACAGACGGCGCAGGTTTTTCTCCGTTTCGCCGATGTACTTACTCACCACCGACGAAAGATCAATCCGGTATAGATTCAGCTGTAGCTCATTGGCAATCACCTCAGCAGCCAGGGTTTTACCCGTGCCACTTTCCCCCGCAAACAGGGCACTGATGCCCATGCCTCGGCTCATTTTTTGGTTAAAGCCCCAGGTTTCATAAACAGTGTTGCGCGATCGCACTTGGTCAGCAATTTGATGCAGCAAATCGATTTCATCCGCAGGCAGCACCAGGTCAGCCCACCTAGCTTTAGCTTCTAA
>Ga0209181_10012521_pt1 | contig 10719 bp, 8 predicted proteins | sample MAT05_FD_187208 | JGI IMG/M metagenome (GOLD analysis project Ga0209181, IMG submission 187208) | Freshwater microbial communities from Lake Fryxell liftoff mats and glacier meltwater in Antarctica - MAT-05 (SPAdes) (version 2) | ecosystem: Environmental > Aquatic > Freshwater > Ice > Liftoff...
TCGCGACTGAACTTCAGGCTCAACAGTCTGGCCCCCAGATCGGCCGCCAGGCGACCGGCATCGCCCAGCCCCAACAGCGCAGCCCCGAGCCCGACGGCGCCTTGTGTCGCCAGTTGCTTGGCCAGACGCTCACGCGCATGTTCGCGCAAGGCATGCGCGACTTCGTGGCCCATGATGGCAGCCACCTCGTCGTCGTTGAGTTGCAGCGTCTGCAGGATGCCCATGTAAAAAGCGATCTTGCCGCCCGGCATGCAAAACGCGTTCATCTCCTTGCTGCCCAGCAGGTTGACTTCCCATTTCCAGCGTTTGGCGCGCTCGTTCCAGGGCGGTGCGAAAGGCACGATGCTGCCGGCGATGGCGCGCAGACGGATGACCTGGGGATGCGAGTCACCGGCCAGCGCCCGCTGCGCGCGGGCCTCGCCAGTCAATTGCTGGTACTGCTGCGCGGCGGATGCTTCCAGGTCCTCCGCCGGTACCAGCTTGGTCCAGCGCGAGTTCTTGCCGACATCACGCTGCACGCCGCCCGGGTCGCCTTGCGCCCAGGTCGGTCCCGACATCGGCAGCAGCGGCGCGGCGGCCAGCCAGCGGGTGAACAAACGGCGCGAACGCAGCGCGCAAAGGGCGCAACCGGCGGGTTCGCCCGTCAAAGCCCTGGCGGGGGATTCCGGCGAACTGCCGTGATTCATGCCTTGATTCATGCCGCCTTCCGGGGTGCCCGCTGGCTGCGGTTCACATGCATTCTAGGCAGCCACGGTGAGCGAGACCGGATGAGCGTCCAGGCATGAGCCGCACGGATGAGCCGCAAGGATGAGTCTCACGAATGAGCCTCAGGAATGAGCCTCGGACAGCGCCCAGCATCGAGACCGGGAAGACATCGTCTCCAGCATCGGCCGTGATGCAAGGGTTCGACGCCGTTTATGCTCCGGTGCATGCAAACGGTGCCCCTGGAACCCGATACTGCAGCGCAATTTCCAAGCCATGAGCTGTGGCCGCCCGCGCTGCAGCGAATGGCGCAGCGCGGCCAGATCGGCCGCAGAAAACGGGGCAGCATCCTGATCGAAGAAGGTGAACCGGGAGGTTCCCTGTACTTTGTCGTCGAAGGCTTGTTGCGCGCCTTCACGGCACGCCCGGACGGACAGGAGTTCACTTTCGGCTTTTGCGGCGCGGGGGAAATCCTGGGCGAAGTCAGTCTGGACGGCGGAAATCGCTCGGCCAGCGTCACCGTGGAAGAGGCGGCGGTCTACCGCTGGGTCACCCGGCCGCTGATCGAACAATGCATCGCCGAAGAACCTGCGCTGGCCTTCGAACTGCTGGGGCTGGTGACCCGCAGGGCGCGCCATCTGTCGGTGCGCGCGCGCGACCTCGCACTCAACGACGCTTACGGCCGACTGGTGCTGCTGTTGCGCGCCGGCTCACGTCCACACGACGCAGGCAGCCTGTGCATGGCCTACCCGCTGACTCAGGAGCAACTGGCGCAGCAGATTGGCTGCGGCCGGCCGATGGTGAGCAAGCTGCTGGGCGATCTGGTCAAGGGCGGCTATCTGCGAAACGAAAACCGCTTGTGGGTGACCTGCAAACCGCTGCCGGCCCGCTGGTGACGCCAGCGCCGTCGCGGCCTCACTGCATCAAACCCATCATCGGTGGCAATGCCCAGATCCTGTCCACCAGTTCCTGGATGCTGTGGGTGCCGGACTTGTCTCTCAACTGACCGATCTGGGTGCGCACCGTGCTCAGCGCGACGCCTTTCGCGCGTGCAATGGCCGACGGCGTCTGGCCGGCCAGCAACGCTTCGAGCACAGCCCTCTCGGCGATCGTGAAACCCTGTTGCAGCGAAAAGACCTGAATCGCGAGGTCGAAGGTGCGACAGGGCTGAGGCAAGGAAACCATGACCGCGCGGCCGCCGTCGAAACCGTCCACGGGCACGACGCTGACGGTCAGGTTCACCGTTTCGCCGGGGATCTCGCCCGCGCTGCAGGAGCGACGGCGGCCCAGCGTGACCATGCGCCGCAGGCCACGCTGCAAAGCGGCGTCGATGGCCGCCGTCAATTGGGCGTCGTCGGCGCCGCGACGGCCGCGCAGACAAGCCCCCTCGATCTGCAAGGGGTATTGCGGCTTCAGGGCTGCACGCGCCAGACGGTTGGCGAACAGCAGTTTGCCCGCACTGCCCACCAGCATCACGCCGCGCCCGACGTGGTCCAGTGAGCGCGCGAGTGCACGCGCCAACAGGTTGTCGGACGCCACTTCCTGGCGCTCGAAAGAGCCGCTCGGGCACGCTGTGAGGCCAGATTGCGGCCCAGCCTCGCGGCAGACTTGCTGATCCAACATGTTGTGTGCCTGACTTTCATGATGAGAGACATCGTCCCGGCACCTGGAAGACTTCCAGGTGCGGGTTCTGGCGCCGCACCCGGGGGCACTTGGCGATGTCACCACCATAGGTCCCGCTGCGGCCGACAGGGTGTCAACAGGCAACACTCGGGAGGTCAATATTGACGCTGCAGGCCAGGGGTGGGTCGATGTGGAAGTGCTCCTTGATCCAGGATGAAGTCACTCATCACGAAAGTCAGGCGCGCAGGCAGTGCAATGCCGACAGGCAGTTCAACCTGGAAACCGCAGTCGACCGCTCAGCACCGCTGGACACACCGCGTGAATGCTGACGTTTGACCTCACGACGAACCTCACCTGTCGGGTGACAGCGCTGCGCGCCCGATTGAGCCGCGCTGGCGCACGCTGGCGGTGTTGCTCCGCCAGGGCGGGGACGCCCTGGCCTGCGCCAGGCACAAACAGTCCTCAGGACTGTTTGTGTCCGGGCTCAGTCTGGCGGGGGGATACCCCGCGTCGTCGTTGCGCCTTGCCAGCGCGTCCCATCGCAGCCCGCTCGGGCGCGTCCCACTGCGGTTTCCAGGTTCAACGATGGCATGGAAAGCTTCTGCAAGTGGCCACGAACCGCTTCCTGCCCACAGGGGCCCGGTGCGCCCGGCAGGCCCGGCAGGCCCGAGGGTCGCTCAGGGCACGGTGTCGATCTTCAGCAACACCGAGCCGAAGGCATCTGAACAGGTCGCCTGACCGGGCTTGCCGCAGCCTGCGGCCGGCGTGCCGTTGCCCAGCAAGGCTTGCAAACGGACACGACCGGTGCCGTCCATCAGCGTGCGCAGGAAAGGGCCCTCCCTGGCCGCAGCCAGCGTCGCCAGTTCGCGCGGTGCATCGGTCACCATCACCAGCAGGGTTTCCAGCCCAGGCGGCCCGGCGGCAACGATCTCCCATGCCGGGTCAGGCAAGACCAGCTTCTGTCCGGCGCGCACGCGGTTGTTGCTGGCCAGCGCGTTGGGGTAGAGCAGGTACAGGCTCTGGCCGTCGGAGCCGGCCAGCGCGATGTACAGGTAACCGTCGCTGGCCGACGTGATGTCCAGCTTGAGCGGATCACTGCCAATCTTCAGCCGCGCCTGGCGCGCCAGCGCAACGACCTGGCGCGCGCCATCGCGCTGACCGTGCACCTCGGCCAGGATGTCGGCAGGCTTGGCCTTGAGAGCGGGCGCCGGGGCCAATGCGGGGGCCAGCGGCGGCTGCACAGAGACGCTCGGTGTGACCGCCGTCGGCAGCGCTCCGGGTCCGGGCCCGGGCATGGGGGTGGGGGTGAGAGTGGACGCAGGCGAGGGGCTGACAAAACTGCCCGCCATCCAGGCCGGCACGAACTGGAGGTTGCCGGCCACCGTGAAGTTCTGGCCCGAGATGCCCGTCTGCCCGACCCGTGCCGCGTTGACCTTGACCTGCGCGCATTGCGTGACCTCGCCGATGGTGACGGCGCCACTGTCGTCGCTGTCCCTGGCTTCGCCGAGCAGGCAATCGCGCCAGGCCGCAGTGGCCAGACCGCCGACAGTGCTGATATCGAAACTGGCCTCATCGGGCTGGCTGGCCGCGATATGGACCACGTTTTGCGCCGCCGTCCGGTTCTGCTGCATGGCCCCGGCCAGACTGCGCGATTGGAAGTTGGCGGGCACCGCGCACTGTTCGGGCGCCACGTTGCGCGTGAACTTCGGCGTGATGACCTGGTCGCCCGAACGAACCACCCGCGTGCGGAAGGGCGCACCTGCCACACCGCCGGAAAAGCAGGTGTCGTAGAAGACCACCAGTTTGTCGGCCAGCTTGGCCACTGGCGCCAACCGTTCGGCGAGATCGCCGTTGGTGATGACCTGGCTGTCGCTGCTCAACAGGCCTTCGGTGCAACCCGTTCTCTGAACACTGTCTTCGAACCAGCGGGTGCCGTGGCCCGAAAAGTAGAGGAAGACCCGGTCGCCTTCGCGCATGCGGCGGTGCAATGCCGAGATCTCGGTCACGATGCGCTCGCGCGTGGCATCGAGGTCGCGCAATTCGCGGATGTTGGCCGCCGGCACGGCCATCGCCGCAGCCATGCGGCGAGCACTCAGCATGTCGTGTTTGACGCCGCTCAACGGGGTCACGTTGCTGTCGGCGTAGAGACCGATGCCGATGATCAGCGCATGCCGTGTGTTGCGCTCTGCGCTTTGCGACCAGGCAACGCCCGACCCTGTCAGCAAAATGCCTGTCAGCAAACCGCAGGTCAACGAAACGGCGGCCCTAACTTTCATGATGGGGGACAGTGTCCTTGATCATGGCAGGCGTCCACATCTGCTGCCAGCGCAAAGGCGCGGCGGCTCGGCGCTTGCCACAGCGTGTTCATTCGAGGGTCACGACACGGACGCGGCGGTTCTCTGCGGACAACGGGTCGGCGGCGTTGGCCAGTTCGCCGCCGCCCTTGCCCAGGGCCTTGAGCCTGGCCGGGTGCACGCCCAGGGCGATCAGGTACAGGCGCACCTCATCGGCGCGATCCTGCGACAGCTTCAGGTTGCTGGCCGAGGAACCGCGCGCGTCGGTGTGCCCTTCGATCACGAAGCGGCTGTCCTTCAACTCCGGCGATTGCATGGCAAAGACCAGATTGCCCAGGACAGCTCCGCTCTCCGGCCGCACGCGTGAGGAATTCATCTCGAACTGAATTGCCAGCGACATCGCAGGTCCGGGCTTGTTGCCCGGGGCCGGGCCCGGCGCTGCAGGAACCACAGGCGGTGCCGGGAAAGCCGGAGGCGTCGGCATCGCCGTGGGCGCCGGCGCCAGCGCCGCAGCAGGGGCTTGCGGCAACGACGGCGTGCTCATGCCCGAGGGCTCGCCACTGGCGGGTGTGGGCACGGGCGCTGGCATGGGACGGATCGTCAGGTTGCGCATGGTCGGTTTCAGCGCTTCGATCATGGCGCGCGAGTCAGGCGCCGCAGGCGGGGTGGCCTGAGCCCAGGCCACCCCGGCAGGTACCCACAAAGCGGTGAGGAGCATCAGTTTCTTCGGCAGGCGCATGGTGAAACCTTTCCAGCGTGGGTGCAGGTGAAAACGGCGGGCCGACAGGAGCTGCGGCCCGACACTCAGGGTGCCGCGCCCACCCGGATGCGCAGCTCCTGTTCGGCGGTATTGCCCTGGTCGTCAGCCACTTGCATGATCAAGCGGTGCTGTCCTTCCGGCACCTGGGCGCGCTCCACCAGGACACCGGATTCGGTCACGGTGGCGAACCTGCGCAGACGTTCGGTGAGATCGATCTTCAGCACGCCGTACAGGACACGAAAGCTGGCCGGCACGATGCGCGCGCCCGGGGCGGCGGCAAAGCTCAACTCGATGCGCAGCGGCGCCGGCACAGCCGCGCCCTGGACACTGGGCGTGATGACCCGGATGGAGGTCGAAGCAGGCAACGCGCTGTCGGCCCGGAACGAACGTGTGCGAGGCGGCGGCTCGATGCTGCTGCTGCGCGCCTTCGACTCCTGCTGCGCTTCGGCCAGGGTGATGAGGTCGAACACCTGCGCTGGCGGGGTCGAAGTCGGGGTCGGGGCCGGGCTCTGGACGTTTCCCTGGGCGTGTCCGTGGGCATGACTTGCGCCGAAGAGGCAGCAAACCCACAGCAGGCCGAGCAGCGCCTTTCGCAGCGGTTCTCGGTCGAACTGGCGCAGGCCAGGGCTTCCGGCTCTCTCATCCCTCGTCATGTTCTTCTCCCTGCACACATCATGAAAGTCAGGGCGTCGGCTCTCGGCGCCAGACGGCGAAGGCAGACACGCCACAAGCACCCGAATGTTCGCCCGCAAGATCGCCATGCCAGACCCCCCGACTCAGCATTGAAGCACCTCTGGCATTCAGCGTCGATGACCCCATCGGATACTTTGCTGATGGCATCTTGGCCGTCTGCGCTGCGGACTCAGCGTTCAATGCGGAAGTCACCAGGGAAGTCGTCCATGCTCGGCGGCCTTGTCGCAGAACATGAAAGTCAGGGCTGGACCGCAGCTTGAGGCACCAGTCGGCGTAACGCAAGCACCAGTGTGGCCAGGGCCACCGGCTTGCCCAGCAGCGCGCAGCGTTTGGGCATCGGCATCGTGCCCAGCACCGAGATGCGCCCGGTGACGATGACTGCGGGCACCTGCAAGTCCCACTGCTCGCGCAAGGTCTCGACGGCGGCGAGCCCGTCGGGGCGGCCGCTGCCCAGGTCCAGATCGAACACCAACGCGTCTGGAAAGCGCGGCTCGTCGTCGAGCAGGCTCGTCAGGCGCGCCAGCGAAGTGGCGTCGACGATGGTCGCACCCGCGCCTTCCAGCGCCGCCCGCAGGGCCGCGCGCGTGCCATCTTCGTCGTCGAGCAGAGCGATCAACCAGCCGTCCAGGCGGGGCAGCGCGAAGGTCGCGGCCACCGCGACTGCCTGGGGGGCGGCCTGGCCGATGACAGGCGGCTTTCGCGGATCGGATACACACAAGGCCGCCGGCAGCGCCAGGCGAAAGCGGGTGCCATGGGCCAGCCTGGAACGCACCGGGGCCATGCTCAAGCCCAACTGCACCACCAGGCCGCGCACGATGGCCAGACCCAGGCCGCGACCACCGCGAGAAGCGCCGTGCGCTGAGCCGGCCAACTGCACATAGGGCTCGAAGATCGCGTCCAGCTTGTCGGGCGGGATACCGCGCCCGTTGTCGACGACGTCGATGATCAGGCCGGACTGACCCCGGGCATCGGTGTGCGGTCGCACGGCAAGCACGACCCGCGCCGGCCCGGCCGGCGGCACGCCCAGGCTGTAGCGGACCGCATTGCCCGCCAGGTTCTGCACCAGCCGGGCGAGCTGCGTGCGATCGCTGAAGATCCAGCGTGACTGACCGTGCACGCTGATTCGCAGCGTGCTGTGCGGGTGAGTTGCCTGCAGGCTGTCGGCCACGCCGTCGAGCAGTTCACGCACATCCACCGGCTCGGGATGCGACTGCAACGCGCCCTGTTCGATGGCACTGAACTCGCTGAACTGGTCGAGCATGGCCACCGCGTCGTCGGCGGCGCGCATCTGCAGGCGCAGCAAGTCCTGACGCCGCGCGCGTTCTGCGGAGCTGTCTTCGGCCCGGCCTTGCAGCGCCTCGGCGAACAGGCGCACCGCCTGCAAGGGCTGGCGCAGGTCATGACTGATGCTGGCCAGCAGCTCGGTGCGCGCGCCCTGGGCCAGGGTGAGTTCGGCGCTGCGCTGATCGAGCTGGCCGATCAGCTCGTCGCGCTGCGCCAAGGCAGCATAAAGGCGCTTGTCGTTGACGTTGATGTGCAAGCGGTCGATCCAGACAAAGGTGGCGGTGAGTACCGCCGCCACCATCCACAGCGTCGGGAAGTCGGACAGGCGGAAGTCCCAGGCCGCGACCGCCAAGGCGGTGGCCAAAAGCAGCGAGAGTCCGCCCTCCCGACGATCCTGCCAGCCCAGACTGGCAATCCCGACCAGCACCAGCATCGCCGTCCCCGCAGCGGCCCCGCCCGCAGTCACGTACGCCGAGCCCAACAACAAACCACACAGCACGGCCAGCAGCACCGGCTGCGCGCCGCCGCCGGCCAGCGCTGCCATCAAGCCCAGGCACAGCGTGGCCCAGCACCAGAGGGCTTGGCCCTGACCCAGCGCAGGCCAATGCAGCAAACGCCGCAGTTCCGCCAGGGCCGCCAGGTCGTAAGGCAGCATCCATTCCAGCCAGGCCTGCGCAGCCAGCGCGACGACACCGACGGCCACCAGCGCCAGACCCAGGCGGCGGCGCCGCCGCGGCAATTGCTCGTGGATCGCTGGCGCGTCCGTGCGCCGCGGCTTGAGGTGTGTGTCTTTCATGACCCGGGGGATCGCCCCGCATCAGGAAAGTCAGCGCCGGTCTCCGTCATCCCGCGCTGCTCGCACGCATCGACGGCACGCGGTAACCGCGCTGGCTGAGCAGGACCAGCAGCTTGGTGCGATTGGGTGCGCCCAGCGCCTGCAGCGTGGCCGTGACGTGCTTCTTGACCACCACTTCAGAGCGGTCCAGCAGGCGCGCGATCTCCTTGTTGCGCAAGCCCTGCACAACGTAACCCAGGACCTCGATCTGGCGCTCGGTCAGGCCCAGCGCTGCCAGCTCGGCCAGCTCGCGCCCGCCGCCGCCCTCTGGCACGGCGGCCAGCCCGCCCGACACCGACTGCGGCAGGTGAATGCGGTGGTCGACCAGCACGCGGTTGAGCGCCTCCTTGAGTTCGGAAGGCGCAGCGGCCTTGCTGATGAAGCCCATGGCGCCAGCGTCGAGCGCGGCCAGCACGGTGTCGCGGTCGTCCTGCGCGCTCAGGATGACCACCGGCACGAAGGGAAACTCCTCACGCAGACGGCGCAGGCCGGCCATCCCGTGCACGTCGGACAATGTCAGGTCCAGCAGCACGAGGTCGAAACGCCCGGCCGCCTGCAGCGCAGCCACCGTCTCGGCCAACGAGCCGGCGAGTTGCACCTGCAGTTGCGGCAAGACATCGGCGATCAGGAGCTGAAGGCCGTGGCGAACCAGGCCGTGGTCGTCGGCCAACAGCAGCGAACCGTGGGGTGGCATGGAGGAATTCATCAGGCGGAGGGATGCAGGATGTTGAAGCCAGGCGCAGGCTGTCACCACGGTACCAAGGTATCACGGTCGACAGGCCCGGGGTATCCCAAGGTGTCCTTGGCAAGGGTGACAAAGGCGGGCGTAATGTCGAACACGGACCCACCAGCCGAACGCCCCGCAAAGCCGCCTGCAAGCCAACTTGCTGCCAGCCTGCAAGACACCCCCAGCAGACCTGGGGCTGGCATGGCAGCTCGAGGGGCGTAGCATCAGCGCTGTCGTTCTGCTGCTGGTTTCCAGATCTCCAGGCTCCCGAGCGATATGACGCTCCCGGACTTCTTGTTCACGCACTTCGAAAGACCGCCATGAAACTCCCTACCCACTCTGCCCTTCTCTTCGCTTTGCTGGCTGGTGCAATGGCCGCAGGCGCCGTCCAAGCCCAGGAAAAAGTCATCCGCGAAGGCCAGGTTACCCAAAAGGCGCTGATCGACGCGCTGGCGCCAGCCAAGGCTGCTGACGCGGCAGCCGCGCCCGACGCTGCAGCCTCCGGCGCCGAAGAAGGGCCGAAGATGCGCAGCTTCCGCCCAGCCATGCGGCCTTTGGCTGCAGCCGCAGCAGGCACGGCGGCAGCCGCAGCCCAACCGGCGCGCGCTTCGATCCTGGTCACCTTCATCGTCGGCTCGGCCGACCTCACGCCGCAAGCCAAGAGTGCACTCGACGTTCTGGCTGGCGCAATGAAGTCTGAAAAGCTGGCCACCCAGCGCTTCACCATCGAAGGCCACGCCGATCCGCGCGGTGTCGAGGCCGAAAACGTCAGGCTCAGTCAGTCGCGTGCAGAAAGCGTTCGCAGCTACCTGCTGAGCTCGCACGGTCTGGCTGCCGAGCGCATCAACGCGGTGGGCAAAGGCTCCAGCGCACTGATGAAGCCCAGCGAGCCGGCAGCGCCGGAAAACCGCCGCGTCACCATCGTCGCCCAGCCCAGCAGCTGAACGCGCGTCTGGCCGAGCAGGGGCTCGGCACAGGCGGCTCCCGTCCCGCTCGAGCCCTGTTCAGCCCTGCTCGGCGCCGGCGGGCAGCACATCGACAAAGCGCCACACGTCGCGCATGTAAGGATGGCGCCAATAGCCGCGCGTCCAGGGCTGCACGACGTCGATGTAGACGCTGTGCGTGTGCACCTTGAAGGGCATGTAGGCGACCAGCAGGTTCTTCGCCTGGCGCATCACTTCGGCGCGCTCCGGGCCGTCGGGCAGCTCACGCTGGCGCTCGAACAAGCGGTCGAAGGCCGGCAGGCTGAAGCGCGGGTCGTTCGACTCGCTGGCGTTCGGGCCGTAAGCGATGGCCAGGAAGAATCCACCGTCGGGTGAAGTGGCACCCCAGCTGTAACCCCACATCATCAAGGTGCCGGCCCGGCTTTTCTTCAGCAGTTCGGGCCAGGTGGAGATGTCGAACTCCATCTTCAGGCCGACGGCGTCCATGCAGCGTTTCCAGACCTCGGTGTTGCGCCGGTCCTGCTGGCTGCTGCCGGTGGACCGGCTCAGCACCAGCGGGCGGCCGTCGGGCTGCTCACGCCAGCCGTCGCCATCGCGGTCGACATAGCCGTGCAGGTCCAGCAGCGCCTTGGCCTTGGCCGGGCTGAACTCGCTCATCTCGCTCTTGTAGGCCGGGTCGTAGCCCGAGGTATGCGGGCCGATGGTGCTCTGCGCCAGGATGCCGAAACCGCCCAGCACATGGTCGATGTAAGCCCGGTTGTCATAGGCCAGCCCGATGGCACGGCGCAAAGCCACCTTTTCAGGTGTGTAGCCGCCGACCAGCGGATGTTCCATGAAGAAAAAACTCATCACCATGT
>Ga0209181_10012523_pt1 | contig 10719 bp, 11 predicted proteins | sample MAT05_FD_187208 | JGI IMG/M metagenome (GOLD analysis project Ga0209181, IMG submission 187208) | Freshwater microbial communities from Lake Fryxell liftoff mats and glacier meltwater in Antarctica - MAT-05 (SPAdes) (version 2) | ecosystem: Environmental > Aquatic > Freshwater > Ice > Liftoff...
CGCGCGCCACGCTTCGACCCGCTTCGCCCAGATCGTTTCCGTCGTTCTCGTCGCCGTCATGCTCGCGAATCTGCGCCCATCCGGCGCGAAGCAGAAGGACGGGGCTCGCGCAGCGGATACCCATGTGGAGGTCGACGCTAACCTCGCGGGGTAGGACCAATCCCCCGAACAGCACGATCCGCGGCCCGAACGGCGCCACGCGTGCCCTTTGTGGCGACAGTCGTGCCCTTTGTGGCGACAGTCGTGCCCTTTGTGGCGACAGTCCTGCCCTTTGTGGCGACAGTCCTGCCCCAAGGGGCACCAGTCGTGCTGAAAGAGCAGTACGCGTGCTCAAAGAGCACCAAGAGGTCCCCGCGGGGGTCGAAAATGCTATGGCGCAAAGTTCGTGCCAAGAGCCGAGGTTTGCGGGGGGGATTCGGAGCGCGCACGCGGGACGACGGACGGAAGAGCCGGAGGGCCGTGCACCAGGTCGGCCACGGCGCCGGGAACCCGACCAGGATCGGCGCTCAGTTGCTTCCGCCGGCTCCGCTGCCGCTGCTCCCGCTGCCGCTACCGCTCCCACTCCCGCTGCTGGATGGACCGGGCATCGAGCACACGGCCCAACAGTGCTCGCTGGCGCATTTGCCAATCAAGTTGACCTGGGGGCTGCACGCGGAGCCATCCGGCCGAAAAAAGCATTCCTTGCAGTCCAGGTCGCACCCAGTAGCCGCGACGCAGCAGTTTTCACGAAGGCATACAACGCAGGGGTAGTCCTGAGCACCTGGAAGGTTGTAGAATTCTTCGCAGTCGGGCGCTACCCCGGTGCTGCTTGCGCCGCTAGCCTCCGGGGTCGCGTTTTTATCGCACGCGATGAAGGCAAAAAAGAGTGACAAGCCCAGCGTTACAGCAAATCCGATCTTCAATGATCGCATGATGTTCCTCGCAGAGTGGAGCTGGCCAGTGAGGCCACCTGATTACAATTCCAGCGGGCGGCAACAGAAGGTGACCGGGTCGCTCGCGGTGGCGCTACCACTCGCGTCGCCGCCCAGGGGCTGACAGGTGCCGGGCGTGTAGGTCGTGGGCCCGGCGGACTTGCTGCTCAGCCCTTGCCCAGGAGGCTGGATGTCAAAGCACTTCGGCCCCGCCGAGCTGACGCTGGCCTGCTCCAGGAGGGGACCACCGCACATTTCGCCCGCATCGCCGTAGACCGAGATCATCGCCGTACACAGACCGCCCGTGGGGAGCCCGCAAGTACACGCCGAGCACTGGCGATCGTCCTGAACCCCCTCGTAAGCAACGTACTTCTCGGTGAACACGTTCGCAGCGAACGTCGGACATTCGTGGTTGCCCCTCTGGATGATGCACACATCGAACAGGTCATCCGGAGACCAAGGCGAAGAAAAGCAACCTGACAATGGGCCCCCGCATCGGTTGAACCTCGACCCGCCGCACGCATGGACCTCGGTGGCCCAGCTCGGGGCGATCACCTTCGCTGCTACAGGCGGACCGGCCGCGCACGCGGTCTCTGTCACGGTGAGCGGCGCTATCGTGAGCGATTTGGCGAGCCCCGTAGGCACCTGCTCCGCGGTGTCGCAGTGCCCATCCCAGGAGTCGGGAGCGTTGAATGAAGCACTGGACCCGCCGGAGATGCCGCACTCAGTCGTGCTTGCCGTGAGCGCATCCGGCAGCGCGCACGATCCGCTCGGCGGATTGCACGTACACGCTTCACACGCGAGCGGCGCCACGAGATCCTTGTGCCCTTCCCAGACAATATTGGTAGGCCCTGCGGGACACTCCGGCGCCTGCCCGGCTGGCCCAGACCAGACAAACATGGGCCCTTGCCATGTGGCCGGAATCTCATGGCACTTGCCAACCACACACTCGTCAGCTTCATTCGGCTGATCCCTGCGGTGGCAGAAATCCGGGTTCCCATCCGAACCTAAATGGCCCTCCTCATACATCGACGAATCACACTCGTACCCGATTTCGCCTGTCACCACGCACCCAGCGAGCGTGACGAGCAACCCCATTAGCATTAACCGGCCCGCAATCATTCCCGCAGTAGATACTCCTCCGCGATCTGAAATGAAATCATTTTCAGCAGGCGGCATCAATATTTGTTCATCAGCCCGACCAGAAATAGGCACCGCATTTCATGTTTCATAACGAATTCAGGCCCCTATTTCGAGCATTGGTATAAAGGCACCATGAATTGCCTCCCGTGATACCATCACCCATGTCGGATCGATGTACGGCACCTATTTTCTCGGCCTTCCTCGCCCTGCTCTTCCTCCTCTCCACCCCGGCGTGGGCCGCGGATGCCCACCCGCGCCCCCTCGTTCGCCTCACCTACGAGCGCGGCGGCATCAAAGGATGCCCCGAAGAGCAGCTCTTCCGGGACGTGCTCCGCGCCCGGATGAGCTACGATCCCTTCTCCGCCGCGGCCGAGACGCGCCTCGTGGTGACGATCATTCGCAAAGGCCAGGCCTACGGGGGCCGCGCCGAGCTGCGCGACAAGAGCGGGGCGGTGCTCTGGCCGCGGGCGCTGGGGCCGTTCGCGGACTGCCAGTCGCTCGTCGAAGGCCTGGGACTGGCGGTCAGCGTCAAGCTCGATCCAGCCGGGGTCGAGGGGCCGAAGGCGCCTCCTCCTCTAATAGCTCCTGAGAAGGAGAGCACAGCGTCAACGTTGAGAACGGACGAGCCCAAGGTTCGACCGTGGATCAATTCCGGTGCCTCAATAGTGCTCGGGCTCGGGGTGGCGCCGCGCCCGGCGGTCGGGATTGCGGTGGACGTTGGGCTTCGCTTGCCAACCTGGCCGGAGGCGCTGTGGGTCGCGCTCGAGGTGCGGGTGTTTCCTCCGGCAGAGGGGCCGGCCGACGTGGGGACCAAGCGGGTTCGCACCTGGCAAGTGAACACGGCCGCGGTGCCTTGTGGCCACTGGCGCATGATCTTCGGCTGCGGGGTGATGGAGCTGGGCTCGCTCTGGGGGACGTCCACGACCATCCGAGGGGGGCAGGCGCAGACGGCGCAGCTCTTTCATTTCGCGGTGGGCGGGCGCGCGGGCGCGGAGTGGCAGGCTCGGGAGCACCTCGCCTTGCGCCTGTCCGTCGATGCGCTCTTCGCGCCCTTGCGTCAGGGGCTTCGGATCGAGGGCGTTCCGCAGTGGGTGGCACCGGTTATGGCCGGCGCTTTCGGGACCAGCTTCGTGATTTCTTTCTGAGCCAATGACGAATTTCGAGCTGACGACCCCTGCTCGATCCAACTGCTCTGGTGTGGACGATTCAGCTTCGTCGCTGGAAGTGGCGGGGAAGCCGCTTTCCCTCCCCATGATCTACCGCAGGTATTTCCGGGAGGTTTATCGTGCGGTCCGCAGGTTCGGTGTCGCCGAGCGCCACGCCGACGACGTCACGCAGGATGTCTTCGTCGCCGTCCACCGCGCCTTGCCTCGCTTCGACTGGTCGCGTCGGTTCATGCCGTGGCTCAAGACGATCGCTTACCGCATCGCCCGTGATCACCGGAAGGCGGGCAAGAACAAAGAACAGCTCTCCACCACCGAAGGATTCGATCCCATGGACACCGCCTCGGAAGATCGCGAAGGACGCCTCGCCGGGAAGCGCGACGCGATCAAGGAGCTTGACGCGATCCTGCAAACGCTCGACGACGACGATCGCGAAGTGCTGCTCCTGTGCGAGGTCGACGAGTGCCGGGTGATCGACGTCGCCCAGGTCCTGGGCCTCCCGGACAGCACAGTCTCCACACGCCTTCAGCGGGCCCGCAAGCGCTTCGACGCTGCCCTGGTGCGGAGGCGATCCGCTGAAGAGCACCGGCTCGGCGCCGCGCGCTTGCTCCCCCTCTGTTTGCTCGATCCCACCACGCTCTGGGATGCCGCGCGCACCTTGCCCGAGGTCTCGCCAGCAGCGCAAGCGCGCCTCTGGGGCCGCCTCGTCCGCGCGACCGCGACCAATCGAGTCACCGGCGGGCTCTCGGCCCTGGTGGGGCTGGCCCCCGCGCAGCTCATCGGCGGGACGCTGCTGGCGACAGCCCTCGGCGCGGTGGGTGGAGGCGCCGTGGTCTATACGGTGTTGCGCCGCTCGAACGACACCATGACCATGGCAGTCGGCGGCGCCATGCCCGCGGCCTCCGCTCCGCAAGCACCCGCCTCCCCCGTCCTGGCAAGCCCGGTGATCAATGAGCCACCAACAACGACGGTGCTCTCCACGAAGAGCCCCGACGCGAGCAACGCGGGCGCCAAGGTTCACACGTTGATCGATGCCACCCTCGGGGTGCGCGAAGAGGCGGTGTTGCTCGAAAGCGCGCGTAGCTCGCTCCGGATCCATCGACCGGCGGAGGCCCTCGATGCGCTGGCCCGCCACGCACAGAAGTTTCCCCAGGGCGCGTACCGGGAAGAGCGAGAGAGCTTGCGGCAGGAGGCGCGGAGGGCGCTGAAGCGGCCCTCTCGCGAACCCTGACGTGTGACAGGGAATTCGGCCAACGTCGACGAAGATCATCCGAACCACCTCGATTTGGCGATGATTTTTCGCCAGATCGATTGAAAACGCTCCACGACTCCCACTTTGGCCGAATTCCCTGTGTGATGGGTGCAGATACCGCTTTGCATTGGAATCGTCAGAAAACTAGATTGCGTGCATTGCAAGCGCCACCCTTGTTCCCGAACAGCACTCCCACCCGGGGTTTTAACCCCGGGCGTGCGGGCTGAACGGCATTCACGGGGAACGTTGCCACTCTCGTTAACGTCGGCGGGAGTGTGCGGTTCGGGGTCACGCGGAAGCTTGCCCGCCCTCGTTCCCTCGGGCGATTGGGGGGACTCCCGGGTGTTTCGCTGACGGGACTCCCCTGCAAACTGAGATTTGCACCCAAGTTACTTCCACCAAATGGACGTTGTCGAGAGTTAGAACGCTTCGAACCGTCCCCCCCGCAAGAATAAATTATTGTTCCCTTGCCCACGTCCGCATCCTCGGCGCCGCCCTGAGGGCTCTCTTGGTGAGCTACACCGCGTCTACTTTCGGACGCTTTCCTGAGATCGCCGAACAGGTAAGACCCGTCGATTTCGCCGTTGCCAGCGGGGGCTCGATCCTATCCACCGACGGAGGGTCAGCTAGTCGCCCTCGAAAGGTGGGCTCATGCCATTCATGGACATTGTGCGCGCCGCGGTCGAAATCGCGGCGATCGCGCTCTTCGCTGGACTCTCTCGCGAGGTCCTGCAGCTTCGCGCGCGAGGGCGCCGGATCGATCGCGACGTCATGGAGCTGTCTCGCACCGTCGGTGCGGTGCAGGGATGGGCGGCGCAGGAGCTCCGTGCGCTCCGGAGCGAGTTCACCGTGGCGCGCGTGAACGACTCCGCGGTGGAGGTGATGGCGCGGAGGGCCGAGGCGCGCGCTGCCTCTGCGGCGCCTGCGGCCGAGCTGGAGGATGATCTCGAGGAGCAGCGCGATACGGTCGCGATGCCCGCGCCGGGAGCGCCGACAGCGACGCCCGGTGACGAGGACGCGACGAGCGTCTTCGATCGCGATCCGCCGATGTACGCCGCGCGCTTCCTGACCATGCGCCCGCCTGCGCCGCTCGCGCACCCCGACCTGATCGGCTGCGAGGACATCGCGGACGAGGTCGATCGCTCGTACCTCGGGCCAGACGAGACGACGCCTCCGCGGCGCGGACGCTCGGCGTTGCTGGTGCCTGCCTTTCGCGGCCCCGAGCCAGGGGGCGCCGCATGACGACCCTTCGGCTCATGTGATGCGCTCGGCGGCGCCCCCGCCGAAACCCAGTCGTTGGAGCTCCAACCAATGTCGAATACATCCAAGCACCCGCAGGGCACCTCCTCAACCGAGACCTCGTCGCACCACGCGGTGCGCGAGGTGGTGCGCTGGACTGATCCCGAGGACGTGCGCCTCTGGATCGCCGCCCTCCGCTCCGTCGCTCACGATGGCCTCGCCGCCGGCGAAGATGCCGTGCGCCCGAAGCGGGATCGCGTGCTCTCGCGCGACGAGGCGCGCCGCAAGCTCGAGGCCGCCGACAAGTCGATCACCTCGCTCCTGGAGGCGGGCGAGCGGGGGTTGCCTCGCTCGCCCTCCGCGTCGTAGCGAGCGGCGGGATCGGGCTACGTCTTCGCGGGGCGGCGAGACTCGATCGTCACCGTGTGCAGGTGCGCGTCGTCAGGATCCCGCGAGGAGTGCAGCGTCACCGGCCCGTTCTTCGCCAGCTTCTCGAAATCAGCGACGGAGAGCGTCACCTCGTGCGCGTGTCCGGCGAGGCCCTGGATGTCGTAAGTCTTCTCCACCTTCGCGGCGAGATCGGCGGCGGTGATCACGATCTCGTGCTCGTCTTTGCCGCTCGACGAGAACTTGCAGGCGTTCACCCACTCCGGCGGATCGACCGGCGGGGCGCACCGCACGACCACGCGGTGCGCGTGCCCGCGCTCCGTCGTGCTCTTCGTCCGCAGGATCTTGCCGCCGAGCAGGCTCTTCATGTCGGCCGGTGACAGCGTCACCGCGTGGGGATGATCCGCGGCCCCGGCCAGGTTGTACGTCTTCTCTGCGCCCGCCTTCACGTCGTCGAAGCTCACGACGATCACGTGCCCGTGGTTGCGGCCCAGCCGCCCGATCACCCGCGTGAACGAGCTCTTCGGGGCCTCTTCCTTGGCCGCGTCCGCCGCTGGGTCCTTGGGGGCTTCAGGGCCGTTGGCGTCGTGCGCGCCCGCCGCCGCGTCCTTGCCTGCGGTCGCCGCCGGATCGTGATCGCCGGCCTTGACCTTGTCGTCGACGAGGGCCTTGTCCGCCGCGGCGACGGGAACCGCTTTGGGATCGATCGCGCTCGCGCCGCAGCTCGCGAGTGGCAGCGCCGCCAGGGCCACACCCATCTGGAGAACCTGTCGCCTGTCCATGGTCGTCCTCAATTTCGTCAAAGCCAGGCCAAGGAATATCATTTCTCCGGCTTCAGAAGTCCTGGCTCTCGAAGCGCCAGATGCCAAAGGCCAGCGCCGCGAGGCCGAAGATCAAAAGGCCGGCGAGCTCGCTCCCGAGCGCGCCGAAATCGATGGGCGCGGACGCGGCGATGTCGGCCGAGGCGTCGGCGAGCGTCGAGACGCGAGGGAGCAGCAGCGTCACGGCCTGGAAGACGGAGCGCCCGAGGCCCGGTTCGAAGAAGTGATCGAGGCGCTCGCGGTAGCCGGCGACGATGCCCGTGAGGAAGAGGAATCCTCCGGTCGCCGCCGAGAGCGCGGCGCTCCGCGCGAAGAGGGACGCGACGAGCATGCCGCCGTAGATCGCAGCGAAGGTGACTGACGCGATCAGCCCCGCGAGCACCGGGCGAAAGGTCCACACGCCGGTCTTGACGGCGAGGAGGAGGGCGAAGCCGCCCGCGCCGTACGCGGCGCCGAGGAGCGCGAGGGCGAGCACGCCGAAGAAGGTGCCCGTGAGGAGCTGCCAGCGCTGCACCGGGAGCGCGAGGAGGTGCTCGATGCGGCCCGGCGCGAGCAAGCTCGGCGCGAAGTCGGAGCAGGCGAGGATGCCGAAGGCGAGGCCGCCGTAGAAGATGACGTACGCCGCGGCGCGGAAGACAGGGCGGAGCGCGACGTCGACCGATCGGATGTCAGTGTGCATCACCTTGCCGAAGAGGCGCGTCGCCGCGAGCGCGCCGTCGACCACGTCGATGCGCAGCGTGAGCCCCGCGAGCACGAGGAGGAGCGTGAGGCCTATCCCCAGCGCGAGGAACCAGCGGCGCGAGGAGGCCTCACGGAAGAGATCGAGCGCGACGGCGAGGACGGCCTTCATCGCGCGTCTCCTTCGGCCTTCGGGGATCCGAGCGCTTCGGCGAGCACCTCTTCGAGATCGCGGAGGTCGCGCCGGAGCTCGATCACGAGAGCGCCGGTGCCGCGGGCCCGCGCGAGCTGCGCGTCGAGCGCGGCGGGATCGTCGGCGTCGCACACGTAGACGCCCTCTTCGCCCCGCGCGGTGAAGCCGACCGACGCGAGCAACGCGGCGTCGGCGCCGGGCGCGAAGCGAGCGCGGTAGCGGGTGGCGAGGCCGGTGAGATCGTCGAGCGCGCCTTCGCGGACGAGCTTGCCGCGCGCGAGGATGCCGATGCGATCGCAGATGCGCTCGGTCTCGGCGAGGAGGTGCGAGTTGAGAAAAATCGTGGCGCCGCGGGCGCGCTCCTCGGCGAGGATGGCGCGGATCTCGGCGCGCCCGAGGGGATCGACGCCGTCGGTGGGCTCGTCGAGGACGAGGAGATCCGGCGCGCCGAGGAGCGCTGCGGCGAGCCCGAGGCGCTGGCGCATGCCCTTGGAGAAGCCGCCGATACGGCGCCCCGAGTCGCCCTCGAGGCCGACGCGGGCGAGGTGGCGACGGATGGCTTCGCCCGCGTTTTCAAGGCCTTTCAGGCGCGCGACGCTGGCGAGGAAGGCCACCGGCGTCCAGGCGCCGGGCAGGTGAAGACGCTCGGGGAGGTAGCCGATGCGAGCGCGGATCGCGGCGTCCCCGGGATCGCCGTCGAGGGCGCGCACGATGCCCGACGTCGGCCGCACGACGCCGAGGATCGATTTGATGAACGTCGTTTTCCCCGCGCCGTTGAGGCCGATCAGGCCAAACGCGGTGCCGCGGGGGATCGCGAGATCGAGCCCGGCCAGGGCCGTCTGCCGCGTCTTGCCGAAGAACGAGGTGTAGACCTTGGTGAGCCCAACAGCCTGGATTGCGAGCACCGGCCGAGGGTACGGCAACGTCGGCGCGGGCGCCGGACGAAGTCGCGCGCGGCGCCTCAGCGCAAGGTCGCGAGCAGCTCTTCTTCCAGCGAGTCGAGCTCGAGGTTACCGCCGCGCACGCCGGAGATCGGGGGCTCGCTCGCCTCGTACGGGAGTCGGGGCGGGGGCGCGAACGACGCGCCGAACGCCGTGGCAAAGCACTCTCCCGGGAGCATCGACGCGCGCGGCGTGCTCGGCCGCAGCGAGCGCCGACGCACCGTCGAGCGGATGGCGAGCCCGACGACCGCTTCGAGCTCGCCCACGGTGGCGTTGACGTCGACCTTGACGAGCATCGCGCTCACGTCTCGGGCGAGGGCGTCGAGCTCGGCCGGATCGCCCGCGTAGTAGACGTGCTCGGGCATCACGATCGCGAGCGGCATGCGCGAGGCGACCAGCGTCGCGAGGAGCGCGGGCTCGCAGTCACGGACCATCACGCCCAGAGGGGCGAGCGCGGTCCAGCAGCGGGCGAGGAGCGCGTCGGAGCAGCCGACGGCGAGCACGGTGGGGATGTGGACGGGCTTCTCGGTCGCCCGGTCGTGTACGTCGATCGGCCGGTAGGTCATGGGCGATGGTTATCGCCCTGCACGCGCTGAACAGCCCGTGAAATCAGCCAACGCAGCGACGCGACAATGTCCGCGCGAATCTCGCGTTTATACGCGCTTGATTTGGCTCACAAACCCAGGTGCAAATGGGGCTCAGCGCTGCTGCGCTCGTCGATCAGGACCACCCCCGGCTCGTCGGCCACGGCGGCGCGGAACGCGGCCTCCTGAGGGGCCTTGAGATCGCGGGAGCGCACGTCGGCGGCGCCGGCCTTGAGGTGACGCGAGACGTAAATGCCCTTGTCGATCTGGGCGTTGATCACGTCGCGCACCGCGCGGACGAGCTGCTTCTTCGGCTGCCGGACGCCGACGCTCTCCCGATAGACAGCGCGGATCTCGGTCGCGGCGGCCTTGTTCTCGTAGAGCGCGACGATGTCCTCGCCGTGCGCGAGCTTCTCCAGCATCAGCTCGGCCTGGCGCTCCGGGGTGCGCGTCCCGCCGGTCACGACGAGGCGGCGCCGCGTCGCGGTGAAGTAGCGCTGCGCGATCCGCTCGAGCCGCTCGCCCGCGGTGTCGTCGAGGCGGAGATCCCGGGCCACGACCTCGAGGTGCGGGCCGGATCGAATCTTTCGCACCGGCACGCCGGCGATGGCGTCCTTGTCCCCGCAGGCCGCCGCGCTCGCCTTGGTCCCGCGGCGCCCCGGCGGGCAATGAGCCGGCTCACGCGCCGCGGTGCGCGTCCGCGCGCTCGCGCTCGATGGCGACGTGGGGATCGGAGCTGCAGGCGGAGAGAGAGGCGCGGGAGCCGCGGCGGCGACCTCGGGGCTCGGCGCGGCGCCGTCGGGGATCGGATCGGCCGCCGCGGCGCCGACGACAAAGAGCGCGGCGAGCAGGACACTCGCGGGGATCGAGTGCGCGAGCATGCGTTGGTGCAGCACGATGGGTCCAGTTCTCCACGCTGCAGCGAGGCAGCCGCGCCGCTGTTGCCATGAGGCGCGCGAGTCGTCAAGCGAGGGGTAAGCTGCCGCCGGGATGATCCGGCTCGAGCTCCTCGGCGCCCATACGCGGGTCCACGCGACGCTCTGCAACGCTTGCCCGCAAGGCCCGGCGGGGTGCTGCGCGAGCCCGCCCGGCGTGGAGTGGTCGGACCTCGGCCGCATCGTCTCGCTCGGCGGGACGGCGTGGCTGCTCGATCAGATCGCCGCGGGGAACCTGAAGCGAGGCGGGCGGGCGCTCAACATTCTCCGTCGCGAGGCCGACGCGGCCGGCCCGCGGCGTTGCGTGTTTCATGCCGGCCAGGGCTGCACGATCCCCGCCGATCGGCGCACCGCCACCTGCAACTTCTACGTGTGCGACGACGCCTTCGAAGGCGAGCACCGCGGCGACGCGGACGCCGGGCGCCGGGCCGTCGACGTGCTGATGGACGCGCACGGGCGCTGGGACCTGGAG
>Ga0209181_10012531_pt1 | contig 10715 bp, 11 predicted proteins | sample MAT05_FD_187208 | JGI IMG/M metagenome (GOLD analysis project Ga0209181, IMG submission 187208) | Freshwater microbial communities from Lake Fryxell liftoff mats and glacier meltwater in Antarctica - MAT-05 (SPAdes) (version 2) | ecosystem: Environmental > Aquatic > Freshwater > Ice > Liftoff...
TCCCTAATTCGTCTATCATCCCACTTACGATGCCCAAGTGGTCAAGGCTTTTACTGCTGTATGAATTTTCCATCCACAAAGATGGAGATTAATCCTTTTTTCAAATATTTGGCTGGGAAATGTCGGCTTAATAATTATGAAAAACGTTTTAATTACCGGTGCGACCGGAAACGTAGGTATGGAGACCATAAAATATCTGCTCCAACTCGATCCGCCCCTGGAAATTTATGCGGGCATCAGGGATGTGGAAAAGGACAAAGAAAAATTAGAAGACTATAAAATAAAACACAGCTACTTCGATTTTACCGATCTAGCCTCCTACCGCCCTGCGTTGGACCACTGTGACCTGCTTTTTTTGCTTCGACCGCCTCAGATTTCCGAGGTGAAGAAATACTTTAAGCCCCTCATTGCACAAGCCGTCCGGAGCGGCATCAAGCATATTGTGTTTTTGTCGGTACAAGGCGTGGAGCATAGTTCCATCATCCCGCATCATAAAATAGAAAAGCTAATCGTAGCCAGTAAAATCCCCTATACTTTCTTACGCCCCGCTTATTTTATGCAAAATTTCACCACCACCTTACGACATGATCTGACGGCAAATAAAAGAATATTTCTACCTGCGGGCAATGCAAAATTCACCCTGATTGATGTTACCAACATTGGAGAAGTGGCTGCGAAAATACTTACTGAAACAGAAAAGCATTTAAATCAATCTTATGAACTGACTTGTAACGAAAAACTGACCTTCCTCGAAATGGCTGAAAAACTCAGCCAGGGACTTCATACCAATATACAATACGAATCACCGAACCTGCTCCAATTTTACTTGGCCAAAAGAAAGGAAAAAATACCAAGTATGCTCATTCTGGTCATGATCATGCTGCATTACCTGCCACGGTTTCAAAAAGAACCAAAGACAACCGACTGGGTGGAATGCCTTCTCAAAAAACAACCGACCACTTTTGACGAGTTTATAATCGAAAATCAGAAGAATCTATGCTGACGTTGCTTAAGTTGAAAAAATATCCGCTGAACGTGGTGATGTCGGTCATGGTGGGTACTGTCCCAGGTCATTGTCGCCCAGCCGCCGCCGCCTGAATTTTGCAGGAAATATAGCCCGCCATGAACATACAAGTATCTCTGTGCATGACCATTGCCGAACTACAGCAGGCGTTCAGCAACTATTTCCCGTATTTATCGCTGTCTTTCTTTACCAAGCCGCGCACAACTCCCAGATTGCTGCTTTCGTGGGCAGTTTTGATGCTGTTCCAGCACAGTACCGCCGTTGCGCAAAGCGGAACGGCTTATTGTCCCTCACAGGGTGAATTCCCCTGGCACGAATGGATTTCAAGGGTGAAGATCAACGACCTGAACCAGGCGTCCGGCAAAAGCCAGTACTCCGATTTTACCGGCCAAACGCTGCACCTCACCGCAGGCGGGACGTACTCGGTCTCCCTCTCGGCGGGTTTCAGTTATTTCACCTACGACGAATACTTCCGGGTTTGGCTGGACCTGAACCAGGACGGGATTTTTGACGACCATGAAAAATTCGCCGAAGGCATCCTCCCCCGGCCCGCCGATGGTACGCCGGAAGCCACGCTGGATTTAGTCAATGCGCTGCACCTTCCTGCCGGACTTGGTTCCCTCCAAAACGTGAAAATGCGGGTCAGCATGAAACGCAGCGGCTACCCGACGCCCTGTGAAACTATCCCCTTCGGCGAGGTGGAGGATTACCACGTGAACATCACCAGTACCATCGTGCATTGGATCAATTTGCAGGCTCAAAACTGGTCGGTGCCCTCCAATGCCACGCCCGGACAAACCGGGAACAGCACGTTTGACCTGGTAAACGCCGGCACCCTGCCGGTTTCAGGCGGTTTTTCGGTGGGTGTTTTTCTGTCTTCTGACAATCTATGGGGGCCTAATGACCAGCTGGTCGGCAGTTTGTCCTATCCCAACTTAGGCATCGTACCCCTGCCCGGACAGCTCCTTCCATTCACCATCCCGACGAATACGGCTCCGGGCAATTATTTCCTGATCCTGCGGACCGATTTTGCCAATCAGGTCATGGAATTGTACGAGGGCGACAATGAAATAATTGTGCCGTTTACGGTGCTCTCCGCTGACCTCGCCGACCTGGAACTGACGGCTGCCGCTTCCCCGACCACCATTGGCACCGGCGCCACGGTGGCCTACACTATTTCTATACTCAATAAAGGTACCGCGACCGCGACCGGCATCACCATCCGGCATTACAAAAACGGTCATTTTGCCGCTTATGAAAATATCGTTGCTGCGGCGGGCGCGTTCAGCAACCAAACCAGCCTGTGGACCATCCCCAGCCTCGCGGCAGGACAATCAGCCTTGCTCTCTTTTAATGGCTTCATCGTGGACCTGACCACCCCGCAAATTGATTTTTTTGAGGTCATGACCGCCTCGCCCGGCGACCCCGACAGTACGCCCGGCAACGATAACGGCGCGAAAACGCCCAACGAAGACGATGAAGCCGCCGTGCAGCTGACGCCCACGGGTACGCCAAACTGTCCCTCCAAAGGCCTTTTCCCCTGGGAAGACTGGATAGCGCAGGTGAAAATAGTCGACCTGGACCACGCCTCCGGCAAAAGCCAATACTCCGATTTTACGGCTAATATGCTGAACGTGAATGCTGGTTCCCCAATAGGGGTCACGCTCGGCACGGGGTTCAGCTACTTCACGTACGACGAATACTGGAAAATCTGGATTGATTACAACCAGAATGGCATTTTTGAGGAAGTGACCGAAACCTTCCTGTCCCTCACGGTGCCCAAACCAGCCGACGGAACGCCTTTTCACTCCGCAAACACCACCGCTTTTGTGCAGGGTGGCTTTGCGCAGGAATTCACGACCCGGATGCGCGTGGCCATGAAGCGCGGCAGTTACCCGACGCCCTGCGAAATGTTTGCCTTCGGGGAGGTGGAGGATTATTCGATCCATATCGCGCCGGGCGGCGGGCAAAGCCGTCCGGACCTGAGCCTCCTCAATTTCCTGGCGGCCTCGTCGGGGGCGCAGGGGGCGGTCGTGCCCTTTACCTTCGACCTGAAAAACAGTGGCACCTCCCATGCCATTGGCAACTACACCATCGGCGCTTACCTCTCTACGGACGGGCAACTGAGCGCCAATGATGTATTGGTAGGCACGATTCAGACCGGGAACACGCCCATTGGCACGATTCCGAACGTACCGGGCAGCATGGCAGTACCGGCCAATCTCGCACCGGGCACTTATTTCTTTATCCTGAAAGTTGACATCGACAACACCATCGCCGAACTGGATGAACTCAACAACCTGATATCCCGACCCTTCACGGTCACGGGTACCGGCAGCAGTGGCGCCGACCTGGAACTGACGCTCACTGCCAGCCAAACTTCCGTGCCGATTTATAGTAATGTGACTTATACCTACACGGTTAAAAATACTGGGAATCAACCCGTTACGAACGCCGTGATTTTTACGGGTATTTGTTCCAATCCCGCCAGTGCTGCTTTTTCGCAGGCAACTGGCCTGGTGTATGCGGGCATCCCGGCGGCTCCGACGGTTGGTGCGTACAACTATATAGAACAGCGCTGGGCGATCACCAACCTGGCCCCAGGGCAGTCCGGCACCCTGATTATTCAGTTGTTCACGCTCACCACCGCCGAGCGAAAAGTCATTGCTTTTGCCCAGTCGCAGTCGCCCGCCGATCCCGACTCGCAGCCCGGTACCCTGCCTGCCAACTGTACCCCCACCCAGGATGACGAGGCGGTGTGGACGATCAATGCCGGGCAAAGTGCGCTGCCATCCGCTACGCGTCAATCCGTAAATGGCCCATTGGAGACCGCCGATGTGCCAATATTTCCCAACCCGGCAGGCGAATCGGTTTTTATAAACCTGGAACGTTGGCAGGGTAAACCGGCCTCGGTTGCGCTGTACAGCCCACTGGGCATCCGGGTTTTGGAAAAGCATTGGGGGGAAATCCCGCTGTCTCCGGTCGTGCTCGATTTGTCGGGCATCTCCAACGGCCAGTATTTCCTGAAAATGGAAACGCCGGGCGAGCGGGCGGTTTTTGGGAAATTGGTGGTGGCTCGGCGGGATTGATCCCTGGTTTTTAGCCAATCTTAAGCATAATCAAAGGTGCCTATAAAGTGCGTACGGCCAATTTTGCCTTAGTTTTTAACCAATAAAATAGCAGAACATGGACAGCACACATTGGCACTTATTACTCAACCACTTCCCCATTATTGGGACGATTCTCGGCACTGGCATTATGGCTTACGGCTATTTCGCCCAATCCGAACCCACCAAAAAAGCGGCATTATTAACCTGGGTCGTCATGGCCCTGGTGGCCATTCCAGTTTTCCTGACGGGCGAACCCGCCGAGGAAAGCGTGGAAAATCTGCCCGGTGTGTCGGAGGCGATTATCGGGCAGCACGAAGAAGCCGCGGAATTGGCGTTTTGGGTCATGGAAGCCCTGGGAGTTTTCTCTTTGTTCGCATTTTTTATCAAAGGAGAAGGCGGCCGAAAGGCAGTGGTCGGAGCGACGTTTGCCTTGAGTTTAGCGACTTTCGGATTGATGGCCTACACGGGTTATCTGGGGGGGCAAATTCGGCATACAGAGATTCGCAGCGGTGCAGCGGCACAAACGCCCACAGAGCAAGGCAGGGAAAAAGACGACGACTAAAACATGCGGATTTTATTGATAGAAGACGAGGCATCCATCGCCAATTTCATTAAAGATGGCCTCGAAGAAGAAGGTTTTGCGGTGGATGTGGCCGATAATGGCAAAAAAGGCCTGCAAATGGCCCTCGACAACCTGGAGGAGTACGATCTGCTGCTGCTCGACTGGATGCTGCCGGGCCTGAGTGGCATTGAAATTTGCCGCGCCATCCGTAAGCAAAATCAGCAATTGCCCATTATTTTCCTCACTGCCAAAGATACCGTGGACGATGCGGTTTTTGCCCTCGAAACGGGGGCGAATGATTTTATTCGCAAACCCTTTTCTTTTGAGGAAATGCTGGCTCGCATCCGCGTTTTGTTGCGCAGCCAGACCGGCGAGCAAACGGTTTTTCGGTATAAAGACCTCGAAATGAACCTCGATATACACCGGGTGACCAAAGCGGGTGTAGTGATAGAACTGACCCAGAAAGAATTTGCGCTGCTCGAATATCTGCTGCGCAACAAAGGGAAAGTCTGCCGCCGCACCCGCATCATCGAAAAAGTGTGGGACATCAATTTTGACCACAGCACCGCCGTGATTGACGTGTACATCAATTTCCTGCGTAAAAAACTGGAAAACCCGGGTGCCGAGGAGTCATTCATTACGACTATCCGGGGCATCGGCTATCGCATCAACGACGACGCATGAAGTTGAAATTCAAAAATCGTATCGCGTTTTTTTTGACCGTTGCTGCGGCCACGAGTACCTTTGTGGTATTCATAGCCGTGTATATGGTGGTGTATCTCACCGCTTACAAGCACCTGGATGACGATATCCGGGGGGAAAAAGAGGGCGTCCTTAAAACCTTGCAGTGGACCAACGATTCCATTATTTTGCAGCCCTCTACCGAATGGAATGAAAAGGAGCACGAAGAGGTGGAGGTAAACCCGACTTTTCTGCAAATCACCGATCGGCACGGGGCCCTGGTTTTCATGTCGGCCAACATGAAAGACCAGCACATGCCCTTCGATCATGCGCTTAAAAACGATTTTTTCTTCAATAATAAATTCAATAATGAGCGCATCCGCCAGGGTCAGTTCCCGATTTTCAATCACGCCGGACAGATCATTGGCCATTTGAGCGTGGGCGTGTCGCAGGTCGAGTCCGCGCTCGTCCTGCAAAACCTGCGCCTGACTTTGCTGCTTGCCTTCCCTTTGCTGACCCTGGTTTTTTATGGGGCTTCTTCTTTTGCGGCCGCCCGGGGCATCGCCCCAATCCATCGGCTGATGCAGGCCGCCCACGACATTGACGACCATAATATCGGCACCCGCCTGCCCTTGCCGCCGCGACGCGACGAAATCTACAAATTGGCCACCACCATCAACGAACTGCTGTCCCGCATCGAAAACAGCCTGCGGCGCGAAAAACAAGTCACGGCGGATATTTCGCACGAGCTCCGCACGCCTCTCGCGGGCATTCGCGGAACGCTCGAAGTGCTGCTCCGCAAACCGCGTGAACCGGAACAGTACGCGCAAAAAATAGAGCAGGTACTCAATGAAACCGACCGCATGTGCAAAATGCTGGAACAACTGCTCCAATTGTCGCGCCTGGAAGCCGGCCAGGTGCAAATCAATGCCGAACCCGTGGATTTACCGCGCTTTCTCCATATCCTGCTCGAAAAATGGCAACCGCTTTTGGTGGAAAAACAAATCGTGGTTGCGCTGAAAATCGCTTCGGGAACCATCGTAGCCGCCGATACGGGTCTGCTGGAGATCATCGTCGGCAACTTGCTTAGCAATGCTTTGAAATATGGGTCCAGGCCTGGCCGACTGGCTATTAGCTGGGATCAAAAGGCCAAAACGCTGGCCTTTCAGGACGACGGACCGGGCATTCCGGCGGAACACCTACCCCATATTTTCGACCGCTTTTATCGCACCGATGCCTCGCGTAACGCTAAAATCCCCGGTACGGGGCTGGGGCTGTCCATCGCTAAAAAACTGGCCGCTTTGCAAGGCCTCCAGTTGGCCGTAACCAGCGAAGAGGGGCACGGAACCACCTTTTTTCTCCAGTTCCCGACTTGATTTTAAGCCAGTTTTTAGAAAACCTGCAGTACACTTAAAGGTTAGCTGCGGCAATTTTGTGGTATTAAATCATTGATTCATCCCACAAATTATGGTCATGCCCACCCATCTGCACGCTATGGTCGTGCACTTTCCTATCGCTTTATTACTCGTCGGCTTTTTAGCAGATATTATTGGTCTATTCCTTTCCAAAGCCATTTTCCGGCAGTTTGCCTTCTATCTATTGATTTTAGGCGCTGCCGGAGTGGCGGCGGCTTTTTTTAGCGGAAATGCGGCCGGAGAAGGCCTCGAGGAAGGCAGCCTGGGTAAAGCCATGGATCTGCACCAACAAGCCGCCCAAACGACCCTCTGGCTGACGATGGCCGCCCTCTTATTCCGGATCGCGGGGGAATTGCTCCGGCGAAACTACCGCTGGCTCCGGGTAATCGCTTTTATATGCTTTGCCCTTTCTACCATAGCGGTTGGCCGCACCGGTTATCTGGGCGGGCAATTGGTTTTTAAACATGCCGCCGGGGTCGAACTGAATATCGGCGAGTAGGTAAAAATTCAAAAATTCCCACCCGGTTTTTAAGGCAATTTTAAAAAATATCGAAGCATTCCTTGATGCGACCCCCTCCACCTTTGCACCAGTTATTCAAACAACATTTCAAACAAATAAAATTGTAAGCATGAAAAAGCAATTGATTTTTCCAGTTTTTGTAGCCCTTTTTGCCTTGAATTTACTGAGCTCCTGCGGGAGTAATTCGGAAAATAGTGGCCAACTGCAGGAGCCAACTACGCAAAAAAGTACCCCAGCAGCCAAAAGTGAAACGGAGGAAGGCGATGACGACGATAAGGACGGCAAATCAGCCGTAACAGCCCCGGCGAACGGACAGGCCACCGTAATCGGTAACCTGACAGCAGCCTTTACGGGCGAAACCACGGCCAGCGCCAAGTATGCCGCCTATTCCAAAAAGGCTTTAGCGGAAGGCTTCCCCCAGATCGCCATGATGTTCAAAGCGGCTTCGGCTTCGGAAAATATTCACGCCAATAACCACCGGTCGGTACTGGAGGATATGAGCGCTCCGATCCCCACGGTGACTCCGGAATTTACAGTAAAAGCGACCAAGGAAAACCTGCTGGATGCCATTGCCGGGGAGTCCTATGAGATCAGTACCATGTATCCGGAATTTATTGCCAATGCCAAGGGCAATCAATTGGCCCTGATCAGCCTGAATTACGCCTACAAGACCGAACAAAAACACAAAGTGCTGTACGACAAGGCATTAGCCGCGCTGCAAAGCAATCAGGTGAATACCTTGTCCATGCAATACTTTGTTTGCCCAACTTGCGGCAATACCTACGATACCACGCCGCCCAAACGCTGCGGTATTTCGATGACCAGTGCAGAAAAATTTATTACCATTGCCAAAGTATAAGGCCATTAGCAATACTGGACGTCGGCTGGTTTTTTAAGCAAGAAAGGTTCATTTCCTTTTTTGCCGAAAACCTGCCTACGCCCAGTTTTTAATATAACTTTACAGGACGTATCGGGTCGAAGACCCTCACGAGCACACGCCGCTGCGCCGAGGTATAAGCACGCCCGTGCAACTTACGGCTGTAGGTATTTGCGCGAGGAAATTGCTGACTAGCAACGGTAGTTTGTCAATCTTTGCTATATCACAAATGCGTCAAAATAACCGTCGCATATCGGCATACATGTAGAAGCAGCATGAAAAACAACAATTCCTGGGCCGTACTCCTCGCTCTATCATTGCTCATATCCTGCAGGGTATTGCAGCGTCCTGCGGTTTTGTACCAACATGCCATCCTGAATTCCATGGCGCCCGATTCCAGCAAGATTTACAACAGGCTGATTTCGACCAGCAAACAAAATAAAAATCTGGTCTGGAAATCAATCAATGGGGAAGACTACCTGCTGGTGGTTACTTGGAAGCAAAATGTTTGCTATTATCAAAAGTATTTAGATTCGTCTTATTATAATACAGGACCTTACCAGATTTGGGTAACGATTGCACCGGAATTATAGCAAAAAATGGGGACAAAAAAAATCAAAAATCCCGATGAACGATTAAAAGAAATGCTCGGCTTGCCGCCGAATTCCGTTTACAGTTATTTTGTGGAACTATGGGTCAGACCCGCCGATCTATTTAGGCCATGCCCGGACACTGAAACCGGCGACTCGGTTTGTAGTTTATGCTTTCCGGCCAACGCGGATCCAACTTATGTTGCCTGGATCAATAAAAACAGGATTGACAGGTATTACCAATGCGATTTATACAGCAAATACCTCTGGACGCAATTAGGCTACACGTACGACTGGAATTATAAAAACAAATCGCACTTAGTATATTTCTTGACATTGAACCTTGGATAGGCGATAAGCCACTTATTAGCGGATTGGCTAAAAAAGGTTTCAAACTCCCTATCACAACTCAAGAGATATTAAAAATCAGACGCGAAATATAAAGATAATTTAGACTTTGGACACACCTCCAGCGTTTGCTTGGGCTTTGCGTCGGTAATGACTTAATAAATTACTGTTCCAGTCTATGTTTTCGATAGTCTTATAATCTTTTTGGGTTGTTTTCGGAGCACGGGATACTTTGTCCTTCGAGGTTGGGCGTGTCCTTTTTGCCGTCCTTTTCCTTTTTTGCACTTTTGTGGGAGGAAGGGTGTTTTGTCAAAAGTACGAAAAAGGTTTTTGATGGCTTTGCGGGTTTGGGCGATGGTGAGAGGGGTGTCGGGGTTTTGAGTGGCATACTGGTTTTTGGGCAGGTATTTTTGCCATTTTTGACAAGCGATCACGGTCTCATCTCTGGCCACAAAGAGCATCCAGGTTGAGATTTATACGATCCTGACCCAGTGCTGCAGGTGGTCGTGTTCGGGGGTCTGGAGTTTATCGAGCAGCAGACTGCGCTTGGCAAAACGGTAGTAAGGTTCCACATCGTAGCGTTCTCTGTACTGCTCTTGCGCTTCTTGGGTTGTTACTTCATCCTTGCGTTTTCCACTGACGGCCAGGAACAAGAGTCTGTTAAAAACGGTTTTTTGAGTGCCCCGATCCAGGATTTCGACCCGGACCACGTCGAAAGGTTTTTTCTTCATACAGTGCCCATTTTTGGAGCGTAGTAGCAAATCGTTCCAACGATGTAGCCGAACAATCACTTCGCGTCCATTGTCCAGCGTGGCTTCGTATTGTGCTGTGTCGCTGGTGTTTTTGTCCATAATAGACTGTTGGTAAACCGTATATGCCGTTTTGACGTCCGTTTTTTTGTCTGTACGGTGATACGTTTTTTTACCCGAGGCCATCGACAGATAGTATTTCTCACCGTAAACCAGTGGTGTGCCTTTGCCCGGCGGCGCGTCGGCCTGCATCCAGACTCTCATGGATTGCCGCAGCCGAACGATGGCCACCATGTTGTAGTGGTAGTGAAAAAATTCACTCTCGCTCAACTCAACCGGACATCGTGCCCCTTCGTGCGTCGAAAGACCCATCACCAAATTGGTCATCGCCCGACGGCGATTGACGCCAAAACCTAAAAGAGATTCGCAGAACCTGGCTGTTTTATTTTCATGCAAACAAAGTTAAGCACTGGGTTCAGCGTAACTATCCAGCCGCCCTGCTCCATCGGAGCAACATCTTTGTAGCATTAGAGGAATGGGCGGTCCTGCGTGCCGTAGGTACGCTATTTCGCAAAGTAGATAGCGTACCTACGGCACGCAGGACTCCAATTTTGGCACTTCTACAAAGATAGCGTCCCCCTGGGACGAGTCGGCTGGATAGTTACGGTTCTGCTTTTTTCAATAAACTTTTTTTTATTGGTTTGCAGGTAAGGAACGCGGCACCAATAACTTAGTCATTTGATGCCACCCTTTGTTCCATCATACGGCCGCTATTTTTCTTTAAATAGCCCCACTATTCGCAGAAAAATAGTGTTGTCTGATGAAAAAATGGTTGACCT
>Ga0209181_10012533_pt1 | contig 10715 bp, 10 predicted proteins | sample MAT05_FD_187208 | JGI IMG/M metagenome (GOLD analysis project Ga0209181, IMG submission 187208) | Freshwater microbial communities from Lake Fryxell liftoff mats and glacier meltwater in Antarctica - MAT-05 (SPAdes) (version 2) | ecosystem: Environmental > Aquatic > Freshwater > Ice > Liftoff...
CATCGGCATCAGCCTGCCCGGCACCGGCGAGGCGCCGGCCGCGCCGGTGTATATCGATGGCCAGAAGGCGATGACGCTGCGCGGCGACAACATCGCGCAAGAGTTTCACCGCATTGTCGAGGGCTACATCGAGCGGCGGTACGGCGCGGCAAGCGCCGCTCGCTGACGCTGGCGTTGGCATTGGCGCTGGCGCCTGGCCTTAGATGAGCCGCTGCCCGCATGGCGGGCGGCCTGTCCCACCTGAATCGACCGGCCCGCGTTGGCGAGCCCCCCACCACATGGCCGAACCCCTGCAAGCCGTCAAAGGCATGAACGACATCCTGCCGCCGGAGTCCGCGCGCTGGGAGTGGCTGGAAGACAAGCTGCGCGCGCTGATGCGGCGCTACGGCTACCTCAACATCCGCACGCCCATCGTCGAGCCCACGCCGCTGTTCGTGCGCGGGCTGGGCGAGGTGACCGACATCGTCGAGAAGGAGATGTACTCCTTCATCGACAGCATGAACGGCGATGCGCTGACGCTGCGCCCTGAGAGCACCGCCGGGGTGGTGCGCGCGGCGATCGAGCACTCGATGTTGTACGACGGCGGCAAGCGGCTGTTCTACATCGGGCCGATGTTTCGCCATGAGCGGCCGCAGCGTGGGCGCTACCGCCAGTTTCACCAGGTAGGGGTCGAGGCGCTGGGCTTTGGCGGGCCCGAGGCCGATGCCGAGGTGATCCTGATGGCGCGCGCACTGTGGCGCGACCTGGGCCTGGCCGACGTGCGGCTGGAGATCAACAGCCTGGGCGTGCTGGACGAGCGCCGCGCCCACCGCGCCGCGCTGATCGCCTACCTGGAGGCGAACGCAAACTTGCTGGACGCCGAGGCCCAGCGCCGCTTGCACAGCAACCCGCTGCGCATCCTGGACACCAAGAACCCGGCGATGCAGGCGCTGGTGAACGCCGCGCCGCAGTTGATCAGCTTCCTGGGCGAGGCGTCGCTGCGCCACTTCGACGCGGTGAAGGCCGCGCTCGATGCGGTGGGCCAGGCGTACACCGTCAATCCGCGGCTGGTGCGCGGCATGGACTACTACACCCACACCGTGTTCGAGTGGATCAGCGCCAAGCTGGGCGCCCAGGGCACGATCTGCGGCGGTGGCCGTTACGACGGCCTGGTCGAGATGATCGGCGGCAAGCCTGCGCCTGGCGTGGGCTGGGGCATGGGGCTGGAGCGGGTGCTCGACCTGTTGCTGCAAAGCGGCATCGAGCCGCCGGCCGCGGCGCCCGACGCCTACGCTGTGCTGCCCGATGCGGCCGCACTGCCCATCGCCATGGTCACCGTGGAGGCGCTGCGCGAGGCCGGCATCGCGGTGCTGATGCACGCCGGTGGCAGCGCCGGCCTGGGCAGCATGAAGTCGCAGTTCAAGAAGGCCGACGCCAGCGGCGCGCGGCACGCGCTGGTGTTTGGCGGCAATGAACTGGCGCAGGGCATGGTGGCGGTCAAGCCGCTGCGTGACGCCGCCGCAGCGCAGGTGCTGCGGCCGCTGGCCGACGTGGCCGGCTGGGCCAACGATCTGCGCAACGCATAATCCGCGTTTATCCCGAGCATCGGCAACAGGCGTTTCATGGCGAACACTTTCGACCTGCAAGAGCAGGAACAACTCGACGACCTCAAGGCGTTCTGGAAGAAGTACGGCAACCTCGTCACCTGGGTCGTCACCATCTGCTTGCTGGCCTACGCCGGCTGGAACGCTTGGGGCTGGTACCAGCGTGACCAGGCCGTCAAGGCCAGCGCCATGTTCGAGGAACTCGACAAGGCCGCCGACGCGGGGGATGCCGACCGCGTGGGCCGTATCTTCAACGACATGAAAGAGCGCTTTGCCGGTGCCACGCTCACCCAGCAGGCCGGCCTGCTGGCGGCCCGCGTGCAGTACGACAAGGGCCAGGCCGATGCGGCGCAGGCCAGCCTGGGCTGGGTGGCCGAGCATGCCGACGACGAATACCGCACCGTGGCGCGCCTGCGCCTGGCCGGCGTGCTGCTCGATGCCAAGCAGTACGACGCCGCACTGAAGGCGCTGGACGCCGCCAAAGCCAAGGAGTTTGCCGCGCTGGTGGCAGATCGCCGGGGCGACGTGCTGCTGGCCCAGGGCAAGAAGGACGATGCCCGCAGCGCCTACCAGGCGGCCTACAAGGCCATGGATGAGAAGCTCGACTATCGCCGCCTGATCGAGGCCAAGCTCACTGCGCTGGCGGCGCCGCCAGCGCCCGCCGCCTCGTCGCCGGGGGCTGCCAAGTGATGCGCAAGTTCGTGCTGGGTGGCGCGGGGGTGTTGGCGGCCCTGCTGGTTGCCGTGCTGGCCGGCTGTGCCGCCGACAAACCCAAGCCCACCGAATTGGACAAGGTCAGCCCGCAGATCGCCGGCCGCCAGGTCTGGACGGCGCGGGTCGATTCAGTGCAGTTTCCGCTGGCCGTGGCGGTGCGTGACGGCGCCTTCATCGTCGCCGGCACCGATGGCACGGTGTTGTCGCTCGACGCCCAGAGCGGCGGTGAACAGTGGCGCGGCCAGGCCGGCGGCAGGCTGTCGGCCGGCGTTGGCAGCGATGGCCGCTACGCCGCAGTGGTGACCACCGAGAACGAACTGGTGGTGCTGGACAAAGGTGCCAAGCTGTGGACCACCCGGCTGGCCTCACGCACCGCCACCGCGCCACTGGTGGCCGGTGAGCGGGTCTTTGTGATGGGCGTGGACCGCATCGTGCATGCCTTCGACGCGATCGACGGTCGCCGGCTGTGGAAGCTCGAGCGCACCGGCGAGGCGTTGACCCTGGCTCAGCCGGGGGTGCTGGCGGCCTACAAGAACACGCTGGTCGCCGGTGTGGGCGCGGTGATGCTGGGGCTCGACCCCACCACCGGCAGTGTGCGCTGGGAGGTGCCGGTCACCTCGCCGCGCGGCACCAACGAGGTGGAGCGCTTGAACGACCTGGTCGGTCCGGTGCTGCGGGTGGGCGATACGCTGTGCGCGCGGGCCTTTCAGACGGCGGTGGGCTGCGTGGCGGTGAGCGGTGCCGACCGCGCCACGCTGCGCTGGAGCCGCATCGCCGGCGGCCAGCGGGCGGTGGGCGGTGATGCCGACTACGTGTTTGGCGCCGATGCATCCGACCGGCTGAGCGCCTGGCGCGCCGGCGCCGGAGAACTGGTGTGGACCAACGAGCGGCTGCTCTACCGCGCCTTGAGCGCGCCGTTGTCGGCCGGCAAGACGGTGATGTTTGGTGACCTCGAAGGCCAGGTGCATTTCCTGGGCCGCGACGACGGCAAGACCCTGCTGCGCCTGCCCACCGACGGCTCGCCGGTGGTGGTGCAACCGGTGCTGTCGGGCAGCACGATGCTGGTGGTCACCCGCAACGGCGGGCTGTTCGCCTTCCGCCCAGAATGACATGACCCCCCCCCGATGCGCCTTCGGCGCTTCCCCCCCAGGGGGGCGCCGCCAGTGGCCCGGCGAAGCCGGCTCCACGGCGTCAGCTTGGTCGGCCGGTGCCGCCGGCATCACTGCCCATTGCAGGGCTGCGCCATGAAACCGGTGATCGCCTTGGTGGGGCGGCCCAATGTGGGCAAGTCCACGCTGTTCAACCGCATCACCAAGAGCCGCGACGCGATCGTGGCCGACTTCTCCGGCCTGACGCGTGACCGCCACTATGGTGACGCCAAGCACGGCCGGCACGAGATCATCGTGGTCGACACCGGCGGCTTCGAGCCCGAAAAACCCACCGGCATCGTGGCGATGATGGCCGCCCAGACCAAGGCCGCCGTGGCTGAGGCCGACGTGGTGGTGTTTGTCGTCGACGCCCGCAACGGCGTGTCGGGCCAGGACCACGACATCGCCAAGTACCTGCGCGGCGCCAACAAGCGCGTGCTGCTGTGCGTCAACAAGGCCGAGGGGCTCACCGATTCACCGCTGCTGGCCGAGTTTCACGAACTGGGCATGGGCGAGCCGCACCCGGTGTCGGCCGCGCACGGCCAGGGCATCCGCAGCCTGCTGGACGCCGCGCTGATCGATTTCATCGAGCCCGAGGAGGTTGAGGACGACGCCGCCGCCGACAAGCCGATCCGCCTGGCGGTGGCCGGCCGGCCCAACGTGGGCAAGAGCACGCTGATCAACACCTGGTTGGGCGAAGAGCGCCTGGTCGCGTTTGACCAGCCCGGCACCACGCGCGACGCCATCAGCGTGCCCTTCGAGCGCGGCGGCCAGAAGTTCGAGCTGATCGACACGGCCGGCCTGCGCCGCAAGGGCAAAGTGTTCGAGGCGATCGAGAAGTTCTCGGTGGTGAAAACGCTGCAGGCGATTGCCGACGCCAACGTGGTGCTGCTGCTGATCGACGCCACCCAGGGTGTCAGCGACCAGGACGCGCACATCGCCGGCTACATCCTTGAAAGCGGCCGTGCGGTGGTGGTGGCCGTCAACAAATGGGACGCGGTGGATTCGTACCAGCGCGAGATGTTCGAGCGCTCGGTGGATCAGCGGCTGGCATTCCTGAAGTTTGCGCCGGTGCTGCATATTTCGGCGCTGAAGCGCCAGGGCCTGGGCCCGGTGTGGAAGGCGATTGCCGATGCGCACGCCTCGGCCACCCGCAAGATGCCCACGCCGGTGCTCACGCGCTTGCTGCAGGAGGCCGTGCAGCACCAAGCGCCCAAACGGTCAGGCGCCTTCCGCCCCAAATTGCGCTACGCCCACCAGGGCGGCATGAACCCGCCCATCGTCGTGATCCACGGCAACGGGCTGGAGCATGTGACCGAGGCCTACAAGCGCTTCCTCGAAGGCCGGGTGCGTGAGCATTTCAAGCTCACCGGCACGCCGCTGCGCATTCAGTTCAAGAGTTCGCGGAACCCTTTCGACGAAGAGTAGGTCAGACCTGCCGTGGCAGTTTTTGCGGCATCTTTCTGGCCGACCAGTCACTTTTCTTGGTGTGATAAGGTGATCACACTCAAACTTTTCAACACGGAGCCATATCGTGAGCAACAAAGGGCAACTGCTACAAGACCCGTTCTTGAACCTGCTGCGCAAGGAGCATGTTCCCGTTTCGATCTACCTCGTCAACGGCATCAAGTTGCAAGGGCACATCGAGTCGTTTGACCAGTATGTGGTACTGCTGCGCAACACCGTCACGCAAATGGTCTACAAGCACGCCATCTCCACCGTGGTGCCCGGCCGTCCGGTGAACTTTCACGCCGCCGAGCCGGTCGACCCGGCTTGAGCCGACCGCCGCGCTGCAACGTCGCCGCTGCTTCCGCCCACGCCACGGCCTTGAACCCCGATCAACGCGATGGATCGTCGCCCACCAGCGGCGCGCCAGCGCGGGTGGTGCTGGTAGGGGTGGACTTCGGCAAGGGGCAGCACTTCGATCCCACGCTCGACGAGTTGGCACTGCTGGCCGAAAGCGCCGGTGATGTGCCGGTCGAGCGGGTGATCGCCCGCCGCAAGGCGCCCGACCCGGCGCTGTTTGTCGGCAGCGGCAAGGCCGACGAGATCAAGACCCTGGTGCAGATGCATGGCGCCGAGTGCGTGATCTTCGACCAGGCGCTGTCGCCGGCGCAGCAGCGCAACCTCGAACGAGCCCTGGGCGTGGCGGTGGCCGACCGCACCGCGCTGATCCTGGAGATCTTTGCCCAGCGCGCGCAAAGCCACGAGGGCAAACTGCAGGTTGAACTCGCGCGCTTGCAGTACCTGTCGTCCCGATTGGTGCGGCGCTGGAGCCACCTGGAGCGCCAGACCGGTGGCGCCGGCCAGCGCGGCGGCCCGGGCGAGGCGCAGATCGAGCTCGACAAACGCATGATCGGCGAGCGCGTCAAGTCGCTTAAAAGCCGGCTCGACAAGGTCAAGCGCCAGCGCAGCACGCAGCGCCAAGCGCGGCACAAGAGCGGCAGCTTCCGCGTGTCGCTGGTGGGTTACACCAACGCTGGCAAGAGCACGCTGTTCAACGCGCTGGTCAAGGCCAAGGCCTACGCGGCCGACCAGTTATTCGCCACGCTCGACACCACCACACGCTCGCTTTACCTCGAAGCGCTGGGCGCCAGTGTCTCGCTGTCCGACACCGTGGGCTTCATCCGCGACCTGCCGCACAAGCTGGTGGAGGCCTTCGAGGCCACGCTGCAGGAGGCCACCGACGCCGACCTGCTGCTGCATGTGATCGACGCCGCCAGCCCGGTGTTGCAAGAGCAGCGCGACGAGGTTCAGCGCGTGCTGCAGGAGATCGGCGCGGGGGATGTGCCGCAGATCCTGGTCTTCAACAAGCTCGACCGCATGGACCCGCTACCGCGTGAGTTGCAGGACTGGGTGGAATCCACTGGCGGCGGTGCCGTACCGCGGGTGTTTGTCAGCGCCTTGCGCGGCACCGGCATGGATACGCTGCGCACTCTGATCGCACAGGCTGCGTCACCGAGGGGCTTGAATCCGCCCGGCCAGTCCCCAAGTGCCGGGCTGATGGCGTTGGACGCCGCAGGGCCGGGCACTGAATTGGCAGCAGAAGGCAGCTCGTTACCATCGGCAAACTCATGAACATGCACGCAAAACCTTCTTTCGATTCCGCTGCGCCGTCAGGTGCAAATTTGGGCGCACGCCTGGGCGTGCTGGTCATCGCCGCACGTGCCGTGCTGCGCGGTGCCGCCCACGTCATGCTGGCCGGTGCGCTGGGCCGGCCCCGGCCCTTGCAGGCCGGTGGCCGCAATGATGGCCCGCCCGATCTGGATGAGCTGTGGAAAGATTTCAACCGCAAGCTGAACGGCGTGTTCGGCGGCAAGGGTGGTGGCAATGGCCAGCCGCCACGGCGTGACCCGGGTGATGGCGACAAAGGCGGTGGCCCATCCTTCCAACCCGACATGAAGAGCGCTGGTATCGGCATCGGCCTGATCGGCTTCGTGGTGCTGGTGGTGTGGGCTGGCAGCGGTTTTTTCATCGTGCAGGAAGGCCAGCAGGCCATCGTCACCACCTTCGGCCGATATTCCAGTACGGTGGACGCTGGCTTCCAGTGGCGCTTTCCGTACCCGTTCCAGGGGCATGAGACGGTGGCCGTCACGCAGTTGCGCTCGGCCGAGATCGGCCGCAGTGGCGTGAGTCAGAGCACCGGGCTGAAAGACTCGTCGATGCTGACGCAGGACGAGAACATCATCGATATCCGCTTCACCGTGCAGTACCGGCTGAAGGATGCGAAGAACTTCCTGTTCGAGAACCGCGACACCGACAAGGCGGTCGAGCAGGCCAGTGAATCGGCCGTGCGCGAGATCGTCGGCAAGAGCAAGGTTGATTCGGTGCTGTACGAAGCGCGCGATGCGATCGCCGCCGATCTGGTCAAGTCGATCCAGGGCCAGCTCGATCGGCTCAAGGCCGGTGTGCTGATCGTCAACGTCAATGTGCAAAGCGTTGCGGTGCCCGACCAGGTGACCGCGGCCTTCAACGACGCCGTCAAGGCCGGTGCCGACCGTGACCGCTTCAAGAATGAAGGCCAGGCCTACGCCAGCGATGTGATCCCCAAGGCCCGCGGCACGGCGGCCCGTCTTCGTGAAGAAGCCGACGGCTACAGCCAGCGCGTGGTGGCGCAGGCCGAGGGTGATGCGCAACGCTTCCGCTCGGTGCTGACCGAGTATCAAAAGGCGCCCACCGTCACCCGTGACCGCATGTACATCGACACCATGCAGCAGGTTTATTCCAGCGTCAGCAAGGTGATGGTCGACAGCCGAAGTGGCAACAACCTGCTGTACCTGCCGCTCGACAAGCTGATCCAGCAAGCCACGCCGACCGGCGGCGTGCAGGTGGTGCCGCAGGCCACGCCGGCCACGGGCCAGCCCAACGATTCCGGCGCCGCCGGTGCGGCTGGCGCCGATGCCCGTACACGTGACGGTGGCCGCAGCCGAGACCGTGATGGCCGCTGATCCGCAAGACTCTTCATTCCGCACCCCACCCCGAGCCCCTTTCAACATGAACCGTATCGGACTCATCGTGGCCGGCGCCCTGCTGGCGCTGATGCTGCTCACCTCGACGCTGTTTGTCGTCGACCAGCGCCAGTTGGCCGTGGTGTACGCCCTGGGCGAGATCAAGGAGGTGGTGACCGAGCCCGGCCTCAAATTCAAGCTGCCGCCGCCGTTCCAGAACGTGGTTTTCCTCGACAAGCGGGTGCAGACGCTCGACAGCCCTGAAACCCGGCCGATCTTCACCGCCGAGAAGAAGAGCCTGGTGATCGACTGGCTGGTGAAGTGGCGCATCTCCGAGCCGCGGCAGTTCATCCGCAACAACGGCACCGACATCCGCAACCTCGAAAGCCGGCTGAGCCCGGTGGTGCAGGCCGCCTTCAACGAAGAGATCACCAAGCGCACGGTGCGTGGCGTGCTGGCGGCCGAGCGCGACAAGATCATGAACGACGTGCGCAGCCGGCTGACCGAAGACGCCAAGGCCTTCGGCATCGAGATCGTCGACGTGCGCATCAAGCGGGTTGACTTCGTCGCCGACATCACCGACTCGGTGTACCGGCGCATGGAGTCCGAGCGCAAGCAGGTGGCCAACGAATTGCGTTCGCAGGGCGCAGCCGAAGGCGAAAAGATCCGCGCCGATGCCGACAAGCAACGCGAGGTGATCATCGCCGAGGCCTACCGCGATGCGCAAAAGTTGAAGGGTGAGGGCGACGCCAAGGCCTCGGCGCTGTATGCCGATGCCTTTGGCCGCGATCCGCAATTTGCGCAGTTCTACCGCAGCCTGGACGCCTACCGCGCCAGTTTCCGCAACAAGACCGACGTGATGGTGATCGACCCGTCCAGCGAGTTCTTCAAGGCGATGCGCGGCAATGCCGGCGCGGCGGCGCCCGCTGCCGCACCGGCTGCCAAGCGCTGATTACCACCGCCACCTGCCATGATCGACTGGGTGGTGGGCGCGCTGGCGCTGATGCTGGTGTTCGAAGGCCTGCTGCCGTTTTTCAGCCCGACGGTGTGGCGCCAGGTGTTCGAACGGGCGATCAAAATGTCCGACGGGCAGATCCGCTTCATCGGTTTGTCCAGCATGCTGGTCGGGCTGTTGATGTTGTTGTTCTGGCGCTGAGGCGAAGGCCCGCGCCATAACCGCCGGGGCCCCGCAGGCCCGCCGGTACAATGCCTGTTTTATTCCCCGGGTTTGTTCCATGTCCTCTGCTTGGCTGCTGCCCGAGCACATTGCCGATGTCTTGCCGGCCGAGGCCCGCCGCCTCGAAGAACTGCGGCGCACCTGGCTGGAACTGGCCCGCGGCTACGGCTTCGAGCTGGTGATGCCGCCGCTGCTGGAGCACCTGGAGTCGCTGCTCAGCGGCACGGGCCGGGCGCTGGATCTGCGCACCTTCAAACTGGTCGATCAGCTCAGCGGCCGCTTGATCGGCATCCGCGCCGACGCCACGCCGCAGGTGGCGCGCATCGACGCCCACCTGCTCAACCGCCAAGGTGTCACCCGGCTGTGTTACTGCGGCCCGGTGCTGCACACCCGGCCGCAATCACCGCAGTCCACCCGCGAACCGCTGCAACTCGGCGCTGAAATTTATGGCCATGCCGGCTTGGAAGCCGACCTGGAAGTGCAGGACCTGGCGCTCGATGGTCTGCAAGCGGCCGGCCTGAACGGGCTGGTGCTCGACTTGGCTGATGCTCGCATCCTGCGCGGTGTGTTGTCCGGCGTGGCGCTGGACCCCGCCGTGCTGAACGAGGTGGTAGCCGCACTGGCCGCCAAGGACGTGACGGCGCTGCAGGCCCTGTCTGCCGGCTTTCCCGCCGACGCCCGCGAGGCCTTGCTGGCGCTGCTCACCTTGTACGGTGATGTGTCGGTGCTGGCCCTGGCTCGCGCCCGTCTGCCGGCCCGGCCCATGATTGCCGCGGCGCTGGATGACCTGGCCCTGCTGGCACAGCACGCTGCGGCAGCGCACCCCGAGGTGCAGGTGGGCTTCGACCTGGCCGACATGGGCGGTTATGCCTACTACTCGGGCGCCCGGTTTGCGGTGTACGCGCCGGGCTCGTCGGACGCGCTGCTGCGCGGTGGCCGCTATGACGAGGTGGGCGCGGTGTTCGGCCGCACCCGCCCGGCGGTGGGTTTTTCGACCGACTTGAAGCTGCTGGCAGCGTGTGCGGCGCCCGAGCTTCGGCGCACCGCCATCCGCGCGCCCTGGCGTGAGGACGCCGCGCTGCGGCAAGCGATCCGCCGCCTGCGTGAGTTGGGCGACACGGTGGTCTGCATCCTGCCCGGCCATGAGCATGAGGGCCAGGAATTCGACTGCGACCGAGAACTCGTGGCCGTTGCCGGCCAATGGGTACTGCGCGCGCTCTGAAGCGCGTCCGTCGTGCGCTGTACCAATCTGTCAACTGGACACTTTCAATCATGCAACAAGGCAAGACCGCGGCCGCCGGCCGCAACGTGGTGGTCGTCGGCACCCAGTGGGGTGACGAGGGCAAGGGCAAGGTGGTGGACTGGCTGTGCGACCACGCCCAGGCGGTGGTGCGCTTCCAGGGCGGCCACAACGCCGGCCACACACTGGTCATCAAGGGCGTCAAGACGGCGCTGCAACTGATCCCCTCGGGCATCATGCGCGACGGCGTGCCCTGCTTCATCGGCAACGGCGTGGTGGTCGACCCGACCCATTTGCTGATGGAGATCGAGCGGCTGGAAAAAATCGGCGTCGAGGTGCGCTCGCGCCTGTTCATCAGCGAATCCTGCCCGTTGATCCTGCCCTTCCACGTGGCGGTGGACAAGT
>Ga0209181_10012541_pt1 | contig 10712 bp, 9 predicted proteins | sample MAT05_FD_187208 | JGI IMG/M metagenome (GOLD analysis project Ga0209181, IMG submission 187208) | Freshwater microbial communities from Lake Fryxell liftoff mats and glacier meltwater in Antarctica - MAT-05 (SPAdes) (version 2) | ecosystem: Environmental > Aquatic > Freshwater > Ice > Liftoff...
CGAGTTGCTGCGGCATCGCTTCGTCGCTGTGGGAGCTGCCATGGCAGCGACTGCGGCAAGCCAGCGGTTCTGCGGTCGCCGCCATGGCGGCTCCCACACGGGTCAGCATCGCGCCAATACCGAGGCTCGGCAGCCTCAGCGCATCAGGACGCGCTTGGGGCGGATCGGCAAGTTTCCGCGCCAGTACATGATCACCACGAAGCCGGTGAGCATGCCGCCCAGGTGCGCGAAGTGCGCAATGCCGCCACCGCTGCTGCTGAATCCCAGATACAGCTCCAACAGGGCATACAGGCTGACGAACAGCCATGCCGGCATCGGGATCGGTGGAATCAGCAGCAGGATGCGTTCGCGCGGGTAGAACATCCCGAACGCGAGCAGAACGCCGAACACGCCGCCCGACGCACCGATGGTAGGCGCCAATGCGCCGGCTTCCATGGTCCAGCGCAGGGTCAGCAGTTGCGCCACGGCCGCCCCGAGCACGCACACAAACCAGTAGGTCGCGAACGGGCCGCGCCCGAGCAGCCGTTCTATCGGTGGTCCGAACATGAACAGCGCGAATGCGTTGACCAGCAGGTGCAGGATGCCGCCGTGCAGGAACGAATACGTGATCAGCTGCCACGGTGAGAAGTGGATTTGCAGCGAGCCCTGAGAGCCTTGGAGCACAGTCGCGGTGTCGAGCGGCCACAGCGCAAACATCACCAGCCACGCCTCGCCAAACAGCATCTGCAGCGCGAAGCCCGCGCCGAGCGCGATCAGCAATGCGGTGGTGACTGGCGTAAGTCGAGACATGGGATCGATCGGCGTCGGCAGTAATCGCGTTTACGACACTAGCACCAAGCCAGTTGGCATCTTGTGGATCGGCTGGTGACACGATGCATTCAATCAGTCGATGGCCCCCACAGCGCAGCATCCAGATCGCGCTCGCCGATGAAAAACTTCGGCGCGATCCGTCCAGCGCGAACCAGCACGCCCTCAACAAGCAGGCGTCGGGTCTGCTCGTCGAACGACGCCGATCCTGCGGGGAACGCGAGGCAGCCGTTGCTGCGCAGGACCCGATGCCACGGCAGTCGCGCAATGCCGCTTGATTGCGCGAGCACCCGCCCCACCAGACGTGCCCGGCCCACCAGTCCCGCGAGCGCTGCAACCTGGCCGTAACCTGCGACCCGGCCGCGCGGGATCGTGCGCACGGCGGCAAGAATCAGGTCGCGTGGATCGGGTGCGGCTGGGGTGCTGGGTGGCATGCGCTTGCGGGCATTCGCGGGTTCCGCGCTAGCATAGCCGGGCACAATCGTGATTGGCCAAGGGATGCGCACCATGCACAGCTTCGAAGACGTCCGCAGCTTCCTCGTTTCGCGGCACACGCTCAACAACAACGAGCCGTATGTGATCAGTTTCGAGATGGACCTGGCCGAAGGGCGGCGGCAGAGCGTGTTCCTGGCCGAACTGGATACCGACAACGGGCGCAAATACCTGCGCGTGAGCACCCCGGTTGCGCCGATCGGCAAGCGCGACGCGGCCAAATGCCTGCGCTTCAATTGGGAGCAGCGGGTGGGCTACCTCGCGCTTTCCGACATCGAGGGCGAATCCTATCTGCACCTGTGCGAGAACCGTCCTTTCAGCGGGCTCAACGACGACGAGCTGGAGGCGATGATCGCCGAACTCGCCGGCCTCGCGGATGGCCTCGAGCGCGCGATGAGCAAGGGTCGCGACGTGGGCTGATCCAGTGTGCGATCGTCCACTTCGGATGCTTCAGATCCGGAACCATCGATCGCATCGCACGGCACCAACCATCGTCACCGCACGCAACCATGCCCGCTGAATTATTGCTCATCCTCGCCCTGATCCTGTGCAACGGCTTCTTCGCGTTGTCGGAGCTGGCCGTGATGACTTCGCGCAAGAGCCGCTTGCGGCAACAGGCGCAGACCAGTCGGCGCGCGCAGGCCGCACTCGACCTGGCCGATCGCCCCGAGCGCTTCCTGTCCTCGGTGCAGGTGTACCTGACCGTGCTGACCGTGCTGTCCGGATACTTCGGCGGCCAGGCGATGGGCCTGCGGCTTGGCGCCTGGCTGCAGCGCTTCGATGCGATCGCACCGTGGGCCGACGAGATCGGGGTGGCGATCAGCGTCGGCTTGATCTCGATGGGGTTCATCGTGCTCGGCGAGCTGGTGCCCAAACGCCTGGCCCTGATCGCGCCGGAACGGATCGCCACCTATGTCGCGCTGCCGATGCGGATTGCAGCGACCGTCGCGCTGCCTGCCGTGGTGTTGCTGGCTGCCATGACCAGCGGCCTGCTGCGGATGTTCGGCGTGCGCAACACCACCGCCGAACAGGTCACGGAAGAGGAGATCAAGCACCTGGTGGCCGAGGGCGCTGAACAGGGCGTGATCGACGATTCCGAACGCAACATGGTCAATCGCGCGCTGTCGTTCGGCGAGCGCACGGTCGAGAGCCTGATGACCCCGCGCACGGAAATCACGTGGCTGGATGCCAGCCTGCCGCTGGAAGACAACATCGAAGTGATGCGCGAGTCGCCCTACTCCCGCTACCCGGTCAAGCGCGGCAGCGAGCACGACATCGCGGGGGTGCTGCAGATCAAGACCCTGACCGATGCATTCGGCGGCAACAAGGTGGACCTGTTCCGCAAGCTCTCGCCGCCGTTGTTCGTGCCCGAAACCGCGCGCGCAGTGGCGCTGCTGGAGAAATTCCGCGAGTCGGAAACCCCGCTGGCGCTGGTGGTCGACGAGTACGGCGATATCCAGGGCATGGTGACCCTCAACGACCTGCTGGTCGCGGTGTTCGGCCGCATGGCGCAGTCGGTCGAAGACGGCGAGACGCCGATCGTGCAGCGTGAGGACGGCAGCTGGCTGGTCGATGGCCGGGTCGGCATCGACGACTTGCGCGAGTTGCTCGGCGTGACCCGCCTGCCGCTGGAGGACGAACACGACTTCCGCACCGCCGCGGGACTCATCACCGTGCACTTCGGGCGCATTCCGCACGTGGGCGAACACTTCACCGGCGGCGGGTTTCGGTTCGAGGTGGTCGACCTCGACGGTGCGCGCGTGGACAAGCTGTTGATCGCGCGGGTTGCAGAACCGCCGGCATGAGCGGCGTTCTCCCGTGAGCCAGATGCACTCGCGCGAGCGCACCTCCGAACTGCTGGCCGGAATCGCCAGTGCGCCGGGCGATGATGCGGTTACCCTCGGTGAGATCGCCGATCGTTTCGGCGTGCGCGGCTTCGGCATCCTGCTCATCCTCGGCACCCTTGCCGCATTCATCCCGACCCCGGTGGGTGCCGGTGCGGTGGCAGGTCCGGTGGTGATGCTGATCGGCGCGCAGATGCTGTTCGGGCTCGACCGACCGTGGCTGCCGCGTTGGCTGCGCGCACGCAAGCTATCGCGGGCGACCGTCGGGCGCTTCGTACAGCGCATCAGCAGGATGTTGCACTGGCTCGAGCGCCTGAGCCGGCCGCGCTGGACGGTGCTGTTCACCCGACTCGGTCCGCCCCTCACGGGCCTGCTGCTGCTCGGCCACGGACTGGTATTGGGCTTGCCGATTCCGCTGACCAACTATCCGTTGGCACTGGTGCTGCTGCTCGCCGGCGTAGGCCTGGTAGAGGATGACGGCATCGTGCTGGCCATGTCGTGGGTGCTGATGGCAGCGACCATCGTCACTTTCCTGGTGTTGTCGGGCACCCTGGTCGAGTGGGTCGGCAAACTGTTCGCCTGAGGCGAAACCCGAGCCTCGATCTCAACTCGATCCAGCGCGCGCGGCGAGCAATGCAAGCAGATCGGCCTGTGGCATCGGATAGCCAAGCCAGTAGCCCTGTCCGAGGTCGCAGTGCAGGTTGCGCAGGATCTCCAGCTGCGCTGCAGTCTCCACGCCCTCGGCCACCGCTTCGATGCCCAGCGACGACGCCATCGCGATGATCGCCGAGGTCAGGGCGAGATCGTCGCGATCGGTCAGCAGGTCCTGCACGAAGCTGCGATCGATCTTGACCCCGTCGACCGGCACCCGGCGCAGGTGCGACAGCCCGGAGAAACCGGTGCCGAAATCATCGAGCCAGATGCGGATGCCGAGACGGCGCAGTTCGGCCAAGGCCGACAGCGCCAGTGGTTCGGAATCCAGCAGCGCGCTTTCGGTGAGCTCCACGTGCAGTCGCTTGCACGCGATTTTGTGCCGGTTCAGGGTCGCGGCGATCTGCTGCGGCAAGCCGGGATCGCGCAGCTGGCGCACCGACAGGTTGACCGAAACGAACAGCGGTTCGCCGGCCAGTTCCGGCCATTGGCTGGCATCGGCACACGCGTGCTCCAGCGCGAAGCGGCCCAGCCCATGGATCAGCCCGAAGTCCTCGGCGATGGCAACGAAGGTCGCTGTCGGCACCAGACCGCGCTGCGGATGCGTCCAGCGCAGCAGCGCCTCGGCACCGGCGATGCGATCGGTGCGCAGGTCGACGATGGGCTGGTAGTGCAGTTGCAGATCGCCGGCGGCCATCGCCTCGCGCAGATCGTGTTCGAGGTGCAGGCGCTCCTCGGCGTGCTGGGTCATGGCGGCGGTAAAGAACCGGTAGCAGTTCTTGCCGGCAAGCTTGGCCTGGTACATCGCGATATCGCCGCTCTTCAACAGCTGCTGCGGATCGTCGCCATCGTCGGGGTACAGGGTGATGCCAATGCTCGCATTCAGATGCACGCTGCGACCGCCGGCTAGCAGCGGCAGGCGCACCGCCTCGAACACCGAGTCGGCGAACAGCCGCGCGCGCTCGCGCAGGTCGCCGCCGAACAGCAGTGCCACGAACTCGTCGCCGCCGAAGCGCGCGATCATGTCGCCGCTGCTGCCGGTGACCTCGGGCTGCATCGGCATACGCACCAGCGCCAGGCGTTGCTCCAGCCGTTGCGCAAGTTGGCTCAAGGCCTCGTCGCCGGCATCGTGGCCGAGGGTGTCGTTGATGCGCTTGAAGTCGTCGATGTCGATGAACAGCAACGCAAGTCCGGTTCCGCTGCTGCGACCCACCAGCATCGCGCGCGCCAGCGACTCGCGCAGCACCAGCCGATTGGGCAGGCCGGTCAGGCTGTCGATATAGGCCAGCCGGCGGATGTCGCGATCGTGCGCGGACAGGCTGGCGCCGAGTGCGCTCATGCTGCGCATCAGATCGCCGATCTCGTCGCGGCGATCGGTATCGATGCGCTGCTGGAAGCGACCCTCTTCGAGCGCGCGCGCGTGCGCTGCCAGCGCGCGCACCGGACGCACCAGCTGCATCGCCACCAGGTACATTCCCAGTCCGATCAGCGCCAGCAGCCCGGCCAACGGCCACAGCAGCGCATCGCGGCGCTCGCCGGCGATCATGTCCGCGCGATCGAGCAGCGCCACCTCGGCTTGCGCGGCGACCCGCGCGTAGCTCTCGCGCGACAGCCCGACCCGGACCCCGCCGAGCTTTTCGCCACCCAGGTACATCGGTTCGGTCACGTCGACGATCGTATCGGTCGGCTGGACCAGCGTTGCGGTCGCTGCCGCCGCCGCTGCGGCCAGCGGACCGTCCATCGCCTGGCCGAAGCGCGCGATGGTCGGACTGCCGTCGTGCAGGATGTTGCCGTCGCGATCGAACACCAGCACGTAGACGATGTCGGCCTGCGCCAGCGCCGGGCGCGTGAAGTCGCCGATCGCCTCGAGGTCGACGAAGTACACCGGATTGGTCAGCGCCTCGGATAGCAGCTGGGCCACGGAGCGTCCGCGCCGTTCGAGCGCCGTGCCGCCTACCTCGCGCACTTCGCTGGCGACCAGTTCGGCCATCTGCCGATCGCCCTCGCGTTGCACGCGCACGACGCCCCACAGCAGGGCCGCGATCAGCAGCACGCTGGTCGCCACCACGATCGCATAGCGGCCCTTAAGGCCGATGCGCAGCATCACTCGACCTCCGCGCGGATGCGCCGCGCACCGATGCCGAAGGCTTCGAGCGCACGCTCCGACGCGTCGTCGATCTCTCTGAAGCGGACGGTGCCCCACAGCGCCTTCAATGCAGGTACCGCTTCCGGGTCGCCCGCGGCGCCGAGCAGCACCTCGCGCAGGCGCGCGGCGACCTGCGGGTCGAGATCGCTGCGCACGACTTCCATCGCGCGCGGCACGAACGAGCTGCGATGGAACACCTGCAGGTCGGCGCGGAATGCCTCCGGCACGCGTTCGAGATCGCGCCAGTCCTGCTCGCTGAAGGCGCCGGCATCGACCAGGCCCTTGTGCACCCAGGTCGAGATGTTCAGCTCCGAACGGGCGAACACGAATCCCACCACGTCTGCACTGGGCCGATCCGATGGCGAGGCCAGTACCACCAGCGGCAGGCCCGCGCCGAGGATCTCGATTGCGGGCAGGAAGTAGGCGCTGGTGCTCGCATTGTTCTGGAACGCGATCGAACGCCCGCGCAGATCGGCCAGCGAGTGGATGCCGCTGTCGACCCGCGCAAACAGCACCGACTGGTAGTGCGATTGGCCGCCGCGTTCGGTCAGCAGCAGCACCCGCGCATCCGCGCGCTCCTGATAGATCGCTGCCGACCCTGGGGTTTCGGTGATCCAGTCGACCTTGCCACGGCGCAGGTAGCTCAACATCTGCTGCGAATCGCGCGCCATCAGGATGCGCCCGCTGCGAATACCCACCGAGGCCATCCGCGGCACCACATAGTCGAGCATCGGTCGCAGGCGCCCGTAGTCGTCTTTCGGATTGTCGCTGACCCGGCCCAGCACCAGTTCGCTGCCGGGCGGCACGACCACGTCGGCAGCGCCCGCCGGGGCGGCCAGTGCAATCAGGATCGTCGCCAGCACGAGGAGCGGGCGGTTCAAGAGCGACATTGCGAGTACGGCCTGACCAGATGGGGAATCGCGACGGTTCGATCCTTCGCCCGGCGTCGCACGCGAAGCTGAGCGCTCAGTTTACATGCACAACATCGACGCCTATGTTGCCGGTCGACTGCTCGCAGCGGCAGTCCGCGCCGCCTCGGCCACCCCGGACAGGCGCGCGCAGCGCTGTGCATCGGCCAGGATGCCGCGTACGAGCATCACCTCGCGGCGCGTCGGTACCGCCCGCAGCAGCAGCCGCCGAAGGCGTCGCATCAGGGTCGCCGACCCGCGACCCTTGAGGAAATCGATCTCGAACAGGGTCTGGTCGAGGTGCGCGAACAGGCCCTCCAGCTCGTCGGCGGTGGCAGCGGGCTCGGCGTCCACCAATGTCGCTGCAGGTGCCATGCGCTCAACTGCTGCACAGCGCAACTCGTAGCAGAGCACCTGCACCGCCTGAGCCAGGTTGAGCGAATCGTAGACCGGGTTGGAGCCGATGTTGACAGCGGCGTGACAGCGCTGCACCTGGTCGTTGCTCAGACCCGAGCTTTCGGTGCCGAACACGATCGCCACGGTGCCATGGCGCGCATGCTCCAGCACCTCAGGTGCTGCAGCGCGCGGGCTGAGCTCGGGCATCGGCACGCTTCGCGGTCGCGGGGTGCAGCCGTATACGCGCACGCAGCCGACGAGCGCGGCATTCAGATCGGCAACCACCACTGCGGCAGCCAGCACATCGTCGGCGCCAGCGCACAGTGCGGTCGCCTCCGGCGCGGGAAAGATCGCGGGCGCCACCAGCACCAGTTGCGACAGTCCCATCGTCTTCATCGCGCGCGCGGTGGAGCCGATATTGCCGGGATGGGTGGTGGCCACCAGCACGATGCGGATGCGCGGCAGCAGTTCGATCGGGTCGGTCGACAGCATGGGCCGGATTGTCCCGCATCCGGGCCACGCGTGACACGGGCCCGACCTGTCACGGCAACTCCCACATCCCTGGGGGTCGGATCCTGGCAGCCGCCCCGCCGCATGGACTTGCTCGGAGGCTGCCTGACCGGCAATTGCGGCCGTTCTGCTAACCTTCGCGCCCCGCGCAGCTGCCGCGGCCCGCTCTTTGCCCCCGCCCCGAACGGAACACACGCCATGCGCCTGAGCGCAATCACCATAGCGATCAAGGCCGCGCGCGCCGCCGGAGCCATCATCACCCGCTCACTGAACCGGCTCGACAGCATTCCGGTGGTCGAAAAGCAGCGCTTCGACTTCGCCAGCGAGATCGATCGGGCGGCGGAGGCCGAGGCGATCCGCGAGATCCGGCGCTCGTTCTCCGACCACGCGATCCTCGCCGAAGAAGGTGGCGCCAGCGGCAAGTCGCGCTTCACCTGGGTGATCGACCCACTCGATGGCACCAGCAACTATCTGCGTGGTTTTCCGCACTTCTGCGTATCGATCGCACAGATGGATCGCGACGAGCTGATCCTCGGTGTGGTCTACGATCCGATTCGCGATGAGCTGTTTACCGCATCCAAGGGCAGCGGCGCGACCTTGAACGAGCGCCGCATCCGGGTCAGCCAGCGGATGAGTCTGGAAGGCGCGCTGCTGGCCACCGGCTTTCCGTTCCGCCAGCGCCAGCATCTGCAGTCGCACCTGGGCATGGTGCGCGCGGTGCTCGGCGAGGCCGAGGACATCCGGCGCACAGGTTCCGCCGCGCTGGATCTGTGTTACGTCGCCTGCGGGCGGCTGGACGGTTTTTGGGAAATCGGCCTCAAGCCATGGGACCTGGCGGCCGGCGCACTGATCGTGCGCGAGGCCGGTGGACGCTGCATCGATTTCCGTGGCGAGCCCGGGTTCATGGAATCGGGCAACGTGGTGGCCGCCAATATCAAGGTCAGCGAGGCCATGTTGGCGGCCATCGGACCCGAACTGTCGCCGGAGCTCGCACGCAAATAGTCTTGCTCCGCGGCGAACGTCGTCGCCGCGGAAAGCTCCGGGTCAGCGCCCGCTCAAGGACGCCGTTCGAGTTCGGCCAGATCGCGCGACTTCGGCAGCAGGTCCTGCTTCTGCACGCCGAACAACGACAGCAGCGGACAGGCGACGAAAATCGACGACAGGGTGCCGATCACGATACCGAGCATCTGCGACTCGGCCATCAGCTCCAGTGATGAGCCACCGTACAGGAACAGCGCCAGCACGGTGAGGAAGGCCACCACCGAAGTCAGGATGGTGCGCGACAGGGTCTGGTTGATCGAGCGGTTGAGCACTTCGACCGGCCCGACCTTGTGCATGGCACGGAAATTCTCGCGCACGCGGTCGAACACCACGATGGTGTCGTTGATCGAGAAGCCCATCACCGACAGCACGCCGGCCAGAACCACCAGGTCGAACTCCTTCTGGGTCAGCGCGAAGTAGCCGACCACCAGCACCACGTCGTGCAAGGTGGTGATGATCGCGGACACCGCGAACTTCCACTCGAAGCGCGCCGAGATGTAGATCAGGAACCCGAAGGCGACCACCATTACCGCGATGATGCCGTTCTCGGACAGCTCCTTGCCGACCTGCGGGCCGACGAAGTCGCTGCGCGTGACCTTGGCCGGGTTTTCATCGGTATTGACGGCCGTGAGTACCGCATCGGCGGTCTGGTCGATCGCCGCTTTGGCGACCTGCCCGTCGGCGCCCGCCTGCTCGGCGGCCGCGCGCGGCTGCAGGCGCACCACCACTTCACGGGCTTCACCGAAGCTTTGCACCATGGCGCCTTCATAGCCGGCTGTTTCCAGCGCGGCGCGCATCGCGGGCAGGTCTGCGGGCTTTTCGAAGGTGAGCTCGACCAACGTGCCGCCGGTGAAGTCGAGGCCGAAGTTCAGGCCGCGGATCGGGATCGCCAGCAACGCGACCAGCAGCAACACACCCGCCACGATCAGCGAGGTCTTGCGCAAACGCATGAAGTCGACCTTGGTGTTCGGTTTTACGATTTCGATGGGCATGGGACTGGACCGGTCAGATCGCGAGACCGGTCAGCTTGCGCCGACGGCCATAGATGAGGGTGGCGACCCCGCGCGACACCGACACGGCGGTATACATCGAGGTCAGGATGCCGACGCACAGGGTTACCGCGAAGCCCTTGATCGGACCGCTGCCGAAGGCGAACAGCGCGATACCGGCGAGCAGTGCGGTGATATTGGCATCCGCGATCGTGCTGGAGGCCTTTTCGTAACCGCTCTGGATGCTGGCCAATGGCGAGTTGCCTGCGCGCAGTTCCTCGCGGATACGCTCGTTGATCAGCACGTTGGCGTCGACCGACATGCCGATGGTCAGCGCGATACCTGCAAGACCGGGCAGGGTGAGGGTCGCACCGACCAGCGACATCACCGCCACGACCAGCAACAGGTTCAGCAGCAGCGCGGTGCAGGTGACGATACCGAACACGCGGTAGTAAAACAGGAAGAAGATCAGCGTGAACAGGAACGCGAAGCTCACCGCAGTCCAGCCGCTCTCGATGTTCTCGCGGCCGAGGCTCGGGCCGATGATGCGTTCCTCGACGATGTCGATCGGGGCTGCCAGCGCGCCGGCGCGCAGCAGCAGCGCGGTCTCGGCGGCTTCGTCGGACGACTCCAGGCCGGTGGTCTGGAACTGCTTGCCGAACGGACTGCGTACGGTAGCGTCGCTGATCACCTCTTCCTTGATGCGCTGGGTGCGCACTTGCTTGCCGTCGACCTCGCGCACTTCGGGCACGCGCTCGATGAACACCACCGCCATCCTGTTGCCGACGTTCTCGTTGGTGAAGTCCTGCATGCGTTTGCCGCCGACATTGTCGAGCGTGACCGAGACCATCGGCGAGCCATCCTGCGCGTCGAAGCCGGCATTGGCACCAACCAGCTGGTCGCCGGTGGCGATCACCTGCTTGTTGAG
>Ga0209181_10012542_pt1 | contig 10711 bp, 10 predicted proteins | sample MAT05_FD_187208 | JGI IMG/M metagenome (GOLD analysis project Ga0209181, IMG submission 187208) | Freshwater microbial communities from Lake Fryxell liftoff mats and glacier meltwater in Antarctica - MAT-05 (SPAdes) (version 2) | ecosystem: Environmental > Aquatic > Freshwater > Ice > Liftoff...
GTAGGGGCGGTGTTCTTGCTGCTGCTCAGTGAATCGCTGCGCGTCTTGATCGGCAACAAGGTGCTGGGGGTGGACATCACCATCTACGGGCTGCTGCTGGTGCTGTTCATCATCTACATGCCCAAGGGCATCGTGGGCACGCTGTTGCAGCGGCTCGACCAGCGGGGCAGCGCCCGCTGAGCGGCGCACCCGGTGCGGCGCAGGTGGCGCTCAAAGCGTCTGCTCGGCCCCTACCCGCCGCACATCCATCTCGAACGCCAGTTCCAGGATGGGCGGTGCGCAAACATGCCAGGTCAAGCCCAGCGCGGTGAGCCCGGCAGGCGCAAAGTGCGTGGCCAGCAGGGGATGGATGTCGTGCACGGTGTACACCTGCGCGGCGGTGAGGCCGCGCCAGTCGCCACCCAGGCCCTGCGTGCGCTCGCGCATCGTGCGCAACACATAAGCCGCCTTGGCCGCCATGCCGCTGGCCGACAGATCGCCACGCGCCACGATGCCCTGCGGAAAGGGCTGGTCCTCGGGCCACTCGCCGCTGCCGGCCACCACGAAGTCGGCATTGGCCGGCGTGGCGGCGGCACCCGCTTGCGGCACGGTGTAGCTGAAGGCAAAAAAACACGGTTCGACCGGCGCATCGAACATCGGGCAGACATTGCTGCGCGCCACCGGGTTGCCCCCGCTGCGCACCAGGCCCCACTGCGACAGCACCTCGACATAGCCCCGGTTGAAGCCCTCGAAGCCTGCCATGGTGAACGGCTGCGGCGAGCGCAACTCCGCCGCGCACAGGGCGTGCGGGCTCCGGCCAGCCGCGGCCAGGTGCTGATGGATGGCCTGAAAACCCGCGGCCACCGGCAACGGCCTGGCCAGGCGCACCCGCTTGATGGCAAAACCGGGCATGGCGATGACGCCTGCCGAGTAGGGAAACCCACCCTCAAGGAAGCGGTAGGCCCCGGGTTCAAAATCGTGCAGCATCGGCAGGCTCCTGGTGGCGTGACAGCCGGGTCAGCCGGCTCAGTCGGTTCACCGTGACATGATCGCACGCACCGATCCGGCCCGGGACGCAACAGGCCGGATCGGCCCGGGGTGCTGGGCTGATGGGGCAAGAACCGTTGCGCCGCGATTGGCGGCAGAAGGCGAGGCGGGCCGAGCGCCCGCTGTCACCGCCTGGGTCATCGGCGCCGCGCAACACTGCGGGCCTTGGGCACGCTGCACCCCGGGACAAAGCGCAGTGCCGCCGCGCCGGGTCGCGCGCTCATTGTCCGCCGCGTGGTCTCCCGACCGCGCGGCGGTGCAGCCGCGCAGCGGAGCCGCTCGGGTGGCGCGTCAGGATGCCCTGCGGCGCGCGGCAACGAAGCCCACGCCGGCGATGCCGGCCAGCATCAGCGCCCAGGTGCCCGGCTCGGGGACGGGGGTGGTGAAGCTGAAGTCGTCGGCCACCACACCCACGCCCTTGAAGGCGATCGAGCGGATGTCGGCACTGGCACGGCTGATGCCGAGGAACTGGCCGGCGTTGTAGTCGTCCACGGTCTTGTCGACGATAAAGCTGTGGGTCTCGATGATCTGGTTGTTGTCGCCGTAGGCCGACACTTCCACCGTCAGTGCAAAGGGCAGCGCGTCGAAGGCGAAGTGGCTGACAAAAGCGCCGGCGCTGGCGCTGGCCAGGCCCGCTGCGAAGGTGAAGCGCAGCTCACCCGCCGCGCCACCGGCGGCAAAGCGGTTGCCCACGCCCCAGACGCCGTTGTCGCCCAGGTCACGCACGTTGGCGCCCAGTTCGGCGTTGGAGTCACCGGTGAACACCAGCGTGGGCGCGAGAAACTCGGGGCCGCTGGTCAGCAGGCCGTCGAAAGCCTCGAAGTCGATCACGTTCACCGGGCCGCTGAGGGCACCGACGTCGGTGACCAGCAAGGCGTGCGCGGGCAGGGCGAAGGCGGCGGCCAGGGCCACCGGAGCGAGAAGATGAAGTTTCATGGAAGGTCCCGAGAAGGATATGGAGGGGCCGGGCGGCGGCCACCGCCCGCAGGCAGCGGCCACCGCACTGGCGCTTCAGGTGCCGATGACGCCGCCATCGTCCTTGGTGATCACCACCACGGACGAACGGGGCCGGCCAAAAGGCAGCGGCGTGACGCCGTCGGCCTCGGTGATCCACTGGCTGGCGGGCCAGCTGGAGAACTGCTGCGGGTTGGCAGCGGTGGCGTCTTCACCCGGGTGCTGGATGCCGACGAACATGGTCTTGCCATCCGGCGTCATGGTCACGCCAGTCACTTCGCAACGGTTCGGGCTGGTCATGAAGCGCCGTGTCATGCCGGTGTTGGGGTCGGCACAGACCATCATATTGGCGCCGATGTTGATGAAGTCGCCACTGCCGTCGCCCACCTGGTCGGTCTGCACCCAGAGGCGGCCGAAGGGGTCGAACCACAGGCCGTCGGGCGCACCGTAGTCGGCACTGCCGTTGGGGGCATCGACGATGTTGCCCTTGTAGTCGTTGGTGGGCCTGGCCACCTTGGCGGTCAGGGTGTCGCCGGCCTGGACGAAGATGTCCCAGCCGAACGTGGCGGCCAGCACCGTCTTGCCGGTCTCGCGCCAGCGGATGATGTGGCCGTGCACGTTGTCGGCGCGCGGGTTGGCCGCGTCCACTGCCGGGCGGGCGCTGCCGGCCGTGGTGCTGCCGTCGGCCTGGTTGGACGTGGGGTTGGCGTTGCTGCCGCGGCGGTTGTTGTTGGTCAGCGTGCAGTACACCTCCACCTCGCTGAAACCGCCGATGCGCGGCCGTGCGCCGGTCCACTCGGGGCGATCCATCATGGTCGCGCCCAGGGCGTCGGCGGCCATGCGGGTCTTCACCAGGATCTTGGCCAGCACCTCGGCGTCGTCGGCGCCGCTGAAGTTGGGGTTGTCGCGCAGGGCCACGCCGTTCAGGCCGATGGCGCCCGGCACCAGGGGCAGCCAGGTGCCATTGCCGTCGGCGTTGAACTTGGCCGCATACAGCGCGCCGCTGTCGAGCAGATCGCGGTTGGCAGCACGGTTGCTGGGGTTGTACTTGCCGGCGCAGACAAACTTGTAGATGTACTCGTTGCGCTCGTCGTCGCCCAGGTAGAAGGCGATGTTGTTCTGCGCATCGACCACGTACTGCGCGCTCTCGTGCTTGAAACGGCCCAGCGCGGTGCGCTTGACCGGCGGCGCGGTCGGGTTCATCGGGTCGATCTCGACCACCCAGCCAAACAGGTTGGCCTCGTTCGGGTTCTGGGCCAGGTCGAAGCGCGCGTCGGTGGTGTGCCAGCGGTAGCCGAAGCCCGAGGCATTCACGCCATAGCGGTTGAACAGCTTGCCGGTTTCAGTGTTGGCCGCCGGCAGCGCGGCGTTGGCGCCGAAGTTGCCGTTCCAGTTTTCCTCGGCGGTGAGGTAGGTGCCCCAGGGCGTGATGCCGTGGGCGCAGTTGTTGATGGTGCCGTAGCAGCTGCGGCCGTTGGTGGTGGCGCCGGTGGCGGTGGTGGCGGCGTCGGTGATGGTGTACTGCTGGGTCTGCAGCAGCGCATGGCCGGCGGCCGGGCCGCTGATCTTGCAGAAGGTGTTGGCTGTGATGCGGCGGCCAAACGGCGAGGTCTTCACCACCTGCCACTTGCCGGCCACGCGGCGGATCTCGGCGACCGACACGCCGTGCGCGGCCTGCGACTTGCGGGTCTTGGCCAGGGTGTAGCCCGTGCCCACCTGGCCATCGGGGAACAGCACCTCTTCATGCGTGTACTCGTTGTTGACGCACAGCACGCCGCGGTCGCTGAGCGGCGCACCGCCGGTGCCCAGCAGCGGGAAGAAGTGCATGCCGTCGTTGTGCATGCCGAACTGCTTGCTCTGTGCAGCGGCGTCCTGGCTGGCGTCGGACGCAAAGGCCTGGCCGCCTGGCATGATCGGGTCGCCCCAGGCCACCAGCAGCTTGGCGCTGTAGCCGACAGGCACGGTCACCTTGTCGAGCACGGGGGCACGGCTGGCCGGCACGTTCTCGAAACCGATGCCGGGGAAGCCCAGGCCACCCGGGACGGGTGCGGCCTGCACGGTCTGCACCAGGCCACCGAGGCTCAGGCCGCCGGCGGCTGCCAGCGCGCCGGCACCCACGCCGCCACGCACAAACAGGCGGCGGCTGATGTCGGTGCGCGCGATGACTTCATGGATCGACTCATTGCCCGACGGGTTGAGCGACACGTCGTTCTTCGGATGCTGGGAACCCTTCATGGGTGACTCCTGTGGGGGTGGGACGGGGCCGGAGATACGGCGTACATGGACCGACGACCGGTGCGGCAGGGCCGCAGCGACAGCCCTGCCACTGTGGCGCGATGAGGTGACAGCGCCGTGACGCTCGACACGCCGGCATGGCCAGGCAGCCCCCCTGATTCGGGGGGGGCGGCGTACTGCATCAGCAGCCCCAGGCCGACCATCGGCAGCGTCCGCGCCCCGGGGCGACAAGAAAACTCGGGAGCGGCCCGTCGTTTTCTCAAGAACCGTCACGAGTTTGACAAACTGCGCGCGCTGCATTTCGCCAGCTATCAACTGGAGCTTGCAATGCATGACCTTGGCTGGTTCAGCGTGTCCTTGGTGTCGATGCTGGTTGCTGCGCAACCGGCGCGGGCTGCAGATGCCGGCCTCAGCAGCCACAGGCTCACGCCGGTGGCCGACACCTCGCTCTACAGCGACATCACCGGCAGCAGTAGCAGCTGGGATGACGTCAGCGATGGGCAGGGCGAGTCGCTGTGGCTCAGCACCACGGCCGGTGGTCTGCTGCGCCGCGCACTGCTGCGCTTTGACTTGAGCCAGATCCCGGCGGGTCAGCGGGTGGTGCGAAGCAAGCGCTGACAGGCGGCGGGCCGTCCCGCCTCAAGGCACCCGCAACGCGGCGGGCCGCAGGCGCTGCCACTGCAGGTACAACACCCCGGCCAGCACCACCGCGCCGCCGACCCACTGCTCGGCCAGCGGCGCCACGCCGAAAAACAGCAGCGCGATCAGCACGGCAAACACCGGCACCATGTTCTGCCACATGCCGCCGGTCTGGATACCCAGGTGGGCGACGCCGGTGTTCCAGGCCACGGTGGCCAGCGCGGTGCAAAACACTGCCGCCACCACCAGTTGCAGCAGCGGCCCGGGCGCCGGCGCCAGGTTGGGCGCGCCGACCAGGCCGGTGGCCCGCGCGACAGCCCAGAACAGCAGCAGCCAGGGCAGCGCGCCGACCGTGGTGAGGTAGGTGCGCTGCAGCTGCGGCGTGCCCGGTGCAAACCAGCGCTGGGCCAGGATCGAATAGGCCGTCCAGCTGCAGATGCCCAGCACCACCATCAGCTCGCCGCCGAGCAGGCCGGCAGCCGGCCCCGCGGCCGCCCAGTCGGCCGTCCCGTTGACCATGCCGCCCACCGTCCCACCCACCGTCCCACCCACCGGCACGCCGGTCCGGGCGCGGCCGCTGATGGCGATGCCGGCGCCCAGCAGCGTCAGGGCCGTGGCGCCCCAGAAGCCCCGCTCCAGTCGCGTGCCGGTCATCAGCCGCGACACCACGGCCACGTACACCGGCGAGCCGGCCGACAGTGCCGCCACCGTCACCGGGTGGGTGCGGTACAGGCCCAGGTTGTAGAGCACCAGAAAACCGGCCACGCACAGGCTCAGCACGGCCACCCGCCACAGCGGGATCGGCGATCGCAACCGCCCCGGGCCCAGTGTGGCGGCCAGCAAGCCGCCGAGCAGCAGCGTGGCCACCGCGTAGCGCAGCGGCGAGACCCAGAACGGGTCGAAATGCTGCAACAGCGCAGCCGACAACGGCAGGTTCAGGCCCCACAGCAGGCTGGCGACGAGGTAGCCGGCGGTGCCGACCCGCCAGGCGTGCTGGTCGGACGCGCTTTCGGGGCGGGCGTTTGGCGTGCTCACGCGGCCACCAGCAGGGTTTGCGGTCCGGTGCTTCGCTGGTCCGTGCAGCGGTGCTGGCTCACCGGACGACCGGGTCCTGCGGCATGTCCTGGCGCATCTCCTGGCGCGGGTCCTGCCGAACCAGCGCCAGCTGGCGCGACTGCGCCACCAGCTGGCCGTCGGCGTCCCACAGCGCGCCGTCCTCCACCACCCGGCCGTCGCGCAGGTCATGCGTCCAGAACTGGCCGCGCAGCCAGCCGGGTGCCGGCCGGCGCCGCAGGTGCACCGTCAACTCGATGGTCGGCACCCAGCCGATCAGGCCCAGCAGGCCGAACACCGCGGGCGGAAACGCATCGACCATCAGCAGGCAGGCCAGCCCATCGGGCGGCCGGCCATCGGCAAAGCGGATCCAGCCACTGACCCGGGCCCGCCCAGCGGCCCCCGGTACGGCCTCGTCCGGATGCAGCCGCACCTCCAACCGGTCCAGGATCGACAGCGTCACGCCCTGGGCCGATGCCGATCGGCCGATGCAGTGCGCTGGCGGGGGCAGATCGGGCGGCGGCAGCGTCAGCACCGGCGCTGCGGCGGTATGTGCCTCGCCCGACTGGCCCGACTGGCTTAATTGCTCCGGATGCCCCGGATGGCCCAGATCGCCCATCGCGGCGAGCACCTCCAGGCACGGCCGTCCGGCCTGTGTCAGCGTGGCCCGGACGGTGCTGAGCGTGCGGCCGCTGCGCAGCACTTGCGTGTCGATGCGGCAGGCTTGGCCGGCCAGCCCCGGCCGCAGGTAGTGCGCGGTGATGCTGAGTGGGTCGGGGTGGCCTGGCGTGGCCTGCCCAAGCGCTTGCGCTGCGATGGCCAGCAAGTAGCCGCCATTCGGGTTGGCGCCGATGTTCCAGGCCGGGTCTACCTGGCCGGCAAATGCCGCGATGCCGCTGTCGCCCTGTGGCGCCGGCGCCAGCGGCGTGACCCGGATGTCGTCGTCGAATCTGCTCATGCTGTCATTGTGGTGGACGCGCTTGCAGGGCCGGGCAGGGCGGTGGCTGCCGCTGGCCGCAGAATCGGCCTTGTGCGCGCTGGTGCGCAGCCAACCCGGGTGCAATAAAACGCCATGAAACGCTCTGTCCCCAGCCCCGCTGCCTTACCCCGCGAGCTGCCCGAAGTGTCCCCGGGCAACCCCTGCCCTTTCCTGCGCGGCCTGGTGGCTGCGGGCAGCCTGGACGACCACGAGGAGCCCTTGTCAAAGCTGACCAAGGTGGTGGCCAAGGCCAGCGCCGGGCCGGGGCAGGCGCGCTTGCCGACGCTGGCCATTGGCGCGATCGCCCTGGTGGCCAACGGCCTGTCGCCGCTGAGCCTGGCCCAGCGCCTGCTGGGCGGTGTGCGGCTGGACGCCTTGCGCAACGGCCCGCTGGACAAGCAGGGCGCGGGCTCGCGCATCCTGGACGCGCAGGGTGAAGTGGACCTGCCCGAGCTGGCCCGGCTGGGCGAATTTGCAAGCCCCAAGACGAACGCCCAGGGCCGAACCGAACTGGGCCTGGACGCGGCGCAATTGCGCACGATGATGGACGCCAACTTTTTGCGTGCCGCCGGCAAGCGCCGCGTCATCGACCGGGCGCTGATGGACGGTGAATGGCCGGTGCTGCTGCGTGTCATGGGCAAGCTGTCCGGCACCGGGCGCTACCTCAGCCTGGACGAACTGGGTGAGCTGTTCATGGCGCGCCGGCTGCCTGAACGGGTGACGCAGCGGCTGTAGCACGGCACCGACTGACGCCGGCGCAGCCGGTCTGCCCGTCCCGCCGTCAGTCACGGACCTGAGGGCCCCGGGCAGCCAGCCCAGCCAAAACGCGGACGGGTTCAGCCGGGACGGCTCGCCGCTGCTGAGGCCAGCGCGGGCTGCACCAGACTTGTCCCGGTGTCGACCTCGCCACCTGCGGCCCCGGTGTCCGCGCGGTGGCGCTCGAGCTCAGAAGACGACACCCGCGATCAGCAGCACGTTGGCGTAGGGTGTGAACTCGCCGGTGCGCACCATGGCCCGCGCGGTGGCGCTGCGAGCCTTCAAGTCTGCGTGCGGAACGACCTCGATCGGGACACCCGGAAGCAGATCGGCAATCAACTGGGCGACGTCCGGCGAGTGGCGTAGCGTTTCGTCCGCCAACACGGCTCGTTCGACATGGAGTTCGGTCAGGGTGGCGCGCAGCACCTGCTCGAAACTCGGAATGCCGGGTGCCACGGCGAGGTCGATACGGCGCGGACCCTCGGGTATCGGCATGCCCGCGTCGCCGATCAGCAGGCCGTCGCCGTGTCCGAACATCGCGATGGACTCGGAGAGTTGGCTGTGCAGCAGGCCCGTCTTTTTCATGATGTCGGTGGCGGTGGCGGTGGCGGTGGCGGTGGCTTTGACGGTGGGTGAAGATCGGCGAGACGAGGCATCGACGCCTGCGCACCACGCCGGGTCACGCTGAATGCCGCGGCCCGCTGCGCGAGATCGATCGCCGCATCCAGCGACATGCCCTGGATGCGGGCGGCAGCCAGCGCGCCGACAAAAGTGTCACCGGCACCGGTCGTATCGACAGCCTGCACCTGAATCGCAGGACGGTGGATGCAGCCCTCAGCCGTGGCCACGACGACACCGTCGCGCCCGAGCGTAACCAGGACGGTTGTTGCGCCGCCGAGTCGCAGCGCTTCGGCAGCCCGTGCGGCGCCGCCGTCGGCGTCAACGGTATGGCCCGACAGCGCCGCAGCCTCGACGGCGTTGGGCACCAGCAGGTCGATACCGTGCAACAGATCGGCCGGCAGTTGTTGCGCCGGCGCCGGATTGAGCAGCACCGGCACCCCTTGCCGCACGGCGATGCCGATGGCGTGGCGCACCGTCGCCAGTGGGGACTCGAGCTGGCAGATCAGCAGGGCGGCGCCCACGAACAGCGCCTCTGCGGCATCGATATGCGCGGGGCTGAGCAGCGCATTGGCGCCAGAGGCCAACACGATGCAGTTTTCGCCAGCGTTGTCGGTGGTGATCATCGCGACGCCGGTGGCCGAACCAGAGACCCGCGACAGATGGTGCGTGTCGATGCCCTCGGCCTGCAGCGCATCGAACGCGGCCTGCCCGAAGGCATCGTCGCCCACGCAACCAATGAACGCGACCTTTGCACCCAGCCGTGCGGCGGCGATGGCCTGGTTGGCGCCCTTGCCCCCTGGCGCGGTGACGAAGCTGTCTCCGAGCACGGTCTCACCCGGGCCCGGCAGGTGCGGGCAGTGCAGCATCATGTCCATGTTGACACTGCCAACGACCACGATGTGTCCGCACCTCATGGCTGCGGCCGCTTGGCGCCGGGCTCGGGCGGCGGCTCGGCGGTGGATGCGCGCAGGCACAAGTCCGGCTTGAGGATCTCCCGCCTGAGCTGCCGGCCAGGCGTTGCGATGCGCTCGAGCAGCAGGCGCGCCGCCAGCTCGCCGAGCTGGTGCTTGGGTTGCGAGATCGTGGTCAGCGGCGGACTGCTGAACGCGGCCAGTGCAATGTCGTCGAAGCCGATCACCGACAGATCCTGTGGGATACGCAGGCCGGCTGACGCCGCCGCGCAGATGGCACCGATGGCCATCAGGTCGTTGCAGGCGAACACTGCCGTCGGCGGTATCGGCAGCTGCAGGAGGCGTTGCATCGCGGCATGACCGCCCTCGCTCGTGAAATCGGCGTCGATCTCGTAGGGCGGGTCGGCGGCGCGTCCGGCCTCCTCCAATGCCCGCCGAGCGCCCCGCAACCGCTGCAATGCCGACGACAGCGTCAACGGGCCAGTGATGCAGGCCACCCGCCGGTGGCCCAAGCCCAGCAGGTGGTGCATGGCCAAATACCCGCCGACCTCGTGATTGACCTCGACCAAATCGACCGCCAGCTCGTCGACCTCGCGGTCAACCAGGACCTTGGGCACGTCGACTGCGCGCAGCAGGCTGCCCAGCTCGTCGTCACCGCCCGACGACAGCACGATCAGGCCGTCGACCTGCTTCTCATGCAGCACGCGGATGTACTGCGCCTGCTTGTGCGGGTTGTCGTCGGAGTTGCAGAGAATGACGTTGAACCCTGCAGCGAAGAAGGTGTCTTCAATGCCGCGAATGATCTCGGCGAAGTACGGGTTGGAACAATTCGGAATCATCATCCCGATGGTTTTTGTGCAGTTGTTCCGCAGGCTACGCGCCAAGGCGCTGGGCACAAACTTCAGCTCGTCGATGGCCAGCTGCACGCGGGCGCGCGCCTGTTCGCTGACGAAGCGGGTCTGGTTGACCACGTGCGACACCGTGGTGACCGAGACCTGCGCGTGCAGCGCAATATCTTTGATGGTGGCCATGTTCAACGGCGCGTCAGGCGCATGCGGTATGCGTCGACGACGACCGCCAAAATGATGACCACGCCCGTGACGATCTGGCGCACGAAGTCGCCCACGCCGATCAGGATCAGGCCGTTGGCGAGCACGCCGATGATGCACGCTCCGAGCAGGGTGCCAATGATCGAGCCGCGCCCGCCGTTCAGGCTGGTGCCGCCGATGATGACGGCAGCGATGGCGTTGAGTTCAAAGCCGATGCCCAGGATCGGGCTGGCCACGGTCAGCCGCGTCATGTAGACCAGCGCGCCGATGCCCACGGCAGCGCCGCAAATCGTGAACGCCGCGATCTTGTAGGCCAGCACGTTGTGGCCGGCCAGGCGCACCGCCTCTTCGTTGTTGCCGATCGCGTAGACCAGTCTGCCGAAGACGGTGCGCATGAGCACGAACCATGCGACCGCCACCAACGCCAGCGCGACCAGGAATGGCGCCGGGATGCCCAGCAGCGTGGCCGTACCGAAGTTGTTGAAGCT
>Ga0209181_10012544_pt1 | contig 10709 bp, 9 predicted proteins | sample MAT05_FD_187208 | JGI IMG/M metagenome (GOLD analysis project Ga0209181, IMG submission 187208) | Freshwater microbial communities from Lake Fryxell liftoff mats and glacier meltwater in Antarctica - MAT-05 (SPAdes) (version 2) | ecosystem: Environmental > Aquatic > Freshwater > Ice > Liftoff...
TCCCGGTAGCTCAGTTGGATAGAGCAGCCGCCTTCTAAGCGGCAGGTCGCGCGTTCGAATCGCGTCCGGGGCGTTGGATAATCAGGCATGGCATGGCGTCGCATAGCATGGGATTGAGCTCAGGCGCGGACGCTGGCACAAGTCGGCAAAGCGACGCGAGCGTCGCGCACGCGTGCTTAGCCGAACCGACCGGTCACATACTGCTCGGTTTCAGGGAGCTGCGGGTTCTGGAAGATCTGGGCAGTCGGGCCGTATTCGACGAGGCGGCCCATGTACATGAATGCGGTGTAGTTTGAGCAGCGGGCCGCCTGGTGCATGTTGTGCGTGACGATCACGACGGTGATTCGCCCGGCGATCTCGCGCACGAACTCCTCGATCTTGAGCGTTGCGATCGGGTCCAGCGCGCTGCAAGGCTCGTCCATCAAGAGGATCTCGGGCTCCGCCGCGATGGCGCGGGCGATGCACAGGCGCTGCTGCTGGCCGCCGGACATGCTCAGCGCGGATTCCTTCAAGCGGTCTTTGACCTCGTTCCAAAGCGCGGCGGACCGCAGCGCCCTCTCGCACGCGTCTTGCAGCACGCCCTTGCGGCTCTCGCCGTCGATGCGCAGCGAGTAGATGACGTTCTCAAAGACCGACATCGGGAACGGGTTGGACTTCTGAAAGACCATGCCGATGCGCTTGCGGATCTCGATCACGTCAACGCTTGGCGCGTAGACCGACGAGGCGTTGAGGGTCATCTCGCCGGTGCAGCGGACGGAGTCGATGAGGTCGTTCAGGCGGTTGATGGAGCGCAGGAGTGTGGATTTGCCGCAGCCGGAGGGGCCGATGAGGGCGGTGACCTTGCCGCGCGGGAAGGACATGTTGATGTCGTAGAGCGCGCGGGCCTTGGCGTAGTAGAGGTTGAAATCCTTGACGTGGATGATGTGATCTTCGCGCCTGAGCGCGTCGTGCGTGCGGGTGGTGAAGCCCTGGCCGGCGCGGATGCAGTCGGCGAAGGCCGGGCTTGACATCGGGCCCGCTGCCTCGGGCTGGACCTCGAAGCGCGTGGGCGAGACTGGCGCGATCGCCGGGCTGGACTGGAGGCCGGGCTGCTGTGTGTTCTCAGCGGGCATGGTGGTTGACGACTTTCTCGTGAAGATGGTCATGGTATCGGCCCCGGCGTGGAATCGGCCTCGATCCAGGGATCGGGATCAGAAGGCCTCACCATGAAACTTCCTGCGAAGCGACGAGCGGATGCGGACGGCGGCGGTGTTCATCGTGACGACGACGACGATGAGTAGGAGTGTCGTACACCAGACGATCGGCTTGGCGGCCTCGGAGTCCGGCGATTGAAAGCCGACATCGTAGATATGAAAGCCCAGGTGCATGAACGAGCGGTCAAGGTGAAGGAAGGGCCACTGCGTGCTCAACGCCGATTCCGGCGCGAGCTTGACGGCGCCGACAAGCATTAGCGGCGCGACCTCGCCCGCGCCGCGCGCCATTGCCAGGATCGCGCCCGTCATGATGCCCGGCATCGCACGAGGCAGCACGATGCGCTGGATCGTCTGCCACTTGCTGGCGCCGCAACCAACCGAGCCCTCACGCATCGAGCGTGGCACGGCGGCGATCGCCTCTTCGGTTGCGACGATGACCACCGGGAGCGTGAGCAGCGCGAGCGTGAGGGCGGACCACAGCATGCCCTTGGAGGCAAACTTTGGCGAGGGGGCGTAGGCCTCGAAGAAGCCCGTGAAGTACGGCGTGGTGGCAAACAGCAGCGCGATGACGATCGCAACCCCGCACCACGCAGCGATGCCGAACTTCGCCAGCACGGTTTGGGACACCGTTGAAAGTTGGCCGGGTCGAGGCCTGGACGCCAGGCCGAGATAGACGCCGCCGATCACCAGGGCCGCGAGCATCCCGAACGCGAGCCACCAGGCAATCATCGACGGGATCGGGATCGTGGTGTTCAGCAGGGAGAAGTCCTGCGACAGCGTGACGCCGGAGCCCTTGTCAACATATGCGCCGAGTGTGTAGCAGAAGAAACCGAGTCCGAATACGCCGTAGACGATTGAGGGCACGCCAGCGAGGTTGTTGATCGCGATGCGGATGGCGCTGGTGAGCGGGCCCTGGCGGGCGTATTCACGCAGGTAGATCGCGGCAATGACGCCCAGGGGGACGACCAGCACGCTGAGCAGTATCGTGAGAAGGACGGTGCCGAAGATCACCGGGAAGATCCCGCCCTCGGTGTTGGCCTCGCGCGGCTCGCCGAAGATGAACTCGTTCCAACGTGAGAGATAGACGCCGAACTTCTCGACGACGGACATCTCGTTAGGCTGCACGGCGCGGACGACCTGTGACAGCCGCATCGGCTCGTTCGGCTCGGTCTGGCGGGTCGGGGCGAAGCGGTTGCTGGTCGGCTCGACAAAGAGCCCGCGCACGCGACCGTCCTCGGCGTCAAGAGCCGCGGTCCGTGTCGTGATCTCGGCGTAGGACTTTTCGAGACGGGCTCGTTCCTCTTCGGCGCGCGAGGTGATCGATTCAAGGTTTTTCTTGAGCTGTGCGACTTTTTCCGGCGTGGCTCGCGATGAGGACGTGGGTCGCTCCACCCACGCGAAGATCGCACACATGACCAGCACCACCACGCATCCCATGCGCATCGCGCTGCGCACCGGGCTTACCGAGGCGACGTGCCCCGCAATGGGCGGCAGCGTCCGCAGCGCAAACACCCCGACGATCGACACCGCGAGCACGATGAGGCTCAGCCCCCACACCCAGATTGGCGAGACGACCGCCCCACCATCGACCGCGCGCTCGGCGCGATCAAGGTCGAGCGCCGCCTGCTTCACACGCAGCCGCAACAGTTCGATCTCGTGATTCACCTTGCCGACTTCGGTGCGGTTCAGGCGCTCGATTTCATCAGCCCGGGCGACCGCCAGCGGCCAGTGCTTGTCGAACGCCGCCATCGCTTTGGCGGGGTCTGATGCGCCGATCGTGCGGGATTCTTCGACGACCAATCGTCCGTCGGCCTCGGTCTTGACGACGCGGCGCTCGACCTTCACCGGGCCAAACTCGTCGGTCAGGGCCTCGGACTTGACGACGCTCTCGGGCGTGCCGGTCAAGGTGCCGAGGCTCTTGAGCACGACGCCGGCGGGCTTGCCGAACCAAGGCCCCCACTCGCGTCGCTCCAGCATCACCGCTGCGGCGGGCGTGCTGCTGTCGATGATCTGATACACGGGAAGCCAGAGGAAAGACTGCCCCCCCACCTCGCGGTTGCCGATGCGGTACAGCCGGCGGAGGTGCTCGCCCTTGGCGTTCAGCGCGCCCTCGGGAAGCTTGCCCGCGGCTTTCATCGTCGCAACCGCGGCCCGGTCGCCGCTCGACGGGTCGTAGGCCTCCTCGATCATGCGGATGCCCAGCAAGGTCTTCGGACCGGCGTCGACGGTGTAGGTCACGCGTTCGATCTGGCGGGGCCAGAAGGCGGCGCCGCCGTTGTACAGCACCAGTGAGAGGAGCGTGATGATCATGACCACGCAGAGGACCAGGGCGGTGCCGGTGATCCAGACCATGGGCTCGCCCCGCGCGTGAAGCGGGGTTGCTCGCGTGCGGGCGCGTGTGCCGGGGTGTGCGGGCGTCGGGTTCTGGATCGTTTGGGCCATGGGTCGTGATCCGGTCACGTCTTTGGAGTGGTGAGCGAAGGAAATCAGAGCGCCGCCGAGCGCTTGCGGAAGCGCTGGCGAACGATCTCAGCGATGGTGTTGACAACGAACGTCAGCACGAACAGGCACAGCGCGCCAAGGAAGAGCACGCGATAGTGAGTCGAGTCTTTCGCGGCCTCGGGGAGTTCGACAGCGATGTTGGCCGAGAGGGTCCGGAAGCCGGAGAAGATGTTGAGATCCATGACGGGCGTGTTGCCGGTGGCCATGAGGACGATCATGGTCTCGCCGGCGGCGCGTCCGAGGCCGATCATGCAGGCGGAAAAGATGCCCGAGCCGGCGATGGGCAGGACGACCTTGATCGCGGTCTGCCAGCGTGTGGCGCCGCAGCCAAGCGAGGCGGAGCGAAGCGAGCCGGGGACCGCCGAGAGCGCGTCCTCACTGATGGTGTAAATGATCGGGATGATCGCGAAACCCATGACGATGGCGACGACCAGTGTGTTTCGCTGCGAGTATGACCCGAAGAGCGAGTCGCGCGCGTCCATCCCCATCGAGCTCAGCAGCGACGCCAGCGCCATTGCGCAGAGGATCGAGCCGGCGAGCGTGATCGCGAACTTCACAAGCTGGATGCTCGCGGCGCGCACGCCCACGCGGACGGACGCGTTCCGCGTCATCAGCTCATCAACAAATCGCTGACGCAGTAGAGTGATGAGGATGAACGACGCGGGCGTCATCAGCAGGAACCAGCCGGACCACGCGCTGCCGACGCTGCCATCGAGCCATCGACGAAGGCTCGGCTCCGCCAGACCCTCCTGCGCGATGATTGGCGCGAGCGCCGGGTTGCTCACGCTTCCCGCCGGCTTCACGAGTTTGCCCTTCAGAACGTAGAAGCCTTCGAGGCGAGCGACGCGCGCGTCGTCGGGCGTGAGGTATGCGGAGTCCTGGAGTGATGCTGGCCATTGCGAGCGCGGGATCTCCGTCGTCGAGCCTGCCAGCACCAGCACGTCCGCTTCGCTGGGGCTAAAGAGCCAACGCTCGACGGGGCCGGAGATGAGCGCGGTCGAGGCGACGCTGATCGCCATGACCAGCGCGACCATCGCCAGGTGGCGCGTGCTGCTCAGGGCCGCAGTGATGCGTGTGGGGACGAGCTGCCACAAGTACGCCGCCAAGAGCGCGCCGACCGGCACCGTGAAGAACGCCAGCAAGATCGCTGGCAGCACGTCGCGCGCGAACGGGGCAATGACCATCGCAGCGATGAAGCCGAGCACCACGCTGGGCAGCGACGCCATCATCTCGATGACGGGCTTGATGGTGTTGCGGACCTTGTGATGCAGGATCTCTGAGGTGTAGATCGCCGCGAAGATCGCGATCGGCGCCGCGAAGAGCATCGCGTAGATCGTTGCTTTCAGCGTGCCGAAGATGAGGGGCGTCAGCGAGTACTTGATCTCGGCGGTGTCCTCGCCGGCGGACGACTGCCAGGTGTACGAAGGCCCGGCATCGCCCTCGTACCAGACTTTGCCCGCGAGCGAGTAGACGGAGGCTTCGCGCTCCGGCGCGTCGAGTTCAAAGGTGCGCAGTGTGCCGTTGGCGCTGATCGAGGCGAAGCCATCGACCTTCGGCGCGATCACTGCGAGCACGGGAGCCGAGGGCGACGCGTAGCCGTCGCTAGCGCGAAGGTCGGCGATTTCCTTGTGGCTGGTCATGTGCCGGACGCTGAAGCCGCCGTCGGACGACGCGACCAGGAACGAGCGGTCGCGCAGCGAGATCCCCAGCGCCCCGACCGGCGAGCCGACGCCCTCGAACCGATGGACGACGACGAACTTCTGCTGATCGGGAGTTGAGAGCGTGTTCGCGCGTGAGACGAAGCCGCCGACGACATCGCCGCGATCATCGGCGATTACCAGCGTCTCTGCGCCCAGCAGCATCGCGGCGGTCGAAACCGTCCGCCCTGAGGGCACCACGCTGACCGTCTCGGCCTTGACGAATCCCTCGCGTTCGGCACCGCCCTCGACAACGCGCGAGTAGCGATCAAGGCGCCCATCCTTCCACAGGCAGAAGATCGAGGCGCCGCTGCCGGTGACGAAGAAGTAATCCGGAAGCGGTGCGCCATCGGTGCGCTTGGCGAACGCAAAAGGCTCGCTTTCGAGCTTCGCGCGGGGCTCGCCGCCGCTGAGCGGGCGGATGAATGAGACACGATTGAAGACGCCGGTGCCGTCCTCGCGGATGACGCCAAGGTACTGGGCGGAGGCCGAGGCGCGAAGATCAAGGCGTGCGATGGCACCCGTGCCCTCGGTGATCTCGACCGCCGGCGCCAACGAAAAGCTGGGCGTCGTCGCGCGATACTGATCGATCGGCGTGCGTTCGAGGAACCCGGCGTTGTACGCGATGCGCCCGCCGCGATCAATCGTTCGCGCCTGCGGCGGAATGTCGGTGGCCTGAAGGAAGTCAGTCTTGAACTCGAGCGTCGCCAAGCGAACCGTGCCATCGGCAAAGCCCACGGCGAACTGACCCGACTCCGTTCGCTGCGACGCAGCGGTGATCGCCGGCACCGCAGGGATCACGCGCTCCACAGAGAACGCCGCCGCACTCGGCTGCGTGCCAGTTGCGACACTCGCGCGCTTTGCGGTGCTCGAGGACTTGCGGTGATCGAGCGTGACGGAGGTCAGAATTCCGTCGCTGGTGAGAACGCTGGCGACGCCTCGATACTCGTCGATTCCCAGGGCCAGCGGAGGGGCGTTGAGTGTGAGCGAGCGTTCGACGCTGCGCGAGGCGCTGCCAGCTTTGAAGAGCGGCGCGACGTTGGCCGCGAGATAGACCATGATGCCCATGACACAGACCACGACGCCGATGCCGCCGATGGTGACGATGATGCGCATCGCCGAGTCAATCGTGCGGACGTACGACTTGGTTACGCGCCGGTAGTTCGGCGCGGGAGTGGCGGGCGATGCTGGAGAGGGTGGGGTACTCATGCAGTGTTCGCCGGTGGCGGGGACTGGAACCAGAAGGCCCGACGAAGGGTGTTGACCTTCGTCGGGCCAAAGTTTTTCTCGCCTCGCCGCGGGCATCTGATCGGATCAGATCAGCCGCAGGGGCGGTTACACGAAAGTGGCTCGCTCTGGAGTGCAGAGCGGGTGCGTCCGTGAATCAGAACTTGGCTTCGAGGCCGACCGACTTCAGGGCGGCGCGCGCGGCGTCGGCCTTGATCGGGAAGTAGCCGTCCTTGACGACGCCTTCCTGGCCCGACTGGCTGTAGATCATCTTGATGAACTCAGCGCGAAGAGGCTCAAGCTGAGTGTTGGGCTTGTGGTTGACATAGCAGTACAGGTAGCGGGCCAGCGGGTAGCTGCCGTCGTACGCGAACTCGGCCTCGGCGGCCACCGCCTTGTCCTTGGAAGTCTTCTTGACCTTCAAAGCCTTGACGTCCGCGGTCTTGTAGCCCAAGCCCGAGTAGCCCATGGCGAACTTGTCTGTCGCGATCGCTTGGATCACGCCGCTGGAGCCCGGCTGCTCCTTGACGGTGGTCTTGAAGTCCTTCTTGGAGAGCGCGTGCTCCTTGAAGTAGCCGTAGGTGCCCGAGGAGCTGTTGCGGCCGTAGAGGGCCACGGGCTGGCTGGCCCACGCGGCGTCCTTCACGCCCAGGTCGCCCCAGGTCATTTCCTTGCCGTCAACCGAGAAGATCGCCTGGAGCTGCTCGAAGCTGACCTCCTCGAGGGGACAGTCCTTGTTGACGAACACAGCCAAGGCGTCAACCGCCGTGGGCAGGCCGACCGGCTTGTAGCCAAACTTCTTCTCAAAGGTGTCGATCTCGCTCTTCTTGATCTCGCGGCTCATGGGGCCGAACTGCGCGATGCCCTCGGTCAGCGCGGGTGGGGCGGTGCTGGAGCCCTTGCCCTCGATCTCGATCTTGACGCTGGGATACTGAGCCTTAAAGGCCTCGGCCCAGTGCGTCATGAGGTTGTTCATGCTGTCCGAGCCGACGGACTTGATCGTGCCCGAAACGCCTTCCACCTTCGTGTACTTCGGCAGAGCCGAATCCACGGCGACCTTGCCCGGTGCGCCGAGCGCCGAGGCGGACATGGCCAAAACTGCTGCGAGTGCCAACGTTGACTTCATGCGAGACTCCTGTGAGGGTTGCATGCGGATCATCCGCACGTACCAAGTCTTCGCGAGCGCGCGGGCACAGACGCGTATCCAAACATGAAGACTCCATTAAGGAATTGCGAAACCCCACATGTTGGTCGAAAGCGCGTCTATCTGCGCCGAAACGCTGTTGATCATGCATGATTCATTGGCGAACGCGTCGAGTTCAAGGCAAAACGCTATGGCTGTTTGGCATAAGCCAAACGCATGTTCGGCATGTCCTGCGTTTGCTGACACCTCTCGCTCGCCATCACCCCACCTCAAACACGCACTCGATCTCGACCGGCACGCCCAGCGGGAGCGAGCTGCTCCCGACCGCGGCTCGCGCGTGCCGTCCGGCCTCGCCAAAGACCTCGACCAGCAGATCGCTGGCGCCGTTGGCGACCTTTGGGTGATCGCGGAACTCAGCATCGCAGGCGACGAAGACGCCGATGCGCACGACGCTCTTGATGTGATCAACCGAGCCAAGCTCCGCCGCGCAGGCCGCGAGGGCGTTCAGCGCGCACTGGCGAGCGCACTGGATGGCGAGGTCCATCGACACGCCATGGCCGACGATGCCGGTGGCCAGGAGCTTGCCGTCGACGAAGGGGATCTGGCCGCTGACGAAGAGGAGGCCGGCGGCGCGCCGTGTGGGGACGTACGCCGCGACGGGCTTTGCGGGCGTCGGAAGCGTGATCCCGAGCCGACGAAGGTTGTCTGAGGGCGTGGATGGCGCGGGCTGGCCTAGGGAGGTGGTCATGACCCGAGCGTAGTCGAGGAGTGGCACGCGTTGGCGCGAGCGGGAAGGCGGGAATCGCTCGTCGCCAGACGCGAGTCTCAAGACGCAAGGCCAACACCATCGCTTAGGCTGATCCGCGTCGCGATTACTCGTTCGAGTCGCGTGCGGCGGACGCTTCACGTCGCTCGGCGCGAGATTCGTGAAGCGCCTTGGGCGTGACGTGGAACGTCGCCATGCACTTGCCAACGCGAAGCTCTTTGCGCAAGCCGCGCGTGGGCAGTTGCTGGACGATGTCCATCTCGATCTCGAAGTTGAACTCGTGGCCGGTGCGGAGACACTCGTCGAGGCTCTTCAACGGTGTGACCCGGTAAATCGCCGGCCCGAAGCACGGGCGCAGGAAGCGATACTCCAGGCGCTTGCAGACGACGGTGTAATCGGCGCCGCAGTAGCCGTAAATGTACATCCCGCCGGCAATCTCGCTGTTGGCGAGCAGGCTTGCGCCAGCCATGGCGTTGTACCAGTTGCGGTTGAACCGACGGAACGGCAGCACGGCGGAGAACGTGTTGCCGTCCACTTTCTTGATCTTGATGCCGCTGCGAAACGCGTAGGGCAGCCAGATGAGGCTGGCGACGCGATGCCAGAACGTGCTGCGGCTGGTAAGACGCGCGACACAGTTCTCGAGCTTGTCCATAAAGCGGCGCTTGCGAAGATGCGCCGGGCCGGGCCTGGTGATCGCGCCGGGCGCTCTGGTCGTCGCATCGGACTTGGACTCGGGTTGGGCGAGGCCCGCGTTCACGCCTTCGGACTGCTCGATGCCGGGCGCGCGCTGGTCGCCGTCGGGTGACATCGCAACGGGTTGGACGGGCGTTCCTGCCGACACTTGATTGAAGGATAGCCGATTCCCCCGCGTCGGTGTCGCGCAGGGCGGGGCGCGTCCGCCAGGTGTGGGGATACGCTCTGCCATGGTCAAGCGACGGATTATTTTGTGGTCATTTGCGCTGCTGTTCGCGGCCGCCGTGGCGGTGTCCGTCTATGTCTACATCGACGTGCGCGCAGAGCTTGCGCGCGTGCAGGCCCAGCCAACACCCGGCTTGCAGACTCCCGGCCCTAACACCCCTGTAAGGTAAGTGAGGGCTGGCGGTTGAATCGCACTGCAAGCCGCTTCGCGGCGGCGGGCTTCCGATACGCTTGGCCATGAACATTCTCATCACCGGCGCCAATCGCGGGATCGGCCTTGAACTCGCGCGGCTCGCAGCATCTCGCTCCCACACGGTCTTTGCCACCGCTCGCAAGCCCGACGAAGCGACCAAACTGAAGAAGATCACGCCGCACGTGCTCGCGATGGAAGTCGCCGACGAGCAGTCGATCGTGAGCCTGGGCGCCGCGTTGAGCGACGGCTCGCGGTTTCCGATGCTCAAGGACAATGGCCTTGACATTCTCATCAACAACGCCGGCGTGAGCAGCACGGGCAAGCGTCTGGGGGAGCTCACGGCGCCCGAGATGGCGCGGGTGTTCATGATCAACTCGATCGCCCCGCTCCTGGTGACGCGACACTGCGTCGAGCTCCTGCGACGCGGCAAGCGCAAGATGATCCTCCACGTGACCAGTCAGCTCGGCTCGATCGCCAACAACACCGGCGACAGTTCGTACGCCTATCGCGCCAGCAAGGCGGCTCTCAACCAGCTCAACCGGTCACTGGCGGCGGAGCTGGGGAGCCAGGGTTTCACCTGCATCGCGGCCCACCCGGGCTGGGTCAAGACCGACATGGGCGGACCAAACGCGCCGCTGACGCCAGTGCAGTCCGCCGCGCACCTGCTGAAGCTGGCAGAAACCACGGAATCTTCGAAGAACGGGGCGTTTCTCAACTATGACGGCGCGGTGCTTCCGTGGTAGACTGTGCGCGTTCGAACTTGAACCCTTTGCAACGGAGCCACTTTATGAAGCGTTTGATCCCCACGATCGGCTTTGTCACCCTTGTCGCCTGCTCGCTCGTCACGACCGGTTGTGAGGACAAGTCCGCGGCTCAGAAGGCGATGGACAGCGCTGGCAAGAACATGGAGAGGGCCGGCGAGAACGTCAAGAAGGCTGGTGAAAACGTTGGCGAGGCCGTAAAGAAGGCGACCGAGCCAAAGTAATCGCGCAGTCCAAGAGGCCATCGCAACCGAATGTCAGAGCGCTCGCGCTGCTCAAGCCACCGGCATGAGAGCGGCGCGAGGCTA
>Ga0209181_10012545_pt1 | contig 10709 bp, 8 predicted proteins | sample MAT05_FD_187208 | JGI IMG/M metagenome (GOLD analysis project Ga0209181, IMG submission 187208) | Freshwater microbial communities from Lake Fryxell liftoff mats and glacier meltwater in Antarctica - MAT-05 (SPAdes) (version 2) | ecosystem: Environmental > Aquatic > Freshwater > Ice > Liftoff...
AACATTTTTAAGCGTTTCAATTTCACGAATTAATTCTACCGTTTCAAAACCATCCATTTCCGGCATTTGCACATCCATCAAAATAATAGCGAAATCTTGATCATGTAGCAGAATTTTTAAAGCTTCATTGCCGGAATTTGCTCTCACAAAAAAATACTTTTTGTCAGCAAGAATTAACTCTAATGCGAACAGATTTTCTGGGAGATCATCTACCAATAAAATTTTAACAGCATTATTTGTTTTCATTTTTATTAAATTTTTACTCATTAATTATAACGGTTCTGGTTTATAAACATGTTTAAACGCATTATTTACTTAACCACACACGCATTAGTGATAGCAAGCGTTCTACATCAATAGGTTTAGTAATATAATCGTTTGCTCCTGCATCAATACATTTTTGTTTATCGTCTTTCATGGCTTTTGCTGTGAGTGCAATTACGGGCAAATTTTTGAATTTCACCTGAGATCGAATTTGTTTCATTGCTTCGTAACCATCCATTTCAGGCATCATAATATCCATTAACACCAAATCCATTTCGGGATGCAACTCCAGCATTTCCAAAGCGTTCTTTCCATTTTCTGCTTTTATTATTTCCATACCCCGTTCTTTTAATATTTTTGATAATGCAAATAAATTTCGCATATCATCATCTACCAATAATATTTTTTTCGAATGAAATACAGTTTCTTTGTCATACAAATTATGTATAATTACTTGTTTTGATTTTGGCAAATTACTTATTGTCCTGTGAAGAAAAAGAGCCGTTTCGTCTAACAATCGTTCTTCCGACTTTACACCTTTAATAATAATGCTTTCAGCATATTTTTCAAGCTCATTGTTTTCTTCTTTCGTAAGTTCCTTGCCAGTGTAAACAATAATAGGAGGAAGATTGTGGTCTTTTAGCTGTCTGCCAGCAGGCACGGTTTTTTCCAATTTATGAATAAGCTCAAACCCACTCATGTCGGGCAAACCAATGTCTAATATAATACAATCGATTTCATTCTGCCCATACATAGCCAAAGCCTCTTGCCCACTTCCTGCTTCAAAACATTTTACGTCACCATTGCCAATAAGTATTCGCATTGCCTTTCTCGAATTTTCATTGTCTTCAATAATGAGCAAGTTTTTCATTTTCCTATTCACAAATTTTTCAATTCTGTTAAATGCTTCTTCTAAATCTTCTTTAGCGACTGGTTTCATCAAATACTCAATAGCTCCTTCTCTGATTGGTTCCAACGAACGTTCTTTAGCCGAAACAACATGAACAGGTATGTGCCTTAACGCAGAATCTGCTTTTAATTCAAGTAATACAGTGTGTCCGTTAACGCCTGGTAATATCATATCGAGAATAATGGCTTGCGGTTGGTATTTTAATGCAAGCGCTAAACCATCTTCTCCCGTTGCTGCCGATAAACATTTAAATCCTTTTTTGTTGGCTTGTTTTAAAATTATTGCAGCAAATTTAAGATCATCTTCTATAATAAGTACCGTTTTATCATCACTGGTTATTGTATCTCTATCATCTTCTATTGATGGATAATTAAGGTATTTGGGTGCATTTAAAAGGCTAGGTTTAAACAAAGTGGATTTATTTTCCAGGTAGTTTTCAGTTACGCTTGAGTTTACAAGTTCTTGCTCTTGAACTATTTCTAATGGAATAATGAGTGAAAAAATAGCCCCTTCGTTTAATTTACTACTTAGTTTAATTTCACCTCCCAATAATTTTGCAAGCTCACGCGAAATGGAAAGACCTAAACCTGTGCCGCCATATTTTCTGGATGTTCCTCCTTCAGCTTGCTGGAAAGCTTCAAATATGGCCTGTTGTTTGTCTTCCACAATTCCAATGCCTGTATCAATAATCGAAATAATTATAGTGTCTTCTGTATTTCGGTCAATACGAATACTTACACTTCCTTTCTCCGTAAATTTTATGGCGTTTGATAAAAGATTTTTCAATATCTGATTTAGTCGCTGTAAATCCGTGCGGATAAATTCAGGTAGTTCTTCATCTAATTTTGCATGTAGCTTCAATCCTTTTTGCTCCGCGTTATGTTTAAAATCTCGAATGAGTTCATTTGCGAAACTTTTTAGTGAAACAGATTCAATAGTTAAGGACATTTTCCCTGCTTCAATTTTAGAGAGATCAAGTACTTCATTAATTAATACAAGCAAATCGCAACCACTTTTATAAATTATTTCTGCACTCTCTACCTGTACGCCATCCAAATTTTTATTTCTGTTTTCAGATAAATCTTTTGACAAGATCAACAAACTATTTAGCGGTGTTCGTAGTTCATGCGACATGTTGGCAAGGAACTCCGATTTATACCTGCTGCTTATTTCCAGTTGTTTTGTTTTCTGCTCAATGTCTTTTTTTGAAGTCTCCACTTCCAAGTTTTTCGTTTCCAATGATTGTGTTTGTTCTTCTAATTCTTCATTGGTCATTTGCAATTCTTCTTGCTGCTGTTTCAGGCTTTGTGCCTGTTCTTCCAGCTCTTCATTCATTTGTTTCAGCTCTTCCTGCTGCGTTTGTAATTCTTCACCTTGCTTTGCCAGCTCCTCCATTTGATTTTTAGTATTCGTTATATCAAATCGGATGGCAACATATTTTTCTATTTTACCATCTATTCCTTTAAATGGAGTAATGGTTGTATCCACCCAATAAAATGTTCCGTCCTTCGCTTTATTCATTATTTCTCCTTTCCATGTTCTACCGCTACTAATCATTTTCCACATACCAATAAACAATCCATCAGGTTGCTTTCCTGACTTCAAAACATTGTGGTTTTTTCCTAACAATTCTTCCATTGGGTATTTGGAAATTTTACAGAAATTATCATTTGCATAAATGATATCTCCATTTGCATCGGCAATAGAAAGAATGGCTGCTTGATTTAGAGAATGTAGTTGCTGCTCTATTTCTAGTGCCGATATTTCCATTTCGCCATTTTGCGCTTGAATCTTTTCTAACATCTCTCTCAGTGCTTCCTGATTGAAAGCCGTATTGATTGAAATAGCTATACTTTTCATCGAAGCATTGATAAATTCCTTTTCTGTTTCGTTAAAATCTGTAAGCCTTCCAATTTCTATTACACCCATAGTTTTGCCTTCAAACAAAAATGGGGTTATAAGTAACTGTTTTGGTTTTGCATTCAGTACTGAGGAAGTAATACGTATATGCTCTACCGCTATGTCTGTTATAGAAATTTGTTTTTGTTCCTGCGCTGCCTGGCCAATTAGCCCTTCGTTCAGCATAAATTTTTCTTTAATATCGCTAGCCGAAGAAAAAGCATATCGTCCGTTTAATATCAATGCATTTTCTTTTTCATAAAACAGATAAGCTGCGCCAATTTGTGCTTTTAAGTAAGAGCATAAAAAAACAATGGTATTGTTTGCCAGCTCTTCTAAGCTTTTGTCACCTATTAATTTTTCGTTAAGCTCCGTGTTACCGGTTAGCAACCAGTTTTTGCTCTTGGTTTCTGCTTCGGCTCTTTTAAGTGTTTTTAAATTTGAACTAACTAGGTTATAAACAACAATAAGAACGAGAATGATGATGCCCATTAAAATGACGAAAACCAAATTAAAATTGTCAGCATCATCATCACTGGTTTGCTTTCTATCAGCAAGTAATGAAAGTTCTAGGTTTTGTATACTATAAATTATTTCTCGTATTCTATCTTGTGATTCTTTTCCAACTCCAGAGACTACAAATTCCTTTGCTTTTTCGAATCCATCTTTGCGAATAGCAATGCCGCTGTTTAAATGAATGAAACGTATTTTTAATTCCTTTTCAAGTTCCTTAATCTTTTGATTAACGGTATTGTCTTTTGTTAACTCCTTTACTTTAATAACATGTTCACCAATAGTACTTTCAGCATTTTTAAAATGTTCTAAATGAGCTTCATCGCCTGTAATGATATAACCACGATTGCCTGTCTCTGCATCAGTGATGGCAGTTAGAATTTGGCTGAATTCATACAACACCTTGTTGGTTTGATCTACCAATGCCGTGGAAGCGATAAACTTTTCACTGTTTTTATAAGAGAAAATTGCGACTCCAAAAAGTATCACAGCGCAAGCTATAAAACCAGTTAGTATTTTTCTATCAAATGTCATTTTTATTTTATTATTTAGCCGATTTTTGTTTGTGTTATTGTAGGATTATCCAGTTTAATGAGCAACCCAATTATTTTATCCAGCGATAAAATGTAGTCCGGTTCTACAGCAGCAATTGCTGATGCAGGCATAGTAGGAGATTCAGCCGTTTCCGGATCTTGTATAATGGCCAATCCACCGCATTCCTTTACTCTCTTTATACCCTTTGTTCCGTCACTATTAGAACCTGTAAGCACTATACCAATCAATTTGTTTTTGTACGCTTCGGCTGCCGATTCAAACAACACATCAATAGATGGTCTTGCAAAATTTACATATTCATCAATTGTAAGCGAAACGGTTTTGTCTGATTCGATTAGCAAATGATAATTAGCTGGGGCAATATAAACTTTTCCGCTTTCTATTTTTTCTTTTTCATCTGCTTCTTTAATAGTAAGATTGCTTTTTTCATTTAAAAGTTTTATCCATTCGTTAGCGGAACGTGCGCTTACATGTTGAACTATAATAATGGGTATGCTAAACCCGGCAGGCAATGCTGAGAAAATACATTTCAGAACAGTCATGCCACCTGAAGAAACTCCTATTACAATAGCTTCGTATTTCATTTTTGATATTTCTTTTTAAATATGCGTTGTTTTTTATCCAACTCGGTATATTTTTCGTGAAACTCTGTAAACCGTAAACCTTCTTTAGTACCCAAACATAAAATACCGCCATTTATAAGACTTTCATGAAAAAGTTTTTGCACCATATTTTGCAAACTGCTATCAAAATAAATGAGTACGTTTCTGCATAATATTAGGTGCACCTCAGCGAATACACTATCGGTAACCAAATTGTGATTCGCCCATACAATGTTTTTTTTCAAGGACTGATTCATGATTATGTGACCGTGACTGGAAGTATAATAACTTGAAAAAGGTTCTTTTCCTCCCGACAATTGATAATTGGCGGTATATTCCTTCATCATTGAATTTGAAAAGATTCCCTCTTTTGCTTTGTTTAAAGCGTGTTGGTTAAAATCAGTAGCATAAATTGTTGTCCTATCATACAATCCTTCTTCCTGCAGAATGATTGCCATTGAATAAGCTTCTTCACCTGTAGCGCATCCGGCATGCCATATTTTTATAAAAGGATAGGTTTTTAAAATAGGAACAACATTTTCGCGCAAGGACTTATAAAAATCTTGATCACGAAACATTTCGGTTACTGTTATAGACAAATCCTGTAAAAGTGCGTGTGCGAATGTTTCATCCTTCAGAACTTTAGCTTGAATTTGAGAAACATCTTCTAACCTAGACAGCGCCAGCCTGTTCCTAATCCTGCGATGGATGTGGGCTTTGGAATATTGCCTAAAATCATATCCGTATTTTTGGTAAATAGCCTCTAATAATAAGGAAATTTCCAGTGCTGAAGTGTCTTCCCTTGGCATTTTGCGCAATCTTACACAACTTAAAAATGAAAGAGTTACACGATTTCATATAAAAGTTACATAAATCACATATTTTGATAAAATGGGAGCCTCAAAATATTAGATTAAGAGATATAGTTAGGACTCGAAATTATATTTCAATGGCAACATAGGATATTTCTAAAGTTACTCAAATGCTTCTTTTGCTCGGAATAGAGAAATTATCCGCATCGGTTGTGGTTTGCACATTGTGCGCCACTTCTAGTAAATTGTTGCGTATCTTCATTGGCCTGCTACCTGCGTCAGAAACAGAATTTAACTCCTAGTCAGAATTGTCTAACGCAACTTGCAAAGCCTCATATTTTATCTTGCGCTGTTGTTGGGCTTTTGTCTTTTTTTTAATTCCTTTTTCTAATCCACATCCGCCTAGGCAAGGTCTTGCTGGTAGTTTTCCAGCTTTTAGCTTATATAGTCTACGTGGCGTTTATTTTACCTTGGTTAAAGTTGTTCTTTTTGCTATTCTGTGCGCGCAACTTGGTGCTGTCGCTAGCAATTGGTATGCATCCAATTCAACCCAAAATCCGCATCCGCAATCACTGCCAATCCTATCGCGGAATTTACCTTAAAAATAAAATTATCGGTAATTTTTTAAAATGCCATATTGCGTTTCATCCAAATACTTTATTTCTTCTCCCTTTTTTATTTTTTCGTCAAAATATTGGCGTATTTTCATTCATTCTTTCAAGTAACTTACTTCTTCGTCACCGGGAAAATCATTTTTAAAGTGCAACAATCTTCCCCTCGACAGCGTATCGCCACTCAGTGCAGCTCCGAGAAGCTTGCCTGTAATGTAAAAGCTATGTGGTTTATTCCTTTTTCTTTCGTATTCCTTGTTTATTTCCTGTAGGGTTTGTTTCGTGTATTTTAATGGCGTTAAAATCATTTCTGGTGCAGTTTTTTTTATTTGGCCTTTTTCTGAATAAAACACCTCTTTATAGACATCCAATACAACGGATTTCCAATTTTTTCAGAAGGGTTCAAAAAACGGAAAATTCCAATCAGAATAAACAACGAAAGATTTGTTTCTATAGGAAACAGAGCCCGGACCATGTTCCGTTATTATTTCTTTGTTGGTTTTGCAATTGTAAATATTGAGTGAACCAGCGTGCAATTTGTTTTTCTGCAAAAAAGCAGTCCAAATCATCCCTTTCGTTTTGCCTGTTTTACAAAGCACAATGCTATCCCCTATGCAACACACTGTATACATAGTTGACATTTCTACCTCCGTCAAATTGCAATCACATCGGGATCCAGGTGATTTTTTCTATTTTTTTTTTAGAAATGCTTACACAAGAAAACAAAAGCGGCATGCAAAACAGCAATGGCAAAATATGTTTAATTTTATTCAGGATTCTTATGGGTCTTCATACTTTGAAAAAAAAACACAAACAATCTGGCATTGAAATCTAAAATGCAAATGCCAGGGAAAAAATTATCACAAAGATTTTATTTCTGAGGACCGTCATATTTTTAATCGAGGGCAGGTGAAAAAACAAGTATCGGTTGCGGTTTGCGTTGCAGCTCTCCCAAAATTATTGCGTTATGCTGGCTGCATGTTGCTTGGCGCCCAACCATCTTTCGGCATCCAATGCTGCCATACACCCACTCCCTGCTGCGGTAACTGCTTGACGGTATATTTTGTCTTGGGCATCCCCTGCGCAAAAAACACCTTCCATGTTTGTATAAGTACTGTCTGGCTGGGTAATGATATACCCTTGCTCGTCCATGTCCAAGTAATCCTTAAAAATACCCGTATTGGGCTCGTGGCCTATGGCTACAAAAAATCCATAAATAGGAATTTCACGTTTTTCGCCAGTAATGTTGTTTTTAATCCGCACGCCCTCAACCACATTGGTTCCAAGGATTTCATCGGTTTCTGAATTAAAAATTACCTCTATGTTTGGGGTATTCATTACCCTGTGCATCATGGCTTTGGAAGCGCGAAACTCTCCACGTCTTACAATCATATATACTTTGGTGCAGATTTTCGATAAATAAGTAGCCTCTTCGCAGGCAGTATCACCAGCACCAACAATTGCCACATCCTTGCCACGGTAGAAAAAGCCGTCGCAAACTGCACAAGCACTCACTCCACCTCCATTTAAGCGTTGTTCGCTTTCCAAACCCAACCATTTGGCCGAAGCACCAGTGCAAATAATCACAGATTCTGCTAAGATTTCGTATGTTTCGTCTACCGTTACTTTTTGGGGTCCGCCATTTTTAAATTCTACAGCAGTTACCATACCAAAACGAACGTCTGTGCCCAAACGTGTGGCTTGTTTTTTAAACAATTCCATCATTTCAGGCCCTTCTACCCCATCCGGATAGCCAGGATAGTTTTCTACATCGGTAGTAATGGTAAGTTGACCGCCAGGCTGCAAACCTTCATACATAACGGGTTTCATGTCTGCCCGGGCAGCATAAATTGCAGCAGTATAACCTGCGGGTCCACTGCCTATGATAAGACATTCTACATGTTCTGGTTGGTTACTCATATAAGAGGTGCGAAGTTACAAAAAGAGGAGGTTGTCCTCTATCCCTAATTGAAAAATATTTGCCAAAGTGCAACATTGCAGATTGCCAAAGGGAACAGATTTGTGATACATACAAGAAAATACCGGGGTACAATAACAGCAGAACAACAGAAATATATACGATGTAAGCACAAAAAACCTTCAAAACACACGCAGTCCTTTTGATGATTTGTAAGTTTGCCCACTTTTATTTACATTTGAAAAGTATGACCAAAACCAGGCCTATACAACACAATTCGTTGTATAGGTCTGAAAAAATAGGACGTATAAGTAAGTTAGCGGTCAGCAAAAAAACACCCAAGACACCGAAATTGAAAAATAAAGGACTAATAATTATAACAATCATTTTTTTTCTGACAATAAGTACTACTTATTATTGGGAAGGGAAACTTGGACTTCTTGCATTTCCAGCGTTTATTTTTTTAGTGGTAATATATTTCGGACTTGTAATTACATTAATAATGCAAACATACTTAGCGGTTAAAGAAAAATTATCAAACAAATCTCGATTTATTACAATAGGACTTTTAACGCTTGTATTGACAATCACATTTTTCAAACCTTTTGGAATTATTGACTTTGACAAACTTGAAGGAAAAAACCTACTAACGGCACAAAGGGAAAGTGCTGCAAACTGCACAACAACATTTAAACTAAAAGACAATTTTACTTTTAAGGAAAGGAATGTTTGCTTTGGTGTATCGGAAGTTAAAGGAACATATAGAATATCAAATGATACAATTTACTTCGAGACTGTGAAACGTGGGAAGCAAGAAGATATTAAATATCAGTTTGGGGTTATTGAAGAATTAGAACATTACACCGAAAATAAGTACGCCTTAAAACTTTTTATGAATAAAAATGACACAATTGGATTTAGGTATTTTATTGGAAGAAATGATTTGGATATTGAACCAACAATAAAGCCGAACCGCTAACAATGTATATAAAAAATAGGCGAGATAGTACTAAATTAAAAGCTTTTGGTTCATATCAAATTATGTGTAAACCCAAAGTTTCGTGTATCATAATCGCCTACTTTTCATATACTAACCGTTAGCGGTCATTGTAAAAAGACGACACCACAAATAAAGAGAGCGAGAAAATGAAAGATAAAGTTCAAGAAATAATTGACGGTTTTACAATAAAGTATCACGCAAATGGAAAGACTATTTGGTCTGAAGGAAAAATAGTTGACGGAAAACCAGAAGGCTATTGGGAGTGGTATAGAATTGACGGGACTATAAAACGTTCAGGACATTTTGAAAAGGGAGAATCAATTGGCGAGTGGACGACTTACGACCTAGAAGGAAAAGTGTATAAAGTGACTAAAAAATAAACAGATATTATACTAAAATGGCAAAAAACAAAACTGTATCACAATTTTTGGACGAAATAAATCACCCGTTTAGAAAGGAAATTGAACAGCTTCGGATTTGCATTCTATCAGCTGACACCAATTTGACGGAAAACATAAAATGGAACGGGCCAAATTATTGTTTTGACAATGAAGACAGAATTACAATGCGAGTACAACCACCGATAAAACAAGCCCAACTAATTTTTCATAGAGGAGCTAAAAAGCAGACTCAACCCAAAGACAAGTTGATAGCAAATAAAAGTAAAATGTTACTCTGGAAAGAAAATGATAGAGCAATAGTAATTTTTAAAGATTTGCAAGACATTGAAAAGGGAAAAGCTGAACTGACAACAATTGTAAAAGAATGGATAAAAGCAGCGAAATAAAACAACGAACCGCTAACAGCACCTACCCAAAAGGCGGGGTTTCGCGTTCCAAAGATATTTTTTTGGTTAATGGAAGTTTAGTTTTTCAAATCAAGTTTTGTGGTAAAAGTCCCGCCCTTCGGGTAGCTGCAAAACGTTAGCGGTCAGGCTATGACGACAGTGCTAACATCAAAGTGACTGCATAAAACAAACAGAAAATAAGACAAACTCAATGACAATTTTTATTTCATCAACCTGCTACGATTTGAAAGACCTTAGAGCTGAGGTTGAAAGATTCTTGCATGACAAAGGACACTCTCTTTTGTTAAGCGACAGAGCAAATTTTCCGCTTCCTACTGGGACACATAGACATGATGTTTGTATTAAAAATGCAGGACAATGCGACTTATTTGTTTTAGTAATTGATTCACGTTTTGGAGCACCTTACTACAAAGACCAAAACATTTCAATAACGTGGGCTGAATTCAAAGAAGCGGTTAGAACGAAAAGAAAGATTATTGCCTTTGTAAGACAGGAAATTTTTAATGAAAGACAATCATGTAGGCACAACCAAAAGAAAGGAAACTCATTTGAACCATTCTTTGCGGACGACATCAAAACTTTTGACTTAATAGATGAAGTTCAAAAACATGGAGATGGAATTTGGATGCAACCATTTGAAAATTCTGTTCAGGTAAAAGAGAAATTAGAAAACATTCACGACACCAAACATTCACTTCTAAATAAGGAAGAACCACAATTAGAGCTTTCTTCAAGTGAAATTCCATTAACTGCTTTAAGTGGTTCAACAGCTTCTTTCCTTGTAAAAAACTACGAGTTAGGAGAAAGCAAAACTGTT
>Ga0209181_10012546_pt1 | contig 10707 bp, 10 predicted proteins | sample MAT05_FD_187208 | JGI IMG/M metagenome (GOLD analysis project Ga0209181, IMG submission 187208) | Freshwater microbial communities from Lake Fryxell liftoff mats and glacier meltwater in Antarctica - MAT-05 (SPAdes) (version 2) | ecosystem: Environmental > Aquatic > Freshwater > Ice > Liftoff...
AAGAGCATGGCCATGTCGATATCTCGGCCTGTGACAAGAAGCCGGTAATCGGCGAACGGGTGCAGGTGTTGCCCGTCCATCCTTGCCCCTGTGTCAACGAGCACGACGAAATTGTCGCTGTACGCAAAGGGCAGGTCGAAGCCGTGTGGCCGATTTATGCGCGCGGGAAGATCAGGTAGCCGGTGGTGAGTAGAGACGCAAAATCTTGCGTCTCTACGATTTCAGACGATGACGTGGAATTTCGCCCAGCACAAGCAGCCCCAACGCTTCAATTTCCTGGCGATTGCGAACGGTGGTATCCAGGTAGTCGAGCAGAAAGACAAGGAGGATACCCGCAAGCAGGGCGAGGGCAATGCGCAACGGCAACTCGATCCGGTGGCGCAGACTGGGGCCAACCGCGGCAACCCGCGGTTCATCGAGGATGGTGGCGAAGGAATTCTCGGTGCCAAGCTGGCGAAAGTAAAAAGGTACATTTTCGGTGATTTCGGCCACCACCGCGGCGCTAATCGCCTCTAACCCTGGTTGATCCGGCCAACTCAGGCTTACAGAGAGAATGCGATGCAAGCTACCCGTGGCGGAACTGCCTTGAATTAGACCCGCGGGAACGGTAATACCTTGCTCGGATAGCCGCTGGCTCACCTTTTGCGCAAAGAGATCGCTGCGCAGAACTTCGGTAAAGTCATCGACCAGATATTCGCTGGTTTGCCAGGCATAGTAGCGCGGATCGTAGCTGGTGACATCGGCGTCGGTGGCGGGCAGCACGCCAACCAGGAGCCGCAACGAAGCGCTATAGCTGGGCGGTGGCGTCTGCCAGGGGCGTAATTGCAGGGCGCTAATCAGCGCGACGGCCAGCACCAGCACCAGCGGCAGCCACCAACGACGCCGATAAATTTGCCAATATTCGTGTAGTTCCATAAGCTGTTTGGTCAGGTCAGTACGTGTTGTAGAAAATCCAACAGTTTTTGCCGAAATTGATGAATGCTAAATCGCTCCGCCTGGGCACGTGCGGCGGCTGGATCGTAGGCCGTGGGATCGAACTGGGCCAGCGAAGTGTATAAACTGTCGCCCGTTTGCTGGCTAAAAAGTTCACCTGTAATACCCGGCACCACGGTATCCATAGCTCCACCACCAGCATAGGCAATGACCGGTCGCCCCACACTCATGGCCTCGACGGGCGCAATGCCAAAATCCTCTAATCCCGGAAAGAGAAACGCTTTACAACCACGCAATAGTTCCAGAATTTTTTCGCGCGGCTGGCGACCCAAAAAATGGATGTTCGGCCCCGCCTGTGCTTCCAGTGCCGCGCGATCGCGCCCTTCACCCACAATCAACAATTTTTGATCCGGCAGGCGGTTAAAGGCTTCAATCGCGATATCGATCCGCTTATACGGAATCAACCGGCTGACAATCAGATAATAATCTCCATCCTTCATGGCCCCATTGGGCGCAAAGTAGGCGGTATTGACTGGTGGGTGGATCACTACACTGTTGCGCCCATAAATACTTTGAATGCGCTTTTGGACAGTGCTGCTAATTGCCACAAAGTGATCAACCCGTTGGGCGGCCATCCAATCCCACCGGCGCAGGAGGCGCAAAATCGGTTGCAACATGGTATGGGTCGCACCGCCAATCTGTTCCCGTTCGCGATAATGATCATATAACCACAGAAAGCGGGTGGGGGTGAGGCAATAGCAAACATGGATCGCCCCGCGCCCATTGCTGCGGCCATTCATCTTGTGCGCCTGCACACCATGACAAAAGCCACTTTTGTTGCTCAATACCAGATCATATTCGCTTAAATCCATGCCTGTAAAGGCCAGCGGATAGATCGGCAAATAGGCTTGATGATGGGTCGTAACGCCCGGTAGCCATTGCATAAAGCTGGTGTGGATCGACCAATGGCGGTAGGCATCGGGCATGGCGCGCGGCGCATACATGCTGGTGTAGACTGGTGTAGAGGGAAAAAGCGCAACCAACTCTTCTAATACATTTTCCGCACCGCCCATTTGGTTCAACCAATCATGCACAAGAGCGACGCGTGCTTGCCGTAGATCCACTATGACCCCAACTGTTCCTCATTCACCGAGCATGTCAATAACCCCCATCTTTCTGGATTCCCTCCATGCTACCCTAAGCGTTCTATCTCCGCAACTGTTGCTGTGTCCAGATAATGGGCAAAGGATTTTCCGTCTCAGCGTTCAGCGCGCGCAGGCAGAATCGGCGGGCAAGGCGGCGGTATGAGCCGCAGTCGATAAAAGCGCGGGCCTGTCAGCGAATTTTAGGCGCGAATTGAACGAGCAGGAAAACAATCCGTTCAATCTGTTCCCCCAATCCGCTGACAACGCCTATTCCAGCGGCATCACATAATGGACCTGGCGCGCCACTTCCTGGAAGCCGCAACTGGGGTAGAGATATTGGCCAATCGGGTTGTGGGCCAGCGTTTCAATGCGCAAATGGATCATGCCTTGGGCCTTGGCATAGGCGACAGCAGTTTCGATCAATTGGCGACCAATCCCTGCGCCGCGATGAGCTGGCAGCACGCCCAGATTGGGAATGCTGCCAATTTTGCTCTCTTGATCAATGCGCGTTGTGATATAGCCGATCACAATTTCATCTGCTTCGGCTACAAAAATCCCAGCGGCATGGGCTGCGATGTCAGCGTCAATGTGACGCACTTTGCGGGTGCGCCAATCCTTACCGTCCACCAGACCATAAAGTTGTTCAATGGCGTGATCAATGGCTACGCCTTCAAAACAAATGGCGGTGATTTCTTTGATCGCAACGCGGTCGGCTTCGCGAAAGGGACGAATGATCATAATTTATTCAGCATAGATTATAAGGTATTTAAGCGCTCACGTAACTCACTGGTTAAGCCCATTTGCTCGGCGGCAAAGGCTTGATCCACCTGTTCGATCTTGCGCGCGCCCACCAACACCGACGTAACCCCTGGCTGTCCAATCACCCAGGCTAACGCCAGGTCGCTCATACTATGGCCGGTTTCCTCGACTACGCTGCGCAGACCTTCCATCACACGCCAGCCTGTCTCATGGTAATAGATGGGCTGATGACCGGGCATCATGGCAAAGCGCGATCCGTCTGGCGGCGCTTCGTCGCGGCGATGCTTGCCGGTGAGGAAGCCCGCACCCAGTGGGCTGTAGGTGATCACGCCGATCTCCTGATCGGCACAGAGCGGCAGCAACTCTTTTTCAATATCACGAATCACTAGATTATAGTTTGGCTGGATCGATTCCAACCGTCCTGCACCGCCAACATCGGCCTTCCAGAGGGCTTTACACAGTTGCCACGCGGCAAAGTTGCTGCACCCGACATAGCGCACCTTGCCCTGGTCAACCAGTTTCGTCAATTCTGCAAAGGTATCCTCCAATGGCGTTTTGCCATCCCAGGCATGAAGCTGATAGAGATCGATCACATCCGTCTGGAGGCGGCGCAAGCTATTTTCCACGGTTTCTTGCAGCCGTGCGCCATAGGGCGGCAAGGCCTTGGTAGCTAGCACAATTTTGTCGCGACTGCCGCGGTGCTTGAGCCAAGCCCCCACCACCTCTTCCGAACGTCCCTGCGCATAGGCTTCCGCCGTGTCAAACAGGGTAATGCCATGCTCGATGGCGCGATCCATGACGGTAAACGAAGTCGCTTCATCGATCTCCCGGCCAAAGGTGACACAGCCGAGACCAATCGAACTGACTTGCAAATCAGTTCTGCCTAGTTTGCGATATTCCATAATCGGTCTTTCCTTGCTTTATGCCGGACGGGTGCGTCCATTGTGTCGGTTGCACCTATACCTGTTTGCTGCATGCCAGATGATAGTACGAGGGCCGTCGGTACAGTATACACTGGCTGATCAGTGCCGTCAATCTGCTTGCAACTGCTCGATCTGCCGAAAAAAGCCGGCCCGCTTTGGGCAAAGTTGGGCGCTGGCATTGTGCGCGCCCCTATGGTACCATAGGCTTGATTCGGCGCAAACGGGCAAAAATTGCCACTAGTTGCTGAAATAACTAACGATTCATGGCTCAAGAAAGAAGGTAAGGGGATGAACTATCGCATCCTGGGACGTACCGGTTTGCGCGTATCGGCGTTAGCGCTGGGTACTGTGGAATTAGGCATGGACTATGGCATTGTTGCGCCAGGCCATTATGGCCGCCCACCGCAAGAGGCCGCGATCCAAATTGTGCATACGGCCATCGATGCGGGCATTACTTTGCTCGACACGGCGCGCGGCTATGGCGAAAGCGAGGCGGTGTTGGGGCGCGCCTTGCAAGGGCGGCGCGATGAGGTTGTCTTGGCGACCAAAGCCACCACGCACTTGCCCGATGGCACTGTGCCGACGGGGGCTGCCCTGCGCCAACTCATGCTGGAGCAATTAGAGACGAGCCTGCGTTTGTTGCAAACCGATACGGTTGATGTGTGGCAGATTCACAATGTCGATGAAAAAGTGTTGGCGCAACATGCGACGATTGCCGAAATCTTTGCCGAAGCCCAACAGCGTGGCCTGACACGTTGGCGTGGCGGCTCCTTCTACGGCGCGGCGTTGCCCGCAGCCGCGCTGGCCTATGATCTCTTTGATGTGATTCAAGTGACCTACTCGGCCTTTGACCAACGGTTGAGAGATCATGTTCTGCCGCTGGCTGAAACCAATCATGTGGGCGTGATGATTCGCTCGGTGTTGCTCAAGGGCGCGCTGACCGAACGCGCCGATCATCTGCCCGATCATCTGGAACCCTTGCGCGCCCGCTCGCGCCAATTCCGGCAGTTGATCGCTGATTCTGGCCTGGGGATTAGTGCGGCACAGGCAGCGCTGGCCTTTGCGCTGGCTAATCGGCAAATTAGTAGCGTGCTGGTGGGCGTGCGCACGGTGGAAGAAGTGCAAGATAATGTCGTAGCGGTAGAGACACAGTTGCCACCCGATCTCTACCAAGCCATCGCAGCCCTGCGCATTGATGATGAACTCTTACTCAATCCCGGCGCGTGGGGGATCCCCTGAGCTAACCGTTAAATAGATGCATCTCAACAGGAACTTGGCGCCGCTGTTGAGATGCTACACTTCTACGGAAACCACTGGGGGCGCTGGCCAGGATTCGCAACTTCCCAAGCGCGGCGAGTTTCCACTTCCATCACCCACACAGAAAAGTTGACATCGGGGCCTTTGAGCGGCAGTTTGTGAAAGAGCAGATACCGTCCGTCGGCGGACCAGACTGGCGGGCCAAAGTCGAAGGCCGCTTCGGCGGTGAGGGCAACGGCTGCGCTGCCATCGGCGCGCATCTGCCAGAGCTGCTTGCCCGGTGTGGCGCCGGAGCCGTTAAATTCCTTGCGTCGAAAGGCAACCCACTCGCCATCGGGCGACCAAGCTGGCGAGCCATCCTCTACAATATTTTCTGCCCCACTCAGGTCGATCTCGGTTGCATTGACCGGATCGATTAATTGCAAATGGGTGACATAGTCTTCGCCCAACAACCCAGCGAAACTGGCGATCACTTCATTGCGTTGTGGATGCCAGATCGCCGCCTCGCCTGTCGTAGAGGCATAAAATTGTTCTTGATCGTTTTGTAAGTTATAGACCCCCACCCCACCAAGATCCGGTGAGACATAGCTGAGCCACTGCCCATCTGCCGACCAGCGTGGCTCGAAAGCCAGCTTTTGGTCATCGGTAAAGGCCGGAAACGATTCACCACTGGCAACGTCTAGCAACCACAAGCGTGGCGGACTCAGCGCGGCGGCAGAAAATTGGGTGGCGCTGCGGCGGCTGAAGGCCAGCGTCCGGCCATCGCCGGCCCAGGCGACACTGCTGCACACAGCATTGGGACAGGCCAGTAACAGCGTTGGCTGCTGGCCGCCGGGGCTAATACTCCATAGATCACTGGTGCCATCCTCTTTGAGTGCCGAAAAAACAACACGACTGCTGTCGGGGGCGACGGCAAATTCCCAGAGGCTGTTGTTGATCTGTGTGAGTTGTTGGGGCGCGCTGGCCTGGGCACTGTCTGCCTCTAGATTGTCTGCTTCTAGCTGGGCTGGCGCGAGAAAAAGCTGCTCTTTGCCGTTGTCGTCAAGCGCTGAATACGCGATCTGCACACCGCCAGTGCGAAAGGTCCAGCTTTGGGCCGCGCGCAGCCGGCCCCCTTTTTGCCCCACCAGCCCAGGGTGGAGCGTCACGCTGTAATTGGTGTTGGGCTGCAAAGCGGTGGCCGGAATAAAGGTCAACAGATGATCGTTGACCTGGAGGGAACCTGTGAGCGGTGGCGTGAAGGTCAAAAATTCATTGGTCGCGGGTTGGGCCACCGGCTGATCAAAGCGAATTTGCAGATGGGTGCGCGTTGGCACATTGGTAGTGTCAGCGCTGGGAGTGATGGCCTCAATGTGTAATTGAATTTGATCGCCGCGCCAGATCACCAGCCCGATCGCCAGCAGGACGAGCACAATGGTTATGCCAACGGCGCGGTCAAAGTGGTGGGTTGGTTTGCCCGTGAATACAGCGCTGCTCATGGGTAAAGATACGGTTGACTGGGAACATCAATCTGGGTAATCTGTTGCGCGGCGACAATGGGCAGCGTCCAGTTCTCCAATTGGCTGGCGACAAAGGTACCCGTCACTTCGACCCACATATCATCTTGCAGGCTTTGGTGAGCCGAAGATTGTACCAACATACCAACCACGCTGGCATCGGCGACACAGCAACTGACTGTAAAGCGAATCAGTATAAATATATCTTCGCCATAACGGTCATCCTTGTAGACAAAGCCGGTGACCTTGACTTCCTGCCCAGCCAACGCCTGGTTGGCATTGGGCAGTGTGCGAAAGTCGCGCCACCAATCGAGAATATTTTTATCCACACTGGCTTTTTCGCGTGGCCGCACAACAGCACTGTTGCTGGCCAGACTTTGGTTGGCATTGTTCATGCCCAGATCCATTTCGCGGTTGGCCAGCGCCGCAACCCCGAGCGGCTGCGGTGGTGTTAAAATACCCAGCGCAATTGGCAATACGACGATCAGCGCGCCGCGCCAAGAGATCGCATGGCTATGCCCTGCATGGTCTTGCGGTGCGTTCGTTTGTGCGTTGCTATACCGATAACTCAGGCCAACGATCAGCAGGCCAAAGACGGCTACAATGGTGAAGCCCATAAAGCGTTCGTTGATGTAATAGAAGAGCGTACCATTGGCAATGCGGCTATAGAGAAAAAGCCCCAGCGCGATCAGTAGTAACGCTTTGAGCGTATTTTGTAGGCGCGTAGATTGCATAAATAACTCTGGTTAGACCCCAATATTCAAATTCCAGAAGATGCCGATCAAGAGCGTGAGCAGGAACGGCAGCACGATCAGATAGAGCACAACCCGCCGTTGAAAGATGCCCAGGAACATGAGCGAGCTTTTAATATCGACCATCGGCCCAAAGGTGAGAAAGCTGATAATACTGCCGGTGGTGAAGGCACTGCTAAAGGCCAGCGCCAGAAAGGCATCCACCGTCGAACAGACCGAGAGTACAAAGGCCAAGGCCTGCATCCCCAAAACCGAGAGTACCGGCCCCTGCCCAATCGCCAGCAGCGCAGCCTGGGGCACAATGGTCTGCATCGCCGCGGCCAGCAGCGACCCCAGAATCAAGTAGCGCGCCATATCCAGAAAATCATCGCCGGCTGTCATCAACGCCTGTTGAAAGCGCGTGCCCAATCCCGATTGTGTTGCTGGTTCGGCGTGACCATGGTGGTGATAGGCTTCATCATGCGCGACGTTGACTTGGGGGAGCAGCACCGCGCGCGGTTGGGCCAGATGAAAGATCAAGCCGATGACCGTGGCGACCAGAAAACTAAAGCCAACGCGCCCCCACAATACGGGACCCCAGCCAAACGCGGCATAGGTGCTGATCAACACCACGGGATTGACCACCGGTGCTGCCAACAAAAAAGCGATGCCGACCGACATTGGCAATCCTTTTTCATACAGCCGCCGCGTAACCGGTACCACACCACATTCACAAACCGGGAAAAAGAGGCCAAGCGCCGCACCGGCCAGGGCCGCTGGCAGGGCACGCCGGGGCAGATAACGGTCGATAAAATCTTGATTAACAAAGACAGCAATTGCGCCAGAAACCACCGAGCCAACCAGCAGAAACGGGGCCGCCTCGATAAAGATGCCCAGAAAAATTGTGACAAAGGTCTGGAAGCGCTGGGCCAAAAAGATGCGCCCGCCGCCGCTGGTCAACCCATTGCTCAGGATCGCGGCCAGCACCAACACCAGAATCCCAATCGTCAAGAGCCAACGTAAAATGCGGCTCGCGCTGGAAGCTGGGGTAGCGACGGCAACGCGAGGCAGATCTTCGGGAAGGTACGGTTCGGTAGATTTATTGGTGATCATAAAATAAGCGAACGATTGACGGAAGAACACGAAAAATCCAGATTGGTAGCTTACACCCGTTTTGCAGAAATGCCAAAAACGATAGCAGAGGCAACATCCCTCTACCACCATTTTCTTATGTTGTTTCCTTTATGTTTATGACGTGTTTAGGGCTTGACCGTCCAAATTTCGGCCTGGGCCTGAAAGCGCTGGCCATTGATCGACAGCGGTTTTTGTGCCAGCAGCCAGGCCCAGAAGGGTAATGTCGCTTCGGGCAGGGGGCGGTCGCTAATATCTGTGCCGGGAAAGGCCGCTTGATGCATCTGGGTGCGCATGTCACCCGGATCGACGCTGATAACAGCCACATTCTCGTCATTCAATTCATTGTTTAATTCATGGGCCAAGGTCAAGCTGACCAGATCAAGCGCGGCTTTGCTTGCGCCATAGCCACCCCAACCTGCATAGCCGCCAACCGCCGCGTCACTGGAGATATTGACGACCGTGCCTTGTGTTTGTTTGAGCCAGGGCAACAATTGTTGTACCAACCCCAGCGGGGCCAAAACGTTCACCGCAAAAACTTGCTCTAACGACTCGAGTGGATAGGTTGCTAATGGCGGCATGGGACTTGGCCCCAGGATCGATGCGTTGTTGATCAGCAGATCCAGGCGGCCATGCTGCGCGACCGCCGCGGTTAGTTGCTGCTGGTGTGCGCCATCACTGACATCGCCGGCGATGACGGTAATTTTGCCAGAGAAACGTTGCAGGTCGCTCGCCGCTGCGATCAGGTCGGTTTCGCCCCGGGCGGTCAGAATCAGATCAAAGTTCTGTGCGGCCAGAAAGCCGGCGAGCAGTTGGCCCAGCCCACGGCTGGCTCCGGTAATCAATGCGACTTTTTGCATAGTATATGACTCCTTTCACTTGTTAAGTAAAGTATAGAAAGTTCTTAAAAAGCTTAGTCACGAATGAACCGAATAAACCGAATTTTTCCTTGACCATTCGTAAAATTTGCGCAATTCGTGACCGGTAGTTTTTACAAAGACTTTCTCACTTTTACTTATATTTGCTGGTTGTTACGTTTGCTGGCCTCACTTTACCAATAAAAAAGACCCGACGCATCGATCGTCGGGTCGGGATATGCGCTGTACAAAAGATCAGCCATATCAATATGGCGAGATTGGATCAGGTCAGCAGATCGCGCTGGCGGGCGAGGGCAACGGCTTCGGTATTTTGAAAAATTCAGTCGTAGTAAAGACTTCAGTCTTTGTCCACCTCAGAGAAAGACTGAAGTCTTTACTACAATAAACCACAGGCATTGGGATCAGGTCAGCAGGTTGCGCTGACGGGCGAGTGCGACGGCTTCGGTGCGATTGCTCGCACCCAACTTGCCCATAATGGCGCTGACATGAAACTTGACCGTGCGCTCGGTGATGACCAGGCGTTCGGCAATTTCTTTGTTGGGTAGCCCCTGCGCGAGCAGTTGCAACACTTCCTGCTCGCGTGCGGTCAAGCTTTCGGGCACAGGTTGCGTCAGCCGGTTGAGCAGTTTCGAGGCGATCACCGGTTGTAACAGCGAACCGCCGCTATATACCACGCGGATAGCATTGAAGAGTTCGGCGCGCGGCGCGCCTTTCAGCAGATAGCCTTTGGCCCCAGCGCGCACTGCTTCCACAATGCGGTCATCGGTGTCAAAGGCGGTAAAGATAAGCACACGCACTGTCGCGCCCAGGTGCAGCAGTTGACGCAGCGTTTCGACGCCGTCGCCCTGGGGCATTTCTAGATCGAGCAACAAAATATCCGGGGCCAACGCCGCCACTTTTTGCAAGGTTTGCGCACCCGTCTCTGCTTCCCCCACAACTTGGAAATCGGGTTGGGTACTCAATACGGCGCGTAGGCCATCGCGCACAATTGGATGATCATCGGCCAACAAAATACGAATGATAGGTGAATCCATTACAACCCCGCGTCTACTCCAGATCACCCTTACGCGTGGCACAAATTCGCTTGTCTAAAATTACATGAATTTATGTCACGCGTACATAGTTTGTTATAAGGGTATGGTTACTGCAACTTTGGTGCCCGCACCTGCTGCACTTTCAATTGCCAATTGACCACCCAACAGGCGTACCCGTTCATTGATCCCTATCAATCCATAGCGGTCGTGTGTCACTTGATCGGGCTCAAAGCCGCGTCCATTGTCTTGCACGATCAGTTGGATGGCTGCTGGTGTACAGATCAGGTGAATGGTGGCTTGCGTAGCCTGGGCATGGGTATAAATATTGGTTAGCGCTTCCTGGGCAATACGATAGAGTCCTGTTTCGATGGCCGCGGACAAAGGATGATGTCCGCCGACGGCGTGCAGAGTAAGTGCAAG
>Ga0209181_10012548_pt1 | contig 10707 bp, 9 predicted proteins | sample MAT05_FD_187208 | JGI IMG/M metagenome (GOLD analysis project Ga0209181, IMG submission 187208) | Freshwater microbial communities from Lake Fryxell liftoff mats and glacier meltwater in Antarctica - MAT-05 (SPAdes) (version 2) | ecosystem: Environmental > Aquatic > Freshwater > Ice > Liftoff...
GGGGGCGGGGCGTTTATCGATTTGTTCGAGAGATCGCGAGAGCGCTTCAAGGCGGCTGGCGAGGGTGGGGTGGGGCACGCGGTCGGCCACGGCGCGGGAGGTGGTGGAGGGCGCAAGGTTGGCTGCGTCGGCTGAGGCGGGTGCGTCGGGTGTGCTGAGAGGCTGCACGATCACGCCAGCGTGCGCGCTTTGCGGCCCGCCGGAGAGCACGAACTGATCGAGGCTCCAGATGGCCCCGGCGGCGGAGAGGACGGCGACATAGACCTTGCGTTCACGCGTGAGCTTCATGCCTGTAAGAGGCAATTCAACTTGAGTCGAGTCAAGGGATCCGGGTCTATGGCTTCACGCTGGCGTTTGCCGGACCGGCATACCAGACAAGGTCGCACGAAAGCGTGGTGCGTTCGGGCTCGTTGTTCTCGGGCCCTTGTGCGCCGAGCTCCAGGCCGATGACGGCGATATCGGGGAAGCGTTCGTGCATGGCTTCGATGAAGCCGGTGATGCCGGTCCATTGGCCGCGGCCTTCGAGGCGGATGGGCAGGGCGATGAAGCGTGCGCCGGTCTTGATGTCGCCGGGCTGGATGCGTGAGAGCGTGACATCTCGATCAGACGCCAGGGCGGCGACGGCAGCGAGGCGGGTGTTGGCCTGGGTGATGGGATCCAGCGTGATGCGCTGGCGGGAGAGCTGATCGTGCGCGGCGCGAAGGCTCGAGCGCGTGCGGTCTGCATCGGTGGTGGCGCGGGCCAGCGCCGCCTCGGCGTCCGCGACGGCGAGCTCGACCTGGCGAGTCTCTTCGATCGCGTCCTTGTACGGGCGGACGCTGGCGAAGTAGACGGCGCCGGTGATCAGGGCGAGGACGGAGAACGCCGCGGCGTCGATCGCGATTGTTTGGGTGCTGGGCAAGAGGGAGGTTCGGACGCTGGCTGTCATGGCGCACCTCCGGCGGGTTCAACGAGTCTGCACTCCAGCGTGAAGCCCACCACCTCCCAGGTGAGCGCGTCCTTGCCGGAGCCGACGGTCTGCGATCGCGACTTGGATTCGACGAGTCGCACGGATGCGAAGACGCCAGAGCCCTCAAGTCGCAAAACGAAGTCAGTGACGGCGCGCTGCGTGCGGGCCTCGCCGTCGAGGCGCATGATGTAGGCGATGGGGTTGGTTTCGCTCTGAGTTGACGCGGGCTGAATGGCGTTGGCGGCGAAAGGGGCGGCCTTGGCGGGCCCGCTTATCGCAGCGGCTTCGGGCATGATCGGCTTGATCGACAGCGCTTTGAGGACCACGTGCTCGCCCTTGAAGCCCGCGATCGCGCGGAGCAAGAGGGTCCAGTTGGGGTGTACCGAAACCTCGCGAGCCGCGGCGACCTTGCGGGTCGCGACGCCCAGCTCCTCGCGGGCCTTCTGAAGCGACTGATTCTGCTTCTGCGTCCGCTCAGTGAAATCCGCCAGACGCTCCTTGTTGTCGCTCCCGACTCTCCCGGCGCTCCAGGCCAGCGCGCCGGTGCTCAGCGCGATCACGCAGTACACCACGCTGACAGCGGCCCACACGCGCGTGCGATCCGCACGCCTGCGGGCCAGCACCAGCTCCGGCGGCACCAGATTCACGCTTCTCACGCGGCCTCCTTCACGCTCGCGCCCGCGCCCGCGCTCAACGCCAGACCGAGCGCGCAGGTCAACTCGGGGCACACCACACCCCCCGCGCCGCCCGCAGACCCGACATCGGCGACCAACGGACCGGCAACGCGGCACTCGAGCGTCAGCCCCTCGCTGACAGCGCCGGCAACCGGAGCGCACCTTGCCAGCTCGCCGGTGATCAGCACGCGGTTGAGCGCCGCCTGCGGGATCATCTGTGCGACGTACGCGATTGAGAGCCGCAGTTGTTGCAGCAGTTCCACGGCGTGGCGCGAGAGCGCCAGTTGGACTTGGGACAAGAGATCGAGGAGGCCGTCTTCGAGCGAGCCGCCGCTGGCGGTGCTGCCGCGCAGGAGGTCGAGGGAGAGCTGGCGGTCGGTGATGCCGGCCTTCTCGATCATGCTGACGACGCCGCGGAGCTGCACACCTTCGAGGCGGCGTTCATAGACCAGCTCGCCGCCAAAGACCACGCCGACCGAGTGGCCGGCGCGCTCCAGTTGCAGGATCGGCGTGAGGGCGTCGGGCACGTCGATGTCCGCGTTGCAGGCTCGCGCGACGGAGAGCGAGCGGAGATCGATCGCCTCAACGATCAGACCCGCGGCTTCCATCGCGCGGGTGAGGGCGGCGCCCTCGTCTTTCGGAAGAGCGGTGACGAGCCAGCGCGCGCCCTCGCCGGCGCGCTGCTGGAGCGGGAGTTCCCACGCCGCGAGCTGGAGACTGGCGGGATCGACCTTGTGCGTGCGTGCGAGCTCGCCGGCGGCCAGCAGCTCGATCGGCGCGCCGCTGGAGCGCGCGGGAAGCTCCATGACGCCCGTGAGGAGCCTTTCTTCCGGGGCGTTCAGGATGACGCGGCGCGTGCCCATGTCGTGCCGCCGGATCAGGCCGGCGACAAGAAGCGCGGTTTCGTCGAGGTCTTGCGACGTGCGCGGGGCGATGGCGCTGGCGATAACGCGACCGGTGCCTCCGGCCCACTCGGCGCGCACGCAGGTGACCGAGGAGGGTGTGAGGTCAACGCCGATGGGGGTGCGCGGGCGGGCGATTCTCACGGCGCACCCCCGGGGCCTGCGGATCCACCGCCGGCGGCGGTGAGATCAAAGAGCGGCAGGAACATGGCGATCGCGACTGCCCCGATGAGCACGCCCAGGACGACAAGGATGAGCGGCTCAAGGAGTGTCGTGAGCGACTTGATGATGAGCTCGTTGTCCTCGTCCATGAACTTGCCGACCTGGGTGAGCACCGGGCCGATCTGGCCGGAACGCTCGCCGGAGGCGACGGCCTCGACGATCGCCGGTGGGATGAGCGTGGAGCTGGCGAGTGTGGCGGAGAAGTTCTCGCCGCGGGTGATGCGGTCCTCAGCGTCTTCGAGGATCTTGGCGTACGCGGCGATGGTGGTGGCCTGGCGGGTGAGCTTGATCGCGTCGAGCAAGCCGACCTTGGCTTCAAGCAGCGCGCCCAGGACGCGGGCGATGCGCGCCGTAGCCAGCGAGCGGACGATCATGCCCACGCGGGGCGTGCCCATGAGCGCGGCTTGGAACGCCATGGCGCCGTGTTCGGAGCGGACGTAGTAGTAGAGCGCCACAGCGACGGAGATGACGGCAGGAACGATGGCGAACCACCATTGACGACCGAATGAGCTGACATCGATCAGGAGCTGCGTGCTGGGAGGGAGCGCGGCACCCAGCGACTTGAAGAGGTCCTCGAATCGTGGCAGCACGAAGAGCACGAGGCCGATGAGCACCATCGACGAGATCGAGATCAGCGCAACGGGGTACACCAGCGCGCCAACCACCGAGCGGCGCATGTGGAGTTGTTGACGCGTGAGTTCTGCGAGATTGCGCAGCATCGAATCCAGGCTGCCACCCGCCTCACCCGCCTGCACCAGCGCGCGGCACACGGCGTTGAACTGGCGCGGGAAATGCTGCATCGCCTCCGACAGCGACACGCCCTCTTCAACCTTCTGACGCATCGCGCCCAGCGTGCGAGCCCAGGGGCCCGCGGGTGTCTGGCGCTCGATCGCCTGCAGCGCCTGCACTAGCGGCGTCTTCGCAGAGATCAGCACGCTGAGCTGGCGAGCAAAGCCCGCAAGCTCGGTGAGCGAGCCCCCACCTGCCCCACGCCCGCCGCCGCCATTGCTACCAGTCGCCGCGCCGATGCCGGCGCTGTTGCTCGCGCTCGGATTGACAGTGATCGAGCCGCTGGCGGCTGTGCTGCGCGCCGTTCCGGCGGCACGGCTGAAGAACCCTGCACCCTTGCCGCCCTCGGCGATCGAGGTCAGCAGCACGCCCTGACGGCGCAGCGATTCGCTGGCCTCGGCTGCGCCGATCGACTCGACCACGCCCCGCACGGCCCGCCCGTTCATATCAAAGCCGGTGTACGCGAGCTTCACGGTGCGGCCCTGCCTTCAGCGCGAGCGCCGGTGAGGGCGGGCTGCGGCGCTGTGGGGGCGGTGGCGATGGGCGGTGTGGACGTTGATGAGGACGCGTACGCGGGCTTGGCATCGGCGCGAATGTCAGAGGGGTCTTCCTCAGCGGTGACGCGCAGGATCTCTTCGAGCGAAGTCTTGCCCTCTAGCGCCAGGTGCAGGCCCTCCTCGCGGAGCGTGAGCATTCCCTGCTGGCGTACCTTGGCGCGGAGCTCGTGGGTCGGCGCGCCCAGGTGGATCAGGCGGCGCAGCTCGGGTGTCACTTCAAGGACTTCATACACGCCCAGGCGACCGCGAAAGCCGGAGTCGTGGCACTGCTTGCAGCCGGCGCCGCGACGCAGCGGCTTGCCCGCGTGGGCCTCCAGCCCGGCCTCAACGAGGAGCGCTTCGGGCGGGTAGGCGCGCGTGGCGCACGAGGGGCAGATCGTGCGGGCCAGGCGCTGGGCGACCACGCCGTTGAGCGCCGTGGCGATGAGGTAATGCTCGATGCCCATGTCCGACAATCTGGCGACCGCCCCCGGGGCGTCGTTCGTGTGCAGCGTCGCGAGCACAAGATGGCCCGTGAGCGCCGCCTGCATCGCGACCCGGGCGGTCTCCTGATCGCGGATCTCGCCGACCATGATGACGTCGGGGTCTTGGCGGAGGATTGATCGCAGCGCCCGCGCGAAGCTGAGCCCGATGGGCTCGTTGACCTGAATCTGGTTGATGAGGTCGAGCTGATACTCGACGGGGTCTTCGACGGTGAGGATGTTGGTTTCCGGCGAGCGCAACAGGTCAAGTGCGGAGTAGAGCGTGGTGGTTTTGCCGCTGCCGGTGGGACCGGTGACCAGCACCTGCCCGTGGGGCTTCTTCAGCACTCGCGTCAGCGTGTCCAGGCCCTGGGGCCGCAAGCCGAGGTCGGCCAGGCGGATGCGGAGGTTCGACTTGTCGAGGATGCGGACGACGATCTTCTCGCCCAGGAGCGTGGGCATGCTGGAGACGCGCAGGTCAATCTCGCGCCCCTCGGCGACGATGCGCACGCGCCCCTCCTGTGGCAGGCGTTTCTCGGAGATGTCCATCTTCCCGATGACCTTGATGCGGCTGACGATCGAGGCGTGCAAGCCAGCGGGGGGCTTCATCAGATCGCGGAGCGAGCCATCGAGTCGGTAGCGGATGCGGGTGCCGCGTTTGTCGGGCTCGATGTGAATGTCGCTGGCCTTGTCGCGCACTGCTGAGAGGAGCGCGACGTTGACAAGGTTGATGATGGGCGAGCCGGCGACGAGCTTGTCCAGGTCTGTGGACGGGCCCTCATCGACCGCCTCGCGCTCGACGACCTCAACATCCTGCTCCGCCAGTTGCGTGAGGAACGCGTCGACATCGACATCGCCCGACGCGTACTTCTTGATGTACTCGACGATGTTGCTCTCGATGGCCAGCACCGGGCGGATCTGGCAGCCGGTGATCTGGCGGAGGCGGTCGATCGCGGGGAGGCTCTGTGGCTCGCTCATGGCGACGGTGAGTACGCCGCGGACTTTGAACATGGGCAGCGCGCACAAGCGCTCGGCCTCTTCGGGTCCGATGAGCTTGAGGAGCTGCGGGTCGATGAGGCCGTGGCGCAGGTGACAGCCCGGGACGCCCAGGCAGCGGGCGAGGGTGTGCACGAGGGACGAGGGCGTGAGGACGCCCTGCTCGATGAGAAGCTCGCCCAGCTTGCGCGAGGAGCGACGCTGCTCGCCCAGCGCGCTTGCGAGCTGCTCGGGCGTGAGGACGCCCTGCTTGACGAGTTCGTCACCCAGCCTGGGCTTGGCGCCGGGGATCAAAGGAAGCTCCTGACAGCGGAGTTGACGTCCGCGAAATGCTCCAGCAACGGGTAGACCTCGGTGAGCTGGAGGACCTCGCGCAAGGTCTCGCCGACGGCGCAGAGCTTCATCGCGCCGCCGCTGGACGCGAGGCGATCGGTCACATCAAGGATCGCCTCAAGCCCGCGGCTGTCCACGTACGCGATACCCGACGCATCAACGACGAACCGCCCGCGCGTGCGCGCGATCAGCTCCAATGCTGCGGTGCGGAACGCTTCGGCGTCGGAGCCGATCAGCGGGCCCTGAGGGCTGAAGACCGTGACGGCGCCGTGTTGTTGTTCAGTGATTTGCAAGGTCAGACTTCAGTGCTGGGTCTTCAGTTCTCAACTTCGAGCGTCAAACTCCCGATCAGGCGCGATGACTCCTGCCTTTGCCTCGTGACTCGCGACTTTCATCCCGGCGTTACGCGGCCTTGCTCTCGGTCGCTACGGCCCCTGTCGGCAGCGAGAGTGTGAAGGTCGAGCCCTTGTTGAGCTGGCTGGTGATGGCGATGTCCCCCGCGTGAAGCCGCGCGATCTGCCGGGCCAGCGCCAGGCCCAGGCCGGTGCCGGTGATCTTCTCGACACGCTGGTCCTTGCTGCGATAGAAGCGCTCGAAGACGAGCTCCTGCTCCTCGGGCGCGATGCCGATGCCCGAATCGGTGACGTCGACCACGAGCTGGCCGGTGGGCGTCTTGACGGTGACGGTCACGTCGCCGCCGGTGGGCGTGTACTTGAGCGCGTTGCCGATCAGATTGCCCAGCGTGAGCATGAGCTTGTCGCGATCCGCTTGGATCACCGGGAGCTTTGGGGGCACGTTGAACGTGAGCTTGATCTGCTTGTCCTTGGCCTGGATCTGGAAGTCCTGGCGCAGATCGTCGATCAACTGTCCCAAGCGCGCATCGCCCATGTGCAGCGTCAGCGTCCCGGCCTCGATCTCGCTGATCGACAGCATGTCGCCCACCATGCGCTCCAGGCGTCGGCTCTCGCCCGAGACAATGTTCAGGAATCGCTGGCGCTCTTCCGCCTCAAGGTTCGGGCTCTCCAAAAGCTCATCAAGGCACAGCCGCATGTTCGTCAGCGGGGTGCGCAGTTCGTGCGTCGCCTGAGCGATGAACGCGTTGCGCGAGCGATCGGCGATACGCTGCTGGGTGATATCTTCGATGATCACCAGCGCCAGCGGCTGATCCTTCGGCCCGATTGTGCGCATCGAGAATCGCGTCACGCTCTCTGGCTCGCTGGCAGCCGAGCCCGACCCGGTTGCCGATGGTGTGCTCGCGGAAACGCCGGCCTCGACGACCGCACGCACGCGCGTCTCGCCTCGCGCCGCGCTCATCGCGGCGTCGATCACGGCGCCATCGCGGATCACCTCGTGAAGCGACGCACCCGAGAGCTTTTCGCGCACGCACGACAGCATGATTGCCGCGGCGCCGTTTGCATACTTGATCCGACCCTGCGCATCGACCAGCATGACGCCGGACCACATCGCGTCACAGGCGCTGGCCAGATCGCCATCGCGGCGCGAGGGCTTCGCGGCGGTATCTCCGGCCTTGGCCACCATCTCAACCCGCCGCTGCGACGCCAGTTCGTCGATGATCGCGTTGAACGCCTTGGCGCGCGGGCCCAGCCGCTCCGAAACGCGCAGCGTGCCAGCGTCGCGCGTGCCGGTGGAGGCGACGTCCAGGGCGCTGGCGAGCGCGCCCATTCCACGGAGGGGTTTGCCAGCCAGGAGCACGAGCCAGGCTGTCAGCCCCGCGCCGGCGAGCGCCGCGACCACGGGCCAGAGCGAGGTCTGGCTGCTCTCGGCGAGGATCGCGCTGGCGGCGGCGGTGCCCGCAGTGGTGAGCGCGCAGGGCAGCGCCATGAGCCGCAGCATCGCCTCGCCTCGCGAACTCAGCTTGAAGACGTTCGAGCCAGTTGCCAACGGTCGCTCCTGTTCTTCATCGCATGAGGAGTGAGAGGGGGGGTTGCGGGGCAGACCGAAGTGTGAAAGGCGGGGCCATCGCCCGGGCTCGATTGCAGATGGCGTGATTGCCGGACGAACGAGATATCGGCGGCCCGCGCGGGCCGAACCACCGAGAACGGGCGCGCGGACTTAATATCCGCGCCGCAGAGCCGCGGGCGCGGGCGTTCTCGGACTTGAAGCGCGTGATGACTGATTTTCTCGGACTTGGGCCGTACGCTCAAACTCCCGCTCCAGCGTCTGTCCGTGCGCGACCACCACGCGAGCTCGACCATGAACCCCACCGCCACCCTGCTGGTCCCCGAGTTGCAGGAGCTTTTGCGCGCCAAGGCGTACGCCGAGCTGCGTGACATACTGCATGATCTGCAACACGCCGACGTCGCGGACATCATCTCCGAGTTGCCGCTGGAGGACTCGATGCTGGCGTTCCGCATCCTGCCGCGCGAGGACGCTGGGCACGTCTTTGCGTACATGCCTGTCGAGCAGCAGGAGGAGTTGATCCGCGGGCTGGGCGAGAGTGGCTATGCGTTGGTTGAAGCCATGGATCCCGACGACCGTGTGCGTCTGCTGGACGAGCTTCCGCCGCAGGTGGCGCAGCGCATCATCGCGTCGCTGAGCCCCGAAGAGCGCAAGTCGACCCAGGCGATCCTGGGCTATCCGCAGGGCTCGGTGGGGCGTTTGATGACGCCGGACTACGTGCGTGTGCGCCCGGATTGGACGGTCGGTCGGGCGCTTGAGCAAATTCGCAAGTATGGGCGGGACGCCGAGACCGTGAACATCGTGTACGTGATCGACCAGGACAACGTGCTCATCGACGATCTGCGGCTTCGCCAGGTGATCATGGCCGAGCCGGAGGCGCCGATCGAGTCGCTGATGGACCGACAGTTTGTGTCGCTGCGCGCTGGCCAGCCGCAGCGCGATGCAGTGGACGCGTTGCTGAAGTACGACCGCGTCGCGCTGCCGGTGGTGGACTCCAAGGGCGCGCTCCTGGGCATCGTCACCCACGACGACGTCGCCGACGTTGCGACCGAAGAGGCCACCAGCGACATGCACAAGATGGGCGGCATCGTCGCGCTTGACGACCCGCTGATGTCCACCAGCATCTACTGTCTCTTCCGCAAGCGCGCCCCGTGGCTGGCGCTGCTGTTCCTCTCCGAACTCCTGACGTCCAACGCCATCGCGTTCTTCGAGGACGAGATTCAACGCGCCGCGATCCTCGCCGCGTTCATCCCCGCCATCATCTCCAGCGGCGGAAACTCTGGCTCACAAGCCTCGACGCTCGTCATCCGCGCCCTGGGGCTGGGCGAGATCGGCGTGCGTGATTGGTGGCGCGTGCTGCGGCGCGAGATCGTCGTCGCGGGCATGCTGGGAATCATGATTGCCGCCATCGGCCTCGTGCGCATCAATGTCTTCGGCTTGTTCGGCTGGTTCCCGGATCCCGATGTCGCGCGTCACTACCAGGTGCTCGCCATCACCATCTCCGCGACGCTCCTGTGCGTGGTGATCTGGGGCTCGCTCATGGGCGCGATGTTGCCCCTGATTATGAAGCGCCTGGGCTTTGATCCCGCCGCTTCATCCACGCCGTTCGTCGCGACGCTGGTCGACGTCACCGGCATCGTCATCTACTTCACCACCGCGATTGTGATTCTCCGGGGTACGCTGCTGAGCTCCGACGCGCCGGACAAGAACATATCGCTGGAGAAGACCGTGCTCGTGCAGTCGCTGGACTCGTATCGCGACGGCGATGCTGAAGTCCACCTCACAGTCGCGACGCCCGAGCAGGCCGCCAGCGGCAACAGCTCGCGCGTCGTCATTCCCTCCAATGGCCTGCCGGCGTCGCGCGTCCCGCAGCCCGGCGAGACCTGGAAGCTGCACTTCGCAACACAAAGGGCCGCGACCGCCGAGCCGGCAACGGCCCCGGCCTTGCCTTGACTGAATGGCCTGCCGCCGATCAGCGACGCTTCGCGATCGCATCGCCGCACTCGCAGCCTCCGCTGCGCGCTGTCTGACGCTGGGCGTTGACCAGTGTGCTAGCTTCCAACCTTCACGAACGTCCCTCGTTCGCGATCCTTGACGACGCCAGGGAACGCCAATGCCCTGCCGTGCGCAACGCAGTACACCCCCGGTGGCAGCACCGCCGTCGCGAACACCGCCTCGGTGAAGTTCTGCAGCGCGTCGCTGCGGGTCATCTCAAAGGGTCGCATTGCGCCGGTGAGCACGATCGGCACCGCCGGGTGCGGGATCGATGCGAAGAGCGCCTCGCCCGTTTGCTCCAGCGTGTCGGTGCCGTGAAGGATGACGACGCCGCCCAGATACTTTCCAGTCAGCACGGCCGCCGAAACCTCACAGATCCGGCGGCGATCCTCATCGGTCATGTCCAGCGAATCCTTGCTCATGAGCTCGACGACCGAGATCGTCGTCTCTTCAAGCCGCAGCCTGCGCAACATGCGGCGCACGATCGACCGCTTGTTGTCCAGCTCCCCGGTCTGCTCGTCGTACGTCTTCTCGATCGTGCCGCCGGTGGTGATGAGCGTGATCTGTCGCATGGGCGATGATACAACAAGACGTTCGAGTCAGGCGCTGAGGCTTGGCGGCGCACTAGGCACCGCCGCGTACTGCCGATCACGGCTTCGCGAGGTCGCGAACGACCTCCGTCAGGCCCTGCACGACGCGGCTCATGCGCTCGTAGTCCAGGGTCTCGGGCGTATCGGTGTCCTGGTGATAGTTCGGATTGCGAAACGGGGCCGTGCATGTGATCATGATCGCCGGGACGCCAGTCTGCCAGAACGCCCAGTGGTCCGACCAGCCGACGCCCTCAAGCTGGCTCGGGAGAGCGGCACCTTCGCTGGGAAACTGCGTCCGCTGGCGGAACGCGCTGATCGC
>Ga0209181_10012550_pt1 | contig 10705 bp, 9 predicted proteins | sample MAT05_FD_187208 | JGI IMG/M metagenome (GOLD analysis project Ga0209181, IMG submission 187208) | Freshwater microbial communities from Lake Fryxell liftoff mats and glacier meltwater in Antarctica - MAT-05 (SPAdes) (version 2) | ecosystem: Environmental > Aquatic > Freshwater > Ice > Liftoff...
AATTTCTGGACACCCATCAAAGAGCCGAATTCCTGCGGCAAATTCCTAGACACGCATTAAAGTGGGACGATTTCTCGGGCAGCCTTTAAAGTGTCCGCGTACTGCTGGGGGTCAACCGCCTGCGGCAGATCCTCGTCACGCAGGATGCGTATCGTCTAACAAGGCCGTGCGCGCTTCTTCGAGCGGCACTGTCGCGACGTCTCTGGTCACAGGGGGAAAATCGTCCAGAAAAACTTTAGGCGCGTGGCTCGCCTCCAAATGCTTAACGAGCGCATTCGCGGCCCTATACATTAGTATTTGCTAATGTAGAACAATCTACTATACTGGCGGCGCTTCCCAAACAGACGCCCAACCCAAGATGACCAGAAAAAAGGCTCCCTCCACCATGCTGGCTGAGATGCAGGCTCATGCCTCCGAGGCTTCACTGCTGCTGAAGGCCATGGGCAACGAGCAACGGCTTCTGATTTTGTGCCAATTGGTCAGCGGGGAGCTGAGCGTGAATGCGCTTCTATCCGGCGTTGACTTGAGCCAGTCGGCCTTGTCGCAGCACCTTGCGGTGCTACGCGACGCCGGTTTCGTCAACACCCGCCGCGAAGCGCAAAGCGTTTTCTACTCACTTCCCGATGGACCGGTCAAAAAACTGATGAAAACCCTGCACGAAATCTATTGCGAGTAATGCCATGACCGACAATTTGTCCAAGTTCATTCCAAATTTCAAACATCCGCGGCCCCTTCTCATTACCGGTGGCCAGCCCGAAGCCAAGGCCTGGAAACCCATTGCCGAGGCAGGCGTGACAGTGGTTGTCAATCTGCGACCGGATAGCGAGTTACCGGGACGCGATGAAGCCCAAGAAGTAAAAGAAGCGAATTTGATTTACGTCAATGTTCCGGTCGCAGGCCCTGCTAGTTTGAACAAACAGCAGGCGTCAGAACTATGGAAAGTCATAAAAAATTCGGAAGGCGCTGTGCTTGTGCATTGTGGGACCGGAAATCGCTGCGGTGCGCTGTTGGCGCTAACCGAAGCTTGGTTTGATCAATGCGAAACAGAAGATGCCGTCGCGTTCGGCAAACAGGCTGGCTTGTCGGGCCTAGAACCAGTCGTTCGCGACATATTGAAGAAATAAACGCTGCAACAGGAGTCACCGTTATGTCGCATATTGTGGTTATTGGCGCAGGTTTGGGTGGCATGAGTGCCGCCTATGAGCTTCGCGAAACACTCGGCGCCGCCCATCGAATCACGGTCATCGGAGATGGCGATCAGTTCAGCTTTACGCCGTCGAACCCTTGGGTTGCCGTCGGCTGGCGCAAGCCGAGCGATGTTTGTCTGCCCGCCGGCGACTTTCTAACAAAAAAGGATATCGTCTTCATTCCGCGCGCTGCAGCTGAGCTTCAGCCTGAAAATAAAGCGGTCATTACCGATGACGGACAGAAAACCCAATACGACTATTTGATTATTGCCACCGGCCCGAAGCTGGCATTTGAAGAGATAAAGGGTTTCGGCCCTGAGCCCGGTTTCACCCACTCGATCTGCACCACCCCGCATGCCGCAAAGGCGTGGGCTGCCTACGAGGAATTCTTGAAAAATCCTGGCCCCGTCGTGGTCGGCGCGGTGCAAATGGCAAGCTGCTTTGGCCCTGCGTACGAGTTCGCGATGATTCTGGATGCAGATCTGCGCAAGCGAAAGTTGCGTGACAGAGTGCCGATCACGTTCGTGAGCAGCGAACCCTATGTCGGTCACATGGGCCTCGGTGGTGTTGGCGACTCTCAAGGCTTGATGGAATCTGAATTTCGCCAGCGCCACATCAAATGGCTGACCAATACCAAAATCGAGGAAGTAAAGGAGCACTCGATTAGCGCAACCGAATGGGACAGCAAGGGCGTGAAGCAAGCCGATCACGAGTTGCCGTTTACTTTCGCGATGCTGTTGCCGGCGTTCAAGGGCGTTCCCGCCATCGCCAATGTCGCGGGCCTGTGCAATCCGCGCGGTTTTGTCTTGGTGGATAAACACCAGCGCAGCGTGAAGTATCCGGAAATTTTCGCCGCTGGCGTGTGTGTTGCGATTCCTCCGGTGGAAGTCACGCCCGTTCCAACGGGTGCGCCAAAAACCGGCTTTATGATCGAATCGATGGTGACCACCATTGTGAAAAACATTGAGGCGGAGTTGGCAGGCAAACCGGCCAATGTGCAAGGCACCTGGAACGCCGTGTGTCTTGCCGATATGGGAGATGACGGCGTGGCATTTGTGGCACTGCCGCAATTCCCGCCGCGCAATGTCACTTGGGCAAAGAAGGGCCGCTGGGTCCATCTGGCAAAAATTGCTTTTGAGAAATATTTTCTTTTCAAAATGCGCCACGGAACTTCCGAACCAGTCTACGAAAAATATGTACTCAAGGCACTCGGCATCGAGCGCTTGAAATCCGAAACCAAATAATATTTAGGAGCACCGCAATGAACATTGACAAAGCAGTTTTGGCCTTCGCAGGCGTTATGATTTTGCTTAGCGTCGGCATTGTGTATTTCATTTCGCCCTGGGGCCTCGTGCTAACGGCCTTTGTGGGACTTAACTTAATGCAGGCTTCATTCACCGGTTTTTGCCCGGCTGCAAAGGTATTCGGCATGCTGGGCTTTCAGGCCGGCAACGCTTTCAAGTGAGGCCTTTTGTACCGATTCAGCGCTTTCTTGTGCCTGCTTTGTTTGCGCTGGTTTTATCGGCTTGCGGCAAAGAAGCGGCACCCGTCGGCAAATCTACGGTGAGCACCGATGGAATAGCTGTTATCAAACTGGTGAACGCAACCGGCGGCAATACACGACAGTGGGATGGTGTGGTGGAAGCGGTGACGCAAGCCACGCTGTCAGCACAAACCTCCGGGCGTGTCGCCGAACTATTGGTCGATGTGAACGATTCGGTGACCGCAGGCCAAGTGTTGGCGCGCTTCAGCAATGTTGAACAGCGCTCGGGACAAAACCGCGCCCGGGCTGGATTGAATGCGGCGCAGGCGCAACTCATCGAGGCCGAGGCCGACTATAAACGTATGACCGAGATATACGGCAAACGCCTTATTTCTAAGGCCCAATACGATCAATCGCTGGCAAGGCGCGACGCCGCGCGGGCAATGCTGGCGGCGGCAAGGGCGCAGCTAAACGAGTCCGCGCAGCAGCTCGACTACACGGTGGTCCGCGCGCCGTTCACCGGTGTAATTGGCCACCGACATGTGGAAGCTGGTGAAACCGTCGCACCTGGACAAGCGATTTTCAGCATGAACTCGCCCGGGCAATTGCGTGTGCGCTTAAGTCTGCCGCAAGCAGAGGCTGGCGTGCTCGAGCAAGACCAGACTGCAAAGATTTTTCTCGACAGTGGGCAGGAGATTGCCGTTGAAAGCATTGTGGTATTCCCTGATGCCGATCCGGACACCCATACCGTGACCGTGCGCTTGACTCTGCCTGCTGCAATTGTCGGCATGAAGCCCGGTATGACGGTAAAAGCCGTGCTTCCTGCCGCCGGAGAGCAGGGTTTATTGATTCCATTGAGCACACTGGTACAGCGCAGCGAAGTGACGTCAGTCTATGTGGTTGCGCTAAACAGTATCCGTCTGCGCCAAATCCGCCTCGGAAATCGCTTGGGAAATCAAGTTCAGGTCTTGTCCGGTTTGCGAGCGGGTGAAAGCATCGCTGCTGATCCTCTGGCGGCAAATATTCGCCTCTCAGAACAACAGGCAAGTAAATAAAATGAGCGAGCCAAGCCTGGGATTTTCTGGCTGGATTGCACGCGCGTTCCAGAACAATCCGTTGACACCCATTCTCGCGATTGCAGGTTTGTTGCTTGGTCTCGTCGCGGTAATGATTACGCCACGCGAAGAAGAGCCGCAAATCGATGTCACGATGGCCAACGTGTTTGTGCCATTTCCCGGGTCGTCGGCGCACGATGTCGAGGACATGGTGGCGTTTCCGTTTGAGCAGATTCTCTCGGAAGTCGAGGGCGTTAAGCATGTGTATTCAATCAGTCGCCCTGGCATGGCGGTGTTCACGGTGGAATTTGTAGTCGGCGTGCCACGTCAGGACGCGATAGTCCGGCTTTACAACCAGGTTTATTCTAATGCCGATTGGGCTCCGGCAAATCTTGGTGTGGGCCAGCCGTTGGTTAGACCTATGGGCATCGATGATGTGCCGGTCATGAGCGTGACCCTGTGGACCGACGACCCGCAGCGCGGTGGCGTTGAACTGGCACAGACCGCACATATGCTCGAAGTCGAATTAAAGCGGGTACCCGGCACGCGCGATGTGTACACGATCGGTGCGCCTGATCGCGCCGCACTGGTAGAAGTTGATGCAACAGCCTTGTCTGCCTACGGGCTTACCCTTAAAGACATCAGCCAATCATTATTGGCGGCCAATCTGGTGCGCCAAGCCGGCGAGCGCGTTGATCAACAGGTCGTCCCTGTGACTGCTGGGCGCTTTTTGGCCAATCGCGAGCAAATCGCCGGTGTCGTCATTGGCATCCACGATTCCAACGCGGTTTATCTATCGGACGTGGCGAAAATTACTGACGCGGCCGATTCACCCACGCGCTATGCCTGGCATGGCGCACCAATTAACAGCACCGAAAGACCGAAAGCGGGTATCGCGCCCGCCGTTACCATCGCAATTGCCAAAAAGCCCGGCGCCAACGCTGCGGATATCACCACAGCCATTGCCGAGCGCTTGCAAGCCCTTAAAGGTCGCGTCATTCCTGAAGGGATTGAGGTCTCGATCACGCGCGACTATGGACAAACTGCGAGCGACAAGGCGCAAAAGTTAATCCAGAAGCTTGCCTTTGCCACGATGTCAGTCGTGTTGCTGGTGCTTTTCACCTTGGGCTGGCGCGAAGCGATTGTGGTTGGCGCGGCTGTTGTTATTACCTTGGCCTTGACTTTGTTTGCGTCTTGGGCAATGGGCTTTACGCTCAATCGCGTTTCACTATTTGCGCTGATTTTTTCGATTGGCATTCTGGTTGACGATGCCATTGTCGTGGTCGAAAACATCCATCGCCATATGCAGCGAGAAGGCAAAACGTTACTCGAAGCGATTCCACTGGCTGTCGATGAAGTCGGCGGTCCTACCATTCTGGCGACCTTCGCGGTGATTGCCGCGCTGATGCCGATGGCCTTTGTCAGCGGCCTGATGGGGCCGTATATGCGGCCCATTCCGATCAATGCGAGCGTCGGTATGCTGCTGTCACTCGGTGTGGCTCTGGTGGTCACGCCCTGGTTGTCGTACAAATTATTAGCCGGCCATCTTGGGCATCAGGGTGATGAAGCGGCGGTCGCTGCAACGGCGAAAAATTCAAAGACAAAACGCCTGTTTGAGCACGTGATGAACCCGTTCTTGCTCAGCAAATCAGCCGCTCGCAATCGCCGCTTATTGTTGATCGGCATCATCATCACGCTGGTTTTGTCGGCGAGTTTGGCCGCGGTGCAGCTGGTCGTGCTGAAAATGTTGCCATTCGACAATAAATCTGAATTTCAGGTCATTGTTGATTTACCCGAAGGTCGCACGCTCGAAGATACCCAGCGCGTTCTGATTGAGCTTGCGAGTGAACTAGAGCAAGTGCCCGAAGTGCTCGATTACCAGGGCTATGCCGGGACTGCAGCGCCGGTAAACTTTAACGGGCTGGTACGGCAATACTATTTGCGCAGCGGGGCCAATGTCGGTGACTTGCAGGTCAATTTAGTCGACAAGCATAAGCGCACTCGCCATAGCCATGAAATCGCTGCGGCCTTGCGACCAAAATTGAATGCGCTCGGCGAACAACTCGGTGCTTCGGTCAAGGTCGTGGAAGTACCACCCGGTCCACCGGTATTGTCGCCACTGGTCGCCGAGATTTACGGACCAGACTATGCAACCAGCAGAATCATTGCGCGTGAACTGGAAGCGCGCATCAAAAAAACACCCGGTCTGGTCGATGTCGACAGCACGGTCGAAGCCGATTCTCCGCGCGATGTCATCAGCGTTGACCGTGATCGTGCCGCGAGTCTTGGGATTTCGCAGGCAAGCATTGTCGAGGCGATCAGCGCCGGGCTTTCCGGAAGTAACGTTACCTACTTGCGCGATGGCGCGTCCAAGTACCCAGTGCCAATTCGTCTGCGCCTGCCAGCGGGTGATCAGGCTTCCTTGCAAGCACTATTGAACCTGCACGTTCGATCCGCCAGTGGAAAGCTGGTGCCCATCTCAGGGTTGGTAAAAGTGGAGCAATCCGCTTGGGATGGCAGTATTTACCACAAGGATTTGTTGCCGGTGGTCTATGTCACCGGTGATGAATCGAGCAAAGTTGATAGCCCGCTCTACGGGATGTTTGATGTCGTGGGTCAAGTCTCTGAGAATAAAATAGACGGATTTTCGATCCAGCAATATTTCTTCAATCAGCCAACCGACACCGGGCAGTTTGCGATCAAGTGGGACGGCGAGTGGCAAATTACCTTTGAAACCTTCCGCGATATGGGCTTGGCCTATTCAGCCGGCTTAGTGCTGATTTATCTGTTGGTGCTCGGGCAATTCCGCAGCTATTTGATTCCACTCATTATCATGGCCCCGATTCCGCTCACCGTGATTGGCGTGATGCCCGGCCATGCGATGCTGGGTGCGCAATTCACTGCGACTTCAATGATTGGCATGATCGCATTGGCCGGGATCATTGTTCGCAATTCGATTTTGCTGGTTGATTTTATAAAGCAAGCCGTTCAAGACGGCGCGGCGCTCGAACGAGCGGTAATTGACGCCTGTGCTGTTCGCGCGCAGCCCATCGTGCTGACCGGTTTGGCCGCGATGCTGGGCGCGTTTTTTATCTTGGATGATCCGATTTTCAACGGCCTCGCGGTGTCCCTGATCTTTGGCATTCTGGTGTCGACGGTGCTAACCCTCGTCGTCATTCCGCTGCTCTACTACGTGGTGTTGGAGCGGGAGAGCAGAAAGGGCCTGCAGCCCCGAGTGTTCAGCTAGGAGCAGGCGATCTGGCCGCAGGAGCTAGTTGCGGACGCCGGACTTCAAGGGGTTAGTGAAGCACAAAATTACTTCTCAATCATTCATTTTTCCACGAAAGCGCGTTCGAAAACATAATGACCAGGGGTGCCGATTCTAGGCGCTGCATGAAAACCACGGACGTCCAGAATCTCTCGAAAATCAGCCAACATTTGCGGGCTGCCGCAGATCATCGCGCGATCGGTTTCAGCATTGAGTTCCGGCAAACCCAGATCACGCATTATTTGGCCGTTGGCCATCAATTCGGTAACACGGCCTTGGTGCACGAAAGGTTCACGGCTCACTACGGGGTAGTACAGTAATTTCCGGGAAATTACTTCACCCAGATAAGCATGCTTTGGAAGTTCTTTTTGAATGTAATCGGCATAAGCCAAATCTTGGGCATGGCGCACACCATGGGTTAACACCACACGCTCAAAGCGCTCATAGGTTTCCGGGTCTTTAATAATGCTGAGAAACGGAGCTAACCCGGTTCCCGTGCTGAGCAAGTAGAGAGTCTTGCCGGGCAGTAAATCCGAGATCAGCAAGGTTCCCGTGGGTTTTCGGCTCAATAAGATCGTATCGCCCTGTTTTATGTGCTGCAGACGCGACGTCAATGGGCCATTGGCCACTTTAATGCTGAAAAACTCCAGCTGCTCCTCCCAATTGGCACTGGCGATCGAATACGCCCGCATTAACGGCCTGCCATTGACTTCGAGCCCAATCATCACGAACTGGCCGTTGTCAAAACGAAAGCCAACATCACGGGCGGTGGTGAAACTGAAATAGCTGTCGGTCCAGTGACGGACATCTAGTACGGTTTCGGTAATAAACGCAGATGCCATTTGATTTAAGTAATTTTTATCAGCCTATTGTCTCATTGCTTTGGCCAGATACAAGACTCAAGCGGTCGGCAACGCGCAGTACACTAAGCGATGGGCGCCGGCTGAAGAGTTTGAAGAAATTTGACCTAGCGAATCGTGACGCATTGACCTGTGTCGGACATCTATTTCTTGGACATTTCTTGTACATTCGTCGCTAGCCCGCAGCGCCATGATTGGCAGGCACGTGAGACCACAGTTCGTTAAAGATTTCGCAAACCAGCGACGCGGTTGTGACCTCAAGACGACCCTTTGTCTGGGAGCCTGCGGCCTCAAATTTTGGCCGGGTGCGCGATGCAGTTCAATGTGATCTTTCTTTTGATGGCGCTTGCGCTATTGGGTGGGTGTGCTTCGGCGCCGAAGAATGCCGTGGTTGGGATTGAGGCGCAGCAGGAGTTGTCCTCCTTGCGCAATGACCGGTCGCAGCGGGTGGACCAATACTTGGATGCCCCGCGTGTTGCGCGAGCGCGCTCGGTGCGGTTGCCGGAAGTGATGGTGGCTCCCGGCGCGCTGGATGCGGGCGTGACTGCCACACAGGGCGCGTTGGTTGCCAATCGCGCGGGGCGTGAGCTTTGCGGCAATTTGAGCAAGTACTTTTCGGTGCGCAAGCGCAAAGCCGATTTGCACCTGCAAATCGTGTTGACGCAGATTCGGGCTACGTCGGCGGGCGCTTCGGGCGCATCAGCGCTGATTGGACTCGCGGTTCCGGGGCCGTTCAGGCTGCCAGCAGGCTTGGGCGGGCTGAGCGCTGAGGCAAGTGCGGCGAGCGCGGATGGCACACAGCGGCTGCTGACACGCTGGTCGAAGGGCGCCAATCCGATTTTGGATGACGCGCGCATTTCGAGTATTGGCGATGCCTATCAATTGGCCGACACTTTTGCCGACTCGTTCGCGCGGACACTGATTCAGCCGACTGACGCGCACAAAAAAAAGCCGCGCGTGCGGCTAGCGTCGGATTTAATCACTCGTAATCAGCAGCGTTGTGACGCGCGGTTTGGCCGCGCCAGTTTGGCGGGCCGCGGCGCTTCGTTGATTTTACCGCTCGCGCCTGAAGCGATTGACGCGGGCGCGCCTGTAGTGCGGGAAGTGAAGTAGGCGAACGACGCAGCAAAAATAACCTTCAGGGTGGCGCACGGAAGGTCTTCAAACTTCTGGTGACAAATTTCCAAATTTCCAAATTTCTGGACACCCAATTTTCTGCAATTTTCTGGACACCCATCAAAGCGCGGCCCTCCTAGACCAATCATTGTGCGCATTACCTGATACACATCTAACTTGCCCAAGCCTCCGGTCTCAGCCGTTAATCCTGACCGATAAGTTCATGAAGCCTAACGTTTGGCATTAGGGCCGCGCCGGAATGAGCGCACGAATTGCCTGCTCGTCGGGCAGCGACTTGACGTGCCAACGAACAAGCTTGATGCCAGCGGCATTGGTTGCCTTGCCCTTCTTTCGGTCGGTATCCGCTCGCGCGACAGCCTCATGGGACTTTTCATCAAGCTCGATCGCGAACAGAACGGTTGAGTCCTTTGAGCAAACGACGAAATCGTAGCTAAGCCGGTTGATGCGATTGTTCCATTTGCGGAAATTGAAGCCCTTCTTCACTCCGAGGACGCGAGACACTTGGACTTGGGTCAGAACAATGTGTTCGGGAAGCGCCTTAACCATTCGGTGGTACAAGACCTGCTCCGGCGTAGAGAGAGGCTTTTTTGCGTAGAAGGGCCATGCGTCCTCCTGCATTCCTTTGCCTGACCTCTTTCGCAATACCGCCGCAGCCAGTATGGCCACGACCACGACTACGACCACAAGCGCAACAACAACGAGAGGTAAAGTCTTCAATGAGCGTCTTTAAGATGAACAAGGGACCTAACCACAATTGGAACACAAGTCGCCAATGCCGAAGCGTTCACGGTCGTAACAAACAGCGATAATCCTTGAGCTCAAGCATGCAGCTGCACTAGGCTTACCAAGTCCGGTCGCAGCGCTGCCAGTCCACGGTCAAAGCTGACCAGACGGGCGTTCTAGAACGGGCCAAATCCGGGACACCCATCAAATTTGGGGACGGCAAATCCGGGACGCCGGCAGCAAATCGGGGCCAAATCCGGGACACCCATCAAATCTCAGGGGACTAATCCGGGAAGGACTAATCCGGGACATTCATCAAATCCGGGGCCAAATCCGGGAGGGCCAAATCCGGGACACCCATCAAATCCCCAAATCCGGGACACCCATCAAATCCGGCGGGACTAACCCGGGAGGGACTAATCCGGGACACCCATTAAATCTCGGCAAACCGGGACTCGGCAAACCCGGGACACCTCGCAAATCTCCGTTCGAATTTCGGCACGCGAATCCGGGACGAAAACCGGGACAGCGGACGAAAACCGAGCGTCAAGCGTAGGTCGTTGGATTTCGGCGAGAATGCAGCGGGTTTCCGCTGCTGACAACATGAGTCAGCGCCACTGCAGGGCTGACTGTCGCTGACTACCTTCGCGCGACATTGCTGCTTTTCGTGCGATTAATCCGGCGCTATCTGAGCAAATGATGACAGCTCATCGATATTTCCGAGACAGGTGTCAACTCCCTTTTGGTTGTTGGGCCCCGGGGTCTACCCCGCTCGTTACCTCGCGCTTTTGATGGCTATCCAGGTCTGCCTCCAGATCTGCACCGGTCCAGGTTCGCCTCGGCTGTCCCGGTTTACGCCACCAAACTGCGGTCATGACCTATCCTCGCTCACAGCTCGTGTCCCGGTTTGCGCCGTTTGATGGCTGTCCCGGTTTACGCCAGCTTGGTCCTGGCGCACTGGGTGTCCAAGAATTTCCGCCCTTTTGGTTGTT
>Ga0209181_10012554_pt1 | contig 10703 bp, 10 predicted proteins | sample MAT05_FD_187208 | JGI IMG/M metagenome (GOLD analysis project Ga0209181, IMG submission 187208) | Freshwater microbial communities from Lake Fryxell liftoff mats and glacier meltwater in Antarctica - MAT-05 (SPAdes) (version 2) | ecosystem: Environmental > Aquatic > Freshwater > Ice > Liftoff...
GGTGCTTGTGGTCTGCGGCGAAGACGACCTGCTCACCCCGCCGGAACTCTCACGCGAGATCGCGGCGGCGGTGCCGCGATCCCAGCTGCTGCTGCTGCCGCGCTGCGGCCACCTGCTCACCTGGGAGCAGCCCGCGGCCGTCAATGCGGCGTTGCTGGACTGGCTGGCCCGGCTGCCGTCGTCGGGTTGATCGTCGGGTTGGTCGTTGGGTTTACCGCAGGGGTCGGCGTCACCCCGCGGTTCGAACCAGCCACCAGGTCGAAGCGCAGCAGCCGGCACTCCAGCGGCCCGTTCCACAGCGGCACCCGGCGGCTTTCCTTGAGCCGCATCATCGATGGCAGCTTGGGGTCGGGGCTGAGCAACCAGGCGGTCCAGCCGGCGTAGTGGCGCTTCCAGTGCGCGGCCAGCGCAGCGTGGAACTCGGCCGCCGAGCTGGCACCTTCGAAGCTTTCGCGGCCTGCGTCGTGCGCCGGCGCTGCGCGCCGCCGATCAACCACGGAACCGCGGCCCTTCGGCGCGATGCGTTCTCCATACGGCGGGTTGAGCATCATCGTGCCGCGCGCGGCCGGCGGCAGGCGCTGCAGCGCATCGGCGGTCTTGAACTCGATCACCGCGCCGACGCCGGCCCGCTCGGCGTTGCGGGTGGCGAAATCGGTCATGCGAAAGCTGACGTCGCCGGCAAAGATCGGCACCTCGCTGGCGTGCACCTGCTCGCGCGCGGCCTGCTGCAGGTCGCGCCAGGCCGGAAGCTGGCTGCGGAAGGCCACCAGCCGCTCGAAGGCAAAGTGCCGCGCCTGCCCGGGCGGGATGCCGCAGGCCAGTTGCGCCGCCTCGATGGCGATGGTGCCCGCGCCGCAGCAGGGGTCGAGCAGCGGGCCGTCCTCGGCGCGGCCCTGCCAGCCGGCGGCGGCCAGCATCGCCGCGGCCAGGGTTTCCTTCAGCGGCGCCTCGCCCTTGCCGGCCTTGACATCACGCCAGCCGCGCTTGAACAGCGCCTCGCCCGAAGTGTCGACATAAAGCGAGGCCTGCTCGGCGCCCAGGTACAGCACCAGCGGCAGATCGGGGTGGTGCGTATCGACGTCGGGGCGTGCACCGAGTTCTGCGCGCAGCCGGTCGCACACGGCATCCTTCACGCGCAGCGCGGCAAAGTTCAGGCTGCGCAGCGGCGACTGCTGCGCATGCACGTCCACCCGCAGCGTCTGCTGCGGCGTGATCCAGTCGGCCCACGGCACCTGCCGCGCCAGTTCGTAGAGGTCGTCCTCGTGATGGTAGGAGCCCTGCGTCAGCGGCCACAGCACACGCTGGGCCAGCCGGCTGTGCAGGTTGAGCTGCATCACCGTGTGCTCGTCGCCTTCGACGGTCACGCCGCCGCGGCCGGCTTCGGCCGGGCATGCACACAGACGCTGCACTTCGGCCGCCAACAGCGCCTCGGTGCCGGCGGCGGCCGGCAGCCACAGCGCGACCTTGCGCGTCACATCGTCCTGCGTTGCGAGGCCGGCGCGATGCGCATGCCCTCGCGGTACTTGGCCACCGTGCGCCGTGCCACCTGGATGCCCTGCTCTTCGAGCATCTTGCTCAGCTGGCTGTCGGACAGCGGCTTGCCCGCGTCCTCGGCCTCCACCAGCTGCTGGATCAGCGCGCGCACCGCCGTGCTCGAGGCGTTGCCGCCGGCGTCGGTGTTCAGCGAGCTGCCGAAGAAGTACTTCAGCTCGAAGGTGCCGTAAGACGTGGACATGTATTTGGCGGTGGTCACGCGCGAGATCGTGCTTTCGTGCAGGCCCAGCTCGTCGGCGATCTCGCGCAGCACCAGCGGCTTCATCGCGATGTCGCCGTGCTGGAAGAAGCCCCTCTGGCGCTCGACGATGGCCTTGCTCACACGCAGGATGGTGTCGAAGCGCTGCTGGATGTTCTTCATGAACCAGCGCGCCTCCTGCAGCCTCGACGACATGCCGCCGGCGGCGCCGTTGCGCTGGCCCTTGACCAGTTGCGCGTACAGGTCGTTGATGCGCAGCTTGGGCATCACGTCGGGGTTCAGCATCACCTTCAGCGCGCGCCCGCTGCGCACCACGATGACGTCGGGCACGACGATGTTGGATTCGGCATCGGCGAAGGGCCGCGCCGGCTTGGGCTCGCAGGCGACGATCAGCGCCTGCGCCTGGCGCACCAGGTCTTCGCTGGCGCCGGTGGCAGCGGCGAGCTTCTTCATGTCACGCCGTGCCAGCAGCTCGAGGTGCTGCTCGCAGATCGCCATCGCCACCGGCCGCGCCTCGCACGGCGGGCGCGAACGCAGCTGCAGCACCAGGCACTCGGCCAGCGAGCGCGCGCCCACGCCCGGCGGGTCGAGCTGCTGCAGCCAGCGCAGCGCGAACTGCAACTGCTCCATCAGCTCTTCGCGCGCGTCGTCGTCTTCGACACCCAGCATCGCGGCCAGCCGCTCGGCGATCTCTTCCAGCGGGTCGGCCAGATAGCCGTCGCCGTCCAGCGACTCGATCAGCACCTGCAGTGCCGCCTGGTCGCCTGGCGTCAGGCGCTGCCCCGCCAGTTGCCCGCGCAGGTGCTCGCTCAACGTGGCCGAGCTGGCGCGCCGCGACGACGATTCGAAATCATCGCCCTCGCTGTCGGCGCCGTTGCCGGACATCGGCGACTCGCGGATGCCGTCGAAGTCGTCACCTTCGGTGCCGTTTTCCCAGTCGTCGCGCAGCGGGGTGCCGAACTCATCGGCTCGCAGCTCGCCCAGGCCCTCGCTCTCGCCGGGGCCCGCGCCTTCGCCGTCGCCGCCGTCGAGCGCCTCGCGCTCGGCGGCGTTGGCGCGGTCGAGCGCCGGCGGGGCTTCGGGCAGGCCGGCGAATTCGTCCTCGGGCTCGAGGAAGGGGTTCTGCTCGAGCATCTGGTCGACTTCCTGCTGCAGCTCGAGCGTCGACAACTGCAGCAGACGGATCGACTGCTGCAGCTGCGGCGTCAACGCCAGATGCTGCGACAGGCGGACCTGGAGTGAGGGCTTCATCACCCGGTGTTCCCCGGGCCCGCGCAGCCGCGCAAGGGAAAGTGCCGCGCCGCCATCACATGCGGAAGTTCTCGCCGAGGTACACCTTGCGCACCTCGGCGTTGGCCACGATGTCCTGCGGCGTGCCCTCGGCCAGCACGCGGCCCTCGCTGATGATGTAGGCGCGGTCGCAGATGCCCAGCGTCTCGCGCACGTTGTGGTCGGTGATCAGCACACCGATGCCGCGCTGTTTGAGAAAACCGATGATGCGCTGGATCTCGATCACCGCGATCGGGTCGACGCCGGCGAAGGGCTCGTCGAGCAGGATGAAGCGCGGGTTGGTCGCCAGCGCGCGCGCGATCTCCACCCGGCGGCGCTCACCGCCCGACAGCGCCGGGGCGGGCGAGTCGCGCAGCTTGGCGATGCCCAGCTCCTGCAGCAGCTGTTCGAGCGTGGCTTGCAGCACGTCCTTCTTCAGCGCCCGGCCGTCGGCGCCATGCTGCAGCTCGAGCACGGCGCGGATGTTCTCCTCTACCGTCAGCTTGCGGAAGATCGAGGCCTCTTGCGGCAGGTAAGACAGGCCCAGCCGCGCGCGCTGGTGGATCGGCAGCGACTGCACCGCCAGACCGTCGATGTGGATCGTGCCGGCATCGGCGCGCACCAGCCCGACGACCATGTAGAAAGTGGTGGTCTTGCCCGCGCCGTTGGGGCCGAGCAGGCCGACCACCTCGCCGGCCGCCACCGACAGGTGCACATCGCCGACCACCGTGCGCGCGCCATAGCGCTTTTGCAGCCCATCGGCCTCCAGCCGGCTGACCGTGCGCGCGTCCAAGGCTACTTGCCCTCGCGCGGGGCGAGCACGGCGCGCACGCGGCCGCCCGGCTGCGCGGCGGTGCCGCCGGCCGCGCTGCTGCCCTGCACACTGAAAACTTCGGCGTTGCGGTCCCAGGTGATCAGCGCGCCGGTGATCTCGTCGGCCACCACGGTGCCGCGCAGACGGCGCACCGAACCGTTGCCGATGAAACGCAGCGTTTCGGTGCGGCTGTCGAGCTCGATGCGGTCGGCCTTTCCTTCCAGCGTCTCGTCCACGCCCTCACGCTTCTGACGAAAGCTGGCCGGCTGTCCAGGGCTGCCGACGGCGCTGGCGGCGCGGAAGCCATCGGGCAGATCGCGGATCTCCACCCGCTCGGCGCGAATGGTCATCGTGCCCTGCTGGATCAGCACGTTGCCGTTGAAGACCACCACCTGGCGTTGCAGGTCCACGGTGCCGGGCTTGTCGGCCTCGATCACCATCGGCTTGCTGCGGTCAGCGCGTTCGGCTGTGGCGGGCAGCGCCAGCGATGCGGCGGCCAGCACCACCAAAGTGGTGCAAAGTGAACGAAGGCGCGGCGTCATAGATTCGGCATGAAACTTGCAGTTGATTCTAGCCACAAGTCTTCGCCGTGTGGATCGCGAGCGCGCCACCGTGCAGGCTGCCGCCGTGACCGACGCCACGGCGGTGCGCCGGAGAAAGCCGCCTCAGGTCTGGCGGACGCGGGCGAGCAGGAACTCGGCGACCGCCAGCGCGCGTTCGTGGCTGCCGGCCAGCGCCGCGGAGGTGAAGAAGCGGCCCTGGATGCCCAGCGCCGGCACGCCGTCGATGCGGTAGGCATCGGTCAGCTGGCGCGCGCGCGTGGCCTTGGTGTTGACGCCGAAAGAACGGAAGGAATCGGTGAACTTGGCGGCGTCCACGCCGTTGGCGCCGACGAAAGCCACCATCTCGGCTTCGGTGTTCAGGCGCCGGTTCTGCACGTGGATGGCGGCGAAGATGCGCCGGTGCAGGGTTTCGAGCTGGCCCATCTCCTCCAGCGCGTAGAAGAGTTTCTGGCCCAGCTGATGGCGCGCGGTGAAACCCACCGGCACGCGGCGCAGCGAGACATCGGCCGGCAGCCGCTTTCCCCAGGCGTCGAGCAGCGGCTCGAAAGCGTTGCAGTGCGGGCACTCGTACCAGAAGAACTCGACCACCTCGATCTTCTTGTCCGGTGAGGGCAGGCTCACCGGCGCCGGCTGCTGAAGACGCACGAAGTGCGTGCCCTCGACCGGGCTGCCGCCCTGCGCACGGGCGGTGTTGGCGCCTGCGGCCAAGCCCAGCCCGGCGGCCAGGTGGAGAGAAAAGTCACGCCGTTTCATGGTGGATGTCCTGTGGATGTTTCGATGCGGATTCAGGGATGGACTGTTGCAGCGTGCTGCAGGTTCCGTGGCGCGGGCGTGCGCCTGCTCGGGCCCGCTCAGGGCCGCTCAGGGCCGCTCGATGCGGACCAGCTGGCCCTCGACGCCGGCCGCCTGCAGCTTGGCTTGCGTGGCGTCGGCGTCGGCGCGGACGTCGAAGGGCCCCACGCGCACGCGGTAGATCGTGCGGCCCGACTGCTCGCGCTCGCTGACACGGGCCTCCAGACCCACGATCGCCAGCCTGGCGCGCTGGGCGTCGGCCTCTTCGGGGCGGCTGTAGGCACCGGCCTGCACCAGATAGACGAAGGGGTCGGCGGTGCTCTTCGCCGGGCGCGCCGGGGCCGAGGCCGCGGGCGGCGCGGCGGCTGGCGCCGCTTCGGCCGCTTGGGCCGCTTGGGCCGCTGCCGGCTGGCCGGAGAGGATTGCCGCCGGGTCACGCGCCGCCCGCGCGGGGGCCGCGGCGTCGGGCGCGGACGCCGGTGCCGGCGCCGGCACCGAGGCAGAGGCCGAGGCCGGCCGCGGCGGCTGCTTGGGCGCAAGAGGGGCGTTCGGGTCCCAGCCCTTGTTGCGCGTGGCCTCGGCGCTGTCTTGCTCGGCAGTGCGATGCGGCACCTTGTCGACGAAGGGCACCGGTGCCTTCGTGATGTACACCGCCACGCCCAGCGCCAGCGCCAGACCGAGCAGCAGGCCGACGATCAGTCCGATCGCGAAGCCGCCGCGCTCGCCCTTGCGCAGCGCCTTCATGTGGGCTCCTCGGCCGCGGCGCGGCTCATGGTCTGCGGCGCCGACACGCCGATCAGCGCCAGCGCGTTGGCCAGCACCTGCCGGGTGGCCGACAGCAGCGCCATGCGCGCGCGCGCCAAAGCGGGGTCGTCGGCCAGGAAGCGCTCGGCGGCGTACCAGCCGTGCAGCAGTGCGGCCACGTCGCGCAGGTAGAAAGCGACGTCGTGCGGCGCGAGTTCGGCCGCGGCGCGGGTCAGCATCGCCGGGTAGTCGGCCAGCTTGAGCATCAGCGCGTGCTCGGTCGCAGCACCCAGCAGCGACAGGTCGGCGCGGCCGAGCGCGCTCGCGTCGCCGCCGCGCTCGGCGTACTGGCGCAGCACCGAGCAGATGCGCGCGTGGGCGTACTGCACATAGAAGACCGGGTTCTCGTCGTTCTGCTGCAGTGCCAGATCGATATCGAAGTTGAACTCGGTGTCGGCCTTGCGGCTGATCAGGAAGAAGCGCACCGCATCGCGGCTGGTCCATTCGATCAGATCGCGCAGCGTGACGTAATCGCCGGCGCGCTTGGAGATCTTCACCTCCTGGCCGCCGCGCATCACGGTGATCATCTTGTAGAGCGCGTAGTCCGGATAGCCGGCCGGGATGCCCGCGCCCACCGCCTGCAGCCCGGCACGCACGCGGGCCACCGTGCCGTGGTGGTCCGTGCCCTGCACGTTGATGACCTTGACGAAGCCGCGCTCGAACTTGGCCACGTGGTAGGCCACGTCGGGCACGAAGTAGGTGAACGTGCCGTCGGACTTGCGCATCACGCGGTCCTTGTCGTCGCCGTGGGCAGTGGTGCGCAGCCACAGCGCGCCGCCCTCTTCGTAGGTCTGCCCGCTCGCCACCATGCGGCGCACGGTGTCTTCCACACGGCCGTCGGTGTACAGGCTGCTCTCGAGGTAGTAGTGGTCGAACTGCACGCCGAAGGCCCGCAGGTCCAGATCCTGCTCATGGCGCAGGTAGGCGACGGCAAACTGGCCGATGCCGGCCAGGTCGTCCACGTCGCCGCTGGCCGTGAACTGGCGGTCGTCGGCGCTGACCGTCTTGCCAGCAGCGAAGTCGGCGGCGATGTCGGCGATGTAGTCGCCGTTGTAGGCCGCCTCGGGCCAGCCCGCGCCGCCGGGCACCAGCCCCTCGAGCCGCGCCTGCGTGCTGATGGCCAGGGTCTGGATCTGCACGCCGGCGTCGTTGTAATAGAACTCGCGCTGCACCTGCCAGCCCTGGGTGGCGAGCAGGTTGCACAGGCTGTCGCCGAGTGCCGCGTTGCGGCCATGCCCGACGTGCAACGGGCCGGTCGGGTTGGCGGAGACAAACTCCACCATCAGCCGCTGCCCGTTCGGCGGCTGGCGGCCGAACGCCTCGCCTGCGGCCAGGATCTCGCCGACCACCGCCTGCAGCGCGGCCGGCACCAGCCGCAGGTTGATGAAGCCCGGGCCGGCGATTTCCAGCGACTTCACCCAGCGCTGCACTGCGGGCTGGCGGCCGAGGCTCTCGACCAGCGCCTGCGCCAGTTCACGCGGGTTCTTCTTCAGCGGCCGCGCCAGTTGCATCGAGCAGGTGACGGCCAGGTCGCCGTGCGACGCCTGCTTGGGCGACTCGAACAGCGGCGCCACCCCACTGGCCGGCGCCACCTCGTCGAGCGCCGTGGCGAGCGCTTGCAACAACGCTTGTTTGACCTGGATCATCGATCGATTCTACTTTTCGGAGTGCTGCAGCATCGGGCCCGACCATGTCCGCCCTGCCTGCGCAACTCGCCCCCGCCGATCCGTCGAACCCCGAGCTGCCGGCACGCATCGGGCGCTACCGGGTGCTCGACCGGCTGGGCGAGGGCGCCACCAGCGAGGTCTTCCTCGCCCACGACGACTTCCACCAGCGCCAGGTGGCGATCAAGCGCGTGCACCTGCGCGCGGCGCCGGATTCGCGCGAAGGCCGCTTCGAGGCGCGCTTCTTTGCCGCCGAAGCCGCGCTGGTCGGCCGGCTGCACCACCCGAACGTGGTGCAGATCCTCGACGCGGTCGAAGACCCGCTGGCGCCTTACCTGGTGATGGAGTTCGTCGACGGCCCGACGCTGCGCCGCTTTTGTCGCGCCGACGCCCTGCTGCCGCTCGACCAGGTGGTCGAGATCGGCTTCAAGTGCGCGATGGCGCTGGGCTACGTCTGGCGACTGGGGTTGATCCACCGCGACGTGAAGCCGGCCAATCTGCTGGCCGTGATGCACGGCGACCAGGTGGTGGACGTCAAGGTGTCCGACTTCGGCAGCGTGCTCAACCTGGGCTCGGACCGCACGCAGATCTACCGTGTCGGCTCGCTGGCCTACATGTCGCCCGAGCAGCTCAACGGCGACACGCTGGACTGCCGCGCCGACATCTTCTCGCTGTCGGCCGTGCTGTACCACCTGATCGGCGGCCGGCCGCCCTTCGACGCCCAGCAGCAGGCGGCCATCATGCAGCAGATCTTTCACGCCACACCGCCGCCGCTGGCCTCGCTGCGCGACGGCGTGCCGCCAGCGCTGCAGGCGCTGATCGAGGCGGGCCTGGGCAAGAGCCGCGAGGATCGGCCGGCCGACTGGGACAGCTTCGCCAAGGCGCTGTCGTCGCTGGTCTCCAGCGGCGCCTTGCCGCGCGCCAGCGTGCAGGGCGTGCAGGACTCCGAGCGCTTCACGCTGCTGCGCTCGCTCGAGTTCTTCGAAGGCTTCGGCGACGTCGAGCTGTGGGAGGTGGTGCATCGCGCGCGCTGGCGGCGCTTCGACTTCGGCGACGCGCTGTACCGCCGTGGTGAGCTGGGCAACAGCTTTCACATCATCGCGCAGGGCCTGGTCGATGTGTACCGGGAAGGTCAGCGGGTGGCGCAGCTGGGCACCGGCACCTCGGTCGGCGAGATGGCCTATCTGGCGCCCAACCCCGAGCTGCGTTCACACAGCGCCGACGTGCTGGTGGCGCAGCCGACGACCACCGTATCCTTCACGCCCGAGGCGCTGATGCAGCTGTCGCTGGGCACGCAGCGGCTGTTCGACGCCGCGTTCATCAAGGTGCTGGTGCGCCGGCTGCACGCCGCGCACGAGTCGCTGCACCACCCGCGGCGCATCCTCTAGCCCACCCTGTCAGCCACGCGGGCTTCTCGCGCGTTGTTCGCCTGTCGACGGCCACCACGTTGGGTGGATGCGCCGCACCACGACGAGGAGACCCCCCATGAAGACGATCATCACCGCCGCCCTGCTGTCGCTGGGCCTGCTCGCCGGCACCGCCCACGCCGCCGAGCCCAGCGCGCAGCAGAGCAAGATGGCCACCTGCAACAAGGACGCGGGCGAGAAGAAGGGCGATGAGCGCAAGGCCTTCATGAAGGATTGCCTGTCGGCGAAGCCCGCGACGCAGCAGTCGAAGATGACCACCTGCAACAAGGACGCGGGCGAGAAGAAGGGCGACGAGCGCAAGGCCTTCATGAAGGAATGCCTGTCGGCGAAGAAGCCGGCGGCCTGAACGCCGCGCTGCGGCAGTAGAGGTCAGGCGCCGGCGGCCTGGCGCCAGTACGCCGGGTCGCCGTAGCTGTGCTTCAGGAAGTCGATCCACAGCCGCACGCGCAGCGGCAGGTGCTTGGCATGCGGGAAGACGGCGAAGATGCCGTTCGGCGGTGCGGCAAATTCAGCCAGCACCACCTGCAGCCGTCCCGCGGAGACGTCCTGCGCCACCTCCCAGGTGCTGCGCCAGGCGATGCCCAGGCCGCGCAGGCACCACTGGTGCAGCACCTGGCCGTCGCTGCAGTCGACGCGGCCGCTGGGCCGCAGATGCGTCAATCCGCCATCGACGACGAAGGCCCAGCCGCGCGTCTGGCTGGCGTCGGATGACAGCGTCAGGCACTGGTGGCGCATCAGTTCGGCCGGCGTGGCCGGGGTGCCCGCGCGCTGCAGATATGCGGGCGCGGCGACGCACAGGCGCCGGTTGTCGGCCAGCCGCACGCTGATCAGGCTCGAGTCCGGCAGGTCGCCCACGCGCACGGCGCAGTCGAAGCCCTCGTTGACGATATCCACCACCCGGTCGCCCAGGTTCAGGCTCAGGCTCACCTCGGGGTGCTGGGCGATGAAACTGGGCACCAGCGGCGCCACGTGGCGGCGCCCGAAACCCGCCGGCGCGGTGACGCGCAGATGGCCGCTGGCCTTGACGCCGCCGGCACTCACACTGGCTTCTGCACTGGCGATATCCGCGAGCAAGCGCTGACAATCTTCGAGATAGGCGCTGCCCTCGTGGGTCAGCGTGATGCGTCGCGTGGTGCGCACCAGCAGCTTCACGCCCAGCCGCCCTTCAAGCGCGTCGATGCGCCGGCCGATCACCGCCGGCGCCACACCTTCGGCCTGCGCTGCCGCCGTCAGACTGCCGCGCGCGGCCACCGAGGCAAAGGATTCGATCTGCTTGAGTCGGTCCACGGCTTCCACTATGCACCAAACGCGCACAAATCCAAGGCGTTCCTTGTAGTTAATGCCGAACGGAAGATCGAATAGATTGCTTGCATGAATACACCCCTCACGCCCAGACGCGCCCTGCACCCGCCGCGGGCCGTGCTGTTCGACGCCTACGGCACGCTGTTCGATGTCTACAGCGTCGGCCTGCTGGCCGAGCAGCTGCATCCCGGCCACGGCGAGCGGCTGGCACAGCTGTGGCGCGACAAGCAGATCGACTACACGCGGATGCTGACGATGAGCGGGCGCTACCGCCCGTTCTGGGAACTCACCCGCGCCGGGCTGCAGTTCGCCGCG
>Ga0209181_10012555_pt1 | contig 10703 bp, 9 predicted proteins | sample MAT05_FD_187208 | JGI IMG/M metagenome (GOLD analysis project Ga0209181, IMG submission 187208) | Freshwater microbial communities from Lake Fryxell liftoff mats and glacier meltwater in Antarctica - MAT-05 (SPAdes) (version 2) | ecosystem: Environmental > Aquatic > Freshwater > Ice > Liftoff...
TGGCCTATGCCCGGCTCGACCCCCGGGTGGTGACGCGTTGATGTGGCGCCGCTTCCGCCATTCGGGTGCCGGTGTCGCCGGCATGGCGCTGTTGTTGCCGATCCTCCTGGTCGCCGCGCTGGCGCCCTGGCTGTCGCCTGGTGACCCGCTGGCGATGGTCGGCCCGGCCCTGCTGGGGCCGTTTCAGGACGCGGCTTTCCCGCTCGGCACCGACCGGCTCGGACGTGATGTGCTGGCGGCGCTGCTGCATGGTGCCAGCGCCTCGCTGATCGTTGCGGGTGCGGCCGCACTCGGCGCCCTGGTCCTGGGCACCATCGTCGGTACGGTGGCGGGTTTCATTGGCGGGCGCACCGACGAGGCCCTGATGCGCCTGACCGAGACCTTCCAGGCCGTGCCCGGCTTCATTCTCGCGCTGGCGCTGGTGAGTGTGCTCGGCCCCTCGCTGGGCAGCGTGGTGCTGGCCATCACATTGAGTTCGTGGACCGGCCCGGCACGCGTGGTACGTTCCGAGATCCTCAGCCTGCGCAGCCGGGACTTCGTCGATGCCTATCGGGTATTGGGCATGCGGCCACTCGAGATCGCGTTCCGCGAGGTGCTGCCCAACGCGTTGCCGCCCGTGGTCACGCTGGCGGCCGTGGTGGTGGCGGCTGCCATTCTGGTCGAGGCGGCGCTGTCGTTCCTCGGACTGGGGGATCCCAACCGCATCACGTGGGGGCGCATGATCGCCGAGGGCCGCTCGGTGCTGCGCACCGCGCCCTCCCTGTCGATCATCCCTGGCGTGGCCATCATCCTGACCGTGCTGGCTGTGAATCTCATCGGCGAAGGTATCAACGATGCCCTGGCAGGCAAGCGGGTGGCTGCGTGAGCGGTGCGGCTGGCGGCGCCTTGCTGGAGGTCGCGCACCTCGCTGTCGACTTTCTCGACGCTGGTCAGACGGTCCAGGCTGTGCGCGAAGTGAGCTTCGTGCTGCATGCCGGTGGACGCCTGACCCTGCTGGGCGAAAGCGGTTCAGGCAAGAGCGTGAGCATGATGGCCGTCGCCGGGCTGCTGCCCGACAACGCGAGGGTGCGCGGCACGGTGCGATGGCCAGCGCTCGATGCAGCCCCTTTGCTCGGGCGCGACATCGGAGTGGTGTTCCAGGACCCGATGTCCAGCCTGAACCCGGTGCTGACCATCGGCGAACAGATCGGCGAGGTGGGCAGGGCCCACCTGGGGCACAACCGCGCCGCAGCGCAACGCCATGCGCGCGCGCTGCTGGAGCGTGTGGGCATCCCGTCGCCAGAGCGCCGCGTGCATGCCTTTCCTCATGAATTGTCCGGCGGCCAGCGCCAGCGCGTGGCGATCGCGATGGCCATCGCGGCGAGCCCCAAGCTCTTGATTGCGGACGAGCCCACGACGGCGCTCGACACCGTCGTGCAGGCCCAGATCATGGCGCTGATCGATTCCCTGGTGCGCGACACCGGCATGGCCCTGCTGCTCGTGACGCACGACATTGCGCTGGCGGCGAGCGTCTCGGAGCACGGCGTGGTGATGCGCCACGGCGAGGTGTTGGAGGCCGGGCCGATGCGCAACATCACTTTGCGGCCGGTACATCCCTATACCCGCAGCCTGCTGGCTGCCTCGCTCGACATCGATCGGCCGGTACCGGCTCGGCAGCCGCCGACAGCGGCGCCGGAAACCCTGCTGAAAGTTCGCGGCTTGGCCAAGTCTTTCGGGCGCAGCGGGTCGGCCATACCAGTGCTTCAGGGCGTAGGCATCGACTTGTGCGCAGGCGAAACGCTGGCCTTGGTGGGGGGCTCGGGCTCCGGCAAGACGACCCTGGCGCGCATCGTGATGCGACTGGTCGACGCCGACGCTGGCAGCGTCGAGTTCGAGGGCAACAACCTGCTGGCACTGGCGGGCGAACCACTGCGTCGCGCACGCCAGCGCTTCCAGATGGTGTTCCAGGATCCGCTCGGAGCACTCAATCCGCGCGCCAGCATCGGCCGCCTGCTGGCAGACCCGCTGAGACTGCATGGTCTGCCGTCGGACGATGCCGCTGTGCACGCTCTGCTGGTACGCGTCGGGCTCGACGCCAACCTGATGCGACGCCGGCCGCACGAGATCTCCGGCGGCCAGCGCCAGCGTGTCAATATCGCCCGGGCGCTGGCCACCCAGCCCAGCCTGCTGGTGCTTGACGAGCCGGTATCCTCGCTCGATGTCGGTGTGCGTGCGCAAATTCTGGATTTGCTGCGGCACATCCAGCAAGACAGTGCCATCGCGTGTCTGTTCATCAGCCACGACCTTGCCGTCGTGCGTGCGGTGGCCGATCGGGTGGCCGTGATGGAAATGGGCACAATCGTGGAAACCGGGCCGACCCACGACGTGATCAAGAACCCGCGCCACCCGGCCACGCGTGCCTTGCTTGCGGCTGCGCCGCGACTGGGAGCCATTTTTCAAGAGGAGCATACCGATGGTTGAAGATATCCTGCGCCGGGAACTCGAGGCCAGTTTCCGCAATCGCGCCGACCTGTACCGCCTGATGCTTGCGGAACTCACCGCCGAACTGGGTGCGGAATCGGGTGAGGCGTTGATGGTGCGCATCATCGAACGGCGCGGACGCGAGGTGGGCGACGCCTTCTTCAAGACCCATGGGCCGCGCGCTATGGCGGTGGGCGAGGCCTTTCTCGCGGTCAGCCCCGACCAAGGGCGCATGTATCCGACGGAGGTGGTGCGCCACGCCGATGGCATCGATTTTCGCGTGAAACGCTGCCCGCTCAAGGACGCGTGGCAGAACGCGGGGCTTGACGATGCGACCACGGCCACCTTGTGCCGGGTTGCCGGCGCATTCGACAAGGGCCTGTTCGAGGCAGCCGGCGTGCAGTTCAGCAACCAGACCTGGAGTTCCCAGCGCGGCGGGGGCTGCTGCCACATCATGCTGCGCGACCAGGCGACTGCACCCTGACCGGTGCATCGCAGGCCCGTCCTTGTGGAGGACCTTCTGCGATTTCGGCAAACGCTTCGTACGCACGGTCAGCCTGCGCAAAAGTCCGGCGGCGCATGCGATCTTCAGAAAGGTGGCTTACAGCATCCGGTTTGAGACCCCCGCGAGTTCCCCGGGGTTTGGCAGCAATTCCACACCGACTCCGCGGTAACCGCGGAACCTCCAGTCCCGATCGAATATGGGTTGACCGCTGACGCGAAACCGCGGCACAGAGCCAGCAGGACTGACGCAGTGCAGAACAAAATCTAAAAAGGGCTCACGTGCCTCAATCTTGGCACGCAGCGACTGCCACTCCGTTTCGTTCCAGCTTTCATCCACGGCGAGTCGTGCATCCATGTGCCGTGAGGTGGCCATGGAAGCAAGCAATGGTGCAATAGGCCCCGAGGACAAGGTGAACTCGCCCCGTTCGTCTTGCTCCCAGTACGAGTCCGATGCCAACTCGGTCAGGTAACGAAAGCGGGCCTCGCTCGCACGCAGCTCTGCCGTGCGGTCGCTCACCGTCTGTTCCAGCAGCCGGTTGTGTTCCTCCAACTTGCGATGCAGCAACTGCAATTCGAGCGTATTGCGGACCCGAGTCTTCAATTCCGCCAGGTCGAACGGCCTGCTGATGAAGTCCCTGGCACCGGATTGCAGTGCGCGAAGCTTGTGGCCTGGCTGCGCCGTGATAACGATCACTGGCGGAAGGCATCCGGGTTGGGCTGCGCGCAGACTGTCCATCACGGCGAATCCGTCCATGCCGGGCATCTGCAAGTCGAGCAGTATCAGGTCATAGTCGTGGCGGCTTTGCAGCGCGCAAACCTCGGTCGGCACGATGGTGGAGGAAATCTGCGTGTAGCCCTCCTCTGCCAGCATGCGACTGAGCAAGAGCACATTGGTCTCCAGGTCGTCGACGATCAGGATCTTTGCTGACAAATTCATTTGCGGAAGGGTCACATCGGTTGCCTCGAAGTAGCGGACAATATTTCAGCGGACACGGCGCCCTTCGCCGCGGACTCACAACCGCTTACGGCCTGCGAGCCCGGCCGGGCTTGGCATCCGCCTCTAAATTCTAGGCGGTTTGCTTTGCTGCATCTGTACGCTGCCGAACATAAGCGCAGTCTTCTATCTGCTCGGTGGGTGGATACAACACAGGGGTCAAATCGACATTCGGTACGGACGCCAGCCTCGTATGCTCTGTTCGATAACGAACATATGAGCCTGTCTACACCCGGTTGAAGCAGGATTCGACCAGCCATAGCGCGCCGGTGGTGGCTGTCGCCACGATTCAACCCTTCATATTGGGGCTCTAGCGGCCCAAGGATGCCCCATGAGCGAACGTTTGCCCCCCACTGTCGCTGCCGCGGCCCCCGCTCTGGATCTCGACAATTGCGCGCGCGAGCCGATCCATATCCCTGGCGCCATTCAGCCCCACGGCGCGCTGCTGGCGTGCGACCAAAAGAGCTTCACGGTTCTGGCGGCCAGCGCCAATGCAGAGCGCTTCCTCGGTCTGGCCCCGGCGCAGTTGACGGGTCGGCGGCTGGCGGCGGTGTTCGACCCTCTGAGCGCGGCCAGCGTGCGCAGCGCGCTCGATGATGCCGTCGTGCGGCCCCACATGCCCAGCCTGATCGAATTGCGCCTGCACGACGGCAGTCTGCGATCGGCCATGGTCCACGCCTACCTGGGGGTGGTCTACATCGAGGTCGGCGCGACACCGGACGCACAGGTCCAGACGCTGTACGCTGCGTTGCAGAACACCTACCCGGTACTGGGCAGCATGACACAGGCCGACTCGCTCGAGTCCATGCTCAGCATTGCGGCGGGCTATGTGAAACTGGTCTCCGGGCTGGACCGGGTGCTGGTCTACCGCTTCGATGAGCACTGGAACGGCGAGGTGGTCGAGGAGCAGTGCAGCCGCGCCGATCTGCCGCTGTACTTCGGGCTGCGGTTTCCGGCCAGCGACATTCCAGCCCAGGCGCGGGCGCTCTACCGCACCAGCATGGTCCGCTACATCGCCGACGTGTCCTATGCGCCGGTGCCACTGGAGCCACTGGTCAACCCGCTCGACCGACAGCCCTTCGACCTCAGCTACTGCACGCTGCGCAGCGTTTCTCCGATCCACCTGCAGTACCTCAAGAACATGGGCGTGAGCTCGACGCTGTTGCTGTCGCTCGTCGTCGATGGCGAGTTGTGGGGCCTAATTTCCTGTCACCATCACGACGCGCCTACCGCGCTGTCCCTGGTGCAGCGGCAGGTCTGCGGCATGGTGGCGCTGGTGGCCGGCGCCATGCTCAAGTCACTTCAGGACCAGCAGCGGGGCCAGCTTCGCGCGCGCCAGGCCAATGCCCAGTCCGCCATCATCGAGGCTTTCAACGTACCCGGCCGATCCATCGAAGCCTCACTGAAGTCGGCCAGCGTCGACTTGACCCGGCTATTGAACGCGACAGGCGGCGCCCTGTGGCTGGGCGAACGGGTGCTGCCCTTTGGACACGTGCCGCATGCCAGCCTGCTGGCCAGCGTACTGGCCCAGGCGCGCGAGTCGCTGGTCCGCATGCCTGAGCAGACCTGGCAACGGGTCGACCTGGCCGAGGCGAGCTTCGGGACCCCGGTCCTCGGTGGGGTGCTGGCCATCGCGCTGGATCCCAGGGCCTGCGATGGCCTGCTGTGGCTGCGGCCCGAGTTGCGCCAGATCGTGTTGTGGGGAGGCGACCCGGACAAGCCGGTCATCGAGACACGCGGCCCGGATGGCGGCATCACGCTCAGCCCACGGCAGTCGTTCGAGACCTGGAAGCAGACCATCCAGGGCGCGTGTGCGCAATGGCGCCGCGAAGACCTCGAAGCCGCGCTCGCGCTGCGCGCGCTCGGGCAAGTTCTCGATACCCAGCGTGCCCACGAGCAATTGCGTGCCAGCGAGGATAAATTCAGGAGTCTGACGGCTTTGTCGTCCGACGCATATTGGGAGACGGATTCCGCGCATTGCGTCAAGGCGGTGGCGGACACGCGACTCGGAGCACTGGCGGCGCGCCTGCCACCGATCGGCCAGCCCCTGGCATCGGCCTTCATTCCCGACGCGCTCGATGCGCGTCCGCTGCTGAAGACGCTCGAGCGGCTCGACACGATCCGGGACCTCGAATGCCACGCCGTTCTACCCGATGGCAACCATTGGCCGCTGCTGCTCAACGCCGAACCGGTACACGACCACCGGGGCGCTTTCGTGGGCTACCGCGGCACATTGTCGGACGCCTCGGCTCGGTGGGCTGCGGCCGCGGCCCGTGTCGAGCGCGATGTTGCCGAGCAGGCCAACGTGGCAAAAACGCTGTTCTTGTCGCACATGAGCCACGAATTGCGAACACCGCTGGCGGCGGTATTGGGATATGCCCAGATGCTCGATCTGTCCGAAACGCGCCTGCTGGACGCGACCCAGCGCACGTGGGTCAGAGACGTGCTGAAAGCGGGCAACCATCTGCAGCAAGTGGTCGAGGAATTGATGGATCTGTCGCTGATCGAGGCCGGGCAACTCAAGCTGATTGTCGAGCCGGTCAACCTCGAGTCCCTGCTGGGCGAGGTGCTGCGCATGATCGATGGGCCGGTCGAAGCGCGCTCGCTCGCCGTCAGTGTGGATCTCGACGAGATCCAGGGCGACATCCTGGCCGATGGCAAGCGGCTGCGGCAGGTCCTCCTGAACTTGCTGAGCAATGCCGCCAAGTACACCGCTGTCGGCGGCAGGATCGCCGTAATAGTCCGCCGCGCAGATCTGCACTCCGGCCCTGCGCTGCGGGTCGACGTCTGCGACAACGGTTGCGGCATATCAGAGGCCGACCTGAAGCACCTCTTCGAGCCTTTCAACCGCTTCGGACAGGATCGCGGCACTGTTGCCGGCACGGGAATCGGGCTTGTCATTTCGCGCCGTCTGATTGAGGCTATGGGCGGCCAACTCACGGCCACCAGCGAGGTGGGTGTCGGTACGACTTTGTCATTCACACTGGTTACCCCGCCCGCTGGTTGACTGCCGCCAGGACCTCTCAACGCGAACGCTCATCGAACCGTGCATCGATCCGGTTCGCTGAACCTGCTGGTCCTGCTGGTCGAGCGTCGATAAGTGAAAAAGATGGCCTGGCGGTGCCGGCCCGAAGCAAGTGCAACCAGCCCATGCCTTTGGCGTCACTGAAAGTGACGTCGTCGCACAGGGTGGCAGGAAGGAATAGCCGCGGGTGCATGCGGGTGTTTGTGAAACCACCCACGGCCCCCGGCGACTTTGCGTTCTCTTTTTTCGGCCATCGACAACCCAGCCCTGAACGAACTGCAGATGATTGTCCAAGACGCTGCCGGTCACGCGGACCGGCAGCATGCCTGGCGCGGCAAGCTGTTGGCATTGTTGCCTCGTCTGCAACTCACCTTGGTGATCGGCAGCTACGCGCAGGCCTGGCATCTGAAGCTCGGCAAAGCAGTCAGTGTGACCGATGCAGTCACGGCCTGGCAAGAGCACTGGCCGCGGGTATTGCCGATGCCGCACCCCAGCCCGCGCAACCAACGCTGGCTGCGCCAAAACCCGTGGTTTGAGAAAGAGGCTCCGCCAGCGCTGCGTCTGAGCGTTCAAGGTCTCCTCTGACCTGGCGGCGTTTAGCAAGCCGACTACCCCGCGCGGTGCGACAGGCTCTCCCCTGCCACGATGGGTGTGTGGAAGTCGGTTAGGGCAGCACGCACGCTGGCGCTTTGTGGCCCAGCCGCCGTCTGCCGGAAACCGGGTAAGGCGGCGGTCGAGACAGCGCCGGCGAGCATCGCAGCCTGCTGCAGACCTTTCAGCAAATGGCACTTCAATCCATGCACTTCGCGCTGCGTCAGACCAGGCCAGCGTAGTCGCTCAGCTGGCCTGTATGCATCGGCTGGTCTTCCTCCGCGTGCCGGCTTTTACCGTCGTCTTTTCCGTCAGATTGCGACGCATCAGCATTGGCGCGGGTTTCCAGGTGGTTGCGGGCCTGGCAGCCTTCTCAAGCCGGCCATGCAAAGCCACGAATGCCGACCGTCACGCCGCGGCCGGCTGGAAGACGCGGATCCTTAGTGAGAGCCGGGCCCGGAGTTCCCGATCTGCCACCCGGATGTCGTAATCGGACTGCAGGTTCAGCCAGCACCGGGGCTCCGTGCCGAAGAACACTCCAAGCCGCAGCGCGGTGTCGCCGGTGATGGGGCGCTGGCCATTGACCAGCTCGCTGATCCTGCTCGGCGAGACATCGATGTCCGAGGCGAGCTGGCGAGCGCTGATACCCGTGGGCTTCATGAAATCCTCCAGCAGGATCTCGCCCGATACGCATACTGTGCTGGCCCTTGCGGTCGGCTTTCAGTGCCTCCCACTGGTTGCCAGGCGGGATGCGCCGGCTGGCGAGTTCCGTGGCGGCATGAATCTGAAGCAACTTGCGTCTCGCGACGCGCTCGAAATTGCGGAAGGGCGATACGGTGCGGCTGCGAAACAAGGCCTCGGTATCGACGCACGCGCATGACCGGATCGTGCGCCACTGCGATCTCCCATACAGATTCCGTCAAACGGAACTCCAGCGGAACTCCTCCTACTGCCCGGGCCGCACTACGGAAGTGCGGACAGTGGAGGCGGCGGGGTGGCCGTGATTGTCGGTTCAATGCGATGAAGCGGACTTTCGTCGGGGTAGCGTCAGTAGCGGGACTCGACCCGTCAGAGACATTCGCTGCCGTGAACTCGTCGCACGGAAGCGGCCGGTCGCACATGCGCCGGGGCGCCCCAAAGGTGTCGAAGTGGTCTCACACGAAAACACGCAGACGTTTGGCTCATTCTCTGAACGCGTGCTCCCCGCCTTCCAGGATTGAGCAGACCGCCTTGCGAATGGCCGAATTCTCTCAGCCACCACTCTCGTAGGTGAGAACGGGAAGCTGGCCGGGCCGGTGACTTCCCGAGCGCGCGACGATTACCTGATCGGCATCGATGTTCACGACGAGATTCGCGTTGTGGGTCACGATGATCACCTGTCGCCGCTTCTTGGCACGTTGAAACTCTGCAACGAGCTCGTCGGAAATTGACTGGGGATCCAGATTTTCTTCGGGTTGATCGATGATCAACGGCCGGTCGTCCTGGGTATCGACTGCCAGATAGAGCAGAAGCAAAACGATGCCGCGAATGCCGGGCGAGAGTTGCTCGATGTCGAGGCGGCCATAAAAAAACTGATGCGCTTGCCATGCGCCAAACTTACAATCCCCGATAACTCGTCGCGCCACTGCGGCGGTTCAGTCCAACACGGTTTATCCGCCGCAGCAGGTGTTCTTGGTTTCTGCCCGCCTGGCCGCGCGACGGATAAACACCATCCGTCAGGCCATGCGAAAAACGCTTTCCCTCCTTCAAATGACCGGAATGCTCCTGGTTCCAGTGATGGCGCTGGCAGGCCCGCCAGAGATCCACGCTGTCACAGGCAAGAATGGAGTCAAGTTTCGCCACTTCGAAATTCACCTCTCGTCTGAAAACACATTGCTTCCCGGTGATCCGAAAATTAACCGCAAGCGCCTCGACGAATATTCGGAGAATTTCGAATATGGTCAATTTGAAGTCTTCATTCCGGCGAAGAGTCTTAGTCTAGGACTTGGATGCAAGAGTCACTATATAGTCCGCATGCCGATGACGCTGGGCCTAGGTCAAAAGACAAGTATCAAGCAAAAGCAGGAGCTCTTCTACGCCATCAAAAAGGCAGTTGAGTCCAAGACTGGTACAGTTCACGTTGTTATCGAGCTCACATACAACGAAGGATGCAATTTATTCTTTCGTGATGGACCAGGCGGTCACTACATTGGCTATGTTGGTGCAATTCGACGGTAGCCGACAGCACACGACTCTTTTGGACTTGCAAGCAGAAGTGGCTAGGTTGGCTTGAACAGGTAGGCGTCACAAAACGACCAGATGCGCGCGACCACATGCCTTGCCATCCTCTTACTGCCCGGTGCTTGTCACAGCGCGGAATCGGAACTTGTATTCACCTGCCCGAAAGCGTTTCCGGCAATACAAGCCTCCATCGATCAAGGATGGCAGTCACTCGAGGTCGGCGACAGCCAAACTGCTCCAGCGCGGGGTTTGTCGACGAATTTACTCGGGATGGCGCTTTACTCTGGGCACCCGAGAGAGCGAGCGTCGCTCGTGCCTGACGAAGATAAAAGCATGAAGGGAACCGGTCGCTTGGCAAGCTGGAAATTTCATGGAGAGCACTGGGTTGGCTGCAACTACGCCAACAGCCTCAAGATGCTCATCCGTCCGCTCCCAGGCACTGCCACCGAATGTGAGATGCACTATCAAGTGAGCCGTGGAAAAATCAAAATCGGTCGTTTTGCATGCGCGGCGAAATGACGCCTCTCAAGAAGCTCCCATAAGTTGCTGATGCTTTATGCCAACCAGATATGACGTTGGGGAGGTACTTCGGGGAGCGGGCCGATCACTTCGCCAACTCCTCGCTCAAGCGGAGCGCCAACGGCAGGCCACCAGACCCGGCCTGGAGGTACGCGGTACATTTTCGCCAGCCCGGGCCTGGCGTCCTGCCTCTGCGGGCCGGATAGCTCGAACGTTGATAGCCAGTTTTCGGGCGTTGAAATCGCTCAACTGACTTTCCGTTCTGAGTCGGTAACGTCAGTTCGATTGACAGCATCATCGCACCTCCTTTTATGCAATTTTCCCGTCAAGAAAAAAGTGTAAACATTCGGTGAACACGTCGGTCGTTTTTTGGGGTAGTAAGAAATTGCT
>Ga0209181_10012557_pt1 | contig 10702 bp, 7 predicted proteins | sample MAT05_FD_187208 | JGI IMG/M metagenome (GOLD analysis project Ga0209181, IMG submission 187208) | Freshwater microbial communities from Lake Fryxell liftoff mats and glacier meltwater in Antarctica - MAT-05 (SPAdes) (version 2) | ecosystem: Environmental > Aquatic > Freshwater > Ice > Liftoff...
TGCAGGCGTTCAAGCCGGCGCGCGGCATGCCGCGCAAGCTGCCGGCTTTCAATCCGGCCTGCAAGCTTAAGCTTGCAGGCGTTCAAGCCGGCGCGCGGCATGCCGCGCAAGCTGCCGGCTTTCACCCCCATAACCGCACACTCTGCCACGTCCAACTGCGGTTTCTAGGTTAAACACGGCGCATTGCGAGTAGCGAGACCTTCGGCGCCTTGAAGTCGGATGCCTTGGAAATCTTAAGTGACTTCGCTTAAGGTCGTGAACTTCCGCGCCGCGCGAATCCAACGGCTAAGATCTGCGCAAAACTCGGCGCATCAAAAGCTCCGCCGGATCTCAAAACGAAGTGTGTTGCCACCGATGTCCGTCGTCGCCCCGCGCTCATCAGCGAGACCAGGCCGGGTGCCGTTGAGTCGCAGGTATTCGAGCGCAAACCGCCAAGCGGCACTCGGGGTGTAAATCAGCGCAATGGTTTGCGCATGCCCGGTTTCATCATTGCGTTCTGCGCTTGAGAAATCTTGCTCGACGATCTCAAAACGCTCGGCGCGTAACGTCAGTTGCCAAAGTGGGTCAAACTGCCACGCACCGAGCAAGTATGCGGATTCAAACTTTGCGTCGACGAACGGGAGGGGCGACAGGCCCATCTGCGTGTGGCCTTGGAGCCACTCCCCAGCGACGCGCAAGGGACCGCCGTCAGCGTACTCGAAACCAACGATCAGAAAGCGCGTGTGCCACGCGTACTCATCGCCATATAGCCGCCGGTCGCCGCGATTGTCAGCGGCGGTGAACAACGCTCGCCAAGCGCCGATTTGCAAACGCCCACGAGCACTGTAACCGAGACGGCCGTCAAGATCGCGCCCGAACGGTTGTGTACGGTACAGGCGCTGCAACGAGAAGTCGCCCGACGCGGGATCGAGCGAAAGTAGCGGCGCGGTCGAGACGTTTTCCCCGAGTACCGCGGTTCGCTGGTGCAACGCGAATCCGCGCCAAGCGAGCAAAGCGCCGGAAGTGTCGTTTCCCTGTATTGAGCCGATTCCAGCTTCGAAACTGGTGTCTTCGGAGAATTCTCGGCGCCAGCTTAGCTCAGCACCGATCGGCCTTAGCTCTTCCGCGATCCAACTGTTGAGCGCAGAAAGGGTCAAGGTATCGGGGCTAGTCCAAAGCGGACCTGTGTTTTCCCGAGAGTTGCCGAGGAAACTTTGGCCAAGGCGGAGCCGTAAACGCGCACCGGGTTCGAGATACCAGTTGCGTTCGACATAGGCCTCGACCAGACCCAACTCGCGGCCAACGTCCGACCCGTCTCGAACACGAAGCAATCCGTGCAAATGCGCGCGCCATTCCAGATTCGGTTCGTAGTCCAAACCGATGCGAGCTTGTGCGTAGCTACTCCCGGCGCCGTCACCGCACGCAAGGCGACCATAGCCGCCATCGGCCGCACTAAGCGGTGTGCTGCAGGCGGCTACGCCAAGTTCGGTAAACCCGATGCTACTCCACGCGGAATCCCGCGCTCGGGCGAGGCCTGGCAGGCCGACGATGACAGTAACGACAATGGCAGTCACGACGCAACGGCGCATGTGCTGGATCTCCGAGATTTGGCAATAGACCGGTGTTGCCGACTATTACTTTCATCGCTCTCGGGCTTTCTTGTCGATCGAAACTGCCGCTTTGGAGGCCAAGGCAGCAGCCACCCAGAAGCGCCGAGGAACTCAGGACCTGCCAATCGGTGGGCAGGCGCAATTTCGCGCAATCAGCGTGCATTCCTGGCCGTTCTTGCACCACCGCCTCAGTCCATACGCAAGTGCGCCCTGGCCTCCTCCGCGGACTCATACAGATGCGGCGCGACGCCGCGCGTGGCCAATGCTGGGCCGAGTTTGGCGCGCAAGAAGCTAGAGGTGCTGTAGCGCGTGACATTGCGATAGAAGCGCGCAACCAGCCGTTGCACCATCGCACTCCAGGCGTCTTCGAGTTCCGGCACGAGCAGAAAATGCTCGTAGTTGACCACGGCGTAGACACGCTCGCCGAGCGGCCCGAGGCGGCGTTCGACTTCGCGCTCGACCGCGTCGATATCGGCCTGCGAGCGCACCGCGAAGCGCTCGAAATTGATGAACAACGTCAGTTGCGCAGCGTCGTAGGAAAATCGATCGGCCAGTGGCAAACACAGCATGCGCTCGCGCAAACCCATCGGCAGCGCGGCAAAAATCGCGGAATCCATCAGCATCGGCGGATGTTCGATCACCGGCGCGAAGTCCATGTACGCGAGGATGTCGCGATCGAGGTCCACGCCCGGGGCGATCTCGATTAGTTCGATGCCACGCTCATGCAGCCGGAATACGCAGCGCTCGGTGACGTACAGCACCGGCTGGCCGCGACGGAAGGCCTCGCGCCCGGAGAAGGTCCGGTGTTCGACCTCGCGCACGAATTTGGTCTTGGCATCAGCACCGCCACCGGCGAGAAAGCTGCCGACAAAGACCAGGCTCTGCGCGTTCTGGCTGATGTTGATGAAGCCGCCAGCGCCGGCCAGACGGGATCCGAAGCGACTGACATTGAGATTGCCCTCGATGTCGACCTGCGCGAGCCCGAGGAAGGCGATATCGAGCCCGCCGCCGTCGTAGAAGTCGAACTGATAGGGTTGATCGATGACCGCCTGCGCATTGATCGCCGCGCCGAAATTGAGACCCCCCGCGGGAATTCCGCCGATGGTGCCGGGCTCGGTGCTGAGCACGATCAGATCGATGACTTTCTCCTCCGCCGCGACTGAAGCCACGCCCTCAGGCATGCCGATGCCGAGGTTGACCACGGCATTCGGCCGCAGCTCCAGCGCCGCGCGGCGCGCGATCTGCTTGCGCGCGCTCATCGGCATCAGCGCCACGCTCGCCGCCGGCACCCGCAATTCGCCGGCAAAGGCCGCGCTATAGGGCTCAATGAAAGTCTGCTGGTGATACTCGGGCCGCTCGGCCACGACCACGCAGTCGACTAATACCCCCGGCACCTTGACTTGGCGCGAAGACAGGCTGTGGCTGTCGGCCAAGCGTTCCACCTGGGCAATGACGATGCCACCGCTGTTGTGCGCTGCCATGGCCAACGACAAGGCTTCGAGGGTCAAGGCCTCGCGTTCCATGGTCAGATTGCCGTCGAGATCGGCGGTGGTCGCGCGGATCAGGGCGACGTGGATCGGAAAGGCTTGGTAGAAAAGGTAGTCCTGGCCATCGATCGGCATCAGCCGCACGCGCTCGGCAGTTGTACGCGCATTCAGGCGACCGCCGCCATGACGCGGGTCGACGAAAGTGCCGAGGCCGACGCGCGAGAGATGACCCGGCTTACCCGCCGCGATGTCCCGGAAAAGATGCGTGATCACCCCCTGCGGCAGATTCCAGGCCTCGATTCGGTTTTCAACGGCGAGCTTCTGCAGGGCCGGCACCAGACCCCAATGCCCGCCGATCACGCGCGCCACCAGACCCTCATGGCCGAGATGATTGAGCCCGCGCTTGCCCCCGTCGCCCTGCCCCGCCGCATACACCAAGGTCAGATTACGCGGTGCGCCCTCGGTGAGGAAGCGCTGCTCCAGCGCGACCGCGAGGTTTTCAGCAAAACCGATGCCGACGAAGCCGCCGGTCGCCAGCGTATCGCCATCGCGAATCAGCCGAACCGCTTCCAGCGCACTCACCACCTTGCCGCCGCGGCGCTTCGCGCCCATGCGCTCCGCCGCCCCACTATGTCCGGTCATCGCACCTCCCAAGTGTCGTGTCCAGCAACGACCTGCACCGCTATCCTGCCATGCGTCGCCGCGCGAAGGGATCGGCCATAGGGGCGCGCAGAGGCTCCGACCGCCGGTCGGATCAAGCGCCCCCGATCAAGTCGATCAAATCGTGAGCACGAGTTTACCCACGCTTTGGCCGGATTCGATGCGCCGGTGCGCGTCGGCTACCTGTTCGAGCGCGAAACTCTCGATCGGCAGCGGATGCAGCTCGCCCGACTCGAAATGCTGCAGTAGCCAGCGCATGCCTTCGCGCAGGCGCGGCGCGTGGGCCTGCAGGAAGCTCAAGTTGGCGGCCAGCACGCTGCGATTGTGCTGCGTCATGTGCAAGGGGTTGAAGCGTGGCGTGCGCAGCCAGTCCCATGCGAGGCGCGGCCAATTCATGCGGCCATTCTTGGGCAGCATGCTGTGGAAACCGTAGATTAACAGGCGGCCGGTTGGCGCCAGATGCTGGTAACTGCGGCGCAAGGTGGCGACGCCATTCGCATCGAAAATGGCATCGAATCCGTCCGGGGCGATGGCGGCGGCAGCGGGCCACAGGGACGTGCTGGATTTGTCGATCACATGCTGGGCGCCCTGGCGCTGGCAATGGTCGAGTTTGTGAGCTGCACCAACGACTCCGGTGACCTCGCAGCCGGCCAGACGCCCGAGCTGAACCAGCGCCGAGCCAACGCCGCCGGCCGCCGAATGTACCAGCCAGCGCTCGCCACTGCGCGGATGCAACTGTTGATGCACCATGAACCAGGCCGTCAGAAAGACCGTGGGCAAACACGCACCCTGCGCCATGGACAAGTTAGCCGGCAGCCTAAAAGCTTGGTCGGCATCGACACAGACCATGCTGCTGTAACCGTCGAAGAGCGTGACACCAATGACCGCCTCTCCCAGACGCGCGCGATCAACGCCCTCGCCGACTGCGTCGATGCGCCCAGCCACCTCGAATCCCGGTGTGATCGGATAGCCATGCAACTCGCGCGCGGACGCGTACAAACCCATGCGCACTATGCCGTCAGCATAGTTGACGCCACAGGCCTCGACCGCGATGCGCACCCGACCGGAAGACGGTTGCGGATCGTCGACATGCTCGACGCGCAGGCTGTCATAACCGCCTGGGCGGTAGATTCGGATGCGTTTCATTGACCTTAGGAACCTCAACTTGGACCGGGTGGGGTGGCTACAGTTTGGGGTACAGGGCAATTGGCCAGCAGAGTGCAATCCGACACGCTTGTGCGGCATGCCGCGCACCGGCTTGGACGCGTGCAAGCCGAGCTTGCGACGCGATCTATCAGTAATCGTTGAACATCTGCTCGTGCACCGCCGCGGTAGCAGGAGTGGTTAGCAGATGTGTGATGGCATCAAACGTTTGCCATTCCCTATTCGAGCAGTTGCGATCACGCGACTGCTTATCCCTGTCTTTCTTGATTCCCGCCCTGAATGTCAAAGTAAAATTCAATCTCGGCGACAAGCATAACGAGTCTTCTCGTGTGGCGGATTTTGCATGGGCACTGATCGACGCGATGAATCAGTGTTGCCGCCCGACCGTTGCGAGCTGCTCGATAGGTTGCACCGCACTCTGCACGACGACATGCAGATGATCGCTCATTACGACAAATCCCTAAGATCGCAACGCCGAAGATCTGCGCCAACGGGAGGAGACGGTCCTCGACCCATTGGCGACGGTGCTCGAACGATTTGCCAGTCAACCGATCCTCGCCACACAAGAACGCTCGACGCACACAGCGCGACACGCAGTGAAAGGTACCGCAGCAGCTCGCGGATCAGTGTGCAGCATTGGGCGGGCTGGCACGATGGCTCGATGTGGCATCAAGAATGGTTCGACAAACTGGAGCAAGCGCGAAAATCCGGAGCGGCGGTGTCAGCGTGGGTGAGTCCGGATGGATCCCCTCAGGCCGTGCTCGACAAGAAAGTTCGCTTTGCGAGGCTGTGGGCTGCCGTCCCGCTGTTGATCCTCTTCGGTGGCGTATCGGCGATTGCCGGTTACCAATTTGTACGCGTGCTACTGGGGATGAATCGTAGGTGAGCTTCGTGATCCGGCTGTGTTGGTTCTTCCAGCTTCAGACGCAACCCAGCCCGGGATGTGGAAATATTCTAGACACCCATGTTTCGGGCCAGTTATTTTGAGGTCGAGACTATGGACGTCTAGACGTCCATAAAGAGCCCGCCTTTCAGGATAGGAAATCCAACGCCATTTTTTTGGTTAGCGTGCGCGGTCAAGGGGCGGGCATGGCCGCGCGGCGCATCAATCAGGGCGTTATGTCACGCGCTGAGCCCAAAGCCCCGTGGAGCGCGCGCGATTGGGGTGGTGCGAAGCGCAGACGATCCGCGTGCAACGGGGATGGGGGAAGCAGACTTCGAGCGTAAGCGGCTGTCTTCGAACGAAGCCCGCCAACCCACACGCCGCGAAGGTGCAGCGCGGCGCGCTGCGTGCGGCACGGCGCAGTACCGGACACCCAGAATACGCGCTGGCTTCGCCGCAGGCGCTAGAAAATGGGGGTGCAATGTAGAGCCGTTTCGGTTCAGTAGCCTCTTGAATTGGGGGTCAATAGGACCGCGAGCCGCACAACGATAATTGATCCTTAGTCCGCACAAACGCTTTGCACACATGTGCGCAGCCAACGATGTGCGGCATCCGCGTCCATGCGCGGGTGCCAAAGCATGGCGACTCGGATCGGCGCGACGGGGAAAGGCAGCGCGAAGCTAAATAGACCAGCGCGCAGATTGCCGGTATGGCGTTCGGGCACGGTGGCAATCAAATCGGTCGCGCGCGCTAATGCCACTGCCGCTGAAAAACCGCCGACGATGGTGACGATTTGCCGCTGTAAACCGATGGCACGCAAGGCCTCATCCATCGGACCCTGTTCGATTCCACGTCGCGACACTAGGACGTGTCTGCCAGCCGCGTATCGAGCCGGCGTAATCTCGTTCTGGCTGAGCGCATGGCCCGGATCTACTAATCCAACAAAGCGATCCTGAAACAAGGTACGGGTACGCACTTCCGGACCAGTGGCTTCTCCGACGACGCCGGTTTCCAGGTCGACACTGCCATCACGCAGTGCGTCGCTGTGCTTGTTGAGTTTTTGCATGAAGCGCAGCCGCACGCCAGGCGCCTGCGCGCCGATTAGCGCTAGCAGAGCGGGGCCAAAATTCTCGACAAATCCGTCGCTGCTGCGCAGCGTGAATAAGCGATCCAGTTGCCCCAGTTTTAGTTGTTCCGCGGGCCGCAAAACCGTCGCTGCATCCTGCACCAGCTGACTGACCTGCGCACGCAGTTCCAGCGCACGCGGGGTGGGAACCAAACCACGACCGGCCCTGACCAGCAAAGGATCACCCATCGTTTCGCGCAAGCGTGCCAAGGCCCGACTCATCGCCGATGGGCTGAGTCGCAAACGCCGCGCCGCGCGCGCCACGCTGCCTTCGACCAGCAACACATCAAGGGTGAGCAACAGGTTGAGATCGGGTGTGGTCATCCGCTGACGCTACCACGACTGATTCGGGACATGGCGTTTGCTGCACTTATTAGCTGCAAATGCTGCGTCTTCCGCCGCAGCAAATGCGCGACTAGGCTTTTGATTGTCATTAGACCTAGAAAACACCGACGTGCAATCCAGATCAGTAGCAACTGACACCGATACAGGGCGACAGCCCACAATGCGCGGGGCTGTGGTCAGCCTGTCGCTATCCATGTTGTTGTCTGCGCTGGGCACCAGCATTGCCAATGTGAGCCTGCCGACGCTGGCGCGAACCTTCAACGCGAGCTTTCAGGATACGCAGTGGATCGTACTCGCGTATCTGCTGGCAATGACCACGGTTATGGTCAGTGTCGGTCGACTAGGTGATGTGCTCGGTCGTCGCCGTCTGCTCCTGGCGGGCCTGGCGCTGTTTACGATCGCATCCCTGTGCTGTGGAGTGGCCGCGACTTTGTGGATGCTAATCGCCGCCCGCATCGCGCAGGGCCTGGGAGCCGCCATCATGATGGCCCTGACGCTCGCATTCGTTGCCGATAGCGTTCCGAAGCAGCAGATCGGCCGCGCGATGGGGCTGCTCGGCACGATGTCGGCACTCGGTACGGCCCTTGGCCCGTCATTGGGCGGTGTCCTGATTGGCATATGCGGCTGGCAATCGATCTTTCTGATCAATCTGCCACTGGGTCTGCTGACCTTTGCCCTGGCGCAGCACTATCTGCCCGCTGACAATCCGCCAGCGCACACCGGTCGGGCTGGCTTTGATCCGTGGGGCACGCTGCTATTGGCGCTAACGCTGATCGCCTACACGCTGGGCTTGACACTGGGACACGGCCAATTTGGCCGGCTCAACCTGGCCCTACTCGTCTGCGCAGCCATCGGCATGTGCCTGTTTGTGCTCGTCGAGGGCAAAGTGGCGGCGCCGCTGGTTCGTATGACGATGTTCCGCAACCCAGTATTGACGGCGGGTTTTGCGATGAGCGCACTGGTGACCACCGTCATGATGGCAACCCTGGTGGTCGGTCCATTCTACCTTTCCGGCGCGCTGGCGCTGGACGCTACTCGCGTCGGACTGGTGATGTCTTGCGGTCCGGCGATTGCTGCATTGACCGGTTTACCCGCCGGCCGACTGGTGGATCGCTACGGCAGCCAGTGGATGACCCGCGCGGGTCTGATCGCCATGGCTGGCGGTTGTGCGATTCTGACGCTGCTGCCGAGCAGCCTTGGCGCCGCTGGATACGTAGCGCCATTAGCTCTCATCACCAGCGGTTACGCATTGTTCCAGGCGGCCAACAACACGGCGGTCATGGCTGATGCCCGTGCAGAGCAGCGCGGCGTGATCTCCGGCATGCTCAACCTGTCCCGCAATCTTGGACTCATCAGCGGTGCGTCAGCGCTGGGCGCCGTTTTCGCATACGGATCGGCGAGCACCGATATCGCGACAGCCCCGGCATCGGCGCTGGTATCTGGCATGCACCTCAGCTTCGGCGTGGCCGCGGTACTGGTGTTGATTGCGTTGGCCATTGCGATCAACAGCGGGCGCGCTGCGCCAAGCTGAGGTGCTCAGCCTCGGATCTTGATGCCGCGCCCACCTTTGTCACTCAAGCCCCCGTGCCGACACGAGCGCTGCGAATCACGCCTTTGGCCGATGGAACTGCTCGCTTGCTGCGTTTTGGAGTTCCTCAACAGCGCCGAAATCAACGCCGGTGAAATCGTGCTGAGCTTCGTATTGAAGCCCGCACAATTGGGCCGATTTTAAGTTTACGTGCGTGAGCAAGACAGCGCCGCCGATGTGATCGAGTATCGGCCAGACGCTCTGCTGACTAACGTTCCGAATAATTTCGGTTATTTGCCAACCGGCACATATTGATAGCTAGCGCCCCAGCCCAGCGGGATATCAAAGGTCAAAAAGGCGAGCAAGAACGCGCTCCAGACAATCAATAGAGTGACCGTGTACGGCAACATCAACGCAATCAGTGTGCCGATGCCACTGCCTTTTACGTAACGCTGGCAAAACACCACGATTAACGGGAAATACGGCATGAGTGGCGTAATAATGTTGCTGGAGGAATCACCCACCCGATAGGCAGCCTGGGTCAGATCGGGTGAAACGCCCAGTTCCATCAACATAGGCACCATAATTGCGCCAATCAACGCCCACTTTGCCGAAGCTGATCCAATCAAGAGATTGACGCAAGCGGTCAGCAAAATGATGCCGACCAAGGTGAACTGCATCGGCATACCGAGGGACTTCAGCGCGTTAGCGCCCTCAATCGCCAAAAGTGCGCCGAGATTGCTTTGGCCGAAAGCGTAAATGAACTGCGCACAGAAAAACGCCATGACGATGTAATAACCCATACCGCTCATCGACTTGGACATCCCTTGCACGATGTCGCGATGCGTTTTGGCGGTGCCTGCGGCATAGCCATAAACAACGCCAGGAATTAGAAAGAACACGAAGATCAGCGGCACAATGGATTGCATCAAGGGCGCGCCTGCAACCATCAGTGAACTGCCGCCTGCCGGGACCGCCGCTGCTGGCGCGCGCCACGCAGAGCTTTCCGGCAGCACGCTCAACACAAATAGGGCCGCGGTGGCGATCGTCGCCAGCAGCGCGAGCAGCAAGCCGCGTTTCTCGGCTGCGGTTAGCACCTCCATCACCGGCATTTGCGCGCGATCACCGTCAACCACCACCGAACGCAATCGCGGCTCGATGACTCGATCGGTCAAAAACCAACCCACTAAAATGATCAAACCAGATGAAGCCGTGGTGAAAAAGTAGTTATTAAGTGGGCTGATGACGACACTAGGATCAGTCAGATTGGCCGCTGCTTGGGTGAGGCCAGACAACAGTGGATCGAGGCTGGATGGCAAGAAAGTGGCGGAAAAACCACCCGAAACACCTGCAAAGGCGGCAGCGATTCCTGCCAATGGGTGGCGGCCAGCGGCATAGAAGATCACCGCGCCCAGTGGGATGACCAGCACATAACCGGCGTCCACCGCGATATGACTGAAAATGCCAACGGCAATCAACGCTGGTGTGAGCAGCACTTTGGGCGTCACGCTGAGCGCTGCACGCAGACTGGCGCCAATAAATCCGGTGTGCTCTGCAACGCCTAGCCCCAACATCGCCACCAGCACCACGCCGAGTGGCGGGAAATTCACGAAGGTCTGCACCATCTGCGCCATAAAGCCGGTAATGGAACTACCAGCAAGCAGATTGCGAATCTCGATCGCGCTACCACTGCGCGGGTCAATCGCGCTAAAGCTGACGCCAGATAGCGCCCACGAAATCACCCAGACCGCAAACATCAAGATCAGGAACAGCAGCGCTGGATCTGGCAGCTTGTTTCCAAGGCGCTCGACCACGTCGAGCGCGCGGGTGATAAGGCCACGCGGGGCGGCGATCTCGGGGGCGGAAGCTGTCATCGAGCAACCTTCTGTGGCCAGGGATGCCCGAATGCTAACCTGACAA
>Ga0209181_10012558_pt1 | contig 10701 bp, 11 predicted proteins | sample MAT05_FD_187208 | JGI IMG/M metagenome (GOLD analysis project Ga0209181, IMG submission 187208) | Freshwater microbial communities from Lake Fryxell liftoff mats and glacier meltwater in Antarctica - MAT-05 (SPAdes) (version 2) | ecosystem: Environmental > Aquatic > Freshwater > Ice > Liftoff...
TTTGGCGGACCGCCTCGTTATAGGCGAGTAGGTCCAGCGTCTCGTTCGGCCCGCGCCGCGTCCACACACCGTCCACCAGCGCCTCGTTCGTCAGCTCGTCGATGAATCGCGGGTCGAAGTCCGCAGGCAGGTGAACGTAGCCCGGCCCCGGCGCTTCGACGCCGACCCGCTCCGCGACCAGTTCCTTCAACTTGTGGACGCCCAGGTCGTACTCGACGACCACCGGCTCCATCGGCCGGCCTTGATCGTCGCGGTTGACCTCGCGGCCGTTGCCGATCTCCGGCGCCTTCGCCGACGCCGCACCCTTGATGAGCCGCAGCTTGTAGGCGTTCGAACCGCTGCAGATGCCGCGCTTCATCTGGCGCCCGAACTCGCGCGCCTTCCACGTCACCCCAGGCACGCCGCCGGTGTCGATCGCGGTTGATGCGACCGGCAGCAGCATCGCACCGTCGGCGGCGAGCGGGTAGCGCGCCTTCATCACCTGATCGCGAATGACCAGCCAATCTTCCTGCCGCATGCCCGGCGCCAGCGACCGCCCGTTCGGGCCGGCTTTCAGCGTGTAGCGGTCCACGATCCAGCACTCGCCGTCGTGGCCCCAGCCGACGATCATCACGTCAAACTTGTCGCCGCCGACGTCGACCGCGGCGGTCAGGTAGAGCACGCCTGACGGCACGACCTTCAGCGGCTTCGACCACTCGGCCTCCGTGTCGTCCTTGACCCGGCGCTTCAACCTGGCGGCGTCAAAGGCTCGAGCGCTGCCGCCGGCACCCTCATAGACCTCGCCGAGCGACTTGACCGTGACCTGCCTGAGCCGGTCCGACTTGCGCGTCTTCTCAAAAAAGACCAGCGCGCCGACATACTCCCGCGCCAGCTTGGGCCAGCTCACGAACGGGGACATGGTGCCGTGTATCCAGAACGAGGCTGTGTCGTTCGGGCGCGGCTCGCCCGTGACGGCGCCGTCCACTGCGATCGTCTGGCCTTCAAATATCCACCGGCCAAGCGACAGCATCCCGGCCTTCTCGGCATCGAGGATGGCGCCGCCGCAGTGCGGACACACTAGGCACGCGGTCGCCTCAACATGGTCGAGCAGGTCGTCGTCTGCCATGCCCTCCGGCCTCGAATAGTCGAGCGTCGTGCGCCACTCTGCGGTCGGGCACGGGCTCGACCAGCCCTCGCAGTGCGGACAGGGCCAATACCACAGCCCACGCGATCCCTCGCGCCACGCCGGCGAGATGCCGTCGGTCCAGCCCGCGTCCGGGTGACTGCACAGATACGCCTTGCCGGTCGCTCCATAGGCACGGGCGCGAATGTCCATCTGCTGCTTGAAGTTGCCGCGCAGCGTCTTGCGGAAACCGTCGATCTCGTCGGCCACGATGAACGGTGCCTGCTTCATGCGGATCGAGTTCAGGTTCGCCGGCAGCAGCTGCACAAACCGTCCGCCGATGCGCTTCAGCGTCCGCTTGTCGTCACTCGGCTTCTTGCCGATCTTCGCCCGAATGTCGGCGTGCAGTTCGAAAAACGGCGTGAACATCGTGTCGGCGTAGCTGCTGACATCGGACTCGCCGGGCAGATACCAGAGCACGTCGGTCAGCGGTCCGAACCGAAGTTTCTTCAGCAGCGCGTTCTCGGCGGCGATCGTTTTCCCGCTGCGCGCTGGCCCGACCACCACAACCGTCCGCACCAGAGGATCGTCGAGCGCGTCCTGCGGACCCAGAATGTACGGCGTCAGCGTCGGCGACCAGAGCCGCGCGCCGCCGTCCGCAGTCGGGATCATCCGACCTTGCGCGGCCGCCTCGGTAATCGAAATCTGTTCCGGCGGTGTGAGCAGTCGGAGCGAGCGCAGCGCCAAGTCGCGCGGACTTTTGCAGTAGCCGTCCGCAGCTAAGCGTTCGAACTCCGCTTCAAGATCACGCCGCGAGCTTGACATTGTGACTGGCGACGAACCGCTCCATGCGCCCTTGCAGGTTCACCAGCAGCGTCCGCATCGCCCCTTCCACGCTGAGTCTGACCTGCGCGTCCCACTGGCCGGCCGGGTCGATCTTCGACAGCAGGCCCAAGGTCTCGGATTGCAGATGGCTGTGATAATCGTCGAGGAACGCCAGAGTGTCGTCGGCGACAACGTAGCGCCCTTGCTGAAGGCGGAGTCGGTGCTGGTCCATCGTGATCTGCCCAACGGTGCGGAGGTCCGCGATGCTCAGCCCCTCGTCCGATTCCTCGATCGCGGCGACCGCGGCCTTGCCGCCGACCCCGGACAGGCGTTGGAGCCTGACCGCCTGGGCCTTGCGGCGGTTCTGCGCGGCGACGTGCTTGGCGATGAGATAATCAAGCGTGGCCCGCACGTTGAAGCGATAGGGGACGCCCTCTGACCCGCGCTGCAGCATCGGCACGTTCGGATCGTCGCCGATCGCCTTCTTGAGACCGCGGCTGCTGACGCCGACGATCTTCGCCATCTCGTCGAAATTGCATTCGTCCTTCGGCTTAGCCCGCTTGCGCGCCGCCCGCAGACTGGTCAGGCGAGTCGCTGGTTCGGGCTGCGTGAGGCTCACGGCTGACTTGGCGAGCTACGGCGTCAGCGGCATCATGCCGCCATCGCCACGCACGCCGCCTGCAGCGCGGTGATTTCGCTTTGAGTCAGCATGCGCTTGGCGAGACCTCCCCAGGCGATGCGGCCGAGTATCGGATTGGTTGGGGATGCGCCGACCTGGGATGCAGTACCGATTGCACCACCGTTGACGCCGCTGTGGGCAGGAACGCTGGTGGCGGTGCCAATCTGAGTACCGTTCAACCACATTTTCATGGTCTGGGTGGCGTTGTCATAGCCTAGAGCCAGAAAATTATAGGCGCTGGCCGACATCAGGGTGTCGGCGTTGGCGACGACCAGCTGCGTCGTGGTCGAACACGACGCCGCGCTTCATGCCGCGAAACGTCGCGCGGGTGATCGTCACGCCGTTGCCGCGCCGCATTACAGCGCCCCGACACGCAGAGTGCCGTTGTAAATCCCGCCGTTGCAGATAATCGGCAACAGCTCGGAGACAGCCATTCCGGTCCCCATGACCGGGCGAGCGGGCAGGCCCCGGCCACTCTCAAACGACGATGTGCTCGTCAGCAGCTTCGCGAACGTCGAAGCCTCCAGGCCACTTTCGGCCCCGATGTAGTCGCTGATCGAGCCGTCGGACGAGAACGGGGTGCCCCGCAGCAGATCGTAGCGGGTCGTGGCGGCGGGCAGTGCCCCGACCGTGCTGGTCATGCGGACCGTGCGCGCGCCCGTGATAGCCGCCGTCAGGTTCGACAGGGCTGGCCAGGTGGTGCCGCTGTTGAGCGAGGCAAAGTGACCGGGGAGGCCCGTAGTGGTCGTCCCGTCTGCTGCCTCTATGTCGGCGCTGAAAACCACGTCGAAGGCCGTGCGGGCCGGGCTGGTAAACGTCGCGCTCACCACCTGCGGTGGGCTTTCGATGGAGCTGTCCACCAGCAGCCGCGCCATGGCCCGCCCGATGCGGTAACCGCCGCGCGGGTTGCCCTGCGCGTTGGTGGACTGGTGCGGACTTGCGTTGGCACCCATTTCCCAGTCGAGCAGGAACGACGCCAGTCGCCATGTGCCGCCGCTGACCGCCTTGCCATACTGCGCGTTGCGCATGTTCCAGGTCTGCTCGGTGTCGTTAGACCGCTGGTGCGGCGTCACGCAGTAGAGCGGGTTTTGCGTCGATAGCGCCGTGTTGAACTTGGTCTTGAGCAGTTCCATGTTGGCCGCGTAGGAAGCCCAGCTGCCAACGTCGTTGGTGCCCTGCATCCACATGATCGCGGACGCCTGGTAGTCGCAGCTGACGAAGGCTGCCGTGGCAAAGTTGCTCCACAGCAGGTTAGTCAGGTCGGCACCCTGATTGCTGTCGTGAATATCGTTAATCCACGCGGTGATGCCGGAGCCGGGCACAGTGCAGTCCTGTATGAGCAGGGGTACACCGCCGCTGTCCGCGTGCCACTGGTTGGCCCATGCCACGATGCCGTTGCCGATGGTGGCGGCGTTGGTCAGCACCTCCTTCAGCGTCGATGGCCGGTCCTTGATCGTCTTGTCGCTGGGGCAGCTATAGAAGACCTTCATGCCAGTGGCGGCGGAAAGCAGGCCCGCCCCGGACGATCCCAACTTGTCGTTCTGGCTCTGGCCCCACGGCATGATGACGGCCCCGACGTAGAGCCCGTTCGAGTTACGCACCACCGTAGCCGGGACGGCGCTGTCGCGAATCGCCACCGTGTAGGGGCCACCGACCGGCACCGCCGCGAAGCTAACCGTGAACACCCCGCCGCTCGGCGTCGCCACCTTTGTCGCCCAGTCAAAGCCGGATACGGCAGCGCCCGCGGCGTCCTCCAGGCGCGCCTCTATCGAGGTCGGAGTAGTGCTGTATGTGCCGCTGAGAAACACCGCGGGCGTTGTGTTGCGGATGCCCTCGAAAAAGCGCGAGGTGCGCTCTTGCAGCACCAGGTTGATACCCGCCGTGTAGTTATCGAACCAGTTATCGATGGGACTACTGGCCAGGCTGCCCGCTACGTTAATGTAAAGACCACGCTGCCCAGTGATGTTCTTGTTGACGGAGCTATCGGTGTAGCTGCTCCCGACTTGTACGCCAGCCGACCAGACAGAGAGCACCGCGTTGCCGCCACTGACGGCGCAGCGAAGTTCGAGCTGAAGGGAGTTCGTCAGGCCGCTCACCGTGAGGATCGGTGAGCCGCCCACTACACCGTTGGTGATACGGTAGACCCGCGCGCTGGTGCCGCCGGTTTGTGGCCGCATCCAGTAACCGTTGAACGTTGCCAGCGACGTGCCGCTGGCCATGACAAGCGGACCCCAGCTTGAGCCGACGCTGCCTAGGAAGTCGCAGCCTACCGCCTGTGACAGCGACCCGTCGTCGTCGCGCAGGTAGACCTGCGGCGTGCTCGTCGCAGTTGTGCCGCGACTTAGCGACGTGCCGGTGGTGCCGATCGTAATCGTGTTGTCGCCGAACAGGAAGCTCCACCCCGTCCTGGCCGACAGAAGCTGCCCGGCGGTGCCGGTAAAGTTGTCGGTAAACGGCATTAGGTGACACTCCCGCTGGTAAAGCGGCCAAAACCGTTATGGACAATGCTATGGGCAGCAATCGCTGCAACCGTCGTTGAGTCCAAGGTTACGGCAGTGCCACCCGGCAAAACTGTCAGCGCCGAATCATACGCTTGGCCAATTATCGCATTGGCAAGTTGGCCGCTGATCGAGACTGTAACCTCAGCCACGCCGTTGACCGTCACGGTCAGGTTGGCCGTGCCGGTGCCGGTCCCGTTGGTGGCGGTGACGGCGAACACGTCGGTCGGCGACCCGCTTTCGACCGCGTTCATCGCAGCGTTGTTCGGCGTGTATGTATAGGCTCCGCTGGCGACCGTCACGACCAGTGTACCGTAGGTGCCAACCTTGGTGAGCGTCGTTGTACCGGTACCGCCGGTGAGGCCATAGCTCGTCGGCGACTGTGTGGCAGCGATGCTGCCTGTGGTGACAGAAAACACGTCGGTTGCCGAAGTGTCGGTGTAGGCGAAGCTGATCGGGGTGACGACCGGTACGGGAACTGCGATCGTTGCCGTACCGCTCGTGACCGCAGTAGCAGCCGCATCGGGGTGCGACTGGGTGACCGAGTAGGCATACGACCCGGCCGCCAGCCCGCCGACGCCAGCGATGATTTGGGTCTTGGCTCCGTTGAACACCGCACCCGCCGCCAGTGCGCCGGTCAGCGCCAAGTCGTCGCCTGCCACACGCCCGGTGATGTTGGCGAGCACCGTGCCCGCCGCCTGGGCGCCGCTGAGGCCCGACACCGGCGTCACCGTGACGCCGGCTAGGGCGACCTCAAGGACGTTCACCACGGTGACCGCGACGGCGCGCGGCACCACACCGTTGATGCCGTCGCTGAGGCCAAGCACTAGGTCGTAGACGTTGCTGGCAGCAGCGGAGCTGGGCACCTCAAAGTTCGGCGCGGTGACGAAGCGCACGGCCGCGCCGGTGATCGCGAACTTGGCCGCATCTGCGCCACCCTGGATCGAATATGTCAGGGCGTCCGCTTCGGCATCAGTTGCCGAGCAGGTATAGAAAGCGGTCGCGGTGTTCTCATTGACGCTGACCGCCGACGACGAGGTCCACACGGGCGCGGCGTTCGGAGGGACTACGATTCCGGCAGCGCGCTTGCGGACCGATGTGGTAAACAGGCCGACGCCGAGACCGATCATTCAGGCGAGCCCGACGAGTCCGGTGGCCGTAGTTCCCGTGCGTACCTGCCTCGCGCGCACTGGGATGATGGCGCCCGCGCCGACCGCAAGCGTCACCTGGGCAGTGTCGTTGAGGGCAATCAGGACGAGATTGCCGGCGCCGCCGACAAAGATGGCCTTCGTTGGCACCGGAAGATCGGAGTTCGCGGGAGTGATGTCGAAAATCCTGCTCGCCGGATGGTCGGGCGTGTCAAACATTGAGACGTCGGGCATGCGGAACACTCCCCTGCCAAGGTTGCAAGAGCCGAGCCGGCTCGACTGTGAAAATAAATATAGCTGAGGGCGCGGTTACGGCTGTAGCAAACCGGCTTTTACAGTTTTCGGAGCGCTTCGCCCAAGGAAAAGACCCGACCGCTTTCGCAGTTCGGGCCATCCGCATGCAGCAAAATCATTTTTCTACGTGCGCGTCAATCCTCCTCGGGAACTTTTTTCGCACGGCGAGGGCGGTGCAGTCCCTCTTTCTTGTCGATCTCGGCGAGTTCGCACAGGCCGTCGCGGATCAGCGCGAGGTCTAAAGCCGGCATCCGCTCGAGCCTGAGAGCTCTAACCATGCGGTCTATTTCCCGCCGGGTGTCGGCCTGGCGACGTTCGGCCTTCCGCCGCTGTTCCTTGTTGCCGACGCCGAGCTGGAGCGTTTGCACGGCGAGGTTCGCGCGCTGCTTGCGGGTCTCCGCAAGATAGCCGGTCATGAGGTCGGCCAGCCAGCCAGGGTCGTTGTCCCCTTGGCCGTCGACGCAGACCTGGTCGACCAGATTCTTGATCTTGCGCCCTATCGCCCGCAGTGCATCGTCGCGGCGGCGGAATCGCTCTTCGATCAGCACGTCCTTCTCGGGGTCGGCGATGACGACGCTCGGGGGACCCGACGATCGGCCGCCCATGTCGCTATACGCCCCGACCTTCCCGCACACCGGCCCGAAGCGAAACCAGTACGCCGCGGCGTAACGGCGGCCAGCGTCGCGGAGCAGGTCCGGCGAAAAGCGAGTGCCATCGAGGCATCCCCACGCCCAGAGCTTGCCGATCGTGTCCGTGCATTCTTCGGCGGGCATGCCGTTCGACTGCTGTGCCCGGCGCTGCGCGACGATGTCGGACGGGCGCGAGCGCTTGCGACCGCCATACTCGTCGAGCTTCGCCTGGTCGTCCTCGACCTTGTCGTTCTTCGTGCGCTCAATCAGGCTGGCGACGCGCTGCCGCTCAACTGCATCCATCCCCTGAAAGCTCTTCATCGTCCGCCCCCCTTGCGTTTCCCGAACGTCGACTGAGCGAGATGGCGAAGCTGCTCTTGCTGCGCCCAGCCCGGCAACCACTCTGGCCGGAGCAGCACGATGCCTTCGCGGTGCCAGGCTTCCGCCGCCTTCGCCCGCGCCGGGTCGACGTCGCCGTTTCCTGATGAGACATGCCGGGCCAGCGATGACTGCAGGCCGCTCATCGGTAGTGGTCGCGCTCGTCGATTGGCGTCGCGGCAGACACACCGGCCATCCGCTTGAGCGCTTCGCTGGCGTCGCTCGCCGGCGGGCTGTCGATCTTCAGCGAGCGATCGCGGTACGGCAGCGGCGGCGGCCCGCCCGCAGTGCCAGACAGCAGCACCGTCGTTCCGACCGCCAGCTTGTGCCGGACGCTCTCGAGCAGCTGCGCCGGGTCGGTCGTGTCGAAGAAACCGCTCTCGCCGTGCGTCGGAAGTGCGATCTCCGCAGGCGGCGCCATTTCCATCAGGGTCTGGACCTGCATCACGTCCCGGCGGCGGGCGGACAGGTCGGCGGCGATGTGCTTGAGGGCGGCTGGGATGATTTTCGACAAATGATCCGCAACCGAGCGCGCATGGGCGAGGCCGGCCGCGGCCAGATCGGCGGGCATCTCGATCATTTCACCCATCGCGGCCGCTAGCCATTCTTCGCGAGCCGCCTGGTCCAGAGCACCGCAGACCAGTGCACAGGCCCGGGCTAGCTCTTGCATCAAGGCGGGCGGATGCATCGGCGCCATCCGGGCTTCAGCCTCCCGAAGAGCGGCCGGAAGCAAGCCGAGGATCGCAGGCGTAAGGTTTTTCACGATGTCGTCACGGTTGCCGTGGCTCCGCAGGCTCTCTAGCGAAGCCCATGCGTTCGAGCACCGCAGCGCCCGCAGCGATTGAGCTTCGCTGCCCGGGACGAGACCCGTTCCGTTGCCCATTCTGGTGAGCGCTTGCATGGCCGTTTTCCTCAATCGGATCGTCGTAGCGGCTGTCGTTCAGCCAAGTCGCCGGGTGTGGGTAATCGTGATCCGGCGGCGGTTGGGCGGCGTAGATCACCGCCGCGTCCTGAAGTCGGCGAACAGCCGCGAGACCTCCGCCGATCCGCTTTCCGGCCGCGAGGTAGGCTTTCAGCGCCGCTCGCTTGGCGACCTTCCGGGGATAGACATCCCAAAATCGCTCAAACGCTTTCGGATATTTGTCGCCAGCCCCAGCCCCCGGCTGGGGTGAGGATGCGTTAGCATCCGATATGGATAGTTCGTTAGAACTATCCTTCTTCTCTCTCTCTTCTCTTATATGCTTAAGCCCCGCTTGACCTAAGTCTTTGTTATTTCGCGCATCGGCGGCGTTTTCGGCTCGGGTTCGTCCACCTTTCGCTCCACTTTCACTGAGTTTTCGCGTAAGTTTCGCGGTGTTTTCGAGCTCTTTTTCGACGCGAGCGTTGCTCAGCAGGCCGTCTCGCAGGACCAGCTTTCCACGCTCGATCAGGGCGTTGACAAGAGCCGTCGCCAGCCTGGCGCTGCAGCTGAAATTACCGGCCAGCCAGCGGGCGTCGAAAGGCACGGGGCCGCCGCGAGCATACATCAAGTCGAGGCAGACCGAGTACGCGCCAATCTGGTCGATAGGCATACCAACGATCGCGTCAAGAAAGTCGCGAGGGTTCTTCTTGTACCAGTCGAGCCCGCTCACGAACGCCCATCCAGTGCCGGCGCATATCGCGGCATCTCGTAAATCCGAGCCTGCCCCGATGCGACCCGCGCCAGCTTCGCCTCAAACGACGTGTCCCGCGCCGGCCGCGGCTGCGGCGTTCGGGCATCCTTCGCGATCTGCGCTTCGACGATCGCTCGCGCTTCGGCAGCGGTGAATTGCGACCGGGTCAGCGCGCGGTACTGGTCGCGATACTGAGGCGGGCACCAGTTCCACCATGCCTGCTTCGCGCGGCTGACCGCCTTGCCCTTCTCGACATTGATCTGAGGATTGGCCGCGATGACGGCATGGCCGCCTTCCCATATCTTGATCCGCTTGCAGCGGTCGGAGTAGCGAGCGCGCCGCTCTGGCGTGTAGCTGGCAGCGACCTTCGCGGCACCCCGCTTGGGGTCGCGAACGATGTCGAGTTTGAGGTCCAGGCGCTGCGCACGGCGGCGGACCGAGCAGATGGTCCTGCCCATGCGCTTCGCGATGATCGGCCAATCGCAGTTCCGCTCGCACATGGCGCGCAGGGCGTCGTCGTCGCAGGGTTTCCATTTGTGGCGCGGCTTCGTCATGTCGCCTGCCACACGATTGCGTTCTTGCCGCTATCATTACGGCGCCTATGGCCGGTGTCCCTGATCAGCTTTAGGTCGACCAACTCTGACAGCCTTGGCCGCGCGGATAGAATGCTTATTCCGAGACGGGCTGCCACCTGGTCCGCAGTGAGGCCGTGGTGACCAGACGCCTTGATGGTCGCGAGCACGCGGTCGCGCAGTTTTGGGGCGCGCGCGGCGATCGACACCGCGGCCTCTATCGACGTGTCGCGCTTTTTCCAGCCCGGCGTTGTCGGATAGCCGGGGGAGAGGAAGCTGAAGAGATCGGGCGCGCTCACGACGCCATCCGCGCGCCGAAGGTCGCCGCGTCGCGCCAAGGCACGTCCTCGCCGGCGAGATGGATGGTGTAACTTAACCCACCTAAAGCATCGGCTGCGTTGTTGTCCGCAGGTCGCCAACCAATGTCATGACACGCCTTTGTAGAGAGGGCTTTGAACTCCTTGTAGGTCTGGCTCTTTAGCCGCCGGCCTTGACCGATGAAGTGCGCGCGCCACGATCCTTGTGGGACCATGCGGCACCGGGCACTGATGACGTAAGCGAAGCTCTCGACATGCGAGACTAGCCCTAGAAGCAGTGAAGTCGTGTTCATGTTTGTCCTGCCGCCCATACCGGGCGAGGGCACGGCGGCCTCAAAATTGATCCGCTGGAACGGCAACATCTGATGCAACTCGGCCATGTGCCGGTGCAATTCGATGCACTTGCGGCCTACTTCGCCGGGGTCGCCGGGGAGTTTCCAGGTTCCGTAAATTGGCGCAGCCATTCCGCTGCCCCACGCCGCCCACCCGCAATTTGTCGCAACATCTAAAAACAAATAGTTCATTCGACGTGGCCCCAAGTGAGGCCAGATTTAACCGCAGTGATAGTGGGCCGACTGACGCCATAAGCCTTGGCAATGTCGCAGTG
>Ga0209181_10012559_pt1 | contig 10701 bp, 10 predicted proteins | sample MAT05_FD_187208 | JGI IMG/M metagenome (GOLD analysis project Ga0209181, IMG submission 187208) | Freshwater microbial communities from Lake Fryxell liftoff mats and glacier meltwater in Antarctica - MAT-05 (SPAdes) (version 2) | ecosystem: Environmental > Aquatic > Freshwater > Ice > Liftoff...
CACCCGACAGATTCGCACGAACCTGCAGCTGGTACTGACGCACCAGAGCCGAACACCATGCATGAAATGTCATCACACGCACGCGCTCATCCACCCCACGCAACCTCAGCATTGCATCAATGCGCAAAGAAAGTGGCTTGTTGAAACACAGGACGAGCACCGGTCGATCCGGCCTGGCAGCGGCGGCGAGCTGTTCGGCGCGATACACGAGAACCATGGTTTTGCCCGAACCAGCGACACCATGAATCACGCGATGTCCTGCCCCCAGCGTGCGGGCGACCTGTTCCTGATGTAAGTCCATGACTTCAAGCAAGTCAGGCAGCGATATCGGAGCGCCACCGGATGCAAAATCGAGCGCCGCCTGCGTTGTCAGACGCAGTTCCGGAAACAGATGCCAGCGAATACGATCCAGTTGTGGCATTGTCAGGTTGCACGGATAGCGCACCGAGAACATTGCAAACAGCTTTTCGAGAAAGATTTCCACGGGATAGTTTGCATCAAGCTCATCGCGCATCAGCACAAGGTTTTCTGGAAAAACTTCAGAGAACCCCGTCATGGCAACCTGCGCTCGGCGCAGCCCTGAAAATACGCATCCCCACCCGTACGGAAACAGCAGATTACCCGTATGGGAACCGGACTGCTGCAGAAGGCTGGCGTCTGACTTCATCACGTCTACCACCTCGTGAACGTAGTCGCGCGCCTGTCGCAGCGGGTTGGCCACGGTTGACGATCCACGCTCTACATCAATTTCAATGGTGTCGCGGTTGGCTGAAACCATCGTGCCCTGCCGCCAGTCCTTAACTTCAAGCACCAGCAAGCCCCAGCGCGGGCTCACGATGACAAAGTCTGGCTGTCGCGCTCGCGGACCGATTGGCACGTCGTGCCAAACAATGAAATCGTCTGTGAGGCAGCGCTTGAGATGGTTGAAGACTCTTCGTTCACCGGCGTTGCAACGCCGGTCAACATTGGTCATACCTTGTGGGAAAAGTGCCATCAATCACTCCAGATTGCGGCGACTGCCAGACACCAATTTGACACGCACAATTACCCCGTGATTGATACACGAAAGATGATAGTCCCGTCATCACGCAAGAACCCATCGCTAACGCGACTTCGCGCGCCATTGATATGAATTGGCCTCAATTGCCTCGCGATTGCAACAAAGCGTAAACATCATCCCGCGAACTAACCGCAAGAATCGTCACTCGTTTGGCCTTGTCATCAACGTGATAAGCGAGCCGAAACTGCGGCGTGGTGATTTTTATCTTGTAACAATCCGGCAGGCCGTGCAGCGCATCCCTGGCGACGCGCGGTGTTTGCAGTCGTTCCTTCGCTAGCTTTTGCTTGAAGCGGCGCTTTACGCTCTCGTCCAGCCGCGCCCATTCCGCTTCTGCGAGCGGATGGATCGCGAGTTCATAGCTCATCTAGGGTGATCTTGCGGGCGCTAGGAAGCGAACCAAGCCTCGCTTCTGCTTTCTTTGCAACCGCGCGATCGGCAAGCTGATCAAGCATGGCTTCCATCAAGCGCGGCGAAACGATGTAGCCAGCGGGACGATTGTGATTCAGGACAACAATGGCTGAGTCGCCCGCTTGCTCAAACGCCCGTGCTGGCGACTCTCGCAATTCCGAAATACCGATACTTTGCGCGGTTAGCAGGGTGTCCATAAAACGCCTCAAACAGACAAAATAATGACGAATTATAGTCTTTTTTCATCCTTTAATCGACGGCGGGTGCCTCCCTCACAACCGCTGAATTGCCCGAAAACTGCGCCACCGCCACACCACCCAACGTGAGCGCCGCACCAGCGATTTTGATCGTCGTGTAGTGCTCGCCCGCGAATGCCCATGCGACGAGGCCTGCGACGGGCGGCATCAAGTACATGAGCGGCGCAGTACGTGCGACGCCGCGCACGGCGTTGATCCAGCCCCACAAAAGCCAGCCCATGAACGCGGAAATCAGCACACCGAAAAAGATGCCTGCCCAAATGCCTGCAGGTACTTCGCGCCATTCAATCGCTAGCCCCGCGCTAGAGGCAAACAACACGATGGGGACGCTACCGATCATCGTGGCGTAAGTCATGGTGACGACGCTGCCGAGGCGCTCGATGACCGGCTTGGACGCGACGGTATAGTACGAAAAGAAACTCGCGGCGACCAACAAAAACAGGTCGCCGCCAGAGGCCGTCCAGTTGCCCGCGAGCAGTTTGTCCGAGAGGAATACAAGTACGCCTGCGAAAGCGATGGCGACACCAATCAGCTGTGCTCGCTTCAAATGCTCGATGCCCATTACACGCAAGATAAGCAACGTAAAGATCGGGCCGCAGGCGAGGATCAGCGAGCTTGAAAACGCGGTCGACCAGTGGATGCCGTAGCAGACCATGCCGACGTGCAACGTGTGGCCCACAATGCCCAGTCGCGCCAGCGCCCAGAAATCGCTGCGTGATAAACGCGGCCACTGTGTGCCGTAGCGATGCAGCAGCAATGCGACGGCACATACGGGCATGATGAGATAGCGCACGAACAAAAATCCACCAGGCCCGGTGACGCTGTAGACGTATTTTTGCACGGTGAAATTGACGCCCCAGATCACGATCAGTATGAGCGCGGCGGCGAGAGCGAGGGCGGAGCGTTTGGCTTGCGCTTCGCTTGATAAGTGCTGCATATTGCGCTCAATTTTAGTAGGTAGCAGCATCCGCTCACGTCTGGTTGGGTTCGTTTTTCAGAAGTGGGCGTACGTTTTAGGGGTTATGAAATGAATCAGAGGTGGGGGCTTGCGCTGCCTCTGCATTAGTCTTGCGTCAAGCCCCTTTTGCATTGCGACAAGAAAGTCATGACCAGTCACATCACCGTTAACGGTGTTGAAACCGCCTATCGTTTCGACGGCCCCGAGCATGGCCGCGTCGTACTGCTCAGCAATAGCCTCATGTCGAACTACACCATGTGGGACTGGACGGTTCCGGCGTTGACGGACCGGTATCGTGTGTTGCGCTATGACACGCGTGGGCATGGCGGCTCCGCAACGACGCCGGGGCCGTACTCGATTCGGATGCTGGCCGACGACGCTGCGGTGCTGCTGGATGCGCTGGGTGTTGCCTCGGCGCACATCGTGGGATTGTCGATGGGCGGCATGATTGCGCAACAGCTGGGCGCGCGCTATGCCAGCAAAGTGCTGTCGTTATCATTGTGTGACAGCGCGAGCGAAATGCCGCCGCGCAGTCTGTGGGAAGAGCGGCTCGCGATTGCGGCGCGGGACGGGATTCCCGGGCTTGTCGATGGCACGCTCAAACGCTGGTTCACCGAGCCATTTGCAGCGCGTGCGCCAGAGGACATTGCCAAAGTTCGGGCGTTCATTCTGGGCACGGGCGTCGAGGGCTACATGGCTTGCGCTGGTGCCGTGCGCGACATGGCACAAACCACGATGCTGCTGAAAATCAAGGCTCCCACGCTCGTAATGACCGGTCGCCAGGATCCGGCTTGTACCGTCGATCAGTCCACCGTGATGCACCGCATGATCGACAGCTCACGCATGGTGATTCTGGAGGACGCAGCGCACCTCTCGAACATTGAACAACCTCAGGCGTTTAACCACGCGCTGCGAACATTTATTGACAGCGTCGATGACACCTTGCCAAAACGCTCGTGAGCGAGAGCGCCCACGCGCAAATTGATCAAATTGACGACCGCGTGATGGCGGCCGCTACTTTGCTGATGCCTGCGCCATCTCAGCATCGTAGCGCGCCTTGTTCTCCGCATTGGGTGGATAGAGGCCAGGCAGTGGCACACCAAGATCAACCTGGCGCATGATCCACGCTTCGAAGCGCTCTTGCTCCGGCGCCTGCGCGAGCACTTCATCGAGCAAGTCTGCTGGAATGAGCACCGCGCCGTCATCGTCCACCACGATCATATCGCCCGGAAATACGGCTACGCCACCACAGGCAATCGGCTGCTGCCACGCGACGAACGTCAGGCCCGCAACCGACGGCGGCGACGCAACGCCGTTGCACCACACCGGCAATCCGGTGCCTATGACGCCCGCTGCGTCGCGCACCACGCCATCGGTAATAAGCGCCACAACGCCGCGCTTGGCCATGCGTGCGCACAAGATATCGCCGAAAATTCCAGCGTCGGTGACGCCCATTGCGTCGACCACTGCCATGCAACCAGCGGGCATGTCTTCGATAGCGGCGCGAGTAGAGATCGGCGAGCCCCACGAGGCGGGTGTCGCCAAGTCCTCACGCGCGGGGACGAAACGCAGCGTGAACGCGCGCCCGACCCGTCGCGGTTGCCCGGGACGCAAAGGCTTGGTGCCGCGTAACCACACATTGCGTAACCCTTTTTTCAGAAGGATCGTGGTGAGCGTGGCGGTGGTGACTTGCGAGAGGGTTTCCACGACCTTGGGGTCGAGTTGCATATTGATCGGTTGAGTCATGAACGTCGGAAGCTTGAATAGTTATGAGAAGCGCGAGTCGGCGTAGTGTGTGCACCAAAGTGCGCACCACGGTTGCGTTAGTTGATCGACTGACATGCGCGAAGTTGCCGGTGCCAGACACCGCAAACCGGTAGCGGCGTCAATCCGCCTTCGCGCCGGACTCTTTCACCACTTTGGCCCATTTGGTGATTTCGCTTTTTTGATAGGCAGCGAGCTCTTCCGGCGTGCCGCCCACCGCGTCAAGGCCGTTGTCGGCGAGGCGTTTGGCGACGTCGGGCGATTTGAGAATTTTGCGCACTTCAACTTGTAATTTATCGATGATCGGCTTTGGCGTATTGGCGGGTGCAAACAGCGCGAACCAACTCCCCGCGTCGAATCCAGGCAAGCCAGACTCGGCAATCGTCGGAATGTCCGGCGCTGCGGGCGAGCGCGTGCTGCTGGTGACGCCGAGCGCGCGCAGCTTGCCTTCGCGCACCAGCGCGAGGCTCGATGGCATGTTGTCGAACATCATGGTAACGCGTCCGCCCAGTACGTCAGGAATCGCCGTGGCGCGCCCCTTGTACGGGATGTGAACCATGTCGATACCGGTCATCGTTTTGAACAATTCGCCAGAGACGTGGATTGAGGTGCCCGAGCCGCTGGAGGCGAAGGTCATCTTGCCCTCCTTCTTGCCGAGCGCGATGAAATCCTTCAAATTTTTCGCAGGCACATCGTTGTTGATGACAAGCATGTTCGGCGTCGTCGCGATCAGCGTGATCGGCGTGAAATCCTTTACTGCGTCATACGGCATCTTTGAATACAACGCTGGATTGATCGAGTGCGTGCCCACGGTTCCGACGACCATGGTGTAGCCGTCTGGCGCAGACTTGGCTACGAAATCGGCCCCAAGATTTCCGCCCGCGCCCGGCTTGTTGTCGACGATAACCGGCTGGCCCCACGCCGCCGTCAGCCGCTCGCCAATAATGCGCGCCAGAATGTCAGGCGCGCCGCCGGTGGTAAACGTCACGACGATTTTGATCGGTTTGTCGGGAAAACTGGTGGCACTGGACTGAGCCGACGCAGATTGCGCCCACGCGCCAAATACGAGCGCGGCGGCCGCCGCCAAGACTGGTATGCGATGTTTCATAAGCCCTCCTAAGGTGCACACATGCTAGTCGTGCCGCAGCGCAGCACACGTGTTGGTTGTGCCGCAAATGAAATCTCTACTTTTTGCGCATTGTTTGAAAGACGGCCGCACAATTTCGCGAAATTTGTCGCACAATGGCGACTGCGTCCTTCACTTTCGCCAGTAGCTCCAATCTTCATGCCGCAGTCGATTACTTCCATCATTGATGCTCTGCTCGGTCTGCCGCTGTGGGCGAGCGTGTTAACGGTGTGTCTGCTCGGCCTGATCATCTGGCTTCAGCGGCAGCGAACGCGGGATTTGCGCCGGGCGCGTGCGGTTTCGCCAAATTTGATGATCGCACCACTGACCTCGCTGTCGCGACAACAATTCGACATGCTGCTGAAGCAGGCGTTTCGCCAGCGCGGCTATGTGATCGGAGAGATTGCCATTGGTCAACGCTCAGCACAGGGCGCTGCCGATTTGATTTTGCGCAAATCGGGGGAGTATTTTCTGGTGCACAGCAAGGCCTGGCGCGTGGCGCTGGTCGAAGTCACCGCGATTCGCGAACTCGATCAAGCGATGCGCGCACAGCGGGCAGCGGGAGGATTTGTCGTCACCAGCGGCAGCTTCACGCGCGAGGCGATGGGTTTCGCCAGTGGTCGCAAGATTCAGCTGATTGACGGCAGGACGCTGCGCGAAATGCTCAATGACACGGCGGGGATGCCGACTGGAGTGCCCACCTTGGTTTCGTTGGGGCCGACCACGATGAGTAAACAGGCGTAATTGGCCTTCAGTTGGCATACAGCTTTATCGTCAAATGACGGCTACACAGGGGCTAAACCTGCAAAAGTCACTTTATCGATAAGTAGCATTTATCGCCTCTAGCCCCTGAACAGCCGTGCTTTCATTATAAAGCTGATGTGTCGGTGAAGCGTTGAACTTCAATGTTTCTCGAGAAAGTGACGGCTGACGCGTTTGCGCCGGAAAATATTCCGCGCAGGTTTAACCCCTTTCCTCCGGCTGCCTCGTTTCAATCATCACCCGCCTCATTTCGAGGCGATGGATTGAAGCTTGAAGGAGCCCACCATGTTGTTGCAGAAATCGCTTTTCACCGCTGTGGTGGCCGCTACGGCCATCGCTGCTACCGCGTCGATGGACGCCTCAGCCATCGGTCGTCTCGCTGACGTTACGGTCACTGACCGCTACTCTGGCCAGACGCTGCCAGTTTACTTTGCCAAGGGCCAATACTGGGTCGCCGGAACGCCGGGCGCGAATTATTCGGTGTCGGTAGCTAACGCCTCGGGCGCTCGCATACTGGCGGTGATGTCGGTGGACGGCGTGAATGTGCTGGACGGCGAAACGGCTGGCATCGAGCAATCGGGCTACGTATTCAACGCGTATCAGCGCTACGACGTGAACGGCTGGCGCAAAAGCAATTCCGAGGTCGCAGCGTTTGAGTTTGTCGCCTCGCCTGCGTCGTATGCCGAGCGCACCGGCCGTCCCGCCAACGTGGGTGTGATTGGCGTGGCGTTGTTCAAGGAGCGCGTGTACCAGCCGCCAGTGATCGTGACGCCGCCGTATCGGCCATACCCTTACGATGGGCGTAAATCAGCACCGTACGGCACCAATGAAAGTGGCCCGGCTTCGGCAACGGGTGAGGTGGGTGGTTCGGCCAAACGTTCCGAATCGCGTGCTGATGCAACCGCTGAATCGCGCGAAAAACTCGGCACCGGGCACGGCGAACGCGAATATTCGCAAGTGTCGAACACATCCTTCAATCGTGCGCAGTCAACACCCAACGAGGTGATCAGCATTCGCTACGACAGTCGCGAAAACCTGGTGTCGATGGGTGTGATTCCGGCACCGTACTACGGCAGCGTGAGACCGCGTCCGTTCCCGAACAGCCAAGGGTTCGTGCCGGATCCGCCGCGTCAATGGCGCTATTAGGCTGGCGTGATCCCTCGCGCTTGCGGGGAGTGGATTAAGTCCCCTCTCCGCTCTTGCCTCCCGGGAAAGGCTGGGGTGAGGGCATGGCGGCGAGGAGTATCACGGTCGCTGCTCTAGCAACCGTCACCCTCTCCCCACCCCCCTCCCCTCAAGGGAGAGGGAGCATTGCGGTGATAATTCATGCATGTCCGCCGCCCAAAATTCAACCGAGAAAATCACCGACGAAGCGTTGATGCAAGCATTCGCGCGGGGCAATATGAACGCGTTCGAACAGCTCTATGACCGGCACGAAACAGGCGTCTGGCGCTTCGTTTTCCGGAGCGTCCAGAACAACGCGCTGACCGATGATCTGGTGCAGGAGCTTTGGTTCTCGGTGACACGTTCAGCTGCGAGCTACGCGCCCACGGCCAAATTCAAAACATGGCTGTTCACGATGGCGCGTAATCGCGTAATAGACCACGTACGCACCCATAAAAACCACGCCAGTATCGACGCAGAAAATGAGGAAGGCGAATCAATGTTCTCTGATCTTGCCGCTGACTCACGTCTGGGCCCCATGCGCCAGGTGAGCTCGCGCGAGCAGGCCAAGGCGTTGCTCGATGCGATTGAGCAACTTCCGGCGGATCAGCGCGAGGCGTTTTTGTTGCAAGCCGAAGGTGACATGAGCGTTGAGGAAATTGCGGCGGCCATAGGCGTCACGTTCGAGACCGCGAAGAGTCGTCTGCGCTATGCCAGAAACAAACTGAAAACACTGCTCGCAGATTTTGCGGAGGTGTCAGCATGAGTTCGTCGCCAACAGATAAGCGCATTGATCCGCTGATCGACGCGTATCGGCAGGCCAGCGAGCTCGAAGCGAAAGATTCTGGCGCGCGGCCACGTGCAGCGTTGCGTGCTGCCGTCCTCGCCCATGCGCGCGTGGTCGTGCAATCGGCAGACGCGGCTGAACAGAAACTGGCGGTGAGCGACGCCGTTCGTGCCACACCTGCCGCCAATGAATCACGGCCGATCTGGCGTATCGCCGCCGGGGTCGTGCTCGGCGTCGTTGGGCTGTGGGTGTATCAACTCACGCGTCCCGGTAGCACTGACGAGGCCAATGTCGCCGTGCTGTCCGCGCCGCAGAGTGCGAAAGCGACCGCGAACGAAGCCACGGCTGCGGCTGCTCCACCCGCGGCGCCAGTGGCGTCGGTTGCGTCGGTTGCGCCATCCGCCGCTGCCGCCCCCACAAACCCTGTAACCGTTGCTGCGCCCGCACAGGTGGAAACCGCCGTCGCCGTCGCCATGCCCTCAAGAGCAGATAAGGCTGCGCGAGATACATCCGCCCGCGATCGCACAAGTACAACAAGCGTTACTGCGAGCGTTAGTGCGCCGCGAGGTAGCGTTGCCGACGCCGCGCGTAGCGAGACAAGCGTCGCGCTGGCGAAGCTGGATGCGCCCGCGAGTCGGGCTGAGAAGGCACCGCCTGCCTCAGCGCCAACGGCGGTGGCGGCAGCAGCGCCGGTTGCATCCGCAGCAACTTCGGCTGTCCCTGAAGCCGCCGCGTCTGAGCCGCTAGGTGAGACGATGATTGCATCTGCTGAAATGCGCAAGGCGGCACGCCCAAGCGTGGCGGCGCGCGCCTCCGTAGCTGCCGCCCCCGTAGTAGCTGCAGCACCGCCCAATGCGTTTCCTGCAACGGCAACAGGCGCGATGGCCGCCGCCGCGCCGCCACCCGCGGCGCCCGCAGCGGTCCAGCAATCCGCAGCCGCTGGTGGTAACTCAGCACTGCGTCAAGGCATCGTAAGTACACCCGACGCCGCCATGTTCAGCGCCGTTCGCATTGGCAACGTCAACGCCTTCCGCGCGGCATTAGCGCGTGGCGCAAACGTGAACGCACGTGACGAAGGCGGTCGTAGCGCACTGCAAATTGCGCGCGAACGCAGTGATGCCGACATGGTGAAGGCACTGGAACTGGCGGGTGCGAAGCAGCAGTAGCACAGGCCTTGTCTGCCGTGTGAACTATCGGCGGACGACGGCAGCTATAGCGATGTGAGGCATCAGAGCGTTGCAAACATCGCGACCACCGCGACCGCCATCACCGCCGTCGCCAACCACCCGAGCCAGCGCAATCGTTTGCCAATACGAAACTGGCCCATCACACGCTCGCTGCTTCCGAGCAGCATCATCACAATCATGATCGGCAGCGCGATCACGCCGTTGATCACCGCACTCCAGAACAGCGCTTTGAACGGGTCAATCGGCATGAAATTGAGGATCACGCCGCCGACCGTGGCGAGCGCGATGATGGCGTAAAACTCTTTCGCTTCATGCAGTTTTTTGTCGAGCCCGGAGCCCCAGTCAAAGCACTCGACGACCGCGTACGCCGCCGATCCTGCGAGCACAGGCACAGCGAGCATTCCCGTGCCGACAATGCCCAGACTAAACAGCAAAAACGCGAAATCGCCCGCGAGTGGACGCAACGCTTCTGCGGCTTGCGCTGAAGTTTGAATATCGGTGATACCTGCTTTGTGCAGCGTCGCCGCAGCGCTCAAAATAATGAAAAACGCGACCAGATTTGAGAAGCCCATCCCGATGTACGTGTCAACGCGAATTCGCTTCAGGTGCGAGCGCGCTGCTTCCGGCTCAATCTTCTCGCCCGCATCATGCACGCTGCGCAAATCCTCCATCTCCTGCGCCGCCTGCCAGAAGAAAAGATAGGGGCTGATGGTGGTGCCAAACACGGCGACGATCATCATGATGCTGTCGCGATTCAACGTCAGCTGCGGCCACACCACGCGTGTCGCAACTTCCGCCCACGGCACATGAATGGTGAACACAACGGCAACATAAGCGAGCAGCGCCAGCGTCAGCCACTTCAAATAGCGGACGTAGTTTTGATAGGGAATAAAGACTTGCAGCACCAGGCACAACAGGCCGAAGGTGACCGAATAAACGTGCGCCGAGCCTCCCAACAGTAAACGCACCGCCTCACCCATTGCAGCAATGTCGGCGGCGATGTTGATGGTGTTGGCCAGCACCAGCAGACCCACAATGGAGTAAAGCACCGCCTTCGGGTACTCGGCCTTGATATTGGCTGCAAGCCCTCTTCCGGTCAGACAACCCAACCGCGCGCTGACCATCTGAATACCTGACATCAGCGGGTACGTGAATATCATGGTCCACAGCATGCTGAAGCCGAACTGCGCGCCCGCCTGCGAGTAAGTCGCGATGCCACTGGGGTCAT
>Ga0209181_10012563_pt1 | contig 10698 bp, 7 predicted proteins | sample MAT05_FD_187208 | JGI IMG/M metagenome (GOLD analysis project Ga0209181, IMG submission 187208) | Freshwater microbial communities from Lake Fryxell liftoff mats and glacier meltwater in Antarctica - MAT-05 (SPAdes) (version 2) | ecosystem: Environmental > Aquatic > Freshwater > Ice > Liftoff...
GGCTTTTGTTTGTTAACTTTTACTTTTTTATCTTTATTAAACAGCGGTGCCGGGCTTGACGTTTTTCAAATTCCACCACATCGCCAAGCCGCCGACCGTTGGTGGCAATGTTCCGTCCACAGCGGGTCGGGCTGAATACCATCATTGAACTTTATATCTTAACATGAACAGGCTCGGCTTTGCAAAATGTAAAAGAGCTACACGGCATTTTTATTTTAGCTAAGCGTGTAGCACATTTACATTTTGCGCCCACGCACCAGCCGACCTCAACCCCTGCACTTAGTCTCTAATAATTTTCCGGCATCCAAACCGCAAAGAGCAAAAAAAAACAATAAAGAAGCAAACGAAGCCGCCTGACGGCGGCTTCGTTTTGCTTCCTCATGCTTTAAAGAAACTATTACCTCTAATAAAGTCTCCGTATTTTGTACAAACAATAATCGTAATTAATCTTGTATTTTCCTTTGTTTTTTTTCAACCAATTTTTACATTTTAATATTGGTTCATCCGTAAAGCAAATAGGGTCAGATGGTGACCAATAATTAGGAATATCTTTTGCTAAAATCGCAAAATCAGGGTTTAGAATTATATTTTTCAAATCAGCCAGTATCAAATAAGCAAATCTGGCTTTTTGTTTTTTACCAGGAACACTTGCATATAATTGACTAGTATCTAACCATTCGTTAAGTTTAAATATGCTTTGTTGTGTAGCGAGGTAAAATAATTTAGGGCGTATGATAAACATATAATCATCAATATAATTTTTTCTAAAGTTTCCTGTATAACTGCAACTGGTAACTATTTTATTTTCAAATACTTTATCACCCAATTTAGCCAATGCCAATTCTAAACTAATAGAGTCATAATGTTCTCTTTCTTTAACACCTTCACTTAAAATTGGTATTGCTTCCTTTATATTTAATGAACCTGCTAACAGTATCAAGCCAGGATTAACTTTGAAAATGTTTTGTTTCTTACTTTTAAAATTAGTTTCAACAAAATCCTTTCTTATGCTATCTATTACTACTTTATATATTGAATCATTCCCTTTTGCATAATATTCGGCTATCTTTTCGTGTCTCAAGAACTTAGAATTTGCCTTTAATTCCGAAACATTAAAACTATCTATTTCTGCTGCCGTCCATCGCCAATTTAACATTTTAACGACTCTATTTTTAAAAGAATCAGTAATATTACAGCCATTTTTGTATTGGTATAAATAACCAATTGAAATAGGTCTTTTTACAAGTTTACTCATTAAACTATCAGAATGCGGCAATTTGTCACAGGTATATTCTTGCGAGAATGCTGTTTTTAAAAAAAAGCAGAGTATTACTAATATTATATATTTTTTCACTTTTCGCTATTTTAGTAATTACCTTACATCAATCCATTGGGTGTAATAAAACATGTCTTTTGCATCAAAATTTCCGGGAGCAGTGTAATCCATAAAGTTGGTTGTTGAGTATTTAACAAGATGGTATCTGCTAGTAACATCAATCGGATTATCTTCAAATGTATGGTGAAGTTTTAGAATGTGGCCCATTTCATGTGCTACCGTAATCCTGTTTGCTGTAGAAAATAAAGCAGCCGAAGGGCCATCCATATTTGTAATACCATTTGTACTTGTGGTTGTTATAACAGTACCAACTGTATCTGCTTTACTCATAGGAAAAGTAGTAACAAACATCACATAAAGCCTATCAGGAAAGTCAGGGAAATTTTGCTGGCTAATGGAATCAATGTTGATATTTTTATGGAGTTTATAGTACTGTGTAAATAGGTTAGGGTATAATGTGTCACTTCCAATTGAAAGCCATTGTGGATTTGCTGCATACTCCGATTGCATGTTAAGAGTGTCCGAATAGGTATTATCCAAAACCCACTTTCTCATCATTTGTGAATGAGAATTATTATTCAGGTAAGTCAAAATATTTTGTTTTTGTAAATCAAAGTTACTATTATAACCAGATCCTGAATTGACATATACTATAGCTACTTTTTTTACTTCGGCATGTGAGCATGTGATGTTAAGTTTACCTATTGTATCTCCTGAATTAGTAATTGCATACACACTTCTTATAAGTGAATCATAATTATTATACTTTTTCAGTTCATTAATATTTTGAGTCCATTCCTGTGCACTGACAACCAAATTATCCAATGCTAGCAATTCAGTATAATTAAAATGTTTTACGGTAGGGTAGTTGACATCTAAACTAATATTAAATATTTCCGGAACAAAAGCGACCCAAAAATTAGGATCATTAGCCAGGCCGGGGTCTAAGTTGACTTTTTTAATTCGTATGTTATATTGATTTTGAGGTAGTATACTCATCCAAGGCACAACGTAGGAAGTGTCTGTATTTATTGTCCTCACTTCTAATCCTTTTTTGTAATCCAAATTGGTTCTTAGGTCTAAATATTTATGAGTGGTATCGTCAAATCCATAACATCCACCGCTAAAAAAATCTCGCTGAAAAATAATAGTTGGTTTATCCCCAACAATTAAAGGGTTTTTAATAAGCGTTTTTACACCTGCGCTATCTACCCTAACTTGTGTTACCCCAAGAACATCAACTATAAAATCACAATTTATTAATGCAGTGCATTTTGTGGTATCTATTACACCTTTTCTTTTCCAAACAAAATCGCCCGATGACCATGCCGCTCCATTCGAATTATGTATGTTAAGTGTTATTGGTGTATTTTGTTTTTGAACATATATTTTATCCCCATCGTAATAGCGATGTGTTTCGGTATTAAGAGTAATATAGTATTTTGGCTTGGGGTTAGGTGGCCCCGTGTTTACATTTATTACTAATTGAAATTGCCTGTCTAATGGATCCCATTCATACAGATATTCGTCCCCCCAATAATTAAATATATGCCAATAACCGTCTTCTGGGTCTAATAAATCATAATAAGGTCCATGTTCATCATCGTAGTCAATTTCATCGGGAGGGTCATCTCTATATTCATATCCATTATTTTCAGGAGTATTGTTTCCTTCATTACCTGTTGGCACTGGATCCCAATAATAAGTATAATGCCCATCTTCCCACAATACGGTGTGATGACCGTTTGGATTACGCCAATCAAATTCTTCTTCCCCCATGCCCTGTGCCATTAATTCATTCGCATTTAAAAATTTAATTTCTCCCTTTTTTAAAACCGGTATCAAATTAAATATCAGTACCAGTAATATGATTATCTTTTTCATACACAGTTAGTTTTAAAGTTTTACCAGTTTTGTTGTTTTAATTTCCTTACCCATTATCAGCCGTACTATGTAAATACCGGGCGGTATATTTGGCCGTAACGGTAGTATGTAATTTCCTGTTTCTAATGAAGCAGCACCAGTTGAAAAAACAATTTTACCATCGGTTGTTAAAAGTTGGGTGTTAACCATACAGCTTTGTTTTAAAGCAAATTCTATATTTATCACATCAGTAAACGGGTTTGGATATGTTTTAAGCATTGGTATTTTTTCTATACTACCGTCTGCATTTGTAAATGGTATGTTATTGGTATTTTGGCTGCTTTTAGTTTGTACCAGCACAATTGCTATCGGCTTTTCAGGCTCCTTCCGGTCGGGGCTGTACAATTGCAAATTGCCGTTTAAATAACTACTGTCGCCATACTTCAGTAATTGCAAACTGGCTTTTTCAAAATTAAAAAGTATAGAACTTATCTGGCTGTAATGATCTTTTTTTGCATACTGCATATTGCTAAATACAAGGCCATCTTTGGTTAAACGTGCATTAACAGGTATAGAGATATTTTTTTCTTTCTCTTCCCATAAACCTGATAATTTGCCGTTATCATAAGCCAGGTTTAAACTAAGTTTTGTTACCTCTATGATAAATTTACCGCTCCAGTCATATTGTATGAGGTATCCTTTATATTCTCCCTCAACGGCATTTGCCTGCATACTGTGTATAACTCGGCTGTACTGGTTTACAGGCTTGTCGTTGGTATTAATTTTTCCTAAAGCAGTTTTTATTTTTTCAGCCATAGCACCGGCATTGCCGGGGTTTTCTGCATTATCCGCCATCAATTCATCATTTGCAAGGCTATACCCAAGCGCAGCAGATTTTGTAAGCCAGTAGTTTGCACTATCAATATTAACACCAATACCATAGCCATTGCGTAAACAAATGCCGTACAGGTACATTTTACCGAGATAGTGTCCTCTTTCCTTATACACCCCATTCCTGAATAATGCTACTGCCTGTTCATAATCCTGTTTGCACCCCAGCCCCTTAAAGAGCATATAACCTTTTGCATATTCGCCGGATGGGTCTTTCTTTTCTGCCGCTTTGCTAAAACAATTAAAAGCCGTTTCGTAATTCATTGCAGTGCCTTCCCCATTCTTATACATCATACCAAGGTTAAACCAGGCCCTTGTATGTCCGTTTTCAGCAGCCTTTTTAAACCAGTTAAAAGCTTCTGTGTACATTTCGTTATTCTGATAAATTACCGCTACTTTGTACATTGCTTTTATGTTACCGTCATTAGCAAGTTGTAAGGTGCTGCTTTGCAGTTTTGTCAGGCTTTCAGGCAACTTGTACCCATCTTTGTAAATCTCGTTTTGTGTTGTAACAGGGCTTGTTTGTGCAAAGCCTGTTATACCTAGCATTATTAAAAATGCGGTTACAATTTTTTTCATAACTGGTTTGTTTATTCTTTTTAAAAAATCATGTTTCTATTTCGTTTCCGATAGTTCAAAATTTATACTCTAAGCCCTGTGTATTATTTTGTGGGTTGCGTCTTGCATGTGCCAGCACGTTTAATATTTTTGGTTTATTATCGTAAACATATTTTAGCATAGCACTTTGCTTTATTTTATTATGTGCATACCTGTCAAAAACATTTTGTTTTTCAATATAATATTCTGTTAGCCTTTGCAATTCAATTTCCTTGTTAAATCTACCTGTGAGCTTTCTTAATTCCAGATCGTTCCAGTCTGTTAGTGCATTGCTTTTAGCTTTTTCCGTGTTTTTAAGTGTGAGCAGTTTTGAATATTGTTCATCTGTCAGCAATCGTGTCATCACTTCGCTTTCATACGCTTTAGATTCAAACCACTGACCGGGGTTTTTTCTTTTAAAAGCGTTTTTCATTTTATTAAGCACATCAATATGCAAAAACATAGAATCCGCAAGTGCTTCACTTAATTTAATGGTATCTTTTACTTGCAATGCAAATGAAAATTGTGTAAACCAGTATTTTGTCCTGCTTCTTTCTTTATCAACAGCTATGGAATAGTAATATTGCTGTTTGGCAGTTAGCATATTCAACCAATCTTCCTGCAAATCCATTTTAATACTGTCAAGTATTTTTTTAGGTTTGTTTTCTTTTATCAGTTTTAATAATTCCCTATCCTGTTCTTCAAACCGGGCTGCCAATATCTTTTGAGTTGAATCATTAATATCAGTCTTGGCAACAACATCATATACCCTTGTAACTATTGCAGGTGGATATTCATCAATTACAACTTTACTAATTGCTTGGGCATTCGTTTGCACTGGCAATAAACACAAATAAAGAAATGATGCTAAAAAGCATTTCATCATAATTGTTTTACAAATTCTCATAATTGTTATTTTTAAAAATTACCACCAAAACCTTTGCCCTTCTTCAGTTATCATAAATGGCCTTTCTTTACGTTTGCTGTATTCCGGTACTAATAACAGTAAAGCGTTTTTTGGCACATTGTCAAATGTCAGTTCCATAGCTTTATCTGCTGGTATTTTTTCCTCAATTAATACCCAGTCATTATTCCAGTAAAAAAGCCCATACTTTTTTCCTGATTGATAGTGCAGGTAATTATCTTGTTCTTTTAAAGTAACAGTACGGGTTTGCACATCAGGTTTTAATGTAATTGTATTATTATAGCCCGATGCTACCGGGTATCCGGCAGGTACCAATCTTCCTCTTTTATAATACATTGGTAAAAAAACGGCCCCTTTACACAGTTTATTAAAAACAACAGACTTATTATGTACCACACCCCACCAAGTTGGTTGCCACTTTAAACCGTTAAGCACACAGGCATACACAATATTTTCATTTGTGGTATCGCTAAACAGGTTACAAGTAACATCTTTGACCTGCCAGTATTCATCAGTTACATCTATATAGTTTGTTAACCTTAAAAAGTTATACGGTATCTTTTCTTTTGCAGTAAAATAAGCAAGTGTATTTTTTTGCTTGCTGTAAGTTGTGCGTAATACTTTAGCTGGTTCTCTTATAAAATCCTTTAGGCTGTCGTACGAAAGGAGTATATCGTAATGTATTGCTTTCCCTGCTGGGCTAAAAGCGGCATTCAGCGAATGGGCTCCGGTAGATGTTGCCCAAAAAGGAACAACATCTACTGTTGCCGCTATGCCGATTGAACGTAAGGCAAATGTTGTCATATCTCCAACATCTTCGCATGATCCTTTTTTTCTGCTTAATAATTGCAAAGAGCCTAAACGGGGTAAAGGTTCTGTCCGTTGTTCTAAATTATAGGTACAGGTAAACCATTCATTAATATCGGTTTTCATATAAACTAAAGCAGAATCAAAATTGCCTTTGGCTTTATCTTTTACAAACCCAAATTTATCCTTGTATGGTTGATACCAGTTTTGTATTGGTTCTATACTTATCCTGTATGGTAAAAGGTATTCGCAAAAATCATCAAAAGAAATACTCTTTGCCCAAGGTTGTTTCCATACATCAAAAGCCCTGCTTACAGTTTCAATTAAAAACGAAGCTTTAACTGTATCAATATCTCTTATGTACACTCGTTTGGCACGTAATTTTGTGTATTGTTTTTTAAGGCTGTCAAACGCTTCAACAGAAGTTTTAAAATCAGGATAATCCAATTCATCAAAATCAATTATTTTACCGGTGCTATCCAACCAGTTATAGGATTCAGCATGTTGTATATCCATATTTGCAATAAGAAAATACACCGCTTTTAGTTTAAGAGTATCTACAGGCTTATTGAAATATGAAATTGCTTTTTCTAATTCCGGCCTGTTTGTTTTGGTTTGTTTCAGGGCTGCTTCAACATCTGCCGGATATTTCTTTTGCCCAATAAGCAGTATCGGGGCAAATAAAAATATCAGTGTGTATATTACTCCTTTAATCATAGTTTATTTTTTGCAATAATTTTTTTTGCAACATTTTTATAATACAATGCTTCATTGCTCAATACCTTTGGTTGTATAGTTATTATCTCATAAGCAGTTAAACCTGCATTTGCAGTATCACGTAACCGCAAATAAAAATTCATTAACTGATAACGGGGCAACAATGTACCAGGTGCAATATTTTTAGCTATGGTATAAGCATCAAGTGCATTTTTATTCTCTTTAATTTTTTCATAACAATTTGCGGCTTGCAGATATAAGTCAGGATTGGAAGTAATTAACAAAGCCTGCTTAAATTTAGATGCGGCTTCACTGTATTGCTTTTGCCTATACTTTACCAATGCGTAAGTCTTCCAATAAATTTCTGATTTTCGCAATCTGCTGGCTAAAGGCTCCAATAGCAAATCAGCATTTTCATAATCCCTGTTTGCTGATAAATCACTTGCCCTTTTTACTTCTGTAAAACCAATCGCTAATAAAATTTGAGAGTATCCGGTCAAAAGACAAATAATAAAAAGGGTTGGTGTAATAATTCTTTTGCTAACTAAAATCGGTTTAATAATTATTAGTCTTGGTGATGCCCCATAATTAACAGAAATACCTGAACATACTACTGCAGCATAAACAACAAACATCCCCATCACAGGCACAGCTTCAATTGTAAAATTCAAAACACTCATTACTGCAAAGGCAACAATTGCAGCTTTGGCAATCAAGGTTTCTGTAATTATTCTAACAGCTTTGTCGTTTGCTGTGGCTTCAGTAGTTGCCTTTGTAAATAACAGGCTTGCCAGCAAAAGCATAAAAAGCACTAAGCCTATAATACCACCCTCTACTACATTTTGTAAAAATTCATTGTACCCCATGTGTACAAATGAAGCATTTGCTTTCTCGTATTCTGTACCGTTGCCTGCTGCAAAATAATCTCCCTGTGCCAGGTTATAGTTTTTTTCAAAACTGCCATATCCATATCCGGCTAAAGGTTTTTCAGCGATCATGCCCGTGCTTATTTTCCAAATCAGTTTTCTCCCATCTGCTGATGCCTGTTTACTTTTGTATAATCCATAGCCACTGCATACTACTGCTAATACTGTAAATAAAACCAATGCGGTAAACCTAACACCGGTAAACCTTGCTTTGATTTTTTGCAATAAACCATAACGCTCATTTAAAACAAACCCAAAAATTAATACTGCACCAATAAAAGCAGTGCGGCATTTAAGTAATACTAAAGCAACCGTAACCAATCCAAAAAATAATGACAGCAGTTTTTTACCCGCCTTTTTATTCCCGTAAAAAAGAAACAACATGGCTGGCAAAGCCATTGTTAAAAACATAGCAGTTACATTGGGGTTAACCCATGTACCAGTTGCTGCAAAATATTTATTTGCTGTTGCCACTAAGCCAGCAAATTGTAATATCACTATTATACTCTCAACAATTGCAAGTAAAAAAACACCTTTAAAAAATAATGATAAAAAGTGTTTTCTATTAGCATCACCCAAGCAATAAATTAAAGAAACAAGCAATAAGGCATGGGCAATCCAATAATATTGTGTAAGCCATACTGTACCATTTACCACGCCCTGCATAAATATATAAATGGTTAAAAGGAGGAAGCACAAAACCGGTAATCCAATTGAAATAGATGGGGTCTTTGAAATTTTAGATAGCGAAACAAAAAGCGCAAAAACACAAACCAATATGGTGTAAAAAAAGTATGCGGCCAAAGTTTGCCCAAGAAATATACCTGCATTAATAAGTGAACCTGCAATACACAGGATTAATAATAGTGGTATGATTTTATTTTTAAGCACGGTTAGTTTTACGGATGTTTTTGGTTTTCGTTTAATAGATGTAACAAACTAAAAAAATGCACACCAAAAAATTTGTAAAACACAAACGGTGTGCTCCAATACCATATATTCAGTTCAAGAGGTTCGTCGAAAACCCAAAACACTGAAATACAGCCAAAGGAACACACCGTTTCCGGTGCGTTCGCAGTGCCGTACTTTGTGTTTTTTGAAATTTTCGACGATTTCTTGAACAAAGTACTCTGCTAACGCTGCGGCTATGCCGCTATAAAATTTAAATAAGTTCTAAACACTTAATGCTCTATCAAATATACAGTTTTCTAAATATGAACCAAATATTTTTTTTAATATGATTATATTTTCTTTGATAGTTCCTCTTTTTCAACCATTTACTTTTAAGGCTGAAAAACACAGAAAAAGGGGTTCAAATTCAAGTGTAAAATTATAAGTTGTTGAAAATCATTAATTTACAAACTCTGTACTCAAAGAAATGAAATTTTACGATCAAGAAATGACTCATGTCGGCACGGAAATGACGTGTGTCAGCACGGAAATCGCCTGTGACCCTGCCGCAATGACAAAAAACCTGACGGAAATGAAGTTAGACAGGACGGAAATCGCCGGTGTCAGGTCGGAAATGAGTTATGTCAGTACGGAAATTGATTTTGTCAGCACGGAAATCGCCGGTGACGGTGCGGAAATTGACTTTGTCGGAGAAGAATTGACCGGTGCATTTTTGGAAATTGACCCCTCCTTTTAAGAAATAGATATTACACCCTAAGAAATTGACACTTCCTTTTTAGGAAATTACTTTTGCGCCCATTTCTTTAAGTTTTGTTAAGAAAGCAAATCACTTTATTCATAAATCATTTTAACTTTTATTTGCACTTTTCATGTATTACGTTTAATCTCTCTATTGGAATCTATTTTTATTAATCATTAAACGTACAATCATGAACGCAAAACAAGAGGCAAAGCTCAACATGTTTCGGGCTACTCAAAAACACTGCAACGATAACCCAACTATCGTTGCCACCGTTCCCGCTTTCGCAACAACACTTACGGCCTTCAATTCAAAAGTAAGTGCAATCATCTCAACAGCGCAGCAGGAAGATTTGGTAACAAAAGGTATAACGGTAGATAAAGCCGAAGCAAAGAAAACGCTTTGCCAGTTAGCTGCCGATGTTGCCGCACCAATTTTCGCTTTCGCATCTGCAGGCGCAAATAACACCCTAAAGCAGGAAGTAAACTTTTCTTTTTCAGACTTATTAAAAACAAAAGACGACATGCTTGCACCACGCTGTCAAAACATTAAAGATGCAGGCACAGCAAATTTAGCGGCTCTTGCTTCTTATGGATTAACGGCTGCAAGTTTAACCGCTTTGCAAACAACAATCGACGGCTACCAGGCAAAAGTTCCTACGCCCCGTAATTCAGCAGCACAAAAAAAGACGATAAGGGAAAATTTAAAGAAGTTAATAGCAGAAGCAACCACAGTTTTAAAAGAACAGATGGACAAAACTGTTGTAGGTTTCAAAGCAGCCCATCCCGATTTTGTATCAACCTACAAAGCAAACCGGGTAATTATTGATCCCGGACAGTCTGCAACAACGCTGAAAGGAGTAGTATTAAACTCAATGGACAAATCACCAGTGGGCGGTGCTACAATTATTGTTATTGAAACAGGTAATAAAACATCCAGCAACGAAAAAGGCAGTTACGAAATAAAACCAATACCTGCCGGCATT
>Ga0209181_10012564_pt1 | contig 10698 bp, 12 predicted proteins | sample MAT05_FD_187208 | JGI IMG/M metagenome (GOLD analysis project Ga0209181, IMG submission 187208) | Freshwater microbial communities from Lake Fryxell liftoff mats and glacier meltwater in Antarctica - MAT-05 (SPAdes) (version 2) | ecosystem: Environmental > Aquatic > Freshwater > Ice > Liftoff...
CAGGCGGGTGATTGTATGATTGCCTCGGCGTTGCTCTACCATAGGGTTTTCGATCCAGATTACCATCGGTTGAAGCAACCCACGAATGACGCTAGAGATGAGTAGCAGCTAAAGCCTCCCACTGAAAGTGGGTAGTTTTGCACTAGCGCGTTGGGACAATAAATAGATAAACCAGTTTAGAACAGCTAAGGAGTCTCGCAGAAATAACCTATCCGAATCTTTTCATGGCAGTAGCTTCTTGCAAGGCTTTTGCACTTTGAAAAGTACGAGTTATATAAGCGAGACTCCTATATTCCTTTGTTTACAATATTTATAACAGATATCATATCCCATTCTTGAATATCGTTTCAGAACGATAGAATGATCGAGCTTCAATTCAAGTAACCCAAGTTTGACAGTTTAACTATAACTTTTGTTCCAACGCTCATTTGGCTTTCTATTGAGATTTTTCCCTGATGTAGATCCACGCATCTCCTCACTACTGCCAGTCCTAAGCCACTGCCAGAGGTCTGCTGAACATTCTTGCCTCGACTAAACAGGTTATAGAGATTCTGCTGATCTTCTGAAGAAATTCCTATGCCCTCATCCCGAATCTCAAACGTGACAACGTAGGGTTCACAAATCATCACGAAATAGATGGTGCTTTGGGGGTCAGAATATTTGAGGGCATTAGAAAGCAAATTGCTCAGAATGGAGTACAGCAATTTTTCATCAACCATAGCGTGGGCACTCTGCCCTCTTTTAGTAAATTGAATCGATCGTTGAGTTTCGCCAAAGGTTTGAAAATCTTCGATCAAGTTTAGGCAAAAGGTTTGCATTTCCAAAGATACTGGATTAAACTCCATCTTCCCGGCATCTGCCCTTGCCACCATCAGCAGGTCGTTAAGCTGTTGGTTCATGAGTTTGGCAGACGATTGGATTCGGGATAAATTCTTGAGTTTACTAGGTTCTATTGCAGGCTTCAGGCTTTCCTTCAGTAGTTGAGTAGAACCTATGATAAGGCTCAAGGGAGTCCGGAACTCATGGGACAGCATTGAAAAGAAATCTAGCTTGAGTTCGTTGAGTTGGTTGCGCTGTGACATTTGCCGTTGTCGGGCTTCGGCACTTTCTCGGCGAAATTTCTGGCGCCGGAGGATAACGTATACTCCTAATAAAATGAAAAAAGTAAGCACGGTCCCCAGCCATTCAATCCATAGGCGCGATCGCAAGGTCGCTTGAGCTTCGTCTCTTTGTAGCCGTATCAGATGTTTCTCCTGAACTCGCAACTCGCCAAACAATTGCCGCATAAGTTGGCGAGTATGTCGGATGTTGATGCTCAGGGAATGTTCTGACGAAAGCTCAATTCGACCCTGTTCAAACGCTGCAATAGATTGCTGAAAGAGGCTGAGCTGCTGCTTGATGAGTCGTTCTAATTGCTCAATCTTGTAGCGACTTTTGGAATGGGTCAGCGTTGCAATGCTTGAAATCTTAGAGTGTAGTTCTTGGACTGCCAAAGCATAACGCGTTCGTTCGGTATCATCACGAGACAAGAAATAGCCTCGCCTTGCAGACTCTGCCTCCAACAAATTAGATTCAATTTCATTGAGAAGACTCAGAGTTTCGTAAGCTTGCTCAACCTGGTTGTTATCCTCGGCTAGTTGAGTCGCGTTTTGATACGACACTATATTTAATCCTGCCATTAGCGCGAAAGCTGAAATAAACCCCACAGTTACTCTTTTACCGCCAGGGGAGTACCGCCAATAAAGTCTTAAGACTAATTTTCTGATTTGAGCAAGTAACGGCATAACGTTTTAGACTTTAGCAAATGATTAAAATTAATCTTAATCAAATCTAGTTAATGTAACCGGGCAGGATTCAGTCTGATAGAGAAGGAGCAAAATCCGCTCGCTGAGAATAGATAATTAGGAGTTTCCATGCGGATTTTGATTGTTGAAGATGATGTGCAAATTGCAGATATGCTGGCAGAGGCGTTGGGCAATTACCAGTATGTTGTTGATATTGCTAAAGATGGCGAAATGGCATGGAACTGGCTCGAAGTCTGCCAGTATGACCTGATTTTGCTAGATGTCACCCTGCCTAAAATCAATGGTATCCGGCTTTGTCAACAATTGCGCGATCGTCGTTCCACCGTCCCTATCCTCATGCTGACTGCCCGCGATACCTTAGAAGACAAAGTGCTAGGACTAGACGCTGGTGCGGATGTCTATATGGTCAAACCCTTCGACCTTGAGGAACTCATGGCACAAATTCGAGCACTCTTACGCCGGGGCAGCGCTGGTGTACAAACAACGCTGCAATGGCAAGACCTCAATCTCAATTCCAGCACCTACGAAGTTTCCTACCAAAACCAGCCCTTAACCCTCACCCGCAAAGAGTTTGCCCTACTAGAACTTTTGGTCACTAATGGACGAAGAGTGCTCAGCCGACCCGGTATTATCGATCGCCTCTGGTCGCTAGACGAAGCCCCTACTGAAGACGCTGTAAAAGCCCATATCCGAACCCTCCGCCAAAAGCTCCGAGCAGGGGGAGCACCTGAAGATTTCCTTGAGACTGTTCATGGGTTGGGATATCGCATGAAGCAGAGCTAATACAATCGGTCTACCTAAAACTCCCGAAATCCTCTCGAAATCCTTGCCAATTAATTACTGGGCGATCGGTAGGATAAGACACATCAAGCTAAGACCGTGATTTAGCTGCTGTTGGCTCAACGGCGGTAGCTTTCATCATCGCCAAGTTCTCCCAAAGTCCCCATGACACAAAATAATTCTCTCCTGCTCAGCAGTAACGCAGCATCTTCCCAGGAATATCGCCCCTTCAACAGGAGGTGGCATGGCCTATCTCAATCTTTATCTGTGGCGCTGTTAGGTTGGATACCTAGCAGTTTAGGAAGCCGTCTACGCCATAAGATCTATGCAAAATTATTTAGCCAAATTGGAGAGACTTCGCAAATTGCTAAGAGTGTGGAATTTTACCGAATGCAGAACATTGAACTTGGTGATAATGTTTTGATTTCACCAGGCTGCGCCCTTATTAGTGCGGATGATGGCGGCAAAATTATTTTGAATGGCAGCGTATCTCTCTATGCTGTTCGGATTCAATGTACAGGCAAACAAGGTGAAGTGCTCCTGCATAACCGAGTCACTTTGGATAGAGGTGTGAATATCGACTCTTGTGAAAATGGTCAAATTGAAATTTGCCGGGAAACCTTGATCGGTCCCTATAGCTGCATCGCGGGACCAGGGAGCGTTTATATTGGCGAGTACTGCATGATTGCCTCTCACTGCGGTATTTATGCTAACCAGCATATTTTTAGCGATCGCACCCGCCCTATTGCGCTGCAAGGCGTGACGACTAAAGGCATCGTAATTGAGAATGACTGTTGGCTGGGTACAGGCGTGAAAGTCTTAGATGGCGTTCGCATTGGTCGCGGTAGCGTGATTGGAGCAGGGGCAGTAGTCACCAAGGATATTCCCCCTTACTCGATCGCAGTAGGCGTTCCAGCGAAGGTGATTGGAACAAGGGGTGAAGTCAAGCCTTCGGATACTTTACAGGGTGAAGATGGCAGTAATTTACAGCAGGTTTCTCTATGAGCTTTTCTACTTCTAAGCTTCATGACAACGGCTCCAGTATGTATCATCGTTGCATGGATTTTTTAACCGACAGGGATACTCTAAAGTTGATCAAGTGCCTTGATTATCGACGTGATCCAGCAGAGGTGACTATCAATTTCGGGCTTACTCGTGTTTTGGGGCAGCACGGAGCTATGGCGATCGCGGCTCTGGTTCTGGAATATCGATATTTGGGCAAAGCAGTGACCTTAGTGGGGTTAGATCCAGATACAGAAGAGGTGTGTAATCACATTCTTAGTATTCAAGTCAGCAATCCTCAGTTGTTAGCCGATCACTTGCACGCTGCTCTAGCTGATTTGATCACAGCTTAGGCGAACTGCCAATCATTGATCGATGTGCATGTTTTAATAATTGCTTGGAGTAAATTTGAATATTAAAAAACTAAGCTTTGTCTAAGATGATGCTATGAAAGGGCCTTTAACTATTCGATAAAATTAACAGGCAGCTCCAAAGATAACTCAACCACTCTGGACTTTCAGTCCAGAGTGGTTGAGAAGGGACTGAAAGTCCCAACCTATTCCAGCAAAAAGTTATCGTTATCCTGATTTGATGGATGGCGGTGATGTTCCAAATACTCTGCTGCCATTTCCTCTGTTAAATTCCCTGTACTCCATGCCCCAGACCCAACAGCCCAAAAATGTTTTCCCCAATAACGCTGCTGCAATTCAGGAAATTCCTGCTGCAGCAATCGTGACGTTCTGCCTTTGAGCCGCTTCACCCAGTCGCTGATTGATTGAGAGGGTGGATATTCGATCTGCATATGCACATGATCTTTGCTCACTGCTCCTGGCAAAATCCGAACATCCTCTGTGTCACAAATTTGCGTGATCAATTCCCGACATCGTTGCTGGATCTCGCCTTTGAGAACCTGATAGCGGTACTTCGTCACCCAGACCAGGTGAACCGTCAGGCGGGTGATTGTATGATTGCCTCGGCGTTGCTCTACCATAGGGTTTTCGATCCAGATTACCATCGGTTGAAGCAACCCACGAATGACGCTAGAGATGAGTAGCAGCTAAAGCCTCCCACTGAAAATGGGTAGTTTTGCACTAGCGCGTTGGGACAATAAAAAGAGCGGGCTGAGTCGGAATTCCAACTTAGCCCGCTCTTTTTTTAACTAGATTTTAAAGAAATAGATTTCTACACAGCAAGCTATTGCGCGTTTTCAACCAATTTCACTTTTTTCGCTAAGCCCACCAGTTGCAGGAGGCGAATCATCATCCAGGTCAAGTCAATTTCCCACCATTTCATACCGTGCCGTGCCGAGTACTGGTAAGCATGGTGGTTGTTGTGCCAGCCTTCGCCATACGCTAGAACCGCCACCCACCAACAGTTGGTAGAAGCATCGTTAGAGTCATAGGTGCGGTAGCCAAATTTGTGGGTAGCACTGTTGACCAGCCAAGTGGTGTGATAAACCAACACTAAACGGACAAAAACACCCCACAGTAAGAAAGTCCAGCCATTGCCAGAGAGGCTGCCAATTCCAAAGAGGAAGGCCGCAAAGACAAGCTGAATCGGGAAGAAATACTTGTCGAGGAACTGGTAAAAGCGATCGTCGGCGATATCTTTTGTAAATCGAGGGATTTCATTCTCTACGGGCACATCGTGGAACATCCAGCCCATGTGGCTCCACCAAAAACCTTTAGTGGAATCATGGTGATCGGAGTTCTGGTCAGAGAAAACATGGTGATGGCGGTGCAAGCCGACCCACCAGATTGGACCGCCCTGCATTGCCAGAGTTCCGCAAAACACTAGAAAGTACTCTAGCCACTTGGGAGTCTGAAAGCTGCGGTGGGTTACCAACCGATGCCAGCCCAACGTCACCCCTAACCCACCCGTAACCCAGTGCAAGAAAGCAGCTAGCCCCAGCCCCACCCAGCTAAAGTTTCCGGGCAGTAGGGCAAAGAGTGCCCCGACGTGGATGATCGCCATAAAGATGATGACCGCCCAATCATAGGGAAGTTTTGTTGTAGTCGCAGTTGTCGTCATGCCTTAATCTCTAATGTGAATTTGAACCCCGATCCGCGCGACAATAGACCCCGCAGGTGAGACCCCTTTAGATTCTAGAGGGTAGATTTGAGATTTGCTACGTCAAGTAGCGCAGCGGGAGGGTAATAACCGTCCAAAAATCTAAAATCTAAATCGGGTCTCCGAACGCTGTAAACACTCCGGGAGCTAGAGAGTCGGGTATGATGAGCAGCTTTGAGCAGCTTCAACAAGCAGAGCAGGTACTATCACAGATTTTTTCTGGTATTGACGCTCAGGTCAAGGGAAATCTTCGACGAGTTTTAACAGCCTTTCGTCATCATCAGGTAGGAGTGCAACATTTTGCAGGGGTTTCGGGCTATGGACACGATGATTTGGGGCGCGAAATTCTCGATCGCATTTTTGCCGAAGTGATGGGAGCCGAGGCGGCAGCGGTGCGGGTGCAATTTGTTTCAGGAACCCACGCGATCGCTGCTGCGCTGTATGGAGTGCTGCGTCCCGGCGACGAAATGCTGGCGGTGGCGGGTGCCCCCTACGACACATTAGAAGAAGTGATTGGTTTGCGGGGATCTAATCAGGGTTCCTTAAGAGACTTTGGCATTGCTTATCGGCAGTTGGAGCTGACGGAGGCAGGGGCGATCGATTGGCAAGCACTGGCGACAGCAATCCGTCCTGAAACTCGCCTGGTTTTGATTCAGCGATCGTGTGGCTATGCTTGGCGATCGAGTTTGGCGATCGCGGATATTGAAAAAATTATCCACCTCGTCAAACAACAAAATCCCAACACCGTTTGCTTTGTCGATAACTGCTACGGCGAATTTGTCGAAGATCGAGAGCCACCCGCAGTCGGCGCAGATTTGATCGCCGGATCATTGATTAAGAATCCGGGTGGCACGATTGTTACAGCGGGCGGCTATGTTGCCGGACGAGCAGATCTGGTAGAAATGGCAGCCTGTCGCCTGACTGCCCCCGGCATTGGCAGCCAGGGCGGGGCAACATTTGATCAGAACCGCCTGTTGTTCCAGGGGCTTTTTCTGGCTCCTCAAATGGTAGGCGAAGCCATGAAGGGGAATCATTTAGTTGCCCATGTGTTTCAGGGGTTAGGTTATCCGGTTAACCCGCTGCCTATGGCTCCCCGGCGGGACGTGATTCAAGCCATTAAGCTGGGTTCGCCGGAGAAGGTAATTGCTTTTTGCCATGCTATTCAGCAGTATTCACCGATCGGCTCTTACCTCAGCCCTGTTCCGGCGAATATGCCGGGGTATGAAAGTGAGCTAGTGATGGCAGGGGGGACGTTTATTGATGGCAGCACTTCAGAGTTTTCGGCAGATGGCCCCTTGCGAGAGCCATACGTGGTCTTCTGCCAGGGAGGAACGCATTGGACGCATGTGGCGATCGCCCTAGAAGCGGCAATTGAAGCGGTAGGACGGTGTGAGACGAAATAAGGTGCTATGAGACGGTAAGAACGAAATGGGGAACACTCGATTTTATATTCGCATCCACCTCACATCTCAATATTGGCGATGGCTCAGCAGCAAGATCTTCAAACCTGGTTTGACCAAGGCAATACGCTCTTTGGCATTAAACGCTTTGACAGCGCGATCGCCCGCTTTGACAGGTTGCTTGCCTGTGAGCCTAAGCACTTCCAAGCCTGGTGCTGGCGAGGGTGTGCGCTGTATGAAATGGGGTTTCAGGAAGAGGCGATCGCCAGTTTTGTCCAAGCTTTGAAAATTAAGCCTAAGTACAGCCTGGCATGGCAAAGGCGCGGCTGAGGCAAAGCAGGGGCAGACAGAAGAGGCACTTGCTAGTTTTAATCAGGCGCTGAAGTTTGACCCTCAAGATGCGAGAGCTTGGTACAACAAAGCACATACACTCTCTAACCTCTATCGTTACAGAGAGGCTTTGCCTTGCTTCGATAAAGCCATTGCCCTGAATCCGACCAACTACCGGAGTTGGTTTAGCCTAGCGGTGGCTCTAGCCTCGTTGCGGCATTATGAGAAGGCGCTAAGTAGTTTAGACCAAGCGGTAGAGAGTGAAGTACCCCGCCGACAAGCGGACGGGGCTTCCAGTTTCAATCGCCATCGCCTCTATCTTGCAAGCAAAACGTCGGACTTACATAGCGTCTGGAGGTTTTAGTCAATGCCCGTATTACACAGCACACCGCTACTGACTCCTGTAGTAGATCGTTCTACTACCCTGGCAGCAACCCTGCTTCCCAAGGTTGTTGATTTTTATTTGTACAACGCATCTTGGACTTATGACGATAGCCAGCCAGCGGACTTGTTCTTTCCCCGTTTCTCATGCTAGTTGCAGGGCTAAAAGCCTTTTGTGGTCAGCCATGCGGGTGGGTCAACGACCACTACAATTATATCCTGAATTGGCTGTTTCCGCTAAGAGCTACAACAGCCGCGCTCTCGACCCAACCCACAAGGGGATTGGGATTTCCGCTAATTCATTAAACCCAGCTGCTACTATGCCTGGAATTATCGGGGCGTGGTGCTAACAAAGCTCAATCGACATGAGGAAGCGATCGCTAGTTTTGACACCTCGCTTCAGCATAAAACCGACAACCCGAATGCCTGGTATGGCAAAGCTTGTTCCTATGCACTGCAACAGAATGGGGAGATAGCGGTAAAGAATCTCTACCGCGCTATTGTCCTCAGTCCCCATCTCTGCCCCGTGATGGCACAGACCGATGCTAGTTTTAATGGCATTCGGGAAAGTGAGTCATTCCGCACGTTGCTGGGTTGGGTGGTGCTGGATTAGATGGTGGTGCTGGATTAAGTGGTGTTGGGGATTAGGTGATCACCGTTGGCTGGTCGCGCCCTGTAAATTCTCGAACCTGGGCAATTTCATTGGCGATCGCAATCAATTCGCCTAACGCCACCTGCGTATCCTGGTTTTGCTTTGCCACATTCGGCTCATAGCTCTCGACATAAAGCCGCAGAGTTGCCCCCTGGGTGCCTGTTCCCGACAGGCGATAGACAATTCTAGAGCCATCGGTAAAGCCGACTCGAATGCCCTGTTTCTGGCTGATGCTGCCGTCGATGGGGTCGGTGTAGCTAAAGTCGTCGGCAAATTCTACTTCGTACTGTCCATATTTCTTGCCCTTGAGGTCGAGCTGACGAAGGCGATCGACTAATTGATGGGCGCGATCGCTATCCACGCCTTCATAGTCATGCCGCGAGTAGTAGTTGCGCCCGTAGCTCTGCCAGTGGCTCTGGGCAATCTGTTCCACCGACTCTTGACGCACTGCCAAAATATTGAGCCAGAACAGCACCGCCCACAGCCCGTCTTTCTCACGAATATGACTTGAGCCAGTGCCAAAGCTTTCTTCGCCGCAGAGGGTGGCTTTGCCTGCGTCTAACAAATTGCCAAAGAACTTCCAGCCCGTCGGCGTTTCGTAGCAGTCAATACCAAGCCGCTTTGCCACCAAATCGGCGGCTTGGCTGGTGGGCATAGAACGGGCAATGCCTGCCAGTCCTGACTTGTAGCCGGGGACGAGGTGGGCGTTAGCAGCGAGGATAGCGAGGCTGTCGCTAGGGGTGACGAAGAAGTGGCGACCGAGAATCATATTGCGATCGCCATCGCCATCAGAAGCCGCCCCAAAATCTGGCGCGTTCTCACCAAATAGCACTTCCACTAACTCGTGGGCATACACTAAGTTAGGGTCAGGATGTCCGCCGCCAAAGTCTTCTAGGGGCGTGCCGTTCATGACGGTGCCTGCTGGCGCACCTAGGCGTTTCTCAAGCAACGCTGTCGCGTAAGCGCCTGTAACGGCGTGCATTGAGTCCATTTTCATGCGGAAGTCTCCAGTGAGGAGTTCCCGAATTTTATTGAAATCGAAGAGAGACTCCATTAGCTCGGCGTAGTCTACAACCGGGTCGATCACCTGTACGGTCATTTCGCCTAGGGGCGCAGTGCCAATGAGGTCGAGGTTAATATCTGGGGCTTCTAAAATTTTGTATTGGGCGATCGTCAAAGTTCCGGCATAAATTGCCTCGGTCACTTTTTCGGGCGCAGGGCCGCCATTGCCAATGTTGTACTTAATCCCAAAATCTTCGGTAGGGCCGCCCGGATTGTGGCTTGCCGACAGAACAATTCCGCCAAACGCCTGATTTTTGCGAATGATACAGGAAACGGCTGGGGTCGATAAGATGCCGCCTTGCCCCACTAGCACCCGCCCAAAGCCATTTGCCGCCGCCATTTTGAGAATGATTTGGGTTGCCTGACGGTTGTAGTAGCGTCCATCGCCCCCCACTACCAGGGTTTGACCAGAGTAGCCTTCTAAACTGTCAAAAAGCGCCTGGACGAAGTTTTCTAGATAATTGGGCTGTTGAAATGCCGTTACTTTCTTGCGAAGTCCAGAAGTGCCAGGTTTTTGGTCGGTGTAGGGAGTCGTGGGGCAAGTGGTGATGTTCATGGGGATTTGTTTAGAGGAGGGTTTTTTGGAGGAACAGTGAGACGCTCAATCAAATATTACTCGGGCGCGGGACTGGGGAGCTAGAGGTGTAGGCTACGACAGACGGCATGATTTGTAAAAAATAGTGCAACCCCTGGCGCGTATCTTGAAGAAGGTTTTGGCAAGATGATTAATCTGTAGAAGTTAATGTAGTATTTAGAGCTTAGAATTTCGTTAGCCAAACTCAATTCCTTAAACTCTCAACCATTCATGGGTTCCCTGTTGTGAATCAACCCCTTTCCAAGCTTCAACTGACTCAGTTAGTTTCTATTGCGTTCTTATTACCAGTGGGAGCCGCCGCCCTAGTTGGCATTATTCAAGCTTGGGTCGGTGGAAATGGGGTCTCAGCACCAAGGGCGATCGCCCCGGCACAGGCAGACACGACGCCCAATGCTTTCAAAGTCGAACCCAAAGTTGATTATCTGGCAAACAAGCTCAACAGCAGACCGCAGTTGTCGCCGTTGCCTGTTGCCCAAGAAACCTGGGAGTGTGAAGTGGCGATCGTCGGTGGAACACTAGGGGGGGTTGCCGCAGCGTCCCAATCCATGCGATCGGGAGCAAAAACCTGCTTAATTGAGCTGTCTCCTTGGTTGGGCGGACAAATTAGCTCTCAAGGCGTAT
>Ga0209181_10012565_pt1 | contig 10698 bp, 8 predicted proteins | sample MAT05_FD_187208 | JGI IMG/M metagenome (GOLD analysis project Ga0209181, IMG submission 187208) | Freshwater microbial communities from Lake Fryxell liftoff mats and glacier meltwater in Antarctica - MAT-05 (SPAdes) (version 2) | ecosystem: Environmental > Aquatic > Freshwater > Ice > Liftoff...
CTGCCACGCATACGCGAGTTGCCACGCGGCCATCGCCTGCCGGGCCGCCGCCGGGATCAACAGCAGCAGCTCACTCGCATCGGACTTGCGAACCACCTGTTCCCAGATGAACACGCTGTGTGACGCATCAATGAGACGCGGCACTTCGGCGTCGCTGTCACCGGCTGTCAATACGCGGTAGGTGCGTTCGAGAAACGTCGCGAAGGGCACAATATCGGGTGTCGCCCAGGCCTGCTTACCCAGCGCTTTCTGGGCTTGGTCGTAGTCGCGCTTGAGCGCCGCCGCAAGCCGTCGGTTCGGCGTCACAACGGTCGTTTGTTCAGCGTCTGCGCTGAGCAGCCTCGCAATTCGCGACGGAATGTGAGAAGCCTTGGGCATGGGGGCGAACGCGGGACGAATTCAGCTTGGTCGGTGGCTCGGTCGCCGTTGTGGCGAGACTGGTTGCGGCGCGCGCATCCCGCCGCGATGTGTGCGGCGCGCTACCGTCAGCGCTCGATCAGATGCGCCTTGTCTTTGACCTTCGCCCATATGTCGGCGTCTGGCGGACCCGGCTTGCGCTGTACGATCGGCTTCCACGCCTTTGCCAATTCGGCGTTCAAGCTGATGAAAGGATTCTGCGCAGCAGGCACGTCGTCCTCGGCAAAGATCGCCTCGACCGGACATTCCGCCACGCACAGCGTGCAGTCAATACACTCGTCCGGATCGATGACCAGCATGTTGGGCCCCTCGCGGAAGCAGTCGACCGGACAAACGTCCACGCAGTCGGTGTATTTGCACTTGATACAAGATTCGGTAACGACGTAGGTCATTTTGCGTATTGATTGGTTTGCGGCGGGACAGTAAAGAAAAGCGCGGGACGACCGACGGTGCCACCAACTGCCGCGATTTGCCCGTTGCCAGACTTGTAATGTTAACAGAGCACCCTCATTGGCCAACAACGGCAGGCGGGTTTTCCGCCGGTGCGTTGACGGCGTGCATGGCATAATCGCGCCTCTCCCATCCCGAGCGCAGTCGCGCCCGGGACACAACAAATTGCGAGGATTTCATGAGTAATGCCATCGTCCATGTCAGCGACGCGACTTTCGATTCCGAAGTACTGCAAAGCACCAGCCCGGTGCTGGTGGATTACTGGGCGGAATGGTGTGGCCCGTGCAAGATGATCGCCCCGATACTCGATGATCTGGCGCGCGATTACGCGGGCAAATTGAAGATCGCCAAGCTCAACATCGACGAGAACCAAGCCACACCGCCCAAATACGGGATCCGCGGCATACCGACATTGATGCTGTTCAAAAACGGCGATGTTGCGGCGACCAAGGTCGGCGCCTTGTCCAAGACCCAACTATCCGCATTCATTGACGCCAACATCTAGTCGTTAATTTAGGGGCGCGCAGAAAAGACTTGCCCCTGGAAGGTTTTTGGTTATACTTCGCTTCAAATCTGCGCGTTGTGACCACTGCTGACGTTCGTCCGCAGATTTCCCGGCAGTCCTTCTGAAACACACCCCCACAAGAGTTGTAAGCTGATTGGATCACGGTACGCCGTGCCATCAAGGGAAGGATTGGCCGATTTCGAGCTGCCTGCCGCCAAGTGCTTTGTTCGACTTTACGTCGGCCTTGCGGCAACTCAGCCCACTTTCGATCTTGGGGGCTTCCCCATTCCGATCCAACGCCACACGGTAAATCCGCCATGCAACTATCCGAAATGAAATTGAAGCACGTCTCCGAACTTGTGGAGATGGCCGGCCAAGCCGAGCTTGAAGGTGCCAACCGCCTGCGCAAACAAGAGCTCATCTTCGCTCTGCTAAAACATCAGGCCAAGAAGGGCGAGGCAATCTTCGGTGACGGCACCTTGGAGGTTCTCCAAGACGGCTTCGGATTTCTGCGCTCACCGGACATTTCTTACCTGGCCGGACCGGACGACATCTATGTGAGCCCTTCGCAGATCCGCCGCTTCAATCTACACACTGGAGACAGCATTGAGGGCGAGATTCGAACGCCGAAGGAAGGCGAACGCTACTTCGCTTTAGTGAAAGTTGACAAGGTCAACGGCGAGCCGCCGGAGGCCGGCAAGAACAAGATTCTGTTTGAGAACCTCACCGCATTGTTCCCGAACAAGCCGTTCACGTTAGAGCGCGACATCAAGTCCGACGAGAACATTACCGGCCGCGTCATCGACATCATTGCGCCAATCGGCAAAGGTCAGCGCGGACTCTTAGTCGCCTCACCCAAGTCCGGCAAGACGGTCATGCTTCAGCAGATTGCGCAGGCAATCACCGCCAATCATCCGGAAGTGGTATTGATCGTGCTGTTGATTGACGAACGTCCGGAAGAGGTCACCGAGATGCAGCGCACGGTGAAGGGCGAGGTTGTTTCGTCCACCTTCGACGAACCCGCAACACGACACGTACAGGTCGCCGAGATGGTGATCGAAAAAGCCAAGCGGCTGGTTGAGCACAAGAAGGATGTCGTCATTCTGCTTGATTCCATCACGCGTCTGGCGCGCGCCTACAACACCGTCGTGCCAGCCTCCGGCAAGGTTTTGACCGGCGGCGTGGACGCGAACGCCCTGCAACGTCCCAAGCGTTTTTTCGGTGCCGCACGCAACATCGAAGAAGGCGGCTCGCTGACCATCATCGCCACCGCGTTGATCGATACCGGATCGCGCATGGACGATGTGATCTATGAGGAATTCAAAGGCACCGGCAATATGGAGGTTCATCTGGATCGCCGTGCGGCTGAAAAACGTGTCTATCCCGCATTGAACGTCAATCGCTCGGGTACCCGCAAAGAGGAACTCCTCATCAAGCCGGAAATCCTCCAGCGCGTGTGGGTGCTGCGCAAGATGATGTATTCGATGGACGAACTGGAAGCGACTGAATTCTTGATCGACAAGTTAAAAGCGACCAAGAACAATGCCGAATTCTTCGACTCGATGAAAAAAGTGTGACGCTGGCCGGCGGTCTATCAGGGGTTGACGCGCCAAGCGAAGCGCCGCGCTGATCTAGGCCGTGGCAGCGCCGGATGCGCCGTTCAGGTGCTGTCGATACCCTGTTCGGAAGGAACTTGATCCCCCGTTCGGGGCTCATTTCATACCCCGTTCGGGGCTCAGCACATAACCCGTCCGGGGCTCAGCAGATCCCCCGTCCGGGGCTCAGCACATCCCCCGTTCGAGGCTCAGCAGATCCCACGTCCGGGGCTCAGCACATACCCCGTTCGGGGCTCAGCACATACCACGTTCGGGGCTCAGCACATACCCCGTTCGGGGCTCAGCACATACCCCGTTCGGGGCTCAGCACATACCCCGTTCGGGGCTCAGCACATACCCCGTTCGGGGCTCAGCACATACCCCGTTCGGGGTATGGCCCCACCGGCCCCACGCTAGCTGCTCGGCAGTACAATAAAGCCCACTGTCGATTGAGCCCGCGTTGATGTCCCGAGTATTGATTGTTGAAGACGATGTTGCATTCCGTGATCGGTTCGGTGCCATCCTGGCGAAGGATCCGGCATTCGACGTGATCGCAAGCGTTGGCACGGGCGCTGACGGCCTCGCTATGCTGGATCTGCACAAACCTGACATATTGCTCGTCGATCTCGGTTTGCCAGACCTCTCCGGCATCGAGGTGATCCGCCATGCCAGCCGGACGCTGCCGAACTGTGAATGCATGGTGGTCACCGTGTTCGGCGATGAGGAACACGTCCTCGCCTCAATCGAGGCCGGCGCCTCCGGCTACTTACTGAAGGACGCCTCGGAAGAAAGTTTTCTGTCGAGCATCCGAGAACTCATCGCGGGAGGTTCCCCGATATCACCGATCATCGCCCGACGCCTCTTGAAGCGCTTTCAGCCGGATCCGACACCGGCGAAGTCAGCCCCGGCCGTCACGGAAAGCGATGTCTCGTTGTCAGACCGGGAGCGGGAAATCCTGCTGCTCGCCTCAAAGGGATACAACTACCCCGAGATGGGTAAACTAATGGGTATTTCGCCCCACACCGTGACGAGCCACGTGAAGAAAATCTATCGCAAGCTCGCGGTGCACTCTCGTGGAGAAGCCGTCTTTGAAGCGCACCGTATGGGGCTTATCCGCTCAATGTAGTCTCGGCAGGCTGGGCGCGTGGCGAATTTGCAGAACTACGATTGCTGCCGTCTTGGTGCTGTTCGCAGCGACGATTCTCACGGCCCCGCTTGTGGCGCAGGCGCAAACGTCGACTCAGGATGCGCGCCTGCGATCGGACACCCACTACGCACCGTACCAAGTATTTGATCGCGCGGACTTTGTCCAGTCGACGTCGCTTGCGCCACCGCCGGCAAACGCCGATTGGAAGCCCGTTGATCTGCCGGACAGTTGGCGGAAAAATCAACGTCCGAGGGATAACTACGGTTGGTATCGCCTGCGTTTCAAGCATCATGGCGGCGATCACACCGGCAGCGACTCCGGGCAGCGGGCGCTCTACATCTCACGCATTACCAACAACGTCGAACTTTTCTTGAACGGCTCTTCGTTCGCCGTCAGCGGTCGACTCGGGCCGCACCCCGAAGAATCGTGGAATCTGGCTCAGTTTCATTTTGTCCCGACCAGCTTGATACGCGAGGGTGACAACGAGTTATTGATCCGCCTTCACCCTGATCAATATGCGCGAGCCGGGATCGCCCAAGTGTATCTGGGCGACAGCGCCGCCCTGCGGCCGATCTACAACCGTCGCTACTTCATACAGACCACAGCGCCGCAGTTGATCACCGGTGTATTGGTGGTCATGGCGGTCTTTTCATTAACGATCTGGATACGCCGTCGCAACGAAACCATGTTTCTGCTGTTCGGCTTGATGTGTACGGTGGCTGTGGTGCGGCTGTTCCATCTTTACTTGCGCGACACGCCCGATTGGCTCGCCGCCCTGGCCGTTCCTGCCATGTGTTGGCTGAGCGTACTGCAAACCTGCTTCGTGTTGCACTATGGAAATCGCTCACTTCCAGTGCTTGAACGATGGCTCTACATTTTTGCCGCGACCATCTCAGCGGTGCTTCTTGCGGCGGCAATCAACAATTGGTATCTGGCCGCAACCAGTGCCGTTTACGTCGTGTTGGCGGTCCTCACGCCGGTGCTCACCGTGGTCATCATTTACCAACTTAGCCGCAATCTTTCACGTGGCAATCTATTAATGATTTTGGCAACGCTGCTGACCTCCGGTTTTGGTATCCACGATTTCGTGAACTATCAAGAGCAGCTTGGCTTTGACCGCCTCTACCTCATTCCACTGGGTTTACCGCTTCTACTGCTGGCGGTCGCGGCACTCCTCATCCGCCGGTTCGTTGACACCCTGCGCGACTATGAAACGCTCAATAGTGCGCTGGCTGACCGCATCGGCGATCGTGAGCGTGACCTTGCGGACAGCTTCGCGCGCGAGCGCGAGCTCGATCAAAAACGTGCGATGGCGGATGAGCGTCAGCGCCTGATGCGCGACATGCATGACGGTCTGGGATCGCACTTGATGTCGACCCTGGCGTTGATGAAGCGTGGCCACCTGACACAACCTGAAATGGAATCGGTGCTCGCCGATTGCATCGATGAACTGAAACTCACGATTGACTCGTTGGAGCCGGTCGAACGCGATTTGCTTGTTGTGTTGGGCAATCTTCGCTACCGGCTCGAGCCACGCTTGATGAATGCGGGCATTGCTCTCGAGTGGGCGGTCGTCGATTTACCGCCACTCGACTACCTTGACCCTGAAAATGTGCGCAGCGTACTTCGCATTGTCCAGGAGGCATTCACCAATACCCTCAAGCACGCCAACGCGTCGCGCATCACGCTCTCAACGGGTATTGATCGTTCCGCGAATCGCATCTGGGTCCGCGTGACCGACGACGGCAGATCGTTTGATCAAGCCACCGTGCGTGCCGGTCGCGGCCTATCGAATATGCAGAGTCGCGCTGCCAGAATGCGCGGCAGCGTCGAGGTTCTGCCTGTGAGGGGCGGCGGCACCTGCGTGAATCTATATTTGCCTATTCAGCAGCCCGGATAGCAACAGACCCAAAAGGGTAAAGTCGTTATTCGGCGGGCGTTTTCAGGGCTTTTTGGCTGAAAACGCCCGCCAACGCTCGACTTTTACAATCAGGATCTGAGCGCCGTGAGGACTTCGTCGAGCATCTTTTTCGCGTCGCCAAACAACATCCGGTTGTTCTCTTTGTAGAACAGCGGATTGTCGACGCCCGCATAGCCTGATGCCATCGAACGCTTCATCACGATCGTCGTTTTGGCTTTCCACACTTCCAACACCGGCATGCCCGCGATCGGGCTGGTCGGATCATCCTGCGCGGCAGGATTGACGATGTCGTTGGCACCGATCACCATCACCACGTCAGTGTTGGCAAAGTCGTCGTTGATTTCATCCATTTCCATGACGATGTCGTATGGCACCCTCGCTTCCGCGAGCAGCACGTTCATGTGCCCCGGCATGCGACCGGCAACCGGATGAATACCAAAGCGAACATTGATTTTCTTGTCCCGCAGCGTTTTGGTGATTTCGTAAACCGTGTGTTGGGCTTGTGCGACCGCCATGCCGTAACCCGGCACGATGATCACGCTCTTGGCATCGCGCAGTAGTTCGGCTGTCTCGACCGCGCTTATCGGCGTCACTTCGCCGATTGGCGCGGCAGCACTGCCCGAGACGGCAGGCGCCGGCGCACCCCCGCCGAAGCCACCCGCAATCACGCTGATGAAATTGCGATTCATCGCCTTGCACATGATGAACGAAAGAATTGCGCCGCTCGACCCTACCAACGCGCCAACCACGATCAACAAGTCGTTGGAAAGCATGAAGCCGGTGGCCGCCGCCGCCCAGCCCGAGTAGCTGTTCAACATCGACACCACCACCGGCATATCCGCGCCACCGATCGCCATCACCATGTGAATGCCAAACAAGAGCGCAATCACCGTCATGATGATGAGCGGCATCATGCCAGCGTCGATGGTCGGCGCTTTTATGAACTGGTAGCCGAACACGATGACGAGAATCAGCCCGATCAAATTCAGCCAATGTCGCGCCGGCAGCAACAAGGGTTTACCGCCGATCTTGCCGGAGAGCTTGAAGAAAGCAATGATTGACCCTGAGAACGTGACCGCACCGATCAACACACCGACGTAGACCTCGGCGTGATGAATCGTTTTTTCGACCGGCGAGAAACTCGCCGACGCTGCCGGATCGACGAAACTGGCGACACCGACGGCCATGGCGGCGAGGCCAACCAAGCTGTGCATCAGTGCCACGAGTTCTGGCATTTGCGTCATCTGCACCGTGCGCGCGGCGTACAAACCGACTGCCCCACCAGCGACCATCGCACCGACGATCCACGGAATGCCGGCGGCCGTGACGCGCGGGCCAAAGATGGTCGCCAGCACCGCGACGCCCATGCCGATCATGCCGTAGAGGTTGCCGCGACGTGACGTTTCGGGATTCGACAACCCACCCAAACTCATGATGAACAGCATGATGGCGGCGATGTAGGCGACCGTGACTAAGCTCTCTGACATGGTCTCGCCCCCCTATTTTCTAAACATGGCGAGCATGCGCCGTGTGACGGCGAATCCACCAAACATATTGACCGCCGTCAGACCAATGCCCAACAGCGCCACCCAACGGATCAACTCGTCCGGCCTGCTCACGCCCGGCAGCGCGGGCGGCGCGATTTGCACCAACGCGCCGATGATGATGATCGATGAAATCGCGTTAGTGACGCTCATGAGCGGCGTGTGAAGTGAGGGCGTGACGTTCCACACCACCATGTAACCGAGAAAGCAAGCGAGTACGAACACCGTAAAGTGGCCCAGGAATGCCGCGGGCGCATTCGCCCCGACAAACCAGAACAGCGCGGCGGCAACCGCAAACATCACCGCGAGCTTGCCACCCGGCATCGGCTCGGACGGCGAGCCGTGACCTTTCTTTGCCGTGACGGCTGGCGCTGCCGGTTTTGCAGCCGGTGCAACCGGCAATTTTGGCGCGGGCGGCGGCCATGTCACTTCTCCTTCTTTAATGACCGTGAGGCCCCGGATCGCGTCGTCTTGCATATTGACGTCGATTACGCCGTCCTTGGTCTTGCACAGTTCTTCGGCCAACCGGAAAAGATTGGTGCCGTAAAGCGTCGACGATTGCTTGGCGAGCCGGCTGGCGAGATCGGTGTAGCCGACAATCGTCACGCCGTGTTTGACTACGCTCTGTCCGGGCTCGGTCAGTTCGCAGTTGCCGCCTTGCTCGGCAGCCATATCGACGATCACGCTACCGGCTTTCATGGATCGCACCATTTCTGCGGTGATCAGCTTCGGCGCAGGCTTGCCTGGAATGAGCGCCGTCGTGATAATGATGTCAACTTCCCTCGCCTGTTGCGCATACATTTCGCGCTGCGCTTGCTGGAAGCCCTCGCTCATCACCTTCGCATAGCCACCACCGCCACCACCACCGCCCTCTTCCACGTAGTCGACATTGACAAACTCGCCACCGAGCGACTTGACCTGATCGGCAACTTCGGCACGTGTATCGTTGGCGCGCACGATGGCACCAAGGCTGGCCGCCGTTCCAATCGCGGCCAAACCAGCGACACCCGCACCAGCGATGAACACTTTTGCCGGCGGCACCTTGCCTGCAGCGGTGATCTGGCCATTGAAGAATCGTCCGAACGCGTTGGCGGCCTCGATGACCGCACGGTATCCGCTGACCCCCGCCATCGACGTCAATGCGTCCATTTTCTGGGCGCGCGAGAGCATGCGGGGCAGGCAGTCCATCGCTAAAACGGTCGCCCTGCGCGCGGCGAGCGCATTGAGAAGATCGGGGTTTTGGGCCGGCCAAAGAAAGCTCACCAGCGTCTGGCCTTCGCGCACCAACGCGACCTCATCCAAGGTCGGGCCGCGTACTTTGAAGACGATATCGGCAACCGACCACAACGACGCCGCACTCGCAGCGATGGTGGCACCCGCCGCCACATACGAGGCGTCATCAAAATTGGCGGCTGCACCGGCGCCGGACTCGACCGAGACGCGAAAACCCAGCTTGATTAATTTCTCAACAACGTCAGGAACGGTTGCAACGCGTTTTTCGCCCGGGAACACTTCGCGCGGGACACCAATGGTTAGACCCATCTTTTTTTCTCCGAATTTGGTTCTGCCTGATCCAACAAATGCCGCGTAAGTCTAACGTATCGCCCCGCTAGTGACGCATCCGGCGATCACTACAGTGGCAGCTGTCGGAACGCGCCGAACGCCTCTACGCCAAAACCACCTTTGCCGAACCCGATAACCTTGAAGAATTCCCCCATCTCGGCGGGCGACACCAGTCTTTGTACCTGATTAGTGATGCCCAGATAGCGGGCGGCGTCATTCGGGTCGTAGCGCGAAACCAGATCGGTCAGTCCGGCACCGAGCAAAAAGTTCGCCTGTGTTGTATAGCCCAAGAGCTCACTTCCTGCCGCCACCCCCGCCTCAGCGACCGCGGTGAAATCCACGTGCGCGGTGATGTCCTGCAAGCCGGGGTGGCAGAACGGGTCGGTATGGGCATGGTGCCGGTAGTGGCACATCAACGTGCCGGCGGTACGCGAAGGATGATAAAACTCTGCGCGCCGAAAACCGTAGTCAATCCACAAAACAACGCCGGCTTGCAAACACGCGCCGACCGCACCCGATAGTGCGGCCGCTTGCGGAGAGAACTCGGTGAGATAGCCCTCCGGCGGCGCGTAGGCAAAAACGTCGCGATTGACGACGTTCACCATGGATTGCACATCAGGAGGTAGCGCGGGTACGTCCTGCCAAACGAAGACATCGTCCTTCAGCGCAACGCCCCGCTCGAAAATCCAACCCGAGCCGAACGACACCAGATGCACGGGCAATACGTCGAGCACTTCGTTAGCCACAATGGCGCCGACGAACGATGTCGGCAGTGACTCCAGCCACTCGCATTTCTGAAAAAGATGCAGTGGCAATGCGGCAAGCTTCTCCTGTTGACGCTGCCTGAGATCTGCCGAGACTTCGAGCAACAGGTATTTTTCTGGGAGCACCGCCGCGCGATCAAGCGCTTGCAACATATCGAAGGCGAGCTTGCCGGACCCCGGGCCGAGTTCGAGCAGACTGCCGCGCGAATCACGTAGTGTCGGCGCGACGCTGCGCGCAACGCACTCGCCAAACAACGATGAAAGCTCGGGTGCGGTAACAAAATCCCCTGCGTCGCCAAACTTGCGCGCGCCGGCGGCGTAGTAGCCTAGCCCGGGCGCGTAGAGCGCGCGATCCATAAAGCGCGCGAACGACAGCCAGCCGTTGTTGGCTCGAATCTCGTCCGCGAGCATGGCGTGGCAGCGCGCGCTATGTTGGAGGGCGTGCTCTGCGGGTACGGGAAGTCCGCTGGCAGCAGTTTGATTGGCGATTCTCAAGTGCGGGGAATGGTGTCGGCTAAAATACGATTATGTCAGCGAGTCCTCCCCAATCCTCCGATTCTTCACACAGCACGCCAAAAGCGGTGTTTATCACCGGTGCCGCCAAGCGCGTCGGCGCCGCCACGGCCCGCTGCTTGCACGCGGCAGGTTGCAATGTCGTGATTCACTGCAACCGCTCCAAAACCGACGCCGACTTGTTGGCCAAAGCCCTCAATGCGATACGCGCAAAGTCTGCCGCGGTCGTTCAGGGCGACCTGCTGGCTGATAAGGCCTTGAAGGGCTTGGTCACTCAGG
>Ga0209181_10012567_pt1 | contig 10697 bp, 9 predicted proteins | sample MAT05_FD_187208 | JGI IMG/M metagenome (GOLD analysis project Ga0209181, IMG submission 187208) | Freshwater microbial communities from Lake Fryxell liftoff mats and glacier meltwater in Antarctica - MAT-05 (SPAdes) (version 2) | ecosystem: Environmental > Aquatic > Freshwater > Ice > Liftoff...
ATAACAGCACCTACAAGAAATTGGCGGTTCAGTGGTTAAATGAAGCTTTGTGCTTCGTATCAAGTTTTGTGGTGGCAGACAGTTTAGTGCTTCGAAATCGCCAACTTCTTGTAGCTGCAAAACGTTACCAATAACCGTATGACAGACAACACAGCGACATATTACGTTTATGTTTACATAGACCCAAGAAACTTTGAAGAGTTCTATTATGGCAAAGGGACAGGTAGTAGAAAAACTGCTCATCTTTCGGACGATAGTGACACTGAAAAAGCAAAACGTATAAAGGCTATAAAAAAAGAAGGGCTTGAACCAATTATAAAAGTCATCGCAAAAGACCTGACAGAAAGCGAAGCATTTTTAATTGAAAAGACATTAATCTGGAAACTTGGAAAATCTTTATTAAACATATCCTCGGGACAATTCGCAGACAAGTTTAGAAAGCATGACACTTTTCATGTTGACCTCGCAGGCTTTGACTTTAACAATGGACTTTATTATGTAAACGTTGGACAAGGAAAACACAGATGTTGGGCTGACTGTAAGGAATTTGGCTTTCTTTCGGCTGGACAGGACAAAAAATGGAGTGACCCAATTAGAACACTTGAACCTGGAGACATTGTAGTACCATATTTAAAAACACACGGCTATGTTGGAATTGGACGAGTTACTAGGAAAGCAGTTAAAGTAAATGACTTTAAAATTGATGGAAAATCATTAGATCAATTTAACCTTAAAGAATTAAACATTTTTGAAAATAGGGACAATGAAAATTCAGAATATCCGGTAAAAATTGAATGGATAAAATCAGTTGACAGTAAGGACGCAAAATGGAAAAGTAACGCTGGACTTTTTACTATTCAAGCAATAAAAGCTTCATTACAAGGACAAAGATTAACGAGAGAGTTTTTAGAGACAGAGTTTAACATTAAATTTAAAGACTTATTATTAACTTAATGACAATGGACGAAAGAAGAACGGCTACTGGTAACAGCACCTACAAGAAATTGGCGGTTCAGTGGTTAAATGAAGCTTTGTACTTCGTATCAAGTTTTGTGGTGGCAGACAGTTTAGTGCTTCCCTGCCTGCTTGAGGCAGTCAGGCAGGGAAATCGCCAACTTCTTGTAGCTGCAAACCGATGTGGGCAATGGCTTAATAAAATTTTGGTATGAGCGAACTAGCATTGAAAATCAATTTCGAGAAGACTGAACAACCTAAGGTTGGAAAGAAAATTAGCGAGACAGTATTTGAGACCCATACGGAAGAACTCATCATTGGACTTTGTGGTCCCATTGGGACAAATCTCCACTATGTAGCTTCTGAGATAAGTAGAGTTCTTGAAGAAAAATATGGTTATCAAACAAAGATTTTGCGGCTTAGTGATTTAATCAAAGAACATTCTTCCGATAAAAATTACAACGGACTCACAAAATTTCAATATTTCAATAAACTAATTGAAGAAGGGAACGAACTTAGAAAAACAAAAGGCTCAAGTATTTTGGCTGAATTGGCTATTAGTCAAATTGCCTACCATCGGGAATTGAAAAAAGAGAAGAAGGAAAGCACTGAATTTAAGACGGAGCGAATATGCTACATAATCGACTCTATAAAGAATAAGGAAGAACTAGAACTTTTTAGATTAATATATAATGACATCTTCTATTTCTTTGGTGCATTTTCAACGGTAGAAGTTAGGGAGATAAACTTAGAAAAGCAGCAATTAAAGAAAGAGGAGATTTATAAGCTCATGGACAGAGATTCTGGAGAAGAAATTCAATTTGGCCAGAAAGTAGCTGACACTTTTATCCAGGCGGATTTCTTCCTAAGAATTGACCAAAGTACTTCACCAATAATCACAACTCGGATTCAAAGATTTTTAAGCCTTATATTTAGTTCGGAAGTCATAACACCATCAACTCATGAGACCGCTATGTATTTAGCGTCAGCAGCATCAGGAAATTCCGCATGCTTAAGTCGACAAGTTGGAGCTTCAATTACCGATGTAAATGGAGAAGTAATTTCGGTTGGCTGGAATGATGTACCTAAGGTAAATGGTGGGGTTTATCAATACTCAGAAGAGTCAAGCAAGGATTTTCGATGTGTGAATTTGGAGGGGGGTAAGTGTTTTAATGATGAAGAAAAGCAAATTATCCGCGACCAGCTAGTTTCAGACCTGATTAAGAAAGGAATAATTCAAGAAAGCAGAAAAGAGGAAACAGTTGAGATAATTAAGAACTCGAGAATTAGAGAACTTGTCGAATTTTCACGAGCGGTTCATGCAGAAATGCTCGCAATAATTCAAGGAGGTCAAAAGGCTGGGGATAAAATAAAGAATGGAAAACTCTATACCACGACCTATCCTTGTCACAATTGTGCCCGCCATATTGTAGCAGCAGGAATCCGTGAGGTTTATTATATTGAGCCATATAGAAAAAGTTTGGCAATTAAGCTCCATAACGACTCATTAACAGAAGACGAAGAGATAAAAGATAAAGTTAGGATATTGATGTTTGATGGCGTTGCTCCGAGACGTTACCTCGAGTTTTTCAAAATGTCCCCAAACTCGAGAAAGACCAATGGAATAATGAACAAACCAAACAAAAAGACCATTTTCCCGAGGGCAACAATTTCTTTACAAGCCATCCCAATACTAGAAAAAAGAGTAGTTGACAATTTGGTAGAAAAAGATGTACTTAAGGTCGACAATGAAATCTAACAAAACCTCCCAAAATCAATTGAAACTGAGTTTTTCCGACCAAAATCCCGTACCTCAAAGGGAGACCGGACCGCCTAGTGTCAACCAAGGACGAGTAATCTCTTTCGACCCTAAGCAAGACATATACAAGAAAATCCTCAATAGAAAGATGGAGTAAGGCCACTGTGCACAACAAAGTGTTTATGACGGCTTGGGGTTTAGTGTTGGTATCAAGTTTAGTTTTATAATTTCGTTCGGTCACCTGGGACAGTGACGCGCTTCGAAAACCCAAGCCGTCATAAACATAAACGTTATGCATGATGCCGCGTGACAGATTCGGTGCTTCGAACATTGGCACATTTGCTTACCGCACTTCCCGCGCGACACCAAAGCAAGCAAAAGAGCCAAATTTTAGTTTTAACTTAAAACTTTCGCTTTACCATTAGGAATGATACAAGAGACAAAACAAATTATTTACAAATTCCGAGACTGGAATTCAATATTAATGTGGGGACACTATTCGGCAAATCATACTGGATTTTGTGTTGGGTTTTATGAAGAGGGACTTAAAGCGGAAAATATATTTGGGAAAGGTGGAGATGTTATCTATTGTGATACTTTCCCACAAATTAATCCGATAGAAGACAACACACCTGAAATAGGCTATATCGCAACGCATACGAAGGCACGAGATTGGAGTTATGAGAAAGAATACAGATTCTTCAAACTTTTTCATGAAAGGGCACCTACAACAAACGATAGATTAATTAAACTAGGAGACTTAGCCTTTGCTGAAGTCATCATGGGCGTGAATTTCCCAAAGGACGAACTATCAAATATTAAAGAAGCAGTTCATTCAATAAAAGTACCGCTGTACCAAGTTGTAAAAGTTAAAGACGAGTTTAAATTATCAAGAGAGAGAATATTGTAAACCATGAGAATACATGGCGGGGTCAGTGTTGAATTTAGGCTTTAGTTTCTTAATTTCGTGCCTTCACATGGACAGGACGAAGTCTCGAACACCGATCACGTTATAAAGCTAGGGCTTTGATCAAATGATAGACGATACAAAAATAAAGCTTGCAATAAATCAATACAAGAGGGACATATTAGATTTCCCTATTTTTTTTGATCCTACTAAAATCAAATTGTTAGAAAACGAACTTTTAATTAGTCAAGTAAAAAATAAATTCAATAGAGACTACAAGCCAAGTATTGGGGATTACTTTGAAATTCCATACAATAGAATATTTACTAGACATTCGATTTCATTACAAATCGAAGACATTATTATTAAATACATTATTAAAAACGAGATTGAGAATTCACTTAAATTTAAAGTGGATCAATCTGACAACTTAATTGAAAGCTCGATTCCCGAATCAATTTTGGATAATCAGCTTAAATTTATTACCGTAGTGGATATTCTTAACTTTTATGATTCCATCAATCATAAGATTTTAATTGACATAATAAAAGCTAACTCCAATATATCATCCGATGAAACTTTGATAATATTGGAAAGCTTACTAAAGCCTTCCTACATACTGAATGATCAAATTATTTTAAAAGAATCAGGCTTGTTAGTTGGTAGCAAACCAGATGATTTTTTCGCGGAAATCATTTTAACTTTTATGAAATACCATCTGAAAAAGATTTTAAATCGCGAACTGTTAAGATCTTCAGACGAATTTATTGTCGCTACCAAGGACATTAAGGGCGCCAGAGAAACTGTTAATCAAATTGAATTTACTTTTTCCAAATTCGGCTTGAGAATAAACAAGTCCAAGACAAAAATATTTGAAACACGCAATTCAGATTTAAACAATAAATTAAAGTTAAAGCTTTTTGATGAGTCAATTCTAGAGGGGAAATCAAATCCTGAATGGTCTTTTAAAAATGGATTCTTAATGACTGAAATATCCGTGAGTCCAAAGGATGGGTCTGATGTTCAAAATTTAAATATCAGCAATTCAAATATTACGACATATGAGGAATCCATCTCCTTTCTAAAATCGATGTACATTAACCAAAATAAAGTCTTGGAATACCAAAAGAAGTATCCAAAGTATAGCCTCTTTTACAATATACCATTCTCAAAGCCAACTGATTTTCTTACGGACTATGGAAATTTGAATTTCAAATTTTTGGAGATTGAAAACCTAAAAACGATAAAGAAAATAATTATTGAATTTCCTAAAAGTGAATACTATTCAGCAATTGCAATCAATCTTTTGGTTTTTGTTGCGAAAGATCTTTTCTTCAACCTTAACTACAGTATTCTAAGAGACTTACGGGACAAGCTATATGCTGATTCAGATTACAGTATTTCAGAAATAGATATTAGAATTTCGGAAGCATGTGAATTCGCTAACATTGCTTTAATAGAATTACTTGAGTCAGAAATAATATTTGATCACCAAAAATATCTAATACTAAGAGGACTATTCATGTCAAAGAGTAACGTTGAAATTAGTAAAAACAACTTCACTATCAAGCAAATTTCTTATTCGGACAATATATTAATGGATTTAAATCCTCAATATCTTATGGAAGGGTTCGCCCCTCAATTACCATTTCGAGATAAATTAATTAGCTTAACTAAAGAACTTATAAATAAGACAAATCATTTTCCACTAATAGTTATTTGCAAACGACTGACAATGGAACAATAAAGTCAAAGCACTGCCGATAAAATGAACTATGCATAACTAACTTATGACATCTTCAGCGATAAAAATTTTGCGCTTCGAATCGCAGCACCAATGCCAAAGCTGCGCGACTTCAAACCACATTCAAAGCCTTGGCATCCGTGCTGCTTAGAGACGGTTGACTGCGGCACTGTGCATAACACTGTGTTTATTACATGCTGGGGTGAGGTGTTGAAATGAAGAGTTGTTTTCTTAATTTCGTTTTGGTGTCTAGGACAGCACGCAGTTTCAAAATCCCAGCACGGAATAAACACAAACCGTTATGGGCAAGCGTAAAGACCGAATCAACAACCATTAAACTGACAGACAATTATCGAAACATCAGGACGACATATAAACTTAATAGCGGACTTTTTTCCGACACGACAGCCCAACCCTTCGTGTTTTATTTTTTTGCCGACCCGCATTTTTTAAAAACAATTTTAGCCAGCCGCACAAGTGGCACATTTGGTTTTGCCCCGAAACTCAAAGCCTAACCCTCCGGCAAAACCATTAGAGCCACTTTTTGCCAACGCACCAGCAAAAGTTTTCTTATATTAGCCAATATTTGTCAAGACAATAATATTATAATGGCATCACAACTTGGAGAACGAATTAGAGAACTAAGAACGAAGCAGAGTATGCTTCTGCGGCAGCTTGCTTCTCAATTGGATGTGGACACTTCTATCATTAGCAAAGTAGAACGTGGCGACAGGCAATTAAAAAAAGAGCAAATCCCGTTATTGGCCCAAATACTAAAAGCCGATCTAGAAGAGTTGCAAACCCTTTGGCTTGCCGACCAAATATATGCCGTGGTCAAAGATGAAAAGCTGGCTAACGAAGCCATGCAGTTAGCAGACAAGAAAATAAACTTAAAGAAGAAAAAGAATAAGTGAAAAAATTTAAAACCATACATACAAGCAGAACCATGATGTTCGCTGAACTGGAAAGGGTTATGGCCTATTCTCTCGAAAGCGATAATTTTCTGGAAGCATTAGGTCACAATATTACTGGCAAAAAATCAAACTCAGGTGTTGAAAAAACAGCTAATTATTTGAAACGGCTGTATACCTTTGATATGAATTACCCGCTATTTATTGCTTTCAAATACTTCTGGAAAATTGCAGACCCAAACGAAAAGCCCTTGATTGCTTTTGTGTATGCCATTAATCAGGATAAATTACTTGCTGAAAGCATTCAGGTTTTGCAGAGTATAAAGCTTGGGAAAAAAGCCGCAATTGAATTATTTGAAGAGGTGATTGAAAAATATCATCCTAATCAGTATTCGGCAAATACCCGTAGGTCGATGGCACAAAATATTGCAAGCTCATGGAAACAGGCAGGCTTTATTGAAGGGAAAGTAAAGAATATTAGAGTGCAGCCGGAAATCAGTTACCGCATTGCTTGCTTAGCATTTTTACTGGCTTACATCAAAGGTGATAGAGGTGATTTTATTTGGAACAGTACGGGTGTAAATGCGCTCTGCCTTTACGAAAGTAAACTCAGGGAGTTGGCCATCGAATGTGCAAAGAAAGATTTAATGCAGTATCAATATGCAGGTAGTGTAACCGCAATCAGTTTTACAAACCTCTTAAACAAAATTGGAATTAATGGCGACAAGAATTGATTTATTGGTAGAAGCCTATGAAAAGGTTATAAAAGAACCCTGGTCTGCTTCTTTAGCTGGCCCTCAACGCATTTGGTTTTTAGTGTACGATCCTGCGGAGCAACGCAAAGTTGATTTGCGATTGGGTGATTTTGAAACCGCTGCTATTAAAGCTGGTAAAAAATGGAAAGCAATTTCATTTAAACAATGCTTTCCATCTTGGATGGCTAACCACGAATACAAAGAAGATTATTTCAGTAATCCTGAATATATAGTTGACCAGTTGGAAGCCGAGTTTATTCCCTACGCCATTCAGTTTTTAAAAATTGAATTAAAGAAAATTGAGCAGGATGAGGATACGCTGATTGTATTAAAAGATGTATCAGCTCTTTTTGGTTTTGCCCGTTTATCGGAAATATTAAAAAGCTGCGATAACGATTTTAAAGGTCGTTTACTTATTTTTTTTCCGGGAGAATTTGAAAATAATCATTACCGATTGCTCGATGCCAGAGATGGATGGGATTATTTAGCCAGGCCAATAACATTATAAAATAACTGCAATGAAGAATAAAGAACTATTTACGCTGAATCCGGAGCAAGTAAACCTCAAAAATAATGGTATTGCAAAGATTAGAGCTATCAATGAAAAAGAAGACCTCTCCATTGTAGAGTACGAATTGAAAACTTTTGTATGCGAGGGGGAATACCACGAGGGTTTGCGAAAGATGCTTCAAACATATCTTACCTATTTACAGGATAGTAAAACTGACTTGCCTGCTTTTTGGGTAAGTGGGTTTTATGGTAGTGGTAAATCACATTTGGTAAAAATGGCAAGTTACCTATGGCATGATTTTGAATTTCCGAATGGTAAAACTGCACGAAGTATTAAACCCCTACCTCCAGATATTAAGGACTTATTTGTTGAAATTGACCGTAAGCAAAAAATACAGGGTAAATTATCTATTGCCGGTACGCTGCGTGATTTTCCTTCAAAGGATATAAGATATTCCTTTTTGCAAATCTTTTTAAATTCGTTAGGTCTGCCACAGCAATACCATCACTTCAAGTTTGTGCATTGGTTAAAGAAAGAAGCCATTTACGATGGAGTGCAGGCCATTTTAGAAACCAGCGGTAAAAATTTAAAAACTGAAATTGAAAGAATATTTGTTTCAACATCTCTTGCTAAAGCGGTGTTGGAAATGAAGCCTGAACTTGCAGATAATGAAGCTAAATTATTAGAAAATTTCAGAGCACAGTTTGCAAGAGTAGAAACCATTGGTCGTGAAGATTTCGTAAAGACCATCAGAGAAGAAATACTTCCACTTTCTTTTGGTGATAAAATCCCTTGCACTATTATTATATTGGATGAGGTACAGCAATTCATTGGTCAGGATAGTAACCTGGCTTTTGATGTACAGTTATTGGCTGAGGACCTTTGTTCCCGTTTCGATGGAAAATTCCTATTGACTGGTACTGGTCAAAATGCGTTGACTGATACTCCGATTCTACAAAAATTAATGGCTCGTTTCCGGATTCCCATCCAGTTAACCAATACGGATATTCAAACGGTAATTCGTAAAACCATTTTGGATAAGAAGCCAACTGCTATTGCTCCTTTGAATACAAAGCTGGATGCTACTTCCGGTGAAATTTGCCGTAATCTGGAAGGGACGTTATTTGGGTATTTAACAGAAGATAAAAATACTTTGGTTGCAGATTACCCCTTGTTGCCATCCACAAGAAAATTTTGGTACAAAGTATTGCAAGTTGTAGATGTTGCAGGCACTTCAGGGCAATTAAGAAATCAGTTACGCTTAATTGATGATAGTTTAAAAACAATAGCCGATAAAGAAATGGGCTGCGTTGTTCCTGGCGATTTTATTTTCACACAAACCCGGTCAGACCTTATACAAGTTGGTTTGTTATTGAACGACACAAGTAATTTAATTCAGGGTAAGAAAGCACAAGGCGGAGATGTAGAAATTGAAGGAAGAATTTTAAGTGCAGTTTTTCTCTTAGACCAAATCACTTCCAATATTTCAGATACAGGTCTTAAATCTAATGACAATACCATTGCCGATTTATTGATTGATAACCTGAATGTAAATTCAGATGCTTTCCGAACGAAAGTAAAAGTGCTGATTAAAAAGTTGGTAGATGAGAAAGTACTTATGCCCATTAATGATGAGTACAAACTGCAAACGAAAATTGGTGCTGAGTGGGAACAGGAATTTACCAAGCAATACATCAAGCTCAATAATTCTGGTGACGACCAGATTCAAGCCCTGCGTAGAGAAAAAATGGTGGCTCACTTTAAAGACAAAACCAAAGGCATTAGCGTTACACAAGGAACTTCACGAATGGTCCGTGATTTTGAATTGTGGGACAAAGACACAACGCCTAATACTGAGCACAAATTGAATTTATGGATTCGGGATGGCTGGTTTGAAAACGAAACCACCGTTGAAAATGAAATTCGTGCCGCAGGTAACAATGCACCACTGGCTTATGCATTTGTAAAAAAATTCAGAGACCCTGATTTAAGAACGGAAATCATAAAATACCTGGCAGCTGGTTTTGCAATACCTGCAATGGGTGTACCCTCTACTCCCGAAGGCGAGCAAGCTAAGAAGAGCATGGAAACAAGACAATCGCAAGCCAAGACAGCCATTCAGGATTTAATTGAAAAAATCTGTGATGAAGCAATTGTTTTTCTTGCAGGGGGCAACAAGGTTCAGGCAGGCACTTTAAAAGAAAATATACAGGAAGCACTTAACAGCATTGCCGATCGGCAGTTTCCCGATTTTAAAAGTAAAGCGGATTATTTGAACTGGGGTCAGGCTTTAACCAAAGCGTTGGCTGGTAATCCTGATGCTTTAAATGCGATTAGCTATTCAGGTGATGTAGACAAGCATCCTATTGCTTCAGAAATTTTACGCTTTATGGGCAGTAGCTCTAAAACTGGTAAGGACATTCGCAATCAGTTTATGAAAGCCACTTATGGTTGGCCGCAGGATGCAATCGATACCATGTTGATAATGCTAAAAAACTTACAGCATATTTCTACCAGCGAAACGGATTTGAAAGTTGCAAAAATAAACCAGGCTTCTTTCAAAAAGGAGATTCATATTTTAGGTGCCAAGGAAAAAATTGCGATTCGTAAATTATTCCAGGATGCGGGTATTACTTGTCCACCCAACCATGAAATATTTCCTTACTCTAATGAATACTTCGCCAAACTAAAAAACCTTGCTTCGCAAGTAAGTGGCGATGCCCCCCGACCAGAACCAATCAACATTGATTTCATTAAAGAAATAGAGAACAAGGAGGGCAATGAGAGACTCTTAGATATTCTCCAACAAAAGGACGACTTGCAAGCAAAGTATGCGAATTGGAATGCGAAGGCAAAGTTGGTCAACGCAAGAGAACCAGGTTGGACTTTATTAGTTGATTTAAACAACCATGCTCCCGATGAACCGGAAATGGAGCAATTGAAGATGGAAACAAATGCTATTCGGGACAATCGCTTACTGCTTCAGGAACCCGACTTAATTCAGCCGATATTAACTGCCATTACCGATAAGTTGTTGTCAATACTCAACCAACGCAAAGAGCAATACAATTCTCTATATGATTTGCGCATGGCCGACCTTCAGGCAAATGAGTACTTCAATAAATTAACACCTGAGCAGAAGCACAGCATCTTAGC
>Ga0209181_10012568_pt1 | contig 10697 bp, 6 predicted proteins | sample MAT05_FD_187208 | JGI IMG/M metagenome (GOLD analysis project Ga0209181, IMG submission 187208) | Freshwater microbial communities from Lake Fryxell liftoff mats and glacier meltwater in Antarctica - MAT-05 (SPAdes) (version 2) | ecosystem: Environmental > Aquatic > Freshwater > Ice > Liftoff...
CCAACAGTACGATATTGTACAATTCGCCAACAACATCTGTTACTAAACAAAGGCGAGCACGCGCTATTGACTCCCGTCTACCACAGGGACTATGCTACTATCTGTGATTACCGTAGTAATAGCTCTCCGGAATGACGCAGAAACTATGAACTTAGCCGAATCTACTTTAGTAAAGTGAAACAATAAGTTTGCATGACGACAGCCTTGATTACCGGAGCCTCTACTGGCATTGGTGCAGCATTTGCCCAACAATTAGCAGCGCGTCAAACCGATCTTGTCCTGGTCGCTCGTTCCCAGGACAAGTTACAGGAACTTGCCAATTCCCTCAAGCATCAACATCAAATCCAAGTCGATATTATCGTCCAGGATTTGACAGCGCCAGAAGCGACAGAAACTATCTTTCAAACTGTGCAGCAACTTGGACGATCAATTGACCTATTGGTCAATAATGCTGGAATGGGAGATTATGGTGATTTTGCCGAAAGCGATCGAGACCTTCAGCTTAAAATGGTGCAGCTTAATATTGCGACGATTGTGGATTTGAGCCATCGCTTCTTGCTAGGAATGAGGCAGCGTCGAACTGGAGGGATAATCAATCTGTCTTCGGTGGCTGCGTTTCAGTCTATGCCCTACTTCTCGATCTACGCGGCAACAAAAGCATTTATTCTCAGCTTTAGCGAAGCGTTGTGGGCCGAGAATCGCAGCTACGGAGTGCATGTGCTAGCGGTTTGTCCAGGGCCGGCTGGCATTAAATTCTTCAAAGAAGCGGGATTTCCGTCGTCGCTGGTTAACGTCGCTGAAAAAATCGGTACGCCGGTGGAGACTGTTGTGCAAGATGCCCTCAAAGCATTTGAAAAACGAGAGTCGATCGTGATTCCTGGCAGTCCGATGAATCCCATTCTGGCTACACTGCCTCGGTTTATGCCGCGAGAGTGGGTTTCTAGCTTCTGGAAGTTGATATTAGGAAATGATTTTGATAAATGATAACATCCCTACTTTCCATCTTTGGTTTGATAGGACGAACCCATTCTGATAGAGCAACCGAAACGGCAGACGTTAGAGGGTGAGATTGACGAAGAAGGATGAGCAAGAGCGCTGCCATTTCCAGTTGCGATTAACCGATCGGTTAATCGCAACTGGAAATGGCAAGGTCGGTCTAACGACCAAGTTGAACGGCGACGAGAGAATTAGAAACGAAGCGAGAAGACTCCGTTCGCTGTTCCAACGACTGGTTAGACCGTGCCTCACGAGTAACTTCTAAACTACGATTACAGGGCTTCGATTTTAACGATGCCAGGTTGGAAACACTATTTACGGACTTTTACCGTGATTTATGTTTCAACGAATCGCACTCAGCCTTAGCGTAAGTTTCTGTACGATTGCTCATTTTACCCCGAATCGGCGTATGGTTAAACTCAGCGGAGTGGGTGACCTCCGCTGAGTTTAACCATACGCCTACTAATCGCTGTCAGTGATCGAACTGCAACACGATCGGTCTTCACCTGATGCAGCTTCAACATAGGATGAAGCAGTTGTAAATAGGCGGAATCTATGTCAAGTCGCGGACTTAATTGGGTATTAGGTTTGTTATGGTGGCTAGTGAGTATGAGCGCCATCTTTGTCGGCGGATTTGTTGCGCTTTACGTTAGCTACTTTACGGCTGGTCAATTAGGTCTCGCCATTGAGGGCACTCACGAAGGTGCAATAGGGGCGGCTATCTTCTTAGCCTTGATGTCCCTCCTACTCACAGCAGCAGTGGGGGCAGCACAGGGTTGGTTGCTAAGACAATACTTGCCACTTGCTCAGTGGTTTAGCGCGACGGTAGCAGGTGGGGCAATGGGAGCCGCTATTGCTCTTGGAGTCGGATTATTAGGGGGCGATAGCTTAGACATCGCATCGGTAGCAGTTTGGGCAGGAACAGCCATTACCCAGTGGTTTTTACTACGGCAGTTTTCATCTAGGTCGATTGTCTGGCTGATTGTCGGAGTGACGCAAATCCCGATCGCTTTGAATCAGCCAAACTCCATGATTTTCAATCCGCCGATGGTCATATTGATGTATGGCATTGTAACTGCAATTTTGATGGTCTGGATCTTGCAGACTGCGCGGATGCGATTGATAAAAAAGTAGTTCTCTTGCCCCAAATGAAGGCTCTGCCGCTACATGAACGTGATCTAGCTAAAAGCCAGAGTTAGCAAGGGTTTCATCCATTGCGATCGCTATAGATCTATCAAAATGAGAGGCTATAATCCTTATGGTGTAAAGCTTTCAGCCTTAGCGTTGTTTTTTGCACCGTTGCTATATGAAGGCGAGGGCAGTGTTTTCGATTTGTTATTTCACCTGCTGTCGGGTGAGTGAGGCATTGCAGTTGCAGAGGGAGGATTTGGTGGGCGATCGCATTGTCTTTCGCAAGCGCACCACCAAAACCAAGCAGACTCGTGAGGTAGCAATTCATCCCCGGCTAGCTGAAATTCTGGCGGCGGCGCTGCCAGCTCGTGGTTATCTGTTCCCTGGCAGGGATGGTAAGAAGCCGATGACGCGACAGGCGGCAGACCAGGCGCTAAGAAACGTGTGTGATTACTTGGGGCTACAAGGGTTTAGCACCCATTTCAATCGGCGGACGGCAGCAACGCGGTTGAATAATCAGGGGGTGCCGCTGCGGGTGATTCAGAAGATTGGCGGGTGGGCATCACTGGCAGCACTGCAACGATATTTGGAGGTGAGTGATGAGCAGATGGATGAGGCGATCGGGAAGCTCTAACTCTTTAACTTGCAACGTGACAACTCGTCCTGGGGTCGAGCCGAGGTAAGTGTAAAACAGTGCTACGAAAACTTGAAAAGCTCTTGTAGCAGGGACTTCAGCGATCGTGGCTTTTAACTAATTTAGACCGATTCCGCTACGAGATTTCAAGTCTTTCAGGGCTGTGTGGCACTATTTCGCACGTATCTCGGCTCGACCCCAAAAGCTGTTGGCCGATCGGCAAAAGAAGATATCGCCTGACGCTGTCCGCACTTTTTTGTTCAAATCAGGTAGAGAAAATTAGAACAAGTTAGGTATTCTCAGACTAGAACTTAGGTAGCAGTAAGATTAGATAAAACTGTAGGGCGGAGGAGTCTGATCACCATCCTATCGTTGATTGTAAGGATATGGCATAGTTCTGACCTTCCACCAAACTTTCACAACATGCCCTTTAGCATTGGACAATTCTGTGGAAACGATCAAAATCCTGATTTTGGCTGCTAATCCTAAAAACACCGATCGCTTGCGACTGGATGAAGAAGTTCGAGAGATTGAGACGGCGCTGGAGCGATCGCGGGGACGAGAGCGGTTCCAAATCATTTCCAAGTTTGCCGTGCGGGTGAGTGATTTACGCCGATCGCTGTTAGACCATAATCCGCAGTTTGTCCATTTCTCTGGGCATGGAGCAGGTGATCATGGGCTGGCGCTAGAAGATGACAGCGGCAAGATGAAGCTGGTGAGTACGGCATCGCTAGCTAAATTGCTCAAGTCGTTTCAGGTCAAGTGCGTGCTGTTGAACGCCTGTTATTCGGAAAAGCAGGCAGAGGCGATTTGTCAGCATGTCGACCATGTGATGGGGATGAATCAGGCGATCGGCGATCGGGCTGCCATTGAGTTTGCGGTCGGGTTTTATGATGCGTTGGGGGCTGGGCGATCGATCGAAGATGCGTTTGAGATTGGCTGCACGACGTTGGATTTGGAGAGTATTCCAGAGTCGGCAACTCCAGTGCTGAAGGTGCGTAAAGCTGCGGCTGCGATCGCTTCCACGCTGCCTGTGGTGGATGAGGAGCCGCCGCCCTTACCTCCAGAGTCTTTGCCGCCATCTGTGGTCTATGAGAACCCGGAAGGACAGGTGCCGCTGGAATCAGCGTTTTATGTCGATCGCCCGCCGATTGAGGGCGATTGCTATGACGAGATCGTCAAGCCTGGTTCGCTGATTCGGGTGAAAGCGCCTCGACAGATGGGCAAAACCTCGCTGATGTCTCGGATTATGCACACTGCGGAGGAACAAAGCTACCAGACGGTTTGCTTGAACTTTCAGTTGGCAGATGCTGAGTTTTTGACGAGTCTGGATCAGTTTTTGCAGTGGTTTTGTGGCAGCATTGCCGATCAGTTGAATCTGCCAGACAAATTAGAAGAGCATTGGAAGGGGGTGCGAGGTGCCAAAAGCAAATGCACAAACTATTTCCAAAAGTATTTGCTAGTGGAGCTCAACAGCCCGATCGCCCTGGGTCTAGATGAAGTGGATGAGGTATTTAAGCATCTAGAGATTGCTCAGGGCTTTTTTGGGCTGCTGCGAGCCTGGCATGAGCAGGCGAAAAATGATGCGATTTGGAAGAAGTTGCGGCTGGTGATTGCCCATTCTAAGGAGGTTTATATTCCGCTGAATATGAACCAGTCGCCGTTTAATGTGGGCTTGCCGATCGAGCTACCGGTGCTGACCCCTGAGCAGGTGCAGGAGCTAGTGGCGCGGCATGGGTTGATTTGGCAGGCAGAGGCGATCGCGCAACTCATGGGGTTGTGTGGTGGACATCCGTTTTTGGTGCGGACAGCGCTGTATCAGATTGCCCGGAGTCGGATGACGCTGGAGAAGCTGATGCAGGTGGCGGCAACAGAGGAGGAACCCTATGGCGATCATTTACGGCGGCATCTGCTGAATTTGGAGAAGGATGAGGAACTGCTGCAAGCGATGAAGCGGGTCGTGGCAACTGACAAACCTGTGGATGTGGGAACGGGGGTTGCCTTTAAGCTGCGCAGCATGGGTCTGGTTAAGTTTCAGGAGAATGATGTGCTGCCCTCCTGTAATTTGTATCGGCAGTATTTTTGCGATCGCCTGGGGGTGTGCTGATGAGCGATTTACATCCTGATTTTAAGTATGAATATCAGGTGGGGGGGACGGTGGCGATCGAGTCTCCCACCTATGTGACGCGGCAGGCAGACCAGGATCTCTATGGGGCATTGCAGGCGGGCGAGTTTTGCTATGTGTTGAACTGTCGGCAGATGGGCAAGTCGAGCCTGCGGGCGCGGACGATGCAGCGGTTGCAGGCAGAGGGGGTTGCCTGTGCGGCGATCGATATTAGCGTGGCGGATGCGGAGCGGGAGGAGTGGTATAGCGGCATTATTTCGACCTTGGCGTATGAGCTGAAGCTGACGGACTTTGATGTGGATGACTGGTGGGAGCAGCACCATCTGTTGCCGTTGGCGCAGCGGTTTGGCAAGTTTCTGGAGGCGGTGTTGCGATCGCTGCCCCAAAAGATTGTCATTTTTATTGATGAGATCGATAGTATGTTGAGTCTCCAGTTCAATAGAGATGACTTTTTTGCCACGATTCGGGAGTGCTATAACCGTCGGGCGGATCAGCCGATCTATCGGCGGCTGTCGTTTACGCTGCTGGGGGTGTGTACGCCTTCTGATTTAATTCAAGATCGGCTGCGAACTCCCTTTAATATTGGACGGGCGATCGATCTGAGCGGGTTTCAGCTTCAGGAGGCGCAGCCGTTGGCGCAGGGATTAGCAGCCGTGGGGGATGCGCCGACGCTGATTCAGGCGGTGCTGGGCTGGACGGAGGGACAACCGTTTTTGACGCAAAAGCTCTGTAAGCTGCTGGTGCAGGAAGGGCAGCGATCGGATGCTGTACCCCCCGATGTCACAGCTAATCTGACCGATTGGGTTGATGCTGTGGTGCAAAAGCGGGTAATTGAGAACTGGGAGGCGCAGGATGAGCCGGAGCATTTGCGGCACATCAGGGATCGCCTGTTGCTCAGTGGGCAGCAGCGGACGGGGCGATTGTTGGGGCTATGTCAGCAGATTGTGCAGCAGGGGGAGGTGGCAGCAGAGGATAGCCCGGAACAGATGGAGCTGCGGCTGACGGGGCTAGTGGTGAAGCGCGAGAGCAAGCTGCGGATTTATAACCGGATTTATGCCACGGTGTTTGATCTGGTTTGGCTGGAGCGGCAGCTCGGGAAACTGCGACCCTATGCGGTGGCATTGACGGCGTGGGAAAAGTCGGGACAGCAGGATGAGTCGCGCTTGCTGCAAGGCGAGGCGCTGCGGGAGGCACAAACCTGGGCAACGGGGAAAAGCTTGGGCGACCAAGACTATCAGTTTTTGAGAGCCAGTGAGGAACGGAACCGCCAGGAGGTGGAACAGAAGCTCCAGACGCAGGAGCAAGCCAACCAGATTTTGACTACGGCAAGGCAAAAGGCAGAGCAGGAATTAGCAGATGCTTTGCGGCAAAGACAACGAATCCGCAGGAACAGTTTTGCTACGGCTGGGGTGGCGGTGGCGGTGGCGATCGCAGCATTTGGGTATGCGGCGTATCAGCTTCGGCAAACCCAGTTGCAAATGAAAATGGCAAAGATCAAGATCGATAGCCTCTCCTCGAAACAGCTCTCTGCTGCTGATCAACCGATGCAAGCGCTGCGGGATAGTTTGCAGGCAGGACAACTGCTGAAATCGCTAGACCCAACAATGCGAGAACAGGAGAATACGCAGGCGCGAGTGACTGCGGCACTCTTTCAAGCAGTGTATGGGGTGAGTGAACGCGATTCTCTCAGCGGGCATCAGGCTGCGGTCAGGGGTGTCAGCTTTAGCCCCGATGGCAAGACGCTTGCCTCTGCGAGTAGTGACAAGACGATCAAGCTGTGGAGTATGACAGACGGCAAGGAACTGCGCACCCTCTCCGGGCATCAGGCTGCGGTCTGGGGTTTCAGCTTCAGCCCCGATGGCAAGACGGTCGCCTCTGCCAGTAAGGACAAGACGATCAAGCTGTGGAGTGTCGCCGATGGCAAGGAACTGCGCACCCTCTCCGGGCATCAGGATGAGGTCTATAGTGTCAGCTTTAGCCCCGATGGCAAGACGGTTGCCTCTGCCAGTAAGGACAAGACGATCAAGCTGTGGAGTGTCGCCGATGGCAAGGAACTGCGCACCCTCTCCGGACATCAGGATGTGGTCAGAGGTGTCAGCTTCAGCCCCGATGGCAAGACGGTTGCCTCTGCCAGTAAGGACAAGACGATCAAGCTGTGGAATGTGGCAGACGGCAAGGAACTGCGCACCCTCTCCGGACATCAGGATGTGGTCAGAGGTGTCAGCTTCAGCCCCGATGGCAAGACGGTTGCCTCTGCCAGTGGGGACAAGACGATCAAGCTGTGGAGTGTGGCAGACGGCAAGGAACTGCGTACCCTCTCCGGGCATCAGGATGCGGTCAGGGGTGTCAGCTTCAGTCCCAATGGCAAGACGCTTGCCTCTGCCAGTTGGGATAAGACGATCAAGCTGTGGAATGTGGCAGACGGCAAGGAACTGCGCACCCTCTCCGGGCATCAGGATGAGGTCTGGGGTGTCAGCTTCAGTCCCAATGGCAAGACGCTTGCCTCTGCCAGTAAGGACAAGACGATCAAGCTGTGGAGTGTGGCAGACGGCAAAGAACTGCGCACCCTCTCCGGGCATCAGGCTGCGGTCATTAGTGTCAGCTTCAGCCCGGATGGCAAGACGGTTGCCTCTGCCAGCTTAGACAAGACGATCAAGCTGTGGAGTGTGGCAGACGGCAAGGAACTGCACACCCTCTCCGGGCATCAGGATGCGGTCATTAGTGCCAGCTTCGGCCCCGATGGCAAGACAGTTGCCTCTGCCAGTGGGGACAAGACGATCAAGCTGTGGAGTGTGGCAGACGGCAAGGAACTGCGCACCCTCTCCGGGCATCAGGATGCGGTCAGGGGTGTCAGCTTCAGTCCCAATGGCAAGACGCTTGCCTCTGCCAGTTATGACAAGACGATCAAGCTGTGGAGTATGACAGACGGCAAGGAACTGCGCACCCTCTTCGGGCATCAGGATGAGGTCACTAGTGTCAGCTTCAGCCCGGATGGCAAGACGGTTGCCTCTGCCAGTAGGGACAACACCATCAAGCTGTGGAATGTCGCCGATGGCAAGGAACTGCGCACCCTCTCCGGGCATCAGGATGAGACCATTAGTGTCAGCTTCAGCCCGGATGGCAAGACGGTCGCCTCTGCCAGCTTAGACAAGACGATCAAGCTGTGGAGTGTGGCAGACGGCAAAGAACTGCGCACCCTCTCCGGGCATCAGGATGAGGTCTGGGGTGTCAGCTTCAGTCCCAATGGCAAGACGGTCGCCTCTGCCAGTAAGGACAAGACGATCAAGCTGTGGAATGTGGCAGACGGCAAGGAACTGCACACCCTCTCCGGGCATCAGGCTGCGGTCAGGGGTGTCAGTTTCAGCCCGGATGGCAAGACGGTCGCCTCTGCCAGTTATGACAAAACGATCAAGCTGTGGAACTGGGATTTCGATCGCCTGATGGCAATGGGCTGCGATCGAATTCGCCCTTATCTAATTTCTTCTGTCTCTGATTTGGAAACGTTGCCAGTCTGTCAAACGCCCCAAATGCTTCAGCTTGCAGCAGACCATCTAGTGACAGAGAGTGAAAATCTGGGAAAAGATAAACAGTTTGCAGCCGCGATCGATCGGTTGAATCAAGCTATCCAATTGCAACCGAATTTAGCTGCCAAATTATCTCCAAAAATCGCAGAACTTCGATTGCAAGCCCAACTGGCTGAGAAAAAGTGATATGCGCTCAATCGCCGAAGCAGGGGTGAGGCGATCCCGTTTCCCCATAAAGGGGTCGAGCCGAGGTAAGTGTAAAACAGGGGTTCTACGCCCAATGCAAAATCGCACAAACTTCGGCAGCGCCTTCATATAGCAACGGTGCAAAAAACAACGCTAAGGCTGAAAGCTTTACACCATAAGGATTATAGCCTCTCATTTTGATAGATCTATAGCGATCGCAATGGATGAAACCCTTGCTAACTCTGGCTTTTAGCTAGATCACGTTCATGTAGCGGCAGAGCCTTTTTTCAACTTTCAGGACGACTCTGGCGTAGTTTTAGATTATACCGCCATTAAGTTATGGTCTGAAACCCTCGATTTCTCGTTCCCAACAATGTCTGAAGTAGCCTGAACCCATCTAAGCAGTTACATTATCTGGCGACTACTCCCTTTCTGAAAGCCAGTCATAGCAATACTTTTGAGCTTAGCGTTGTTTTTTGCGCCGTTGCTATATGAAGGCGTATATCTATAGAAAAATCTAAAAATATTTTGGCATCCGGCTTTAGCTATTATTAATTCTGAGGAATGACTAAGAGCGCATGATAGAAACCATCGATCAGTCTCAAGAAACGACTATTCTGGAGAGCTTTCTAGAATCGGTGAAATCGCCTTATGGAGATTTTGCTGCCATTGGTAAGCTTTCCCATGTTCTGAATGATCCGGCTACGCTCCAAAAAATTGTGGCCTTTCTCAGTTTGACCCCCCGAGGCAAACAAGCTTTTGTAGACCGCCCCTTGCTGGGAGAAATCGATTTACAGCAACTGCATCAATTACCGAACCATACGCTGGGTCATTTATATGCTGATCACATGATCAGAAATGGATTTACTCCACAGCCTGTTAAAGAAATTGCAACCGATCCGTCTGTGTTTTTGAGTGCTCACATTGGTGAAACCCATGACATTTGGCACATCGTTACAGGGTGTGATACTGATAAACCGGGGGAGGTTCAACTAGAAGCTTTTTATACTGCACAGCTTGATCCAGACCGTTTATTTCTAGCCCTGCTTGCTAAGAATTTACTCAAAACCGCAATGTACGAGGTTGAACTCTGTGAGCAGATTATGGATGGGTTGACGCAAGGTTGGATGATGGGAAAACGGGCAAAACCACTGTTTGGCATCCAATGGAACAGACTATGGGCAATACCTTTAGAAGAAGTACAGACATCTTTGAATATTGCATCAATTTAAGCGCGATCGCCCACAATGCTGGGGGTGAAAGTGCGATCGGGAGTCAGCAGGTTTAGTCAGCAAAAAATGGACTCGCTAAAAGCATGTCCTCGCCAAAGTACATCGCAACTTCGGTGCGATGTATAACACGGCGTTGCAACGGGCGGAACCAAGTTTCTATAGTTCATTTTGCAGCTTCTGCCGCCGCTCGCCGCTGAACTTGCCGTTATCACTTAAATTATAGTTCATGAAACTGGGTTCTAAGGACAGCTACTACATCTTCATAGATTGGTAATCATTTCTGTTTCTCTAACTATATTTTTTCATTCTAGTTTGCGTTAACTTCAATTAAATATTTTTATACTTAATTTCATGCGGAGACCAATGTATTATCCGTTCCTTGCTCGTCAATATTTTAGTACCGTGATAGGTCACTGATGTTGGTATCGCCAGTAATCTTCTGCAACGTCCGCAGTCAACCTCCCTGCTCAAAATGCAGTTAAGTCAACCACGATCGCCTCCAGCGAAGGGGTGGCAACTTTTCTTCATCAGCTTCGCCTAGGATTCGGGAGGATAGAGTCTTTTGAAAGGTGTTTAGTGTAAGTTTTAGTGTTATTCTTTATGACTTTTAGTTTTGATTGTTTCACTAAGTATTACATAAAAGTTAGTGAATAGGGGAAAGGCTGGAAGGGTTGTGGGGATTGGGTTTGAGCGGGGTTTGGGAAGATAGGGGGATTTTGATGGAGGAAGTTTTCATTAAGTTATACTTTACTGGGTGGTGTAACTTAGTGGGATGGCTATGCCCTTTTTGAAAGGTGAAAATCCGCATCGTCCGGCTCCAGGGTCGGTGCTGAAGGTTGAGCCGATTCGGGATAAGCGGGCGATCGGGC
>Ga0209181_10012571_pt1 | contig 10694 bp, 6 predicted proteins | sample MAT05_FD_187208 | JGI IMG/M metagenome (GOLD analysis project Ga0209181, IMG submission 187208) | Freshwater microbial communities from Lake Fryxell liftoff mats and glacier meltwater in Antarctica - MAT-05 (SPAdes) (version 2) | ecosystem: Environmental > Aquatic > Freshwater > Ice > Liftoff...
GGCTTCCACGCGCCCACGCTCAGTTTCCCGGTCGCCGGCACGCTGATGATCGAGCCCACCGAAAGCGAGCCCCGCGCCGAGCTGGACCGCTTCTGCGACGCCATGATCGCCATCCGCCACGAGATCGGCAAGGTCGAGGCGGGCGCGCAGCACGGCGGTTGGCCGCAGGACGACAACCCGTTGAAGAACGCACCGCACACGGCGGCTTCGCTCTTGAAGGCCGAGTGGCTGCACCCTTATTCACGAGAGGAAGCGGCTTACCCGGTGCCCGGCTTGCGCCAGCAGAAGTACTGGTCGCCGGTGGGGCGGGTGGACAACGTGTACGGCGACCGCAACCTGTTCTGCAGCTGCGTGCCGCTGCGCGAGTACGAGACCTGAACCATGGCCGTCTCCGTCTTCGACCTCTTCAAGATCGGCATCGGCCCCAGCAGCAGCCACACCGTGGGGCCCATGCGCGCCGCGCGCCTGTTTGCACGCCAACTGCAGCACGACGGGCTGCTGGCGCGCACGGCGCGCGTGCGCAGCCAGCTTTACGGCTCGCTGGGAGCCACCGGCAAGGGCCATGGCACCGACAAGGCGGTGCTGCTGGGGCTGGCCGGGCACGAACCCGACACGGTGGACGTCGACGCCGTGCCCGAACTGATCAGGTCCATGCGCGCCAACGCCGAATTGCCGCTGCTGGGAGAGCACCGCATCCCGTTCATCGAAAAGGAAGACCTCAAGTTCCACCGCCGTGAAACGCTGCCCTTTCATGCCAACGGCATGCGCTTCATTGCGCTGGACGCGGCCGGCAGCGAGCTGGCCAACCGCACCTGGTACTCGGTGGGCGGCGGCTTCGTCGTCAGTGAAGAAGTGGCGGCCGACGGCGCCAGGCACAAGGTGATCGCACCCGACACCACCGTGCTGGCGCACCCGTTTCACAGCGGCGCCGAACTGCTGCAGCGCGCGCGCGAAGTGCGCGGCAGCATCGCCGATGTGATGCGCAGCAACGAACGGCATTGGCGCAGCGACGCCGAGATCGACAGCGGGCTGCTGCGCATCTGGACCGTGATGCAGGCCTGCGTGAAGCGCGGCTGCGCCACAGACGGCGTGCTGCCCGGTGGTTTTGCCGTCAAGCGCCGTGCCGCCAAGCTGTACCGCGACCTCCTCTCGCAGCCCGAGCAGGCGCTGCGCGACCCGCTGCAGGTGCTGGACTGGGTGAACCTGTACGCACTGGCGGTGAACGAAGAAAACGCCGCCGGCGGCCGCGTCGTCACCGCGCCCACCAACGGCGCAGCCGGCATCGTGCCGGCGGTGCTGCATTACTACACGCGTTTCTTTCACGGTTCCAACGACCGCGGCGTGGTGGACTTCCTGCTCACCGCGGCGGCCATCGGCCTGCTGTACAAGGAAAACGCCAGCATCAGCGGCGCCGAGGTCGGCTGCCAGGGCGAAGTGGGGGTGGCCTGCAGCATGGCTGCGGGCGCGCTGTGCGCGGTGATGGGCGGCACACCCGAACAGGTGGAAAACGCGGCCGAGATCGGCATGGAGCACCACCTGGGCCTGACCTGCGACCCCGTGGGCGGGCTGGTGCAGATACCCTGCATCGAGCGCAACGCCATCGCCTCGGTGAAGGCCATCAACGCGGCGCGCATGGCGCTGCGCGGCGATGGCACCCATGTCGTCAGCCTCGACCAGGTCATCAAGACGATGCGCGAAACCGGCGCCGACATGATGACCAAGTACAAAGAGACGGCGCGCGGCGGCCTGGCGGTCAACATCGTGGAATGCTGACGGCGCAGTGGCACACCGGCGCATGGCAACCGGCTGAGCGAGCGCCGGCCGCCGGCAGCGCTCAAGCCCGGACAGCGGGCGCCGATATGCAGACAAGCCGACGCTGGTGCCGGCCGCTGTCCGGCGCTCCCCGGTCCGCTCCCCGGTCCGCTCACATGTCCGCTCCGGATGCCCGCTCTCATGCCCGCTCCCACGCCCGCTCCCTTTCCCCCCCATGTCCGATAGCTCCCTGCTGCAAAGCCCCCGCAACCGATTCATGGCCTTCAGTGCCGTGGGCGTGGTCATGGTGTGCCTGCCGTTGTGGCAGGTGCTGCAATACCAGCAATCAGACTTGAGCCAACTGGCCGCCGAGCGCGCCTTGCTCGACCCGGTGTCGCGTGCCGTGCAGGTGCAGTTCGGTCTGCTCGCCCATCGTCAGGTCGCGGCGCAGCTGCTGCAAGGCCAGCCGCAACTGGAGCCCGCCCGGCAGGCGGTGCAGGTGGGTGTGGACGAACACCTGCTGTCACTTTCGCAAGAGCTGACGCAGGGCTTGTGGTCGCACGCGCTGGCCGAAACCCGGGACCTGACGCGCGACTGGCAGACCCTGGCGCGCCAGGTGAAAGCCCGCACGCTGAACGCGCCGCAAAGCGAAGAGGCACACGCACTGCGCATCGAGCAGGCGCTGCAGGTGGTGGACCTGGTGATGCTGGCCGAGATGGTGTCGCAAGCGGGTGGCGGTACGGCACGCCTGGCCGCAGCAGCCCGCACGCTGACACGCATGGCCCACGAGATGCCCTCGCCGGCGCTGACCGCGCAGCCTGCTGTCGAGCTGGCAGCCGCACAAGCGCGCCTGCAGACCCGCCTGGTGGCGCTGGAGCAGGCTTTGGCAGAAACCCCTTCGATGCGCGTCGTGGCCGGCGGGCCATTCGGCGCCTCCGGCGCCCTGCGTCCGGCGCTGGCCGAGGTGGAGCGCACCACGCGCGAGCTGCTCGTGTTGCAGCCCGGCAGCGGCACCGGCGCCGTTGCCGGTGTTGACACGCCAGAGCTGCGCACGCAGCGCGCCAACGCCTGGCAAACCGCCCAGCAGGCGCAACTGAACCTGTTCAACCAGGCGCTGGGGCAGCGCAAACGCATGCTGGCTCTGCGCCAGAACTCGGTGCAACGGCAGCAGATGGCGCTGCTCGCGGCGCTGGCGCTGCTCAGCGCTGCGGCACTGGCGCTGGCCGCCGTGCGGGCTCGGCAGTTCGGCGGCACGCCAGAGCCTGAAGGCGCGCCGCCGCAGGCGGGTCGGGGACTGCGGGCGGGGCCGGAAATGCCGGCGGCGGGCGAACATGAGCCCGAAGCTGACAGCAACCGGCGCCATCCCCGCGATAGCGCAGCCTGGTCAGGTCCGGTGCAGGGGCAGGCGGCGTCGCCGACCAAGGTCGCAGCCGTGCGCCTGCTCGACCGGCTGCGCAGTGGCACCGATGCGACCGCTGGCCAACGCCAGGCCAAGCGGCGCGAGTCCCAGGACACCCTGCCGCCCGAACGCAGCTGACCACGGCCCGCGACGCTGCACGCAGCCGGCGCGGGCTGAGCGCGCCAGGGCAGCGGGAGTCGGTCAATCGCGATCGGCAGGCATCGGCAGCGGGCCAGCGGCGCTGCCGGACAGGACAGGCTTTTCAGCCGCACCCTCAAGCGGCGCATGGGCTGCAGCGGGCCGCTTGTCCCGCACCAGATAGCTGTACAGCACCGGCACCACCAGCAGCGTGAGCAAGGTGCTGGTGATGATGCCGCCCAGGATGGCGCGGCCCATCGGTGCCTGGATCTCGCCACCTTCATTGAAGGCCAGCGCCAGCGGCAGCATGCCGAACACCATCGCCATCGTCGTCATGATGATGGGCCGCATGCGGATCAACCCGGCCTGCAGCAGCGCCTCGGGCACCGAGGCGCCGGCCTTGCGCGCATGGTTGGCAAAGTCGACCAGCAAAATGGCGTTCTTCGTCACCAGGCCCATCAGCATCACCAGGCCGATCATGCTGAAGATGTTCAGCGTGCTGCCCCACAGCAGCAGCGCCAGCATGACCCCGATCAGCGCCAGCGGCAGGCTGGCCATGATGGCGATGGGCTGCAGGAAGCTGCCGAACTGGCTGGCCAGCACGATGTAGATGAAGATCACCGCCAGCGCCATGGCCCACAGCAGGCCCTTGAACGCTTCGGCCTGCTGTTGCATCTGGCCGCCCACGTCGAAGCTGTAGCCGGGTGGCAGGTTGGTTTCCTTGATCAGTTTCTGCACGTCGTCGCCCACGTCGCCCGCGCTGCGGCCCTGCACGCCGGCGAATACCGCCTCGCGGCGCTGCAGGTTCTGGCGGCGGATCATCTCGGGGTTGAACACGGTGTCGATGGTGGCCACGCTGTCCAGGCTGATCGGCGTGCCGTCCCTGGCAAACGCCACCGGCAGGTCGCGCAACTGTTGCAGACGCTGGCGTTCGGTTTCGTTCAGGCGCAACACCACGTCGACCTGGTCGCCATCGGGCGTCGTCCACCAGGTGGCGGTTTCGCCATTCACATAGGCGCGCAGGCTGCTGGCCAATTGCGGCGCGGTGAGGCCCAGTTCGCGCACGGCGTCGGGCTTCAGGCGCACGGCATAGGCCGGCAGGCCGGGCTTGACGCTGCTTTCCACGTCCACCGCGCCGGGTATCTGCTTCACCTTCTCGGCAAAGGCATCGGCGACGCGGGCCAGGCCCTCGGCGTCGCTGCCCAGGATGGCCACGTAGATGGGCCGGTTGAAGCCCACGCTGGCGTCGGTGCCGGGCACCTTGGCGATCATCTCGCGCATCGCTTCTTCCACCTGCTTCTGGCTGCGCTGGCGTTCGGCCCGCGGTTTGAGCGAGATGTTCAGCCAGGCCTGGTTGCGCTGCCCGGCGCCGCCCACCCAGGTGGCGATGTTGGCGATCTCGGGCACGGTGCCGATGATGGCTTCGACCTGCCGCACCTTGGCGTCGGTTCGCTCCAGGCTGCTGCCCACCGGCATGCGCAACGCGAGCTGGGTGAAACCTTCGTCGGCCTCCGGCACGAATTCGCTGCCCACCAGCGGCGCCAGGCCCAGGGCCGCTGCAAAACTGAGCGCGCCCACGCCCATCACCACCGCGCGCGGCGTGAAGGTGGCGAGCCGCCAGCGCCGTGGGCTGCGTTTGTCGCGCTGGTTGTGCGCATCGAAACCATGCGCGTAGACGGGGATGCCCAGCCACCCACGCCGTGCGCCGCCCGCAGCACCGAGCGTCCAGCGGCGCTCGGAAAACACCCAACGGATGAGCCGTTCATACAGGCTGTGCAGCGCGTCCATCGCACGGTCGGTGAAGCGGATGGCGTGCCCCAGGCCCCACAGTTTCTTCAGCCGCGTGCTCGGCGGGTCAGGCCAGATGGCGCTGAGCATGGGGTCGAGCGTGAAGCTCACGAACAGGCTCACCAGCACCGCCACCACCACCGTGATGCCAAACGGGTAGAAGAATTTGCCGATGATGCCGCCCATGAAAGCCACCGGCACGAAGACGGCACAGATGGCGAAGGTGGTGGCCATCACGGCGAGGCCGATTTCATCGGTGCCCACGCGGGCCGCGGTGTGGTGGTCCAGCCCCAGGCCCACATGGCGCACGATGTTCTCGCGCACCACGATGGCGTCGTCGATGAGCAAGCCGATGCACAGGCTCAGCGCCATCATGGTCATGAAGTTCAGCGTGAAGCCGAAGGCATGCACGGCAATGAAGCTGCTGATGACGGCGATGGGCAGCGTCAGCCCGGTGATGATGGTGCTGCGCCAGCTGTGCAGGAACAGGAACACGATGGCCACGGTGAGCAGCGCGCCTTCGATCAAGGTGTGGCGCAAGCCGGTCAGCGAGCGCTTCACGAAGTCGCTGTTGGCGTTGATGAGGCGCAGCTCCACGTCGGGTGGCAGCGCCTTGCGAATCTCGTCCATCGCCTTCTGCGTGGCTTCGCCCACGGCCACGATGTTGGCGTCCTGCTGCTTGAAGACGTTGAAGTTGATGGCTTGCTGGCCGTTGATGCGCGCGTAGGAATCGGGTTCGCGTTCGCGTTCGATCAGCGTGCCCAGGTCGGCCAGCGTCAGCGACAGATTGCCGCGTTTGGCCACCACCAGGTTTGCGAACTGGCGCGGGTCGCGCACGCGCCCTTCCACGCGCAGCAACGCGTCCTGGGTCTTGTCGGAGATCAGCCCCACGGGCTGGTCGGCGTTGGCCGCCGCCATCGCGCTGGCGATCTCGGCCGGCGTGACGCCGTGCGCACGCAGACGCACCGGGTCCAGGTCCACGCGCACCTCGCGCACCGTCAGGCCCTGTATCTCCACGCGTGCCACGCCTTCCACGCGCTGCAAGCGCTTGCCCACGGCCTGGTCGCCCAGCAGCGACAGCTCACGCGCGCTGCGCGTGGTGCAGGCAGCGCCCTGGTCGGCGCCGCCGCCGTCCGCCGCCGCGGGGGGCTGCGCTGCCGGTGACGGCCCGGCGCAACGCGCCACCAGTGCCATGTTCACCACCGGCTGGCTGTTGTCGTTGTTCCAGCGCGATATGGTGGGCTGGCGCACGTCGCGCGGGAAGGCCGCCTGCACGGCGGCGATGCGGTCGCGCACCTCTTGCATGGCGCGGCCCATGTCGGCGTCGAGCGCAAATTCCACGCTCATCGTGCCCAGGCCTTCACCGCTGCGCGAGGTGATGCGCTTGACGCCCGCGATGCTGTTGACGGCCTCTTCGATCGGCTTGATGACTTCGCGTTCCACCGCTTCGGGGCTGGCGCCGGGGTAGCGCACTTCCATCCAGGCGCCCGGGAAGCTGATGTCGGGCATCTGCTCCACCCCCAGCTTGCTGTAGCTGAAGATGCCCAGCACGCACAGCGCCACCATCACCATGGTGGCGAAGACGGGGTTGTTGATCGAGACGCGGGTGATCCACATGGTGAGCTCCGGACCTTCAGTGTCAGCGGTCAGTGGGTCAGCGGGTCAGCGGCGCCGAAGCGGCGGCCGTCGTCGGCGCCGGCGCCGTCGCCGGCGCTTTCGCGGACACGATCACCGACGACGCCGCAGGGCGCGGCACGGCCGTGCTGCTGACCACCAGCGCCGGCGCGCCTTCGCGCAGGTTGTCGAAGCGGGCGCCCAGCACCTGGCTGCTGGCGGTCACGCCCTGCAGCACCTCCACCCTGCCACCGCTGTCATCGCGCTTGCCCAGGCGCACCGCGCGGCGGGCCAGCTTGCCGTTCTCGATCAGCCACACGTGGTCCTGACCCGAGCTCGTGCCCACGGCCGCGGCCGGCAGCGTCAAACGGTCGCTGGCGTCGGGCAGGTCCACGCGCGCCATCGCGTAAGGGCCGGCGCGCAGCCGTTCCTGCGGGTTGTCCAGCTCGATGGTGACGCCGATGCTGCGGGTGCCGGGCTCGGCGGCGGGCGCGATGCGGGCCAGGCGGCCGGTCACGGCCTCGGTCATGCCCTCTACCTGCACCTGCACCGGCACGCCCACCTGCAGGCGCGCCACCTGGTGCGTGCCCACGCTGCCCGCCAGCTCCAGGCGCGCCAGGTCGACGATGGTGAGCAGGTTCTGTTCAGGGCTCACCTTCTCGCCCTGCAGCGCGTGGCGCTTGGCCACGATGCCGGCAATGGGGGCCAGCACGCTGGCGTCGCGCTGGCCCACGCGCGTGGTGTCGAGACTGGCCTGCGCGGCCTGCAGGTTGGCGCGCGCGGTGTCCACCGCTGCGCGGGAGTTGTCCAGTGCGCTGCTGGAGATGAACTGCTGCGCGGCCAGCTTTTCATTGCCGGCGTGCGTGCGCTCGGCCTGCATCAGCGTGGCGCGGGCAGCTTCGAGCATCGCGCCGCGCTCGGCCACGCGGGTGTCGAGCTCGGCCAGCTCGATGCGGCCCAGCACCTGAGCGGCGCGTACGCGTGACCCTTCAGCCACCGACAAGGTCACCAGCGTGCCACCGCTCTTGGCGCGCACCACGGCCGTTTGCGGCGCCACCAGCGGGCCCGAGAACGTGATCGACTCCGGCATGCGCGCCAGCACCGGCTGCACCACCTCGCGCGCCAGGAATTCGAGCGGCACATCGGGCTTCTTGCCGTCACCGTCCTTGCCGGTCTTGGCGACCTTGTCAGCCTTGGCCGCGGTCTCGGTTCTGGCCGCCTGGGCGTCCAGCCCCGGCAGCAGCAACCAGCCCGCTTTCCAGGCGCCACCCGCGGCCACCACGCATACCGCTGCCAGGCCCATGGCCCAGATCCTCTTTTTCATCTCGCGCCCCTCCTGGCCGGGCCCACAGTGCGGTGCAGGCTGGGGCGCACTATAGGGAGCCAGCGCCGTACGGTTGACAAGCTTGCGACGAACTGCGGCCACGGGCGGACGAACTGCATGTGCTGGCGCCCGCTCCCTCAACTGGGAGCGGAGCGTGAGCGGGGCGGTAGCGGGGCATCAAGCCGACAGGCCTTCCGAAAGTCGTGCCGACCGCGTCGCGCACAGCCAAGCCAACACCGAGGAGGCCGTGGCCGCCCAGAACACCGACGCAAAGCCCAGGTGCGAGATCAACCAGCCGCCGCCCACGCCGCCCAGCACGCCCGGCAAGCCATAGCCCAGCGTCGTGTACAGCGCCTGGCCACGGCCACGCAGGCGGTCCGGGAACAACTTGTGGATCACCGCGATGCAGGCCGCGTGATGGGCAGCAAAAGTGATGGCATGGCTCATCTGCGCCAGCACCAGCACCGGCACCCAGCCGCCGAAGGCTGCGGTGGCAGAAAACCGCAGCGCAGTCACCGCCGCCACGATCTGCAGCCAGCGGTGCGGCGACGCCCAACCGAACCAGCGGCCCTGGCCCCAGAAAACGCCGATCTCCACCGCCACGCTCACCGCCCACAGCGCGCCCACCGCCGCCTTGCCGTAACCCAGGCTGACGAGATAGAGCGAAAAGAAAGCGTACAGGCTGGTGTGCGCGAGCACGGTGAAAAACACCGACCCAAAGAACCACGCCACCGCGGGCTGGCGCAACATCGGCAGCACGGGCGGCGCAGGCTCGTCGTGCTGCGCGCTTTCGTGCGTGGCCGGCAGGCGCAGTGCGGCCAGCAGCAGCAGGCCGTTCATGGCCGCCACGAAGGCCGGGAAGATCTGGATGCCCACCCGTTCCAGCAGCGCGCCGAAGCTGGTGACGGACAGAATGAAACCGATGGAGCCCCACACGCGCACCCGGCCGTAACGCTTGGGGTCGATGCCGTCCGGCGTGTGCAGCAGTTTGGCGAGCAAGGCCTCATACAGCGGCACCACACCGCTGTTGGCCACGAACAGCAACGTCGTCACCACCGCCACCGGCACGGCAGCCTGCACACCCAGCAGGCCCAGCGCCGCCAGCAGCGAACCCGCCGCCGACAGCCGGATCAGTTCGGTGCGACGCCCGCTGTGGTCGCCAGCCCAGCTCCAGGCGTAAGGCGTCACCACACGCGACCAGCTCTGCAGCGAAACGATGGCGCCGATCACCAGCGTCGAGAAGCCCAGGCTCTGAAACCACAGCGGCGCATAGGGGTTGAACAACCCGATGGCGCCGAAATAGCAGAAGGTCAGCGCACTGAAACGACGAAGACCGGAGATGCGCGCTGGCTGGTCGGCCGCTGGTACCGGCGTCATGCCCGCGACGCTGGCACGGGCGGCATGGGCAAGCGCACGTCACCACACTGCGCGCGGTGGCGCAGCGCATGGTCCATCACCACCAGCGCCAGCAGCGCTTCGGCAATGGGCGTGGCGCGGATGCCCACGCAGGGGTCGTGGCGGCCGAAAGTTTCCACCACCGTGGGCGCGCCACTGCGGTCGATGCTGGCCCGGGGCAGGCGGATGGAACTGGTGGGCTTGATGGCCAGGCTGACCACCAGCTCTTGCCCGGTGCTGATGCCGCCGAGCACGCCGCCGGCGTGGTTGCTGGCAAAACCGTCAGCCGAAAGTTCGTCGCCATGTTCGCTGCCGCGCTGCGTGACGACGCCAAAGCCGCTGCCGATCTCGACGCCTTTGACGGCATTCAAACCCATCATCGCGTAGGCGATGTCGGCGTCGAGCTTGTCGTACAGCGGCTCGCCCAGGCCCACGGGCACGCCGCGCGCGCGCACCTCGATGCGCGCGCCGCAGCTGTCGCCGGCCTTGCGCAGCGCGTCCATATGCGCTTCCAGCTGCGCGATCTGGCTGCTGTTGGCGGCAAAGAAGGCGTTGTCGGGGATGTGCGTTTCACCTTCGAAAGCTATTTCGATCTCGCCCAGCGCGCTCATCCAGCCGGTGAAGGTGGTGCCATGCTGCTGCAGCAGCCACTTGCGCGCCACGGCGCCGGCGGCCACCGTGGGCGCCGTCAGGCGTGCCGACGAACGACCGCCACCCCGGGGGTCGCGCAGGCCGTACTTGCGCCAATAGGTGTAGTCGGCATGGCCGGGGCGAAAGGTGTCGAGGAGGTTGCTGTAATCCTTGCTGCGCTGATCGGTGTTGCGGATCAGCAGGCAGATCGGCGTGCCGGTGGTCAGGCCTTCATAGACACCGGACAGGATCTCCACCGCATCGGCCTCGCTGCGCTGCGTCACGTGGCGGCTGGTGCCGGGACGGCGGCGGTCGAGTTCAGGCTGGATGTCGGCCCCGCACAGCGCCATGCCCGGCGGGCAGCCGTCGATCACGCAACCGATGGCCGGGCCGTGGCTTTCGCCGAAGTTGGTGACACGAAAAAGTTCGCCAAAAGTGCTGCCAGACATGCGCGCGGTACCGGGTGCGGGTAAGCGGCGATTCTAGGAGCGTGGGCGGCACAGAGGCTCCCTCTCCCTCTCCCTTTCCCTCGCCCTCGCCCTCGCCTTCGCCCTCGCCCTCGCCCTCGCCCTCGCCCTCGCCCCCGACCGCGACGCCGCGGCCGTGCAGAAGGGGTGGTACGAGAAGGCGGTCAAGGGCGTCGCGGCGACGTTC
>Ga0209181_10012576_pt1 | contig 10691 bp, 8 predicted proteins | sample MAT05_FD_187208 | JGI IMG/M metagenome (GOLD analysis project Ga0209181, IMG submission 187208) | Freshwater microbial communities from Lake Fryxell liftoff mats and glacier meltwater in Antarctica - MAT-05 (SPAdes) (version 2) | ecosystem: Environmental > Aquatic > Freshwater > Ice > Liftoff...
CTATAAAATTAACGACTGGGCTGGTGCCCCCATTACCGTTTACCAACCATGAGTTTACCCCACTGCTTATATCACTTAAAATCTGTGTCCACCTGGTTCCATTCCAAAAATAATAACTGGGAATTAACGGATTAGGAAAAACGCCTATCGTTGTATTATACACTAATAATGAATTGGCGGGCGAAGGAATAGTAACCACATCTGTAATGCTGGTGAGGGCTACTCTTGGTATCAGCAATCCTTTATTGGTAGCCGTAATATCGAGCTGGGCACTGGCATTGGGTGAAGAAGTGCCTATACCTACATTCTGTGCATCTGCAACGCAAATAGATAGTACGAATAATATAAGAGATAATAATTTTTTCATTTCTTTTTTGATTTAATAATGATGATGTCATCTGTATTTTCAGCTATCATATTTTTTTTCTGGCGAACGGCTTTAATCTCTCTTACTAAGACGATGAAGAAAAAAAAAGATGCCATGATATAAAATGATCCTATCAATTTATTATCTGCCCAGTACCATTTCAATTTGAAGCTTTCCATTTTTATGGCAAGGCTTGCCACTGCACAGCATATAAAACAGATAACGAATAATACTATTTTCATGTGTTCATTTTTAGTGCGACTCGAAAGTTGTAGAGACAGGTTTTTAATTGTTGCTTCTGCCAAATCAATCAAGCGCAGGGTAACCACCATTTCTCATGCTTACTTGGTTTTGGTAATTATGTCTTTCAGTAAATCCTTTAGAACCTGTACATCGTTTTGCAAAGCATCAATTTGCTTTTGCTGTATTGTATTTTTTGTTTGCTCGGCTTCCAGTAATGATTGTTGGTATTGTATTGCTTTTAAAGCAATGCCCGCCGGGTCTATGCTGCTGATGCTTTTATCATCTGTACCAAGTTGAAATAATTTGTAAAAATCCTGCGCCATTGGGCCAATGTGGTATTCATTTGTTCCTTTATATTTCCATTGAGAAATAGGTAGTTGCTTTATTTTACTTAGAAGAGAAGCACCATCGATAGGGGTAATCTTTTCTTTTTTTGCAGAGTCGGAGGCATTTGTCCATACACCACCTGTCGTAAGAAAAGCACCATTACCATTGCTTGATGTAGTGCCTACTTGTAATGCAACACCAGGACTATTGGTTATGCGCCCAAATCCCCATGATGTAACAGACGTAGAACCAAAGCGCATGGAGTTACTTGTGGGTGCTACAGTATTAGCGCCGATAGCAGTGGCATTATCTAAATTGGATGAAAAGATATTGGCCATAAAACCTAAAGCGGTATTATTAGTCCCCGTAACATTAGCCTGCAAGCTCTGGCTTCCTACGGCAGTGTTATTAATTCCTGATAAATTTTGGTTAGCAGCCTTGTAACCAATGGCCACATTTTCATTTCCATCTGCGTTGCTTAGTAAAGTCTGACTGCCAACAGCAATATTTTTTAAGCCTGACGTATTTAAAAGTAATGCCTGAAACCCTGTGGCTGTATTGTCTTGCCCGCCCATATTATTTAGAAGGCTATAGGCGCCGAACGACGTATTTTGAATGCCTGTGTTATTAGCGTTCAAACTCTTACTACCCATTGCTGTATTAAATTGCCCTGTTGTATTATTAGTAAGGCTGGAATAACCCATTGCTGTATTTTCTTTTCCTGTGGTATTTTGAAAGAGGCTTCTGCTGCCAAAAGCTGCATTAAAATTTCCGGAAGCATTGAGGAATAAAGCACCATAACCCATCCCTGTATTTTCATTTCCAGTTTGGTTTGTGTACAATGCTTTATATCCTGTAGCGGTATTATAACTGCCATCAGTATTGCGGTATAGCGCTTCGCTTCCCACCGCAGTATTTAATATACCGGTAGAAGCTGTGGGGTTACCTATGTTATTAAAAAGGGCATGATCCCCAATGGCTACAAGGTTACTGCCATCTTTATTTTCGTGCAGCGCATTTGCTCCTATCGCTACGTTGTCAATTCCTGTTATATTAGCTTGTGCAGCAAAGTATCCTACTGCAGTATTATCCTCGCCTGTTTTATTTACCTGGAGCGCATCATCCCCTACGGCAACATTGCCCCAGCCAGTAGTATTTCTATGCAATGCAGCCGCTCCGATTGCAATATTTCCGCCCCCGTCTATATTATCTTGTAGTGCCTGATAACCGTTGGCAACATTGTATGTGCCAGTAGTATTGCTGCTTAAAGATTCGAAACCTGTGGCAGTGTTATAATTGCCGGTTATATTGTTCTGTAACGAATTGGCACCTGAAGCTGTGTTAAATTTGCCGGTAGTATTTTTTAGTAAAGATTGAGAGCCAAAAGCTGCATTAAAATCACCAGTTATATTTTCCCTAAGTGCTTCGTTTCCTACTGCCGTATTTTCTATGGCAGTAGTACTGGCATACATCGCCGAATTACCTACCGCGGTATTTTTACTCCCCGTAGTATTTTTCCCTGAGGCCAGGAAACCCACACCTGTATTGAAAGAGCCCGTTGTGTTACTGCTGAGGGAACTTGTACCCGTGGCAGTATTATTTGTACCCGTCGTATTAAACCGCAAAGTGAAAACACCCAAAGCCACATTTAAATTGCCACTTGTATTATTAAGCAGGCTATGGTATCCTACCGCTGTATTGTCATTACCCACCGTGTTGTTGCTCAACGCCAGGTAACCAAATGCTGTACTGGAAGCCCCAATATTTTGCTGTAATGCTTTGTAACCAAAGGATGTTGTTTTATTTATATTTTCTATCCCACCCGATTTTTGATTGTTTACTTTTATTAAAAACGGTTGGTTATCTGTAGTGCCAATAAAATTTACGGTAGAGTTTGTACCTGCATTCCCATTAACAGACCATATGTTTACACCACTGCTTATATCACTCAAAATTTGTGTCCACCTGGTACCGTTCCAAAAATAATAACTGGGAATTAGGGCACTGGGGAATACGCCTATCGTTGTATTATACACTAATAATGAGTTGGCGGGCGAAGGAATAGTAACCACATCTGTAATGCTGGTGAGGGCTACTCTTGGTATCAGCAATCCTGAATTGGATGAACTGATTTCCAGTTTTGCACTTGCATTTGGAGTAGGAGTTCCTATGCCTACGTTTTGTGCAGTTAACTGCTGGCTAAGCAGGCATGCAAATGCAATAATTAATTTATTTTTCATGACTATACTTTTGTGTTTGATTCAGTTGTCTATTAAAACCCAATAATTCATTCCAGCCCCCCCAACTCCCGTCGGGAGGGTAACCAGAATGTCTCCTGCCTACTCTATTTTTTAATTGTTTGCTTTTTGCGACTCATTTCCCGAATTGTCAAAAGCAGGAACACGGCTGCAGCAATCATCAGAAGAACGCCAATCACTTTTGTGTCTTTCCAAAACCATTCTATCTGAGCGTCGTTAATTTTAAATGCCATACTCAAAAGAGTAAGGAATATGAAGCTGCTTAGAAAGGTTACTTTTTTCATTTTATTTTCTTTTTTATTGAATTATTATCTTCTTTTTGCTGATTTTTTCGCATGGCTATCTTTATCTCCCTTATCAAAAGAATAAGAAACATAATAGCTGCTGTTATGTAAAAAAGGCCAATTAATTTATTATCATGCCAGTACCATTTAATTTTAAAGCTTTCCATTTTTATGGCCATGCTTCCTGCTGCGCATATTATAAATGCGATAATGAATAGGGCTATTTTCATAATTTGTTTTATTAGACTATTATCCTTACTACTTTTTTGGCTACCGGTGAACTTTAAATCGTGGCATCTATTTCTATTAAGATCTGCAATAGCTTACCATTGTTAATCTGGTTTCCAAAAAACTGCAAGGCAGAAGGCACCAGGTGATAATTTTTAGGTGCTCCTGCCTTTGAAGTTTGAAGGTTCCGCTGGTTGGGAATAAATACAAATTGTAGCCAGGTAGTAAAATCGTAAACCGTTACTAAGTCTATGTCTTCATAATTATTTATCCAGAGCGGAACAGCTTTTTGCCAGAGACCCAGGCTTTTTAATTCCTCCTCAAGCGTATCTAATTTTTCTCCCATGCTTTCTTGTTCTGAAATCATATCACAGCTTTATACCTGCAAAAATATATGCCAGCCCAAAGCCGGAGAAGCTTTAAAAAGCCATGATGTATTAACAAAAGAGGTATTGGTAAAAACTACCGTTATCTTAATGAGGCTAATGAGAAAGCGGTAATTATGCGTTAGGTTATGGTACATTAAGCGAAGCCGTTTTGTTATATCTTTGGTTGGTAATATTCACAGATCATACCACACATCAAAAAAATACTGCTTCCCCTTTTGTTGCTCATCGCTGCAACAAGCTACTGCCAGAATGCAGCAACCATTTTTAAACACATCAACAAAAAAGACGGGCTTATTTCTAATAAGATTACCAGCCTTTTTATTGACAGTGAAAATTATTTATGGATAGGAACGCAAGTGGGGCTGCAACGTTACGATGGAGCACATTTCAAAAATTTTTTCTCTGATATTTCTATCGATTCCGCTTTGCACTCAGACTGGATAAGTGACATATTTGAAGATTCGCAAAAGCGTCTTTGGGTTGGTACAGATGAAGGAGCCACATATATCTTGAACCGGAAAACAAATCAATTTTATAATTGTAATCTCCGGGCCAAGCCCCAAAATAAAACAAATAGTTTATGGCATTTTGCTGAAGATAAAAAAGGAAATATCTGGGTTGCCGGCCACCAGGGCTATTACCGGTATAATGAACAAACAAAAAGAATGGACCCCGTTAATAGTGAGCTGGGCTTAAAGGAAGGTATAACAACAGGCAGCTTAACCATAGATGCAAATAATAATTTTTGGCTAAGCACAGGTGAAGGCATAAAATATTTTGACAGCAAGACAAAAATACTATCAGACAAGGACCATAATTCAGCCCAGCTTGCCGTGTTCGATATAAAGGAAACTGCTGGAAAAATGTTGATTCACAAAGGGAAGTTGTGGATACCTACAGGCTATAATAAAGCACTGTATGCGTACGATTTAAAAAAAGATCAGGTTAAGAAATACACATTCTCCGGCAACAATCAACAAAACAATGCCTTGCAAACCAGCGACCATTTCCCCGGCAACATCTTTAGTTTATACAATGGCAATCTCTTCATTTTTTTAATAGGAAAAGGCCTCGCCATTTACAACCCTGCCACAGACAGTTTTAAAAAAATAAACGCTGCTAATGAAAATGACATTGCATATCATGCTAATGAGATGAATGGCGGTTCGGGCTTCCTGGTGCAGGACGCCTATAATAATATCATCACAGGAAATGAAACGGGCATTCAGATCTTCAACAACCAGGCTCCGGTACTTCGCTTATATAATAAAGATTTCCCTTCGGCATCCGTATCATCCATTCTTCGGCTGGCTGGTGGCGATATGGCATTTGGCTTTTATGGTTTAGCCGGTGGAGTGGCTATTTCCGACAGCAATTTTCTGTTTAAAAAAAGATATGCTTTGGTACCAGCATCCATGTCAGAGAAAAATATGACATGGGCCTTGTTTAATGCAGGCCAAACCATCTGGGCACCAACGCAGGTTAAGTCAACTGCGCAACTGAACTTACAAAATAATACGATAACAGAAAACACCGGTTTTGCAGGAGATAACTATATCAATGAGATAAAAAAAGCTGTGGACGGAACTATTTGGGCGGGCTCCTGGAACAATGGTTTATTACAAATAAACCCGAAAAAAAATATTGTTCGTTCTTTTGCTGCTTTTAAAAATGCCAACGCAAAAATATCTAAAAGAATTTTGTCGTTTGTTTTTGATGGCGATACAATATGGGCTACATCTAATGAAGGCCTGCAGGTATTTAACACAAAGACACTTACTTACACTGAAAGCTATCAACACAGCGAAACTAATGCCGGCACCATTAGCAGCAATATGGTTTTTTATGTGGCCCGGCTAAGTGAAGACACGCTATTGATAGGCACCAACATGGGCCTCAATATTTTTGATACAAAGCGAAATAAATTCGTTAAACTTTTAGCAAAAGATGGCCTTGCAAACAATATCGTGCTGGGCATATTAACTGATAAGCAGGGAAAGATTTGGGTAACCTGTGGCAACGGTGGACTGAGCAGGATAGACAGGCATGATCTTTCCATTTACAATTATGGTGAACAGGATGGCTTGCAGGAAACAGAATTTACCGGTGGCCTTCATTTGCTTCCTAATGGCCTCGCACTTTTTGGCACATCCCATGGCATATTAAGTATAAATACATTGGCTGAAAATTCTGGTGTAGAAGGTTTATCCGCTTCAATTACTGGCTTAAAAATAGATGGCCAGGAATGGCCTGCCTATAAATACGCCGGCAATAAAATATCGCTGCCTTATAACCAAAACGATGTGCAATTTTCTTTTGCATCATTCAACTACTGGTCATCGCCAGAGCTGTTGTATCATTATAAAATTAAAGAGCTTGATGATAAGTGGCATATAGCAGGTTATAAAGATGTTGCCATCTACAATGATCTCAATAACGGGCAATATACCCTACTCATAAGAGTGGCAAACCAGGCAGGTGTTTTCTCTTCTGTTACTACCAGGTTTACCATACATATTGCAGCACCATTCTGGAAAACTTTACTATTCAGGGTCGGCCTGGGTTTACTTTTACTAGGGGCTGTATTTTTCCTTTTTCGCCAGCGGGAACAGAAACTATTGGCAAAACAAAAGAAACAATTAAATTTTGAAAGAGAGGTGGGTACACAGCTTAGGCAGAAACTGGAACTGGAAAAAATTATAAATTATTTCTCCTCTACGCTGGTAGATAAAACAGATGATGATGAGGTGGTACAGGATGTAGCAAGAAACCTGATTAGCCACCTGGACCTGGAAGAATGCATGATTTATTTATGGAACAGCGACAAATCCCGCATGCACCAAAGAGCCAGCTTCGGCCTCAAAAAAGACGACACCATTACGCAGCAAAACAATTTTGATGTTGCGCCCGGGCAGGGCGTGGTAGGTTATGTAATGCTGCATAAGCAACCCGTAATTATTGCCGATACATCTGCAGACCTTCGCTACAGGGTTGATGATAAAAACAGGCCGAGCGAAATAACGGTACCAATCATGTACAATGATGAGATCATCGGCGTGATAGACAGCGAACACTCGCAAAAAGATTTTTTTGGCGAAAATCATTTGCAGGTACTAACAACCATAGCCTCTCTTATAGCCCATAAACTGGTTGCTATTGCTGCAGGTAAACAGCTACAGGGTGCAAGGGAAGAGATGCTGGGCAAAAATGAACAGTTGTCTAAAGCAAGGCTGGAAGCCCTTCGCAGCCAGATGAACCCGCATTTTATCTTTAACAGCCTCAATGCTATACAGGAATGCATTCTTACCAAAAAGATAGATGCCGCTTATAGCTACTTATCTCAGTTCAGCAAACTGCAACGCCTTGTCCTGGAAAATTCCACAATGGAATTTATACCCTTGACGGCGGAAATAGAAATGTTGAATTTATATTTATCTTTAGAATCACTTCGCTTTCATCAATCTTTTAATTATAACCTGGAGGTAGATCCGGAAATTGATCCGGAAGAAATACAACTTCCCACCATGTTGCTGCAACCCTATGTAGAAAATGCTATCTGGCATGGATTAAGAAATAAAGAAGGCGACAAAATATTAAGCGTTCGCATTACAGACGAAGAAAAATATTTGCAAATAATAATTGAGGATAATGGGGTGGGACGCAAAAGAGCAGCGGAGATAAAAAAAGCAAAACTGAAATATAATAACCCGGTGTCTAAAGGAACGGATATTACGCAACAAGTGATGACGATTCTGTCACATAAATATGATGCAGAAATAGAATGGGAAGTTATAGATAATTACAATAACTTAAAAGAAGCCACCGGAACCAAAGTGATTATAAAATTACCAATGCAAATTGTGTTGCAAAAAATATAAACTATGATGCGAATCCTAATTATAGACGACGAACCTGCAGCAGGCAATATTTTAAATGTATTGGTAAAAAAATATATTGAACCCGGTTACGAAATTATGTATTGCCCGGATGCTACAGAGGCGCTTAACATTTTACCTGTATACAAACCAACTTTACTTTTGCTGGATATTGAAATGCCCGGAATGAATGGCTTCGACTTTTTGAACAGCGCTTCAGCTTTTGATTTTGATGTAATTTTTACCACTGCTTTTGATCATTATGCCATAAAGGCAATCCGTTTTAGTGCGCTGGATTACCTGCTTAAACCAATAGATGGTCCGGAGTTGCAGAATGCTATCCTGCGACACCTTATGAGAGAATCACAAAAGACTTCCAAACAATTACAGGTAGAAAATTTATTATCTAATTTACAATTATCAGACGGTAGCAATTTTAAACTCGCCATCTCTACAAGTGAAGGTGTGTTTTTGTTTAAACCTGATGAAATTATAAGGCTTCAAGGTGATAATAATTATACGCATTTTCATTTTCGCAATCGTAAACCAATGGTGGTTTCTAAAACACTTAAAGAGTACGACGACTTGTTGAAGGAATATAATTTTATTCGTATTCACAAATCACATTTAATAAACCGCAAGTACATTGAGTTTGTAAACAGGGAAGGTTATATTACCATGGAAGATAAATCAGTAGTAGAAATCAGCCGTAGAAAAAAAGAAGAAATACGCAGGATTTTAAAAATGTCTTAATTTTTAAAGGTTGTGAAACTAAATTTTATTGGATTTCATTTCTTGCAGTTAACTCTTTGCACTACTATTTTGAGGATTTAATTTTAAGGATAGTTCAAATTTTTTATTTGCGATTTATGTTTTTACCATCTCCAAAAAAATTTCTCCCAGGCTATCAAAAGCATTTACTCTTACCCGATATAAGTAAACATTTAATTCAAATATTTCCAACGCATCTTTTATCCTTTTTTATTTTCTCTAACACCTTAACTGCATTTTTATACCCGGATTTTTCTAATTCAGTCCTCAGCAATTTAATAGAGGGTGAAAGACCGAAACCATAAATCTCTTTGATATCAGGGATGTATAATCAATCAAGCTTATCAATAAATGTATCAGGTATACTTCCCGATAAACTAGTAAGCACAAAAATAGATAGGTTGTCTTTCGGATAAACAAATATGGCAGAACAACCACCAGCAACTGGTGCAGCAGCGAGGTATTCTTCTCTTTCTCCATTAGGCCAGCCTGCAGCATATACATTTAACAGGTTTGCAATATTGCATAGCCAATTATAGATTGCAGCTTCATGGATAGATTATCCGACAGCCAGGTTGATAAAACATGTGCGTTTGATTGTAAGCATTAACAGCAGCAATAAAATTGCGCATATTGTATAAGACCTTAAGAATTATAGCAGCAAACAAATACTAAAAGCCATACAGGATAATCCCACTGAAGGACGTAAAGTATAACTGCCTGCTGGAATACAGGAATACCGAATATTTATTGTTCTGTAGGCGACGCCAATATCGACAACAGATAATTTCTACCCGATAGCCCGGGATCGTACCCACTTAATTCTTTGCTCCCTTCCATTTACTCCACAATACGGTAAAACCAGCAGCAGCCTCTTTTGCCGCTATAATGGTTTGTATAGTAGGCGGCAGGTCACTGTCCTGTAAAATAGTATGCAGGCTGCTGAAGGTTCTTGAATAATTATTGAACTCTTTTTTAAAGGCTGCAAACTTTTCAGCGGCTTCCATTTGTGCGATAGCATCTGTGCATAACTGTAAATTTTTATAACAGCTTATGCTCATCTCGTATTGAACAGCCAGGTCTTTCCTGCTTTTTTTTCCCGAGGGTCCATATTTACTACCATCGACTGGTTCATAACTTTACCATCAACGGTTAGCCTTAAAGTGTACACGCCCTGCATTACCCATGGCGATGTTGGGTCGGGTGCGGTATTCATATACACGGCACCAATTGGGTAAGTAGCAGGAATATTTAAAGGCTGCTGATGCATGTCCCATGTAAAACGATGCGCACCCGCTTTTGCTGAAAGTAGCTGCTGTGGCCTGATCCAGTAAGGCGGAACATTGTTTTCCGGAATGGTATACAAAGTATCGCCGGATGCATAAGTACGGATAACATTTCCTAAACCATCTACTATCTGGAGTTTTACATTAGTTGCATCAGTTGCGGGATAATAATTAATGATAGCACCATCGGGTGGATTCTGCCCGGCGGGTTCTTCCTGTGGTAGCGGTGTATCCGGATAGGAACTCCACCTCACACGCATGGCGGTTTGCGGCTTGTAAAATATGGTTGACTTGGTTACAAGTTGATTGGTTAACTGGCGTAGTGGCGTAATATCATCCAGTATCCAAAAACTGCGGCCATGCGTACCAATTACCAGGTCATCATCTTTAATAACCAAATCTCTGATAGACGTAGCAGGCATGTTCAACCTGAGTGATTGCCAGTTGGCACCGTCATCAAACGAAACATAAACGGCTCTTTCGCTTCCGGCAAATAACAATCCCTTTCTTATGGGACCTTCTTTAACCACGTTGATGAGCGTTGGCTGCTGAATGGATTTGATTTGATGATATGCACTTGTATCTGCAGTAGCATTCAACCTATCTACAAGGGCCTGACGATTACCAGCCCTGAGAGTGAGTTCAAAATACCTGTCAACTAAT